>ENA-UOJO01000632-UOJO01000632.1-human-gut-metagenome-genome-assembly--contig:-P57-NODE-632-length-52242-cov-32.034357_pt1 | contig 52242 bp, 54 predicted proteins | sample MGYA00242351_ERZ723898 | MGnify/ENA metagenome assembly ERZ723898 | reverse complement strand
ATAACTGCAAAATCATTCCTATGTCATAGTACAGATTTCGTAAATCTTCTATTAGGAGATTTACATGTTTATAAGTAGCCTGATTATAACCTGATTTTTTCGATTAAATGGAGCAAAAGTGTAAAACAATCCATCCAAAAATGCAGTTTTTATTTTGTTTTTCTTTCTTTTCTTTGCATTTATTCGTTTTTCTCGAAAATCAATGTTAATTTTGCAGAGCATAGTTTATCTTCTAATAGAAGACAAGCGTTTTGTTAAAACAAAAAATGGAGCAAATCATGCTCCACAACTAATCAGTCTAAATCAATTAGACTAGTTTTAGAATTTTTCTATTAGCTTTATCTACCACTGAATGCTCTAAAGATGCCAAATAAATTTGAGTTGTCTTTTCATTATCATGTCCCATGCCTTCACTGATGACGGATATTGGAACACCTTCACTACGTGCCGTAGTCGCCCAGGAATGTCTTGCTACATACATCGTAAGCGGTAGTTCTAAACCTATGTCTTCACCTAGTTTCTTCAAATTACGATTAATTCTTATCAACGCATTTTGATATTGTCTCCGATGCTCATTTAGGGGGTCTTCAATAATTGAAAACAAATATTGTGACTCCTTGTTTGCAGGATACATATTTACGATTTGTTGCATACATGGTTCCCAATGAACTTGTAACTTCTGACCTGTTTTCTTTCTCCTGTAAGATAGTATATTATGCTGCAAATCCTTTTTCTGTAGATAAGCAATATCGATGAACGACATACCTCGTGTATAGAAACTGAACAGAAATATATCTCTCGCAAATGCCTTTGAAGGAGAATCGGACAGGTCAAGTGATTTTAGTTTTCGGATGAATTTTACAGGTATAGCTCTTTTAACTGTTTTTTCTATCGATGTCTTTACTCGTTTAAACGGGAAGCGCTGTTCTATCAGTTCCAGTTCGACGGCACGGTTATATACAGCTCTTAAACGATGCATATAAAAGGAAATGGTATTTGGTGAAACCCCTTCCATTTTAAGATAATACTCATAAGAGAGTAACAGTTCAGAGTTTATTTCCTCCAACATAATATCCACATCCATTCTGAATCTTTTAAAGCTGTTTAATGTAGTCAGGTAGGTTTCACTTGTTCTGATTTGGCCATGACGTTGATACTGGATAATCACATCTTCCATAAAGGCAAAAAGGGAATGTTTCTTGCATAGTTTCTGATAAGCGTCTGCTATATGAGTCAATTCATACGGAAGACCTTTGTCCTCATATTCTTCCACAATCTTTTCAAGACGTTGTATATCCCATTTCACACATCGTTCAATCGATTCTACTTGATGTTTTCTTTGTGAATCATCAACAGGTGTGATAATGGTATCATTCGACTCATCCCATTCATTAGACTTGATTTTATAATGGGTATTGATTTGTTTTACACGACGTTCATGTATCAGTTGATAATACAAAGTACCTTCTTTTTCAGATTTTACAGAAGGTCTAAACTTTAGTTTAATGGAAGTCTTCATCATATATAATCTCTAATTTTAATATACTCTTTAATTATAATTCCATTGAGATACCAATTCATTATGAAGGTCCGTTATGTATTGGAACAGGATTTGAGGATTTATGTATTTGCCATTTCTTTTGCAGGTAATATGAAGATGTTCTCCAGTACTACGACCAGTATTTCCAGTGACACCCACAACATCGTGCGCGTGTATGCGTGTACCCTTATCTAATGTCACTTTCGACAAATGACAATAACTTACCGTATAGTCTCCATGTTGTAATGTGACATAGTTCCCGGAACGTTTGTCATATCCAACCTTTTTCACCACACCAGGAAACATCGCATAGACTTCATCATTCCGTGCATGAAGGTCTATACCATTATGCATTCTGAGCTTACCCGTAAAAGGGTCTTTTCTCATTCCGAACAGCGATGTCACTTTAATCCTCTTCAGTGGCAGTGACATACTCATATACCGTTCCAGCCATTTCTCCTTATCAATACTCTTATCTTTCTTCCCTACCATTGCAAGGGAATCCTTTACATTGACCGTTTCAGACTTGAGACAGTCTTTTAGTGTTTCCACCTTATTCTGTAAAGGACGTGACGCAATGGTATGAAACTGCGCCTTAGTATGAAGACAAGTATTTATGAGTATGAATAAAGTAACAAAATATTTCATACTGCAAAATTAGACCTTACTAATCAGCATAAAGAAAACATAGAGTATAATCATACAATAAATAACATTCTATAAGTTATCATACCCTTATTTCATACTCAAAATCAATATTCTTAAAAATCATTTTTGCCTTATGTTGAGTATGAAATAAGAGTATGATTTATCGTCTATATATAATTATTCTCAAAATTCAGACCTTTTTAATCAGTATCTTATTCATGTATGCAATCATCACTCTACTTTTGCACAAGCTGACTATTTCAGCGATAATACCTATAAACAGAAATCGATATGATCAGAAACAGTTTTAAAGAAGAAGAGATTCCCTATGAAGTTCTGGAAACATTCGGATTGACAAGGGAAATGGTTGAAGACCTGCCTTTGTGTGTTCTTCAGCAAATCAGCAACGGCCGTCGTTCTCCAGTGTTACCAATTCATGTCAAGGACAACCAAGGTAACATCATCAAGAGCCGTACCCGTTTCTCTCTCATCCGCAATGAAGACGGCAAGGTAGATGTCCTTTTCTACCCTCAGCTCCAACAGAGCAACCTGTCCCAATTCAGTGAGGACAAACGAAACAAATTGCTTTCCGGCAAAGCGATAATTGACGAAATGCCTACATGCAAAGGCAATAAAATGACCACTTTCCATCAGATTGACGCAGGTACAGGTCAGGTATTGTTTGTGCCTACACCCGTTATCGGCAGAAATCTCCAGCTGATAACCGACGAGTTCCATTTGAGCAATGCCGAACTGAATTGCCTCAAGAACGGTGAAGTGCTCACTATCACCCTCAGAGAAGAACAGCTCACTATGGGGATAGACCTTAACGAGCCAACTGGAATCCGTCTCAGTGACGGCGATGAACAAAAATGGCGTCAGCAGAGCAAACGTGAATGGGGCAAGCATAACTTCGGCTGTTTCGGCTGCTGGACTATGGACGAGGACGGGAATCTCGACTATGTGCATGAGGACGACTATACCGAAGAGATGTGGGATGAGTTGAAGAAGAAAGGCGAAAGAAGAGCCGGACAAACCCATAAAATCTAAACGGTATGGCCAGAGAGAAATTTTATTCTGAAGACGTGCTTATAGAAAAAGTGCAGAATGGAGAATTCGGATGGTTGGATTATGTCAACCATTTCTCCAAAGAGTGGAAAGATGAGTATGAACGGTATTGCCGTACAAGAGGAATCACCATCAGCGATGAATCCGCAGAACAATTCATAGAATGGAAGCAGAACCGACTGGAAGAAGCCCTTCTTGACGGCGAAGCCTGACTATAAAACCAATAATTATGTCAATCAGAAAGAACACCAATCCAAGACCATTGGATATACAGCCCGAATTACAGGACATCCTTGTCCGTAACGGCATGAGGGCACATATCAGAGGAAGCAGCAACGGCTTCCAGCTGGTCGTTCAAGGACATGACTCTCCGCTTCTCTGTTACCCCATCAGTGAAAAACAACTGAAAGCACTGACGGATTGGGGAACCAATTCCGCCAACAAGAGAGCCTACAACACTTTCGCCAGCATTGTAGTTGCTGACTTTGACATGCCCAAGGACTTTGTACATGCACGAAACGCCAACGGTCGTGTAGCTATGGGTTTGCACGGATACCGTATCGGCGCTGGAGAATACGGAAGACTAGGTTGGGGACATCGTTTCCTTGGATGGACACCCAGACAACAAGGAGGATTCCATCTTCGTAGAATAGGTGGCAACCTTTTCTTTCCCGGTGCTCCCATAGTGCCAGACCGTCCTGACAGACGCATGAAACCAGGTGAACTGCAGTCGGGCGGTTACGGATTCTACTATAAAGGACGTGTGGGCATTGAAGGTAATGTTCCTCAAAAGCAGGATGTACTCAAAGAACTGGAAAGTGTCATTACACCCATCGTAATCAAGCAACGAAACAATGAACCGGCCAAGCCTTATAAAGAACTGATTACCTCACCTGTCTATTTCAGTAACGAAAAGTTGCAGGAATGCTTACGCAGTCATGGTATATCCATAGATGCAGAAACCAAGACCATGACCATACAATCCTCCAGTACCCAAGCGGATTTTGTTTACGACCTTACCGATGAAGAAGTGAAGAAGCTGACAAGCAATTCCATCAAGGAAGAGCCTGTAGAAAGCCGTCTGTCACTTATCAACGACATCATCAGGGAAGATTTTGCGGAAGGCATTACCATGGAACAGCTCAACAGCGATAAACAGATAACCATCGCCCTTCATCCGACCGTACAGGAAGACCTCGACAGACAGTTGAGCCAGTCCCAAACGGTTGAAGAACATGTAACCACGGAACAAGAACTTTCCGTTCATTCTGAAGATGAACGACTGTCAAAGGAAAGTGCATCCGTTGACGGGAAGCAGTTGGAAGCCATCAATGCAAACAAGGGATGGTTCAGGGAAGGAAGACACGGACGTGAAGTGTCCGTTGATGATATCCGTGTGGAACCAAGTGCAGAAGGCAAGTACAAGATGACTGCTGTCATCAATGGAGAGCATATCACCCATGAGATAAGCCAGAAGCAATATGACAAGTTCATGGCCATTGACGACTATCATCGCATGAAACTCTTCTCCAAGGTATTCAGTGAGGTGGATATGAAGAACCGTGACCACGTAGGTATCGGTACAAAGATAGGTGCCGCATTGTTGGCAGGTGTAGCCGTCGTCTCTGAGTTGGGACGAGGTCCGCATCCACCGCATCCTGCTCCTGCCATTTTTGTAGAACGGAGAGCCTATTTCAAACCTGGAGTAGATACACCCGAACAGGTTGCCATGCGCAACTTCGAGGCGGCTATCCATGCAGAGGAAAGACAAGTACACCGACATAACGGAATGTAACGATAATGAGTGAATTGACTTACGAAGACTTCAAGCAGCGCATTGACATACAAGAGCTGCTTGTGGACGCAGGCTATCATCTGAACAAGCGTGACGGTCTGCGCTATCCGTCGTATGTCCGACTCGACAGTGAGAACCGCCGCATCCGGGGTGACAAGTTCATCGTGACAGGAAACGGTCTCTGCTGTTTCCGTCCGCCGGAACGGAAGAACTACAATGTCATTTCTTTCATCAAGGAGCATCCTGAAATGTTCAACGAATACAGACCGGGAATGTCCAAAGACAGACTGGTGAATCTTGTCTGCCACAGACTGCTTAACCAACCGTTGGAGGATAAGGAAGCCAAAATCATGTCACCAAAGCAGGAGAATGTGAGATTTAACCTGAACAATTATCAACTTATACGTTTCGACCTCGATGATTGGGATAGCCAGAAAAAATTCTACAGCTATTTCAAGAACCGTGGCATCACACTTGATACCCAACGTGCTTTTGCAGACCATCTTCTTCTGGCAAGCACAACCAGAGAAAACGGGAATACCTATACCCATCTGGTCTTTCCGATGAGAGTACCCGGAAAGGAAGAGATTGTCGGACTGGAGGAACGCAGCCGTCCCAATCTGGAAGGCAAGAGTGCGTATAAGGGTAAGGCGGCAGGAAGCAACTCCTCCGAAGGCCTTTGGATAGCCAACCTGAGCGACAGACCACTTGAATATGTCAAGGATGTTTATTGGTTTGAAAGCGGTTATGATGCCATGGCCTATTACCAATTGCATCCGAACAAAGACGAACTGAATGATGCTGTCTTTCTTTCAACAGGTGGTACACCGGGAGAAAAGCAATTTGCGGGTATTCTTGACATACTCCCCCATGCAAACCATCACCTCTGTTTTGACAGAGACCAAGCAGGACTGTTATATGCCGTGAACTTCGCTCTCCAACGTGAAGGACGGAAATTCAGTAACTATCTTACAGACAAGGGGAATTTGGTCATAAGAGACTTGACAGACGGTTACAAACGGAAATCAATACCGACAGAGGATATGGACTTCAAGGAAATATGCAAGACTATCGGCATTGATGAGCCCCAAAACTTGCTTCATCTGCCTAAAGATGGGTACAAGGACTGGAACGACCAGCTGTTAGGGCGCAGAAACATTGAAACAGGCCATACTATCAATGAGCTAAAAGAAGAAAGGGAAAAAGAAACAACATTGTCTAACCAAACGGAGGAAACGGAGAATGAACGGCATACCGCACATCGCCGCAGATAGAAGAAGGAGAATCATCATGAACCGAGGAAGAAACAACTACGGAACCATACGGCTGTGTCCGCATATCATGCAGTTTGCCATTGACAGGCTGCCACTTATCCTATTGAATATGGCCGGATATGTGTGTGCAGGGATGGATGTCATTCCGCTTAAAGGATTGATACTTGGAATTTCAATACTCCTCTCCTCTTATCTGCTATACCTCTTCATCTACATCCGCAAGATGGATTTCGTTGTCACAGGTGAGCAACTGATACATGAACATGGAGTCTTTGTCCGTGACAGCGACTATATAGAGCTATACCGTGTAGTTGACTTCAAGGAAAACCGTAGCTTCCTCCAACAGTTGGCAGGACTGAAAACCGTATCTGTCTATTCGGGTGACAGGAATACGCCCAGACTGGATATTATCGGAGTGAGAAACAATATGAACCTTGTCGCACATATCCGTGAACGGGTGGAATACAACAAACAAAGAAAGGGTATTTATGAGATTACGAACCGTTAGCATACTGATTTGCATGATACTGTTGGGTGTGCAACAAGGCAAAGCCCAATATATAGTGACCAATCCGTTGGAATGGCTTGCCCTTGCTGAAGGGAATGAAGCCATCAATTCCGAGATAGAGTCACAGATTGAAGGACAGACCAAAACAGCCGTCCTGCAGAATACCATTGCTGCCGAGTTTAACAAGATCCATGAATGGGAACGCAAGTATAGCGGTTATCTGCGTACAGCCAGTGGTTATGCCTCTTCCCTGAAAGCGGCAACTACGCTTTATGAGGATGGAGTACGCATTTTCATCACGTTAGGTAAACTGAGCAAGGCCATCCGTAACAATCCGCAAGGGATTGTTGCCACGATGAGCATGAACAATCTATATATCGAGACAGCCACAGAACTTGTTACCGTGTTCACACTACTTCGTAACGCCATCGCTACAGGCGGTGATACCAATATGCTCACCGGTAGCGAACGTTCCGAAACCCTTTGGGCACTGAATGACAGGCTGGGAACATTCCATAAAAAACTGAGCCGTCTATACCTGAGCATACGCTATTACACGCTGAACGATGTCTGGAACAATGTGACGGCAGGAATGCTCGACAGGGATTACGGTGATATCGCCCATATCGCCTTTGACAGATGGCGGAGGGCAGCACGTGTTGTAGGATACTAATGGAAAGGAAAGCATATGAAACATAGGATACACCTGATACTGATAATGACAATCTGCATACTGCCCATGAGTGCTCAGATAGACCCGACACTATCAGGAATGATATTCCTCTATACCGACAAGGCGGAAGATGAACTGAAAAGTCAGGAACGGGCTATGATGATGCAGTCCACCGGACATCTGTGGATCAAGGAAGAGGTGGAAGGAACGACAGATCTTCAGCGTAAGTTCAACGACTACCTGGACTCTTTCCGTGACATCATCTGCTATGCCGCACAGATATACGGCTTCTACCATGAGATTGGCAGACTGACGGACAACATGGGCGGACTTAGTGAACAACTGCGGAAAAGTCCGGGCAACGCAATGGCAGTAGCGCTTACTCCACGACGTAACCAGATATATCGTGAAATCATCCTGGGCAGCGTGGAAATCGTCAACGACATCCGTCATGTATGTCTGAGCAACACCAAGATGACGGAGAAGCAACGTGTCGAGATTGTCTTCAGCATCCGCCCGAAGCTGAAACTGATGAACAAACGGCTCCAGCGTCTGACAAGGGCGGTCAAATACACTTCCTTTGCGGATGTATGGGCAGAAATAGATGAAGGTGCAAGAGAGAAACCTGACAAATTGGAAATCACCCAAGCCTGTATGCGACGATGGCGAAGAGCGGCAGACAGATAAATAACCATTAAGAATAAAGATATGAGCGGTTGGAAAACAGCATTGAAATTCGTAAAGCGGCCTCTGGTAGAGACCGGGAAGTCCATTGGTGGAGCGGTCATCCACCCACAACGTACCCTTCAAGGGTTCGGAGTAGCGGCCAAGACCGCTGTCGTAGGTGGCGGCATGGGTTATATGGCATGGGAGAATATCGTCAATGACAAGCCCGTGTTAAGAACCATCGGTGACACACTTGTCGGTGAAGAAACAGTTGATAAGGTGGATGAAGCACTCAGTCAGACAGCTGAACGTGTAGAAAGCATGACCGAAAAAGCCGGAGAAACCATTGAAAGCATGAATGCCACCATGAGCGATGTAAACAGCAAATGGAACGGCATGCAACACTTCCTGAAGAACATCTTCAGCGGTAATGGCATGAACATGTTCGGTAACTTCTTCAGCAATCTCGGCAAAGGGAACGTGTCAGGCATGAGCCTTTTGGGGCTTGTCGCTTCTTCGTTACTCGTATTCGGTCGTTTCGGCTGGCTCGGCAAAATCGCGGGTGCGGTATTGGGCATGATGCTTATCGGCAACAATGCCCATGTGTCACAGAGTCAGAATATATCCAAGAATAATCAACTATCAGAACAGACAGCCAACCAATCAGGAGGCATGAGACGATAACATCATAATCAACATAAGAACTGAACAATGGAATATACGCAAGAAATGAACCTGCTTTCCAAAAGCGGTTACTGTATGCCCTTTGAAGAACGAAACGGCCAAGTACAAATCACATTGGGCTACGGGAAACAGACACATCCACACTCCGGTGAGGAATTCTTCCATCATGGCGTGGATTTCAAGGCAGACCGCTACCTGTTGGCTGCTTTGGCTGATGGTACTGTCAGCGGTATCGGAAGTACCCCGACACACGGGCTATACCAGATTGTCCGTTACGGAAAATATGAAGTGACCTATGCCCATCTTTCCAATGTACTCGCGACCTTTGGGATGCGTGTCAGAGCCGGAAATACTGTTGCTGTTAGCGATGACCTGCTTCACATGGAAGTTAAATATGACGGTGAGGAAATCAACCCGATAGAGTTCCTTGCCATGCTGTATGGCAATCTGAAGACTTTGGAACAGACTGGCAGAACAGGAAACGTGGAGTTTGAAACCATAGACATGTCCGTCCCCACGGATTACGATGATGACCAGGAAGAGATAGAAGAACTGATGCTACGGTTCTATCCGGATTACATGTCTGCCATCTACAACGGAATCTACCGTCTTCCGGAACATACGGAACATTCACTACGGAACATCTTTTCCACGGCAGCCGTCAAGAACTATTTCTATGAGACATTGCCGTCGCTGGCCAATCCTCTCGGTATCGGTCAGAAAGCTGTTCCCATCGCCTGTAAGGTACAGAATCTGCTTATCGGTGACTTCTTGAACTATCTCGCCCTGAAACACAGTATCTATCTCTCCACATGGGATGAGCACGAAAAAAAAAAGCGCAGGAACAAGCCATAGCAGGAAGCGGAATCATCGACCCTCTATCCGAACTGGAGATAGACATACAGAGCTTTGACATACCAAGGCTGGTTACAGTCTATCCAGACCGTGGCGGCTTACGATGGTGGACCAAAGCCTGGTTCAACAACAAGGAAGAGGGAGAAGCATCCGTCGAAATAAGCAGACAAGTCGCAATCCGCTTTATTCAGGATGAAATTGAGAAGGATGCCATGCTTGAAGAATATTTCCCCAAGCAGATGGAAGTGTATCATCATGCCATCGAGCAGACAAGGGAGCAGTTAATGAACCAAATGAATATATAAGGATGAGCAACATCAAGGAACAACAACGGTTTGCGGAGTTGGAATACTGTATGGAACAGTATTTCAACAGCCGTCTGTATCCCGTCATGTGTAAGGTGAAGGATGACCTTGCGGAAAAACAGGCACAGGAGCTGGAAAACTATCAGAACAGTACGGCGGGAATGTTGCGTTCAATGGCAGGTTCCATGCACAATCTGCATGATGATTCCTTGAACATGCTGAGATTGACTGGGGAATGGAACAGCAAGACCACAGAGGACTATATTGAAATGTGCCGTAGGGACATATCGTCATCCAAAGAGATTACAGATGACCTCTCCCTCCTTGCAACTGAATGGCGAAATACCGTTGTCAGTGAAATTGGCAGGGAACGCTATGACGAACTTTCTTCCAAGTTAGGGAATGACCTTGCCAATGCCTATATGGACTATCGTGTGGAGCAACTGATGGTTGACCGTCTGGTGAAAGACCATATGCCCAAATCCTCGATGGACTATATCATACGAAAAACAGCTTCGGACAGTTTTCTCGGCATATCGCAAAGCATCAGTTTGTCACCACTTGATGCAGAGATTGAGCAACGGGGTGAAGCAGCCTATCGCCCAACTACAATGGAAAAAGGTGTCGGCAGAACACTGGCATTCGGTGCAGATGTGGTTACTACAGGCGGTTTCAGTTCGTGGGGTGCATTGGCAAAATTGGCCGGAGCGGAGGTGGTATTTGCCGGATTGGAACATTATGCGGACAAGTCATCAAAAAACAAAACAGTTACCATAGAATCATGTATCAGTCAAGGAGTATTCGGAAGAGACGACAATGTATTCAGTAGCTTCCGTAAGGACAGCAAGGAAATTATCGCCTATAAGAATGACTATATCCTTTCTATGAATGAAAGACTTAAACACAGTCTGAACATACCAAGCAAAGAAACTGGAGAATGGCTAGATAAACTGTTCCAACCCTCCGAATATCTTTCTCATGTGCCATTTATGAAGAAAGAAAAGGAAAAACATTATGAGAATGTACCACTCATCGTAAAGCCAGGATGTGAGGAAGCATATCTGGAACAACAAAAGGAACAAGAGGAAAAGAAGAAAGCGAAGGAACAACTTGAAGATGTTGATAACATAAAGGAAGAAAAAGACGTGCCTGATACCCAACAGACAGAAGTAAAGACAGAAATACCGGAAAAGAGCACCGCCAACGGTTGGGATGGATTGATGAGCACATTCGGTTTGTCAGACCTTGGCAGTGTCGGCAAGAATCTCGGTTATGTGGTTGCCATGTTACCGGATATACTTATCGGGCTGTTCACCGGTAAAAGCAAGTCTTTGAACCTAAAGGATAATATACTGCCCATTGCCTCTATCCTTATCGGACTGTTTACACGTAACCCCTTATTGAAGATGGTAATGATAGGTATGGGCGGACTGAATCTGCTCAACAAAGCCGGTCATGAATCCTTGGAAAGAATGGATATGACTGCCAGTGATACGGGAAACAGAAAGAATGTACAATACAAGAGCTATTCTGATGAAGCGCTCAATCCAAGAATTACCGACCCTGTCATCAAGGGAAACAATCTGATCATGGACATCGACAAGATTCCGTGCAGCGTCCAATTGCCGGAAAAGGTGGTTGATGCTTACCATTCAGGAGCTTTGCCACTGAATACGCTGGCCAATGCAGTACTTGCCAAGAGTGACAGGATGCAAGTAACCTTGCAGGACAACTACCGCACAAGCGACAAGCAACCGGAAGAAAGGGAAAGAAACATTGCCATCAAGTAACTAAAAGATAGAATCATGAAAGAGAAAAGCGAACAGGAACAACGGGCTGCAGAAAGACAGGTGGAACTGATCAGTGACGCATTGAACTCCGCCAAAGACAATACAGGATTCTGGATGAACCAAGGGCGAATCATGCCGCCGAGACTTTATCCGAAAGGGCCTACAGTCAGTCCGTTCAATGCGTTGATATTGGGTCTTCACACGGACAGGAACGGTTACAAGACCGCACATTATACCTTCTTCCAGGATGCCAAGGCTCGTGGGGAGTCGGTCAAGGAAAAAGAAAAGGGTGTTCCATTCAACTGGTACAATTGGAGCAGTTATGTCAACCGCCATGACCCGAAGGATGTCATCTCACGCAATGATTACCTCAAGCTCTCTCCTGAAGAGAAAGAGATGTACAAGGGTGTCCACAACCGTGAGATACGTATCCTCTTCAATGTTGACCAGACAATGTTACCCCATGTGGACAAGGAGAAATACCAGAAGTTGGTTGACCGTTTCGGTGCGTTGCTTGACAGAGGCTATATCAAGAATGAGGAACGACAGCTCCACCAGACAGTCAATAGGTTCGCTGATGAGATGAAACAGCATTTTGTTCCTATCCGCAAGGATGTATCAGGTGTTGCCCATTACCATACGGAAAAGGACGTCATATATATGCCCGAACAGAAGCACTTCGCCATGTACACGGACTATGTGCAGGAACTGATGCGTCAGTTGGTCAGTGCCACCGGACACCAACAACGTCTGGCCCGTGAAGGAATGGTCATGAAAGGAGGCAAGGCACCTTCGGAGGATTCTCTGAAATACGAGCAGTTGGTGGCAGAAGTGGCTTCGGGTATCAAGATGCGTGAACTCGGTTGTGCCGCAAGGCTTTCGGAGAAATCCTTGGATATGGTGGACTACTGGACACGAGAACTGAAAGAGAACCCTTGTCTTATCGACAATCTGGAGTCCGATGTGAACAATGCGTTGGAAGTTATTCGCAAGGCTGAAAAGGGAGAAAAGGTGGAATACGCCTCCTATCGTAACAGACAGCAGACCGATGAACTCCGTGAGAAACAGAAACCGCAGGTAGATTCAACGGAATCCGCCATATTGGTTGACATCATTCGTCAGGGAGGGATGAGGATTGCGGAAGGAAATTTCCAGTCTCCTGAAGAAAAGAGGGCGTTCATGGAGAAATTCAGTCTGTCCCATTATGAAACCCAGATGAATCATGCTTTGGGGCAAACTGCCAATACTGATCCCGATATCGTGGAGAATGCCTATACGGAAGCACTCTCCTACGGAGCAAGAATTGCCGAAGCATGCAGGGAGTATCTGCCCGAACAATGGAATACAAAGGGGCACTATCTGGTAGCTGAGATTCTGAAGAACGGACCTGACAAGGACACGAAAGAAATCGTTGTTGTCAAGGACAGGAATACAGGAATAACCGATGTGGTGCTTCCTGCCGGTGCAATGGCAGGCGGTAAGGTTGTCATGCCCGACAAAAGTGAACGTCCTTACATACTCACCCCGGACGAAGTGATGTCCAAGGAAGAACGAACGGCAAGGCAAGCGGAAGTCATTACCAACTGCATAAAAGGGTTTTCCAAACAACGCATTGAAAGGGCATTGAAGAATGAAGGGGCTACATACGTCCGCTTCTTCAACAATGACGGTGCTTTGGGGTACCGTCCCGATGACAGCTATTTCAAGGACAAGGATGTATATGCCGGAAGACTGAACGGTCACAAATTGGAACTGAACGCCATGTATGATGTGGATGAAGCGATTAAAATGGCAGATACCGTACTGTTTGACCGCATTCAGATGATGCAGGACGACAATGCCAGATGGACATTATACATCAAACCACAAGGTGAAGATTCATTCAGTATCTATCCCGCCAAAGAGGATGTCAACCAATTTTTCTCCACTATTCGACAAGGGCAACAGACAGAGGGCGAAAAGGTCCGTGTAGAACTGGCGCAGAAATACTATGCTCTAGCAGCTGCACACCCTGAACTCCGAGTTGACCTGTTCGGAGCAAAGGCAGAGAATGAGGATTTGTCGAGAATACAGCGTGTGAATATCTACAAGCGGAAAGACGAACGTATCTTCTGTGCTCCTGTAATTGACGGTATAGACAAGGTGGAACCTCGTGAGATAAGTTTCTGGCAGTACCAACGGTTATGGGTGTCGGAGGACAGGACCGAATACAAGGCGAACCTTGCCGCCAAACTGTTCTCAGATGTACTGCATGAGCAGAAAGCACAGAACAGGGAAAGCAAGGATGAGCCATTAAAGACAGAGGAAACAAAAGATATCGATGAACCTGAGTTGAACGAAATCCGGCAACAACGCATGAAACAATTCGAGATTCTGAAAGAGAAGCATCCTGAAGCTATCCTATTGTTCAGAAGCGGAAAGTTCTACGAGTCTTTCAAGGGAGACGCAGAGAAAGTTTCACGGATAACAGGAATCACTCTAACTCAAAAGGATATGGGAACCGGGGCAAAAATACCAAATGCCACATTTCCAGAACCGGCATTGGATACCTACCTGCCCAAACTTGTACGGGCTGGTGAAAGGATTGCTATCTGTGACTGGCAAGAGATAGCCAAACGGGAACAACAGGAGCAACAGCCGGAACGGTCATCCTATCATCGACGTTGAACTGAACAATATATATTATGAGCAAGAACAAGGAATATGCAGAAAAACACGCAGCTTTTGCCATGGAGCAGATGCGAAGATACGGAATACCGGCTTCCGTGATATTGGCACAGGGCATATTGGAAAGCAGCAACGGGCAAAGCCAGTTGGCACGTAAGGAAAACAATCACTTCGGCATCAAGGCTACCAACACATGGCTGGCTGATGGCGGCAAATACGGACTCTACACGGATGACAAGCCGAATGAGAAATTCTGTAGTTACGACAATGTGGGAGAATCATACGAGCACCATTCCAGGTTCCTGAAGGAGAACAAACGGTATTCGGAATGTTTCAAACTATCGCCTGATGACTATAAGGGATGGACTAAAGGACTTGAAAAGGCCGGTTATGCCACAGGAGGCAGTTATGCATCCAATCTTCAGAAAATTATCGAGGTGAACGGTCTGGACAAGTACGACCGCATGGTCATGGAAAATATGCAAAGTCAGGGAAAGGAATTCGGAGTGCATAATGCTCAAGGGGAAACTCAAACAAAGGATGATGTCAAATACAGTTTCCCTGTCAACCGTGAGGAGTTCATGCTGGTAACTTCTCCTTTCGGCATGAGACAAGACCCGTTGGATGCGACCAAGCAACAGATGCACAAAGGCATCGACATACAGACCAAGCATGAAGCAGTATTGGCAACAGAAGACAATGGGAAGGTCATTGCGGTGAATCAGAATGCCAATACACCGGGCGGCAAGTCCGTAACAGTGGAATACCAACGGGAGGACAACAGCAAGATACAGGTAAGTTACCTTCATTTGGATGCCGTTGATGTCAAGGTCGGTGATATATTGGAAGCAGGACAAAAGTTAGGCATGTCCGGCAACACGGGCACACGGACAACAGGGGAACATCTTCACTTCGGGGTAAAAATGATAGCGGCTGACGAAACAACCCGTGACATGGATCCTGCAGCTTATCTTTCAGATATAGCCATCAAAGGGAACATCAATTTACAGGCTCTACACAACGGAAACGATTTGTTGGCAAAATACAAGGAAGCAGAGAAGACAGAAGGTCAGGCTATCGATATGTCACTTACTCCCGATGCCTGGATGAAGAAGTTGCTTTCTTCGGAAGACAGCGGCATCGGGCTTGGTACTGACCCGATAGTGGAATTGGTAACGACCATGTTTACCAGTCTGATGGCTTTGGCCATGCAGATTGACGGTCAACAGGAAAGTCGTGAAAAGCAGATGCAGCAAGCAACAGAGGCTTGTCTGAAGAAACAGGTGGACTTGTCCTCCCTTGTACCGTCAATGAAGCAATGCGTCCTGAACGTGCAGGATAACGGGAAACTGTCGCTGGACATGGATGACGGCAAGGAACGTTTTACCCATGAGCTGTCGCCTGCAGAAACCAACCGGTTGCAACGTACTTTAGGGGATTCCACCCTGTCTGAAACGGAAAAGAAACAAAGGGTGACATCATTGGTCAATAACATAATGCTGTCGCATCAGGTATCAAGGAACTTTGAACAGGGAGTGAATGCAGGACTGACACAAAGCGAGAACATGCAAATCAAATGAGACCATTTTATAACTAAACTATTACAAGCGTATGATTAAATGTGAAGTGACGCTGTGCGGCATCGTCAGCCGTGTGGCAACAAGAAGGACAACAAAGGATGGCAAGGCTTATACAAATTTTGCCGTAAAGGTGAATATTCCGGAACGTAACGGTACTGGAATAACAGCGGAGGTGTTCATCAACAGAGAGGGAGAATTGAGTGAGGAATTGTCTGGTATGACAACAGGGAACCGTATTCAAGTACAGGGTGAGCTGACATTCAGGAAGCGTGGGGAAATGCTTTATCTGAATATGGATGCCAAAACCATTGACATGCAGCCATCTATGACTGATGATGAGATTGTCGGTGAAATGACATTCAGAGGAAAGATTGGCAAGGAAGTGGAATGCAAGCAGGACAAGAAAGGAAATCCTTATATCATCTTTTCTGCATTCAGTACGGAAAAGAACGGTGACAGTTTCAACTACACCTGGGTCCGCTTCATCCGTTTCACCGGTGAGAAAGAAGAATATCTCCAGCCGAAGCGAAAGATAAATGCCAAAGGCATATTGGATTTGTCTGCCTTCAACGGAAGAATCAACATCAGTTGCCGTGTGTCGGAAATGAGTGAATATATACCGCCTCAGTTTAACAGTTACCATCAGTGATTATGGGTGAAAGATACAACAAGAATTATCGGAGTGACGGTCGTTCGGCTGAAGATCGTGCTCTTGACCGTTTTGCGGAAATGATGATTGAAAAGATTTCTTCCATCAAGGAAGACTGGAAAAAGCCTTGGTTTACGGAGGGCACGCTCCGTTGGCCAAGGAATCTGTCAGGTCGGGAATACAATGGTATGAATGCGATGATGTTGATTCTCCATTGTGAGAATGAAGGGTATCAGATACCCGTATTCATGACCTTTGACAGAGTAATGAAGATGAACTATGAGCAAGGAAAGGACGGCAATAAGTCGGCTATGACGGATAAAGAGGGGAATCCTTTGCCACAGGTCAGTATTCTGAAAAGTGAAAAGAGTTTCCCTGTATTCCTCACATCGTTTACGGTGGTTGACAAGGAAACCAAGGAGAAAATCAAGTATGAGGATTATAAGCAGCTATCCAATGAAGAAAAGGAACGGTATAACGTCTATCCAAAGCTGAACATTTATAATGTTTTCAACATTGACCAGACCAACCTGAGAGAATCCCGTCCTGAACTCTATGAGAAGATTCGTGAAGAGAATGAACTGAAACGACCGGACCAACAAGGCGAATCATTGTCCTTTCCTGCCATCGATGAGATGATAGAAAATAAAGAATGGCTCTGTCCTATAACGTTGAAGCACCAAGACCAGGCATATTATTCCATCAGTAAGGATGAGATTGTCCTGCCTGAAAAATCGCAGTTCCTAAGTGGTGCGGCATTCTACGGTACTGCATTACACGAAATGACGCACTCCACGGGAGCAGACAGCCGATTGGGACGTTTCAAGAACGGCAACGGATCTTTCGGTTCAAGGGAATATGCCCGTGAGGAACTGGTAGCGGAACTTGGGAGTGCATTGGTGGCACAACGTCACGGCATCTCCAAGAACATCAAGGAAGAGAGTGCCGCTTATCTGAAGTCATGGTTGAGTGAACTGAAAGAGTCACCGGATTATATCAAGACAACATTGTTGGATGTGAAAAGGGCTTCTGCCATGATTACAAGTCAAATTGACCGTATCAACGAGAAATTGAATAATGGGATTGGTGCAGAAACGACCGTAGAAGAACGGGAACTTGATCCAGTCTTACAGGAGGAAGAAACGGTTCGTTATGGACGTGGAAGATAGATTTAAATCAAAAAACAAACAAAAATGATTAAGATATTCCATTTAAAGGTTTCCTCATAGCTTATAATTGTAGAATAGTGTGTATATTTGCAGCACGAGAACCCCCAAGCCTCTTCACAATGCTCAAATCGGGGGTCGTTTTTTTATTAGTCGGGACCTCTGAAGTTGCTTAATTTTGTCGAATTAGCATCTATTCATGCTGTTTTTAATCTTTTTTCAAGACCATAATAAAGAAAATGGTCCATTTGTTTTGTTTATTGAAATAAAGTTTGTACATTTGCAGTACAAATTATCCCCCTTGGTTGGGAAAGACCAAGGCCCGCCCTCGATTTCGGGGGCTTATTTTTTATATATAATATGACAGAACAAAGCAAACAAAGAGTCATTGTCTATATTGACGGATTTAATTTCTACTATGGACTCAAAAAAGCACCATGGAAGAAATATTATTGGTTGGACATAGTAAAACTCATGGAGTCTTTCTTACGTCCAAATCAAGAGCTGATTGCTGTAAAGTATTTCTCTGCACGACCAACGGACGTAGGAAAACGTAAAAGACAAGATGCATTTTTTCAAGCAAATAAAGAGAATCCCAAATTTAAACTGATTCTTGGCAAATACCTAAAGAAGGAAATTGAATGTTTTAAATGCCACAATATCATTCATACCTACGAAGAGAAAGAATCTGATGTTCGTATTGCCACACAGATTGTAGCCGATGCATATCAACACAACTGCGATTTGGCAATAATTGTTTCAGCGGACAGTGATATGATTCCTGCTGTGGAATTAGCAAAGGAAGCTAAAATTAATGTATTCATTTACTTTCCTCCACATCAATTCTCAAGCAATTTGGCAACAATGGGAAGTGGCGCTCCTATTCAGATGTTGAGATACGAAAGTAAATTTAAGAAAGCATTGTTACCTGACAACATAAAGTTGTCAAACGGGTTTGATTTAACAATACCACAAGAATGGAAGGAATTACAAAATGGCAAGAAATAATCTTGCCATTTTGTGTAAATAAGGCCTACTCATCACGAGCAAGCCTTTTACGAATCATTATTTACATGAAAAAGTTATTTTAAGTGCAGTTCAATCTTTGTGTGTCTGTTGGCTTCATCAGGATTGAATCTGTCGATACCACCTTCAGAAACCTTCAGTATTTTTTTATTGTCAACACCCCTTTGTTCCAATAAACGTAGGATATAATCTGCACGGTTTTCGCTCAGCTGGTTGTTGATGACGGCATTGCCTGTAGCGCTGTCAGCAGCACCAGTTACCTTGACGACCAAACCATATTCCTTGACCACTCGTGCAATCTCATCTAAGTTTATAAGTTGGGATGAATCAGTCAGCGTTGACGTTCCCAATCGGAAGAAGAAATAGATGGGTGAACCGAGACACTTTCCATTGGAAATATCTGCCAGATATGAATTAATGGAGATGGAATCACCACCGCAATAATGGTACCTGTATCGTAGTGGAGCATTACCTATCTTATCCACACCTGTTGAATCACCATCAATAGGATAACCTTTGTTCATCAACCTTGCCCGGAGAGAGTTCAATCCGCTATAATCGTTTTTGGGATATCCGTTGTTCTCCGTCGGCATCGCATCTTCATTGAGTTTGTCAAACAAGTTGCCGCATTGCTCCAACAATCCTTCAATCTCAAGTATCTTCTTCATTTCAGCAATCGCCATAACTGACAGATTGTTCTTTCTTGACAGTCTTGCATTGTCCGATTGCAGGGACACTGCATAGTCAACCAACTGTTCATTACGTTTCATGAAGGGCTTGGCATCTATTACTTTTTTCCACCCGACCTTTCCTATAGTGAAGGACAATCCCGCCTTAACGCTGAACAAATTGTCACCGAACTCCCGGGAAGCGCTGTGGCCATAATTGTCAAAGTCATCGAATGTGGTGGTGCCACCTAGTTCCATCGTCAGATGCAACCGTTGCGCAAGACGGTATCGTGCCATCAGGCCATAGGAGAAAGCAAAGGGACAGTTCCCGTTGTCCTCGTTGTGGATGATACCCAAGCCAACATAGGGAACAATGTCCCAAGGTCGGTCTCTTGCATGGTAGTGGCTCCCGGTCACATTCCACAAGAGGTCTGCATGAAGTTGTCTGTAGTCCCGGTTGTCCAGTTTGCAGTCCTTGAACTGAAAACCTTGGAAAGACACCCTCGTTCCGATGGCTGGTGTAAACCATTTGCCGATTGAGGCAGTCAGAGACGGTTTGACTCTTCCGAACAGGTCTTCACATCCGAGAGGATTGCCGACAAAAGCAGTAGCACCTCCAGAAACATTCAAGAACCAATTGGAATCCCAACCCGATGTCGTGGTCACATTCTTCAGATAGGACGGCTCAACCGGTTTGAGCAAATCCGTTTGCGGAATGATGACCTTCAGACTGTCATTTGTCCTGTTAATCTCTCCAGCCTGAACGCCCAAGGTCAGGCTGCACATACATATAAAAGTCAATTTTCTAATCATATCATCGTTGTTTTGTTAGAAATCTGACTACAAAAGAATAATGTTTTTTTCGATAAATGAAAAGAGTGCGCCGAAAAGAGTATGAATTTAACCGCATTTATAAATAGGCGATAAATCATACTCTTATTTCATACTCTCAAACGATATTATTTACGTTTTACAGATTTTCCGCCAGAAGGTCTCATCATGCGCCTTGCCGTTCTCATCATACGTCTTGTCCAGGCCATATCATCCTCATCATCGCGACGTCCCCAGTCCTTGTCCGAACTTCCACCGCCACCTCCTCCGCTACCTTGGGCAAAGTCTGTAGCGTGGTCAATGTATCCACAAAGAAGCAACATGCCGCACTCAATGATTTTCTCACTGCGTTCGGCAACATCTTCCAAGACCGTGCCGCTTAAAAGATTCTTTTGCTCATCAGTCATTGTGGCCCATAATGTACGAAGAGTGTCCGCGACTTCTCCGTACAATGCATCCGTCATCCTGTACCTTGTCTGTTGTTCGATATTGTCCGCTATGTGATAGGCATCCTTACGCAGTTCTTCAGTACGTTCTCTGGTCGCCTCCATTTCCACTTTCAATTCTTCCAATTTACGGTCAGCCTCATTCAGCTTGCCTTTCTTGTCTGCCAGATTATCCAAAACCTTTTGGAGTTGCGAATCGAGACGGTGTATTCTTGTACGCAGTTCTTCGGAATCTCCTCGTCCGGCTTTCAGGTCCGCACGCAGATTGTCCAGTTCCTCTTCAAGCTCGTACTTCTGGTTTTCTAGATTTGCAACCATAGTGGTCAGTCCCTTCACTCTTCTTTCTGCCAGTCGGATGTCCGCTTGCAAGTGGTCAAGTACAGCCTTATGGTTCTCAATCTTTTCCTCCAGTGTTGTACACTCCGATGTGAGCATACGACGGTACTCTTCCGTTGAACGGTGCTTGGCTCCCGTTTCGGCAATGTTGTCGCCACGCCCCAATCCCCATCTTTCATTGACTACAGCCAACTCATTGTGAAGTGCTGTTGTCCGTGCTTTAAAATCATAAATGTTCTCACCTGCAAACAGACGTTTGAATGCAAACTTATTGTCCTTGTCAAGTGGCAACAAAGTACAATGGAGATGAGGATTCAATTCGTCAAGATGTACATAGAACCCTATGATGTTTTCCTCGCCCCATTTGCCACATGCAAACTCATACATGTCTTTTGCCCATTGTTCAATCTCAGGCAGTCTCTTCAAGTGTGAGTTATCGGCACCGTGTTCCTCATTCAGTACCTGGTTTCCGAACGCCAGTTGCCGCATCCTTTCCCGTGAGCCACCGAAGATGATGTTCACACAGGTACGATACTTCGGTTCATTCAACCCTTCGTTCGGATCCTTGATGCCTCGTTTCATCAGCTCCTCTGCCATACGTTCCGTTATACGTTTACTTTTGTCAATAGGTTGTACAATTCCACCTTTGACGATTTCAAAATTGAGGTGTTCCCTTGTTCGGTCATGATTGCCCCTTCTCAGGGCTTCTGCCCAAGCCTTGTCGCCCCAGCGTCTCTGTTGCTCGTCGCTTTCACCATTGGAGATGCCTTTGGACGCACGTATATCCATTACCTGTTTTGCTGTCTTAGCCATGATTCTGTTCGTTTTAAGACCGTCCCAGCTTGCTGCTTGTGCGGACACTGCTCCGACAGCCGGCAGGCTTGTCGGGAATTAGGCTACCCCGATACTAATTCGTGTGGACAACGGGCAAGCCCGGTGTGTTAAAAGTGGCAGTACCTTCAAGAAGGTTTCTTATTCAGATTATACTGTCAGTGAATAGAACGGGTATGTCCGTATAAGACGGCAAGCCGGAAACGGATTGTTTTAAATATGGGTTATCTGTCTTTTGATAAGAGGTTGCGGTAATACCTGAACATCCTGTCAAGCAGGGTTGCTTCGTCATAGGGAATCCCGTCAAAAAAATGATGTCTGCTCGGCAGGATGTCGCCATGGAGAACAGCAGAGAAATCTGTCAGTCTTTCAAGCAACGTACTCCATTCTCCTTTATGGTGAATGGTGTACAGCTCATGCAGGATGGGAATCACATCATTGTCCGCATGATGTCCTGTCGGCAGGCCATGCAACTGCCACAGCAGCATGTGGTGAATGATGCCATACGGCATGTTCCTTACAAAACCATCAACATCAGATTGTCTGCCACTCATGGACGAGTCGTTACAAGCGGTCAACTGTCCAAACAAACGGACAGCTTTGTCAAGGGACATTGTGCCACTTATCAATGCGGCAATTTGGGTGCTGATATTTTCAGCATTCAGCACAACATCGCCGTGTGTATTAACTGTAGAAATGCACATCTGAATGATGCAGCTCTTTTGCAGAGCCTCCTTCTTCAACATCCCCATTACTGCCAGTTCGTTCAGGAACTTCCGGGTGGTAGCCCTATGCCAGTTCCAAGTTTTGGCCAGGTCAGTCACTGTTACCTCAAAAGGTTTCAGTGTCCACTTGTTATTGGAATCCTTGTGTACATCCTGCATCTGCGGATTGTCAGCTTCTGCCACTGCCTTGTCCAGCAGGAAGCAGTAGGCATCCAGTTTCGAGAATTTCCCTTCAGTCCTGGGTCTGAGGAAATCTAAAAGAGGTTTGTCCACAAGAATCCGATAGCCTTGCTCCCGGATTACAGGTTGGTTTTTAATCTCATTTTTCATTCAGTCATCTGTTTTTGCGTCAACCTAAAAGAGGTCATTGTGCCACATCCCTGTAGCTATTGTCAGAATCAAAACAAGTCGGTCAAAAAAACAAATATGCCGATGTTTGGGACACCGGCACATGATTAGGTTCTGTCACTTCGGAGGATTCATATTTGTCCGGACAACAGTTCGTTCACCTGCTCGTCACAGAATCGGTCATACTCATCCTTGTCCGTGCCGCTTTCGATGGCTTCATCAATGGTGCTTCCAAGTTCATCAAAGCACACTTCGTTGTGTACACATGTCACTCCTGCATAGTTTTTCAGATAGACTTCATAATAGTCCATTGAATTGTATGCGATGACCACATATCCCTTATGGAGTCGTGCCTGCACATGGAACATGAGGGCGGGCATTTCCTTGAATGTGGTCGCAATGAATTTAGTCACTCCCCATGACATGACAACGTTCATGGGCGTTGTAGCCAGCAACTGGTCTTTGGCGGTCTGTGCCACCTGCAAAATGTAATCCTTGTCCATAGTCTCTTTGTTTTTCCCTATATTCGTTGAACTTCAACGTTTCGGAAGATTAACTGTTTTTCTGCCCTGAATGAGGCGAACCGCATAGGCAAAAGTTCCTGAAGAATACACTCCGCAAAGCGGTGGAAGATTCTTCATAAGGAAAGCCTGCGTGTTTTGAGACTATGCAAAGGGCAGCCACATAACTTTGCAGAAAAGCAGTGAAGCCGCCCGATGCGATGGACATGAACAAACATTAATAATATAAGAGGACGATACTCTCATCCATAGGAATACCATCTTCAACCATACAGCGAATTTTTTTGGACGGGTAGAATATGGATGCATGGAGGAAGAATCCGAGTGTGACTACAACAGGAAACATTCCATGACAGAATACAGTCGCCAATATCATTGCCAATAAAATAGCCACAAACATCCTTAACCTTGAATTAATCAGGTAGAACATACTGTCAGTCAAACGATATGAAAACAGACACATGGAAAGTGCCGTTGATGGTATCAAGGTTACAATGTCATTCATTACCGAATGGTGGAGATAATGAAAGAGCAACAGCATGATTAGAAGTGTCAGCATGTAGAACTTCCGTGTATTCTCACTGAAAGCCATCCGGTAGTAGAAAGCAGTCATACAGTTCCCTGTTTTCTTGTAGAATGCCATTGGTATATACAAGAGGATGGCAGGGAAAAGAAGAAGTAAAAATTTCAAGACCATATCATTCATTCTTTAAGTTATTGTTTTCGTTCAAAGATGAGTTGTCATCATTGTCTTCATCATTCATTGTACAAAGAAAACGTTTGATACCCAAACAGAGTATGATAAATGTAAGCGGAACTGCTTTCTGCAAACCGTCTGTAGGAAGACAGAACATCGCTACTAAACATATCACAATGACTGTAAGCAAGCCGATAAGCAGATGTCTTTTATCAATCATTCGAGTTCAAGGTTTATCAATCCATGGGTTGCTTGATGAATCAAACTGTTCACATCATTGATGGAAAGACGTTTTTTAATTAATCGGTTGTTGAATCCCGGATTACGTTTCATACTCTTTATAGCGTTGTTCAACCAGAATTCAGGAATCGAGAAGATTTGTCCTTTATAACTCTGCCTGGTTCTATATTTGGAAACCAGTCTGAGTATTCTACAACGGGTTTTCTTCATTTCATATCCTGATAAAGTGACAAACTCCTTTTGGGTGTCGCAGTCCAGTACATCAAGCCATGTCTGGTGTTCCTTTATCAGTGCGACAATCATAGAATAGATGTCCTCTTTCATTCAATCAACTAAAAGAAATCAAGAAGAACCTTGCTTTCAGTGCGGTCATAGAGCATCTTTCCCTTTGTGGAAATGCGTCTGAGTTCATCACGTAGTTCTTCACACATATATTCCAGTGAAGCATATACCGTTACATCTACTGTGTTGCACATGCCATGCTCATCCGTGGACGAGTTCAGTTTGAACATATGTTCGAAACGTGGATTGGAATATGAGCAGCAACAATGGCCGAACTCCGTATCTTTTGACGGAACCATGTGATAAAGCAGAATCAGTTCCATCTGATCCTCCATTTCATCAATGAGTTCATCGATAGGCATCGGATTAGGAAGTTGATATGTCAACAAGGCATAATCATCCTCCAATTCAGAAGAGACCATCATTGATGGTTTTACAAGACTGGGCATTTGCAGAGTTGCCAGCATCTTGAACTGTTCAACTGTTTCCTGAAGTGTCATAGGTTTATCTGATTTGGGTTAGGTAAGCTACAATAAGTTCTTTAGGCAGTTCTTCCAGACTGAAACGTCCGATAGGAAGACGTTTGGATATCGGTTCCATCAGTTCCGGCATCAAAGCTGCCAGTCTGTAATATTGAGCCTTCAATTCTTCTGACATCAGACATACGGCAATGTCGTCAATATATATAAAAGGATTGAGCAACATCCAGAAGTAGGCTGCATACAATTTTTCTTCCTCTTTAAGCTTTCCTTCCTGTATGTCCTTGGCGCACTGCCAGGCATTGGCGGTCAGTCTTCGGTTGCTGCGCATCACCATTAAGACAAGAGCCTTTTCCCTATTGAAAGCATCGCATGAATCAATCAGATTCCTGCTGACTCTTCTAATTATCTCTTTTGTCATTTCATTGACATGCTCAAGGGAATTGTCACCCAAGTCGTGCAAGAACTTTAGAGAGGTTCTGAAATTACGGTCTTCCACACAGATGAAAGACTCCAGTTCCTTTTGCGTAGATATGCCTTTCTTCAATGTATTGTTCAGGAAGGATTCATACCTGTCAATGGTTGTCTTGCAATTACCTTGATAGGGATTTACAAAATCCAGATTGGAGTAAAAATCATGTCCGGGTTTGATATACGGACGATATTTTTCTTCATGCGGTATATATCCCAATGCAAATCGAAAATTTAGGTAGTCTGTAAGTGTATAGTCATTGGAACGGACTATCTTCGCAATTCTTGTTGCAATGGAATCATTGATGTTGATAAATTCTTCCTGTTCTGACGGATAACCATGTACGACAATGGTGTCATGAGGAAAGGAGGCTGTAACAGAGTCACGCAAAGCATACCAACGTCTGTACAATTCCACCAATTGGGCTGTCTCCTTTTCATTGAATGCATTGACTTCATCAAGGAATCCCTTATAAATGGAGAGGGCTTGTCTCGTATCACCTTCATCACCGTTTTGTCCGTTGCCCGAAGTACAAGAGGAACCAATAAAGGATGAAGATATAATCAGACATATGCACCCGATACGAATACAAAGGTCATTCTTGTTGACAGAACATGCCCCAACGAATTTAGTCAAAACAGAACAATTTAGTTCATAGTCCGAATTGCTTCTGTCCACTTGATTTAAATAATTTGTCCGCTTCATTTGCCACACGATTAAAAATTAATTCTGATGCAAAATTATGTAATTCTGCTCAAATACAAGTATGATTATAAAAACTTTATATTATGTTATATTATCATACTTAAAAGTATGATTTTAATACAACATACATAACGGTTTGAAATTTACAACAAAAAAGGATGATATATTAGATAATGAGATTTTTGCATTATTAAATCAGAAATGAATATTTAATCTATAAATGTCCACAAAACATGCCACTTAATTAGCTTGAAAATGTCCACAAGGTTACAAAGCACAAGAAGAAATGCTAAATAAACAAAAGATTCTCCTACGAGTATGATTTCATACATAAATTTATTATACCTTTGCATCAGATTATAACGCATACAGATTATGTCAAAGTTTGGATATTATTTTGAGACCAACAATCAGACAGAACTGATCCAGGCATTACAATGGATGAACAACTATGGCTGTGATACTATAGCAAAAGATTCCATTGAATACGAAAAACTTCGTCCACAGTGGCAACAGACTGTCGAAAAGCTTGAATCAGGTGATGAGTTGGTCGTGTATAAATTGAGCAATGCGATTAGAGGTTCAAGAGAACTACTGTTCTTCTTGGAGTTTTGTCGTCTAAAGAATATCCGAATCATATCTATCCTTGATAGGATTGACAGCCATCAGCAGTTATTTCAGGACATCGAGAACATGACACTTCATATATTTGATGTACTGGCAAACTTCACCGCGGAATCCGTTGAGCTGAAGAAGAAGGTCACTTCCATCCAGCGCACCAATAAAAAACAGTTGGCAAAGCGTCAGGTAGGTGTCTCCAAGTTGGAACGCAACATGAACGTCATCAACTTGTATAAAAGCGGTTATCCCATCAATGAAATCTGGAAACAGAGCGGTTTTAGAAGCAGAAGTTCTGTGTTCCGTATATTGAATGATGCCGGTATCAAATTACAAAGAGGAAACCGACGAAAGAAAATCGATGATTAATACTCTTTTATAATTAAGCCCCAATCCTGTTTCACAACAGAACGGGGCAAAGGTCAAATATATGTATTATGCTGCCACCTCTGTGACAGTCTTGTTTTCTGCCTGTTTCAGTGCTTCGTCAATGCGTTTTTGTAATGCTTCACACTCACACTTCAAGGTCTCCAATTCTTCGGTTTTATTCCACTTGCGTTCAACAATCTGTTGCAAAGTCGGTATTTCAGATTCTAATCTGAAAAGGTTCTCTTTTTGTCTTTCAATGAGTTTACCGACACCTTCAAGTGCTGTTTGCGGATATTCTGCTGCAGCTTTGAATCCCAAAGGCAATGCACCGGATGCACCACATCTGTATTTTAATCCGCTGACACCTTCAACAAAAAATGTGTTATGGTCAAATATTCCCGAAAAGTTCCATTCGCTCTTTACAAGCAGATTCAAACTCATGTAAGAGCCTATGACTTTGTAGTCATCACCTCTGTACCTCTTGGAAATTCGATGTAACTCCCTGCCTGTCTCTTCCATTGTAGCCTCTTGTAGTCCATTCAGTAGAACATGACTTTCATTCTTATGGTCATTATAGTAGTCCAAATCTTCACACATGCGTTTGATATTAGCGTCATATTGAATGATATCCTGGCGGTTCTGTTCAATCTTACGTTCTGCCCTGTACCGTTCTTTATTGAACAAGGTCTGTTCCTTGGTCAGTTGCATTATCTTGTTATCCAACTTGGCTTTATCCAATAAGTCTGTGTTTCCGGAAAGGATGGCCACGAACTCGGCAAAGTTCATGCCGTTGTTCTCGTCCATGCTGTCCTCGTCAATCCTACGCACAGAAATAGTTCCGTTATTGATTTGGTTGATAAACATCTGTTTGTTCTTCAACAAATTGAACTTGTAGGCATCCAATGTTTTTTCTGTACCATAGATAAACACGTCCACCTTGTTTTTTCCCCACAGCTTCACACCGTTTCCTTTGCGGACAGCTCTACCGTTGCGTTGTTCAAGGTCGGCAGGTCGCCAAGGAATATCAAGATGATGAACCGCAACAGCTCTCTGCTGTGCATTGACACCTGTACCTAACATGGATGTAGAACCGAAAAGGACTCTGATAGTACCTTCGTTCATCTCCTCAATCATCCGTTTTCTTGCTCTCTCCGTCTTGAACGTATGGACGAACTGCACTTCATTGGCAGGAATACCCAAAGCGACCAATTTGTCTTTTATGTCCTGATATATGTTCCATTCATGGGGTTTGTAAGTGCTGAGGTCACTGAAAACAAACTGTGTACCCTTGTTTTCTGCGGTACGGATATAATTCTCATAGATGACTTGCGCACATCTGGAAGCCTTGTTTTCCCGGTCATCACTGAATTTTTCACCCAAAAGGCGCATATCCAAAGCCATTTTCCTTGCAATGTCAGTCGCAATCAGCATCTTTGCCTTTTCCAAATTGTCGGGTGGTAATGTGTCAAGCCCCAAATCTTCCCATTCTCCGCTGTTGGCAAAGGCTACAAGGCGCATTATCATTTCTTCCTGTTCAATGGTCGGTTTGTTTGAAAGGAACTGTACATTCTTGTCGGGAACATCCAACTGCATCATTTCTGCTGTACGATAGTCTGTTATCTCTCTAAGGAATGCAGATAGTTCGGGAACCTTGATATAGGTGCGGAATCGTTCTTTACGCTTGATTGAGCCTGTAACACTCAATTCGTAGTCTGTAGATTTCTTTGTAAAGATAGCAGCCCATGCATCAAAACAGCTTACCTTTTGCTTGGCAAGTTCCTTTGGTCTCAAATACTTGAACAGCACATACAGTTCTGTCAGAGCATTGACAACAACCGTTCCGGAAAGGAATGTAGCCCCCAAATCCTTGCCTTTCCGTTTCTGAATGTCACGGATAGCGACAAGCAGATTCAAGGCACGTTGTGAACCTTTGGTATTGCCGATTCCTGCCACTCTTGTATGTCTTGTCTGAAACATCAGATTCTTGAACATGTGGCATTCGTCAACAAAAATGTGGTCAATCCCCATCGAATGAAAGTCAATGCTTTCATCCTTGTGCTTCTCTATGCTTGCTTCCAAGCGGTTTAGCTCGACTGTCAGATTCTCCTGTCTCTTTTCAAGTCCTTGCTGCATCTTGCCACTGCGCCAACGCATGGTGCTTTCCTCCAAAGCTCTAAGACAGCGTTCCACATCCATCAGTTCCTGCTCCATAATGTCACGTCTGGTCTCGTCAGACTGGGGAATCTTGGCGAACTGGTCATGCGTCAGAATGATGCAATCCCAATTATTGTTCTTAATCTTTGAAAAGAGTTCCAATCTGTTGGCAGGTGTGAAATCCTCTTTGCCCGGATAAAGCAATTTGGCTGTCGGGTATGCCTTTCTGAAACAGTCGGCTATCTCGTGTACATTTGCTTTCAATCCGATAATCAGAGGCTTCTGTACCAATCCTAAACGTTTCATTTCATAAGCAGCCACACACATTATCATGGTCTTTCCTGCTCCAACCTCATGCCAACACACACCGCCACCGTTCTGTTTGAGCATCCAAATGGCATCTTTCTGTGACGGATAGAGTTCTTTATATGGGAATTGTTCAAATGACAGATTTGGGAATGTCTGTGCCGAACCGTCATAGGTCGGTCTCACATAGCAGTTGAACCGTTCATTATAGAGCCGTACAAGTTCGTCACGCATGGCAATGGGTTGACCGTCAAGCCATTCATTGAACTTTGTGCGGATTTCCTGTATCTTTGTCCCTGCTTCCTGTATGGCTTCTTCATCAGGTACTCTCACTTTGTCACCATCCTTGTATATTTCTTTGGTTATTTCGGGAACGGTATCATGCAAGGCATGTACAAACAAATCCTCTCCGTTGTAGCCTCTTATGGAATATACTTGGTAGGCTACAGGAGAATAGCCGTCCAATGATACTATATAGGTATCGTTAACGTCAAAGTACATCACTTTCACATTTGTTTGGAACAAATATTTGGCAAAGTCTTCATAGATAGTGACAGGAATCCATCTTTCCCCCAAATTGAAATCCAGTTCTTCATAGGGTATCTGTTCGGGAATGGCTTTTTCCAATGCATATACTGATTTTTCCGTCCATCCTTTTGCCGTGTCTGTCAATCCGTCCAATATGATTTGCAGTTCCTTACATTTGCTTACCACGTCACCGGCAAGGAATCTGCCTTTTTCTTCCCAACTTCCCGTTTGCGGATTATAGAACATTTCACCTTCCAAAGCCTCTATTACTTGTGTCTCTGACTTGCCTGTTGTTTGCATAAGATAGTCCATTCTTACCCTGCCGTAATAGTTCAGACTGCTTGCCAACGCTTCTGTCGGTGAAAGGATAACAGTTGAATCTATCTTTTTGAATGCTACAGGTTCATTCATGATGTCGGCTTTCATTATCTTGTCGCCAATCAGCATTTCAATGGTATAGATTTCCATTCCCAAGGAATCAAGCATAATAAATTCCTTGTTGTCATTGTTGTGGAAGAATCCCCATTTTTGTACAAAACAGTCATAATTACGGTTCAGTTGCTCACGATGTTGTGGATGTTCAGTATAATGTTCACTCTCAAAAGTTGTCAAGGCAAAATAACTCTCACGGATTGCAAAATAATCCTGCGCCCTTTCTTTGTTGAAGTTCTGCATTTTCAACGGTACAAATGTGACTGTCTGCTCTGAAAGAAGATTTGCACGCTTGTATTGTAATATTCCCAATTGTTCTTCAAAGAGTATCATCACACCGTCTTTCATCCAATACATGATGTCACCCGTGTATTCTCTCTTTCCTCTGTTAGGCTTTACTTTGGGTTGCTCTTGTGCTGTATCGAAGAGGTCAAACATCGAAAAAAGGTCGCCCATTATTGGTGCTGTCCGTGTTCCGCTATAGAGGTTCTTTCTGAAATACCTGTCAAAATCCGATTGCAACAAACTTGAAAGTTGGGTTTTCATCTTTGCTTCATCGTCTTTCCAAAAGTATTGGCGTACATACTTGCCGTATTGGTTCATCTGTATGCTGCTATCTGTTGCCAACGTAGTTTTGGGCAGAGTGAAAACTTTATTGGACGGTTCTGTCATTACGTTGCCATGCAGGTTCATTTCCTTTGCAACATCAAGAAACATCCGTTCCCTTGTGGTAAGGTCTGACTTATGGCTGTTCTTTTGAAAGATGAACAGGTCACTGCCAACCTCGACACCTCCAGTCTGCATAAAAAGTGTGTCAGGAAGTCGTAAGGCTGTAATCATGTTGCAATGATGAACGAGGTAGTCACGCACGAAACGGTTGCCCGGAGTATTCGCTACACCTCTTGATGTGATGAAGGCAAGCAGTCCACCATCTTTCAGTTTCTCTACGGCTTTCACAAAGAAATAATTATGTATGGTCTTGGTGGCTTGGGAATATGGCATACCCATCCTTTCAAAGTCCATATCCAACACCTTGAAATTACCGAATGGGATATTTGATGCTATGACATCAAAACTGTCATTCTCCAATGTTTGGCTGTCTATAGTCTCGAAACCGTCAATGACAACGTGGGTGTCGTCTGCCAATGCCGATAATACAAGTCCTGTAATCAAGTCCTTTTCAAAGGCTGTTTTTCGAGTGTCCTGCATGGCTACAGGGAGAAAACCGCCCACTCCTGCAGATGGTTCGAGAAAAGTATTCATCTGCAAACCGTGTCCTGTCAAAGTCTGCTGAATCTGATTTGCCACAATATCAATGATATGTTTGGGTGTATAGAAAGCAGTCAGTACAGATGATTTGAGACTCTTCACCAGTGCGTTGTAAAGTTCCTCGTTACCGTCAGCGTTTTGTTTGAGAACATCTGTCAGTTCCTGTAACGGCTGTTTCAAATTGTCCGCTACCGGTATCTCTGTTCCAATGTTCAGTATTTCACTGATACCACCGAATCCCGAATACTTTGCCAATATCTCACGTTCTTCTTGGGTGGCTTTCCTTTTTTCTCTACGGAGTTGGAAAGCGGTCTTTATGGCTTCTATGTTTGCCACAAGTGATTTCAATTTGTTGTAACTCATATTTGACCTTGTTTAATTTACTTTTCCCTACTTTCGGTCCTGTTCCAGACCTGTGAGGGATTATTTTTCTGCCTGCAAAGTGAGCGGACAGCATTAAGGCAAATCTGCGAGGGAAATACTCTTGAAGAATGAAAGGAAGATTTTCCGCTGCATCCGAACGGACAGCGACTGGATTTGACGATTGGTATACGCACAGTAACTTTGCTGAAAAATAAAGCCGGATGCAGGGATGGCAATGACAAAGAATACAGCTACTTCATAAAAGGATAGATAGGATTATAAGAGGTAAACAGTCTGATTCTTTATAAGTAGGAAACGTCCTCATTATGATGGATATAAAAGGTAACATTGATGGTACCGAAAGATATTCTTCCAGTACCATCCGTTCTGTTCTTATACATCAGGAATAGTACAGGATTTATGAAACACCCCATCACGGAAATACTCAATCCGTCCGGGTTCAAATCTCATATCTTCCATAGCCACATGTTTTAGATAGTCACGATATTCCGTACCTTGCATGTTTACACCTACAAGATTGTTGTATATCATTGGAATACTGATACCGTCATCACTTGACAGTATGACCTGACCATTTTGCCTTATCTCATCTTTCATACCTTATTTTTATTATGGGTTAATTACTTTCGGTTGCTCTTCAAGTGCTGCTCATAGTCAAAGGGTGACATGTCAGTCTTGCGTGGCTTGTCACGGAGAATGAATCTCAATATCAGAATGGGCCAAAAGAAAGGGATAGCCCATAACAGGATATTGTTCATACGTCTGTTCTTGCGTCGTGACGGACGATGGGAAGACAGGTGTCTTATCAGAAGGCAGACTGTCAGAAAAATTATCCAATCCATAAGTCTTGTTTTTATGCACTCATACGTGCGCTGATTTTACATATATTGTCTTTCATCAGTTGCATGATTTGGTCATGATAATGGGATATGCCGTTATGCTTTCCCCTGCATTGCACTATCTGCATTTTGGAGAGTGACACTTCTATGGTTTCCATGCGTATACCTTCAATGGTTGCGGAGAATATCAGAGAATTGTCCTTCTCATAGTATTTGTTGGCATAGACACAATGATGTAGCTCACTGCCTTCTTCCATAAACTCAACGACACTTTCAAGCACTCTTATCTTGATTGTTCCGTACGTGAACACCAAGCCGAAGAATTTGCCTTTCTTCTTCCGGTATTCCTCATCATGTGACTTTGCATCCATCACTTTCTTTTGATGATTCTCTTTATTGCGTTTCTCTACCAACTTGTCATGCGCTTCTTTCAGATTGGCAGGGCAGACATAATGGGCATTACGGATGTCTTTTCCTGCATGTCGGAGCATATCGATGTAGTCACACCATATCGAACCGTCCAAAATGGTATAGTTGTTCCGTATGCAAATCTTTACGGAATCCCAATACCTCATTAGTCTTTCGGGAGAATGGAGGGTATGGTATAACAGAGGTATCTGCCTTGACTTCAACAAGGTTTCATGCTTCGGATTGTTGAGTATTGCCATGAAAAGGTCATATGGTTTCATCCCATGGAAACATCCGTCAAAGCCATTCCGAATTATCTCCTTTGCAAACCGCTGTTTCGGGTAGTAACAGGCTGGACTGATGTCATAGACATAATGCCCTTGATTCGTGCGTATCTCCATTTTGGATTCGGGAATCCATAAGTCAAAATAGACAAATGAAAAGCCTCTCGTTCTTGCTACGGTCGTACTGACCCCATCGGGAGAAATCCACCTTTGCGCCACTTCAAAGATTGAGAAGTCAGCAGGCAATCCTACTTTTCTGACACATTGGACACTGAAATAGCGGATAACCTGGTACTGCTTACAGGTTGTGATAATGGAAAAGTAATCTTTTTCCTTGTACACTCGTTTCCTGCCTACTACAAATTCAAGCCTCTTACCGCAATGTGGGCAGACAACACCTAAAAGAGTATCTGCCAATTCGCTACCTCCATTCCAAACATGTCCGCACTCCATGCAAGTAATGACATTCTTTGCATTTCTATGTGCCAAATGCTCAAAGCAATGTTCAAAGGCATACCTTTTCTGTATATCGGATAACTTGTGCATCTTTCGACTTAATCCGATAACTTCTTTCTGTATTTTGGTTTTCGCTTTCATAATCAATCGAATAATGAAGGTTGTAAAATGTTCTGTGTCACTTGCTTTGTCTTTTTGGGGCGTTTCATCGCTTCAATCTGTTCCTGCTGATAGCGGAGAATTGCAGCCTGTCTTGCTTCCGCCTTTTCCTCGTCAGTAAGTTCCACCACATGGTTTACCACTACGTTGCAGTTGATTTTTGAACCTACGACAATATTATCCTCATCATAGTAGTGCATTGCCATCGAATAGATTTCGTCATCGTTGAATCCGTTGCATCCGCTACGCTTCACCTCGTTCAGGATGTAGGTGATGCAGTTATCGATGTTCTTGTGCTCTTTGGCATAAGAAACGGCAAAGAGTTCATCCGTCCTTGCTCTCTCTTCCAGATAGGCTTGAATAGTAGCCTTGAAATTCGTTGTACCTTTCATATTCATTTCGTTTGATGTCACTTATCGTAATCAGTTTGTTTTCCCTACCATCAGGTATTTCGGGCTGTACTGCTTTACTGATTTTGAGGCAACCAAAAGAAGGAATAGTGGAATAAGACAAGTTCGGCCAGGCAATTGACCGTTTACAGTCCATTGTCTGAAGGCGAATGAAATGAAACTTTTCGTTTGCACCCTTCATGCTAAATTTGCCGAACAATCGGAAAGCGGACAGATCCGTAATCTATGATTCTGTCGGGAAGAACATTACAAAAGGTTTGGGTGGGTTGTTTGGCTGAAAAATTGCAGGGACAAACATTGAAGAACTGGCTTCTATCCGAAAAGGATTAAGCATAGGACGGTGGCGTTTAGTCAGCATCCGGCTGAATACAAGGATAGAAACCTGTTCCGTTTGTCCTTTTTGAAGACTGTGTACCTTCAATCAGCAGCATTCATGCCGCCGACTGAAGGTGCTCTGTCTGAGAAACAAGTTCTTCTGCCTCACAGGGACGGGTTTATTTATAACAGGTGGTTTATCGTATGAAAGGTTTGACCGTCTGATAATGCCAGACGGCATATAAGCTGGTTATCACATCTGTATGTACAGATGCCGCCGGCACTAAAAAAGATTCAGTACCGGCAGTTTCATCTGTATTGCCTTACGGACTGTGTAATAGGTTCCACCTTTCGGGGTTCCATCATAGTAGGCAATCACTCCGTTGCAATGGGAAAGCATATAGTCATTGCGTCTCAACAGACAACCATTGTAATAATGTTCACTTAGCACTATCACATTATCCGCTTTTGAGATTGTAGAATGATAGCGTAACTTCTCCCTTTCAGACCATCTTTCATACTGAAAGCGAAAAGGTACTACTGCGGTCAACATGATGTAGGGCAATTCTTTCTTGACTTTCAAGACCGATTCTGCTGCAAGCAAGTCAAATCCCACAGCCATACCGCAAAGGAAATTCCGTACTCCTTTGGAGTGATTCTCCTTGATAGCCTTTTCAAGTTTGGTACATAGGTCGCTCCGTTTACTTTGGGGGATGTATCGATGTCCCGTGAATGTTACTGATTTTGTCATTTTACTCTTTTTATCATTTAACCTTATAGAATGTCTTGCCAAGGAAGAAACCTCCCAACACCTCTGCACCGAACATTTCAAGTCGGTTGGCAAAGTTGGCATAGGAATGTCCTCGTGTGATGATGTCGTCAAAGACCAAAATCCGTTTGCCTTTGAAGAAATCCTCGTCATAGATTACATTCTCTTGAATTTGTACATCTTTCTTTTTTCTGTTCTTGTGGACTTCGGGGCGGTCGTTGGTCACCCTGACGTGTTCATAGCCGTTCACCGCTCCCGACAATTCACATACTCTACTTGAAAAATTCTTGTAGCGGTGTTCATGCTTTTCGGAAGTGGATGCAGGAACGCAGGAGAACACAATGTTGCATACCTGTTCACCGAAATGCTCCACCAACCTTTTGGCGGTCATCTGTGCCACTGCTTCATAATGGTTGCCGTCCTTGAAGTCCCAAACAATCTGTCTGGCTACCTTTTCTTCAAGTCCTACATTCTTTATGCGGATTGGATAGTATTTCAAGAAGAATACTTTCAGCTTATCCAACTGCCTTGTGATGTTTTCGTCTTTCATTCTTTTTCCCTTTCTTCAAATGGCTTTCGCCAAGTCCGGTAATCTGTTTTTTCGGCTCACAAAGGAGGAAGGGAGGAATAAGGCAAGTTCGGATCTGTGGGCAGGCCGTTTACAGCCCGTACACAAATCCGAATGCAATGGGACTTTCCGTTTCCGAAGTTCCTGTTACCTTTGCCGACAAAACGGATGCAGGATTTGGGCAATGGCAAAGCTCGGTACGGTATAAGTGACAGGAAACGTGGTCTTTTGATTATACAATTATAAAGGGAGATTGGAAATATAAATGGTATGGTAACGTATGAGCAAAACAAAAGCGGCCGAAGCCGCCTTGTTATAGGATGAAAGGCTTATTTCTTGCCTTTCTTGGTCTTTGCTTTCGCCTCCTTCTTGGGAGCTCCCTCCTTTTCGGGTGTTTCATAGAACTTGGTGGCGACCATGACAATGCGGTTGCGTTTGACACCATCATCACCGGTCCATTCTTCCGGCTTGAAATAGCCCTCAACGGTAAGCATCGTTCCTTTTGTCAGGATTTCAAAGGAAGAGGTGTTCTCATTCTTGCGCCATGCTTCCACATTCATGAATGCCGATACGCGGACATCTTCGTCACCGTTCTTCTCTGAGCGGCCTACCGCAATGGAGAAACGTGCTACACTTGCATTTGTAAACTTACGGATTTCTGCATCCTTACCAATGAAACCAGTCACTACGAAATTGTTTTCAATCTTCTTCATAATCGTTATTTTTTAGAAGTTATACATCAAATTTTACAGGTGCAATCAGAGTAATGCAGATGGAAGGGTGCGCCAAGGCATTTTCTGCAAATACTCTTTTTGTTGGCAGTGGCAGCTGTGGAACGGAGTGAGAAAAGAAAAAGGAAGATTTTCATAAAATCATTGGCCAATACGGAGTACTCCCTGTAGCCCATAGACGATATGGGCGCCGCATACTACCTTTGCAGCGGAAAAATGATGTGGCTTCGCAGGAAAAAGAACATGAAGGAGGTTTGAAAACTTTTGGTGATGGTCAGGTAAGGTTGCTATCCGTGATACAATGCCGTGGCATATTCCCATGGCAGACAAGCCGCCAAGAACGCTACGAAGAACGAATCGTGTCTGAACAGGATGGAAGCAGCAAGAGTGATACACCCTTTTGAGAGCCAAAAGGAACAATGCCATTGATGGGTATGACGGAAGAACCGATGATGAACAAATAATGTCAAAATGACAAGCGAATGATGGTCGCCATTCTATAATCATCCGGAAATCATGAAGGAGGAAGAGAAAAGTGAAGTGAAATAAAGAAAGGTTATACGCCTTTCTATAACAAGTGGTTCGGTCGCTGTAGCGAATGAACGGAATAAGGTATAAGAGGAAGATTTGAGCATAGCCTGTTATTATAAGAGGTAACGACGTAGCCCCGAAAATGACACCCTCCAGGAAATAGGATGAAAGGTGTCATTCGTAAATCATTTGCAAATCATTCAATAATCATTCGTCAATCATTGATGATTACTTCGTCACGGTAAACGGACAGTTCCTTACCGTTGGTCAGGCGTATCAGGATTTCTGAGCCGTATTCTTCAATGACAGTTCCTTCGGTGTAACCCCTGTAGGGTACAATCAAGGTGCAGAAAGCACCGATAATGCCGGTTTCTTCACATAGTCCAAACATAATAGTGTAAGTTTTAAGGTTAATTATTTGATTTCCCATTTGCCATTCTTGAAAACACGCAAACAGGCATATTCGTCTTCCAGACAATATGAGAGGACACGCATATAGAGTTTGTCCTTATGTTCAAGCGTAGCCATCAATCGGTTCATCTTTACTTCGGGATAATCCCAACATGATTCAAACTCCGCTTCGAGGCTGTCAACATAAGTCTGTTGATAACCCTCGAAGTGTTTTTCCAAAAAATCTTCGACCTTTTTCAAGTCGCTTTCATGTTCAGTCCTGCAATACAGGAAGTTAGTACATATATTTGCCATAATCTAAATGTTTTTATTTCCCTACAGTTCTGATGACTGCTTGGGGATGTTACGTATTTTGGTGCCACGAAAAGGTGTTGCGAACCATCCGACAAGGTTTTCATCGTAAATACTACCAGACGGGTGGAGATTTTCCATGAAACACGGAGTGCATGACCTTGAAGGGATGCGGACGCAATATCTACCTTTGCAGCCAAATACGGATATCAGCACAAGCAAACATCAAGGATATTGGAAGGAAAAGGAGGTAAAACAGGAACTGACCTGCCAATATAAGGAGAAAATTGGCTACCTTTGTCGTCCAAAAAATAAGATAACCATACTATGACAATATACAATGAGGCTGATTTGAAGCAGGCAATTATAAAAAAGGAAAGTCCGATAGTTGTTGAAGACAAGACTATTGGTGACGCTTTTCTGGTGGCAGGACGGATTCAGGGTGGGCTGTTGCCGAAAGTGGTTTTGAAGAAGATTCAGGAAGGTGGTACATGCCAGGTATCAGTGGGTGAAAGTGTCGTGATACCTGTTACAAAAGGGTTGGCTTCGACAATTTCCGAATTGTTGGAGATGCTGGAGGATGAAGAGATAGAAATTGACGTAGAAGAGGTAGCCGGAAGGAAAATCAACCTCTATTACAACAACTGACAATAGGAAAAAAAGGATAGCGACAATAAGGGAAATCCTTACTGCCGCTATCTTTTTGTTTAGAGGCGTCCCTCATCTGCATAGCTGTAGAAATGACCGTCGGTAACAATCACGTGGTCAACCAGACGGATATTGAGGATGTTGCAGGCATCAGCCAAACTTTTTGTCAGCCGGTCGTCCTCTCTGCTTGGTCGGATTGCTCCACTTGGATGATTGTGTACAAGGGCGATGGAAACGGCATTGCATAGTAGGGCTTCTTTTAGGATAACCCGAACATCAACAGCGGTGGAAGACAATCCTCCTTTGGATATACGTTGTGACTTGATTACCCGTGAAGCCATGTTCATGAATATCGCCCATGACTCTTCAACTTCAAGGTTTGCCATGATGGGGTGCATGAGTGTGTAAATATCCAATGAACTGAGGATGCGGTTTGCATTGTCTTTTTTAGCTTTCATGCGTGTGTAGAGTTCGACAACCGCCAAAGCGGTTTCTTTGCGTCCAGGTGTAAGCTGTTGTACAAAGTCCTCGAAGGTGCTTTCTTCGTGAAATTCGACATTTTTTCGGTTGGAAATCTTATAGACCAATTCGCTTTCGTTGAGTGTTCTCAAATCGCTATCATAAACCATTGTTGCCATAATCTGAATATATTTTAATTCTTTACTTTTCCCTACTGTCTGATGACTGCGAGGGAGACTGACGTATTTTGCTGCCCGAAAGCGGTTTCAATGTAGCAGGAAAGGTTTTTAGCGCAAATACTACCTGTCGGGTGGAGATTTACGTTGAAACAGAGCATGACCTTGAACGGCCAAAAAGGAAACCGGTAATTTTGCAGCTGAATACGGATGGCTTCTGAGCAATTTTCATCCAGAAAAAGGATGTTTAACGTGAAAGAGGAAGCAGTCTTTATTGGAAGAGGTGGATTTTTAGTAATTTTGCACCTTGAAAAGAAAAGCAAGAATGAAAAAGATAACAAATATCATACTTGATTTTGACGGAACACTGGGCGATACAGCATCCGTCATCATCCAGACTATGCAGGCTACCATCCAAGAACTGAACTTGCCGGCTCGTTCTGATGAAGAATGTGCCGCCATGATCGGGCTGAGACTGATTGAGATTCCGGCAGTGCTGTTTCCTGAATGCGGTGACATGGGGGAACTGTATGCCGAAACATATCGAAGGCTGTTCTATACATTCAACACGGATGGAGCCGTCACACTTTATCCTCATGTTCTGGAGACATTGGAGCAACTGAAGAAACGTGGCATAACGCTGACTATAGCAAGCAGCCGTAGTCATGCTTCATTGGCTCAATATGTGGAATCGCTTGGACTGTCATCGCTAATCAGTTATATTCTTGGTGCAGATGATGTAAAAGAAGGTAAGCCAAAACCTGAACCCGTGAATAAGATACTAAGCATTTTTCGATTCAAAGCGGAAGAAACCCTTGTCGTTGGCGATACAGCATTTGATATACAGATGGGCAAGAGTGCTGGAACCATGACTTGTGGTGTAACATACGGCAACGGCAGCAGGGAAAGCCTTGCTGATGCAGATAGGGTGATAGATGATTTCTGTGAGTTGTTGGAACTGACGGAGTGAATTTTAATTTTGATGTCCAAAAAGAAAAGATGGAAGAAGTAAAACTACAAATATATTCAGCCGACACATCGACCATATTGGACTTGTCGTTTGTGGACGGTGGCATAAAAGCAGGATTCCCAAGTCCTGCACAGGACTATCTGACGGAAAGCATCGACCTTAACAAGGAACTGATAAGGCGTAAGGAAACGACATTCTTGGCTCGTGTGTCGGGTACGTCGCTTATGGAAGCTGGAATTTGTGATGGTGACATTGTGGTAATCGACAAATCACTTGAAGCAAAGAACGGCGATTTTGTTGTGGCATTCATTGACGGTGAGTTTACGTTGAAGGAATTCCGCATGGATGAAGCAAATAATTGTGCCTGGCTGATACCCCACAACAAGGACTTTGCACCCATAAAGGTGACGGAAGACAATGACTTCATGATTTGGGGAGTACTGACTTATACCATCAAGCAACTGCGTAAGTGAATGGAACTGTTTGGCCTTGCTGATTGCAATAACTTCTACTGTTCGTGCGAAAGGGTGTTTCATCCTGATTTGAGGAACAAGCCTGTGGTGGTTTTAAGTAACAACGACGGGTGTGTCATTGCACGAAGTGAGGAAAGCAAGGCATTGGGCATCAAGATGGGTGACGTATTCTATCAGGTAAAGGACGTGCTGGAGAAAAATGGGGTTGCCGTTTTTTCATCCAACTACAATCTTTATGGTGATATGAGCAGACGGGTGATGTCACTGCTTTCAACCTATACACCCAAACTTGACATCTATTCCATCGACGAAGCGTTTCTTGACCTTACGGGTATGGGTGACATAGAATTTCTTTCCTCATACTGCAAACAGATGGTAAGAGACATTACCAAAGGTACTGGCATACCTATATCATTGGGAGTTGCACCAACCAAGACACTTGCGAAAATGGCTTCAAAGTATGCCAAGAAACATAAAGGATATGAAGGTGCTTGTTTCATCGATAACGAAGAAAAGCGAGAAAAGGCATTAAAACTGTTTCCTGTTGAAGATGTGTGGGGCATAGGTTACAGACATGTCAAGAAACTTGCATATCACGGTATTCATACAGCGTGGGACTTGACACAACGTTCTGAAAGTTGGATAAGAAAGGAACTGACTATAACTGGCGTGCGAACATGGAAGGAACTGCGTGGAGAGAGTTGTGTCTCCATTGATGAACCTCCGCACAAGAAATCCATCTGTACAAGCAGAAGTTTTTCTGGTAGCGGACTGAACAAACTAGCGGATGTAGAAGAAGCTGTGGCAAACTTTGCCGCTGCTTGTTCACGCAAGCTACGAGAAGGGCATATAGTATGCAGCTCTGTAACTGTATTTGCTCATACCAGCCGCTTCAGGATCGATGTTCCACAAAACTATATCTATCGCACCATCAATCTGGTTGTACCTACAAACGACATGCAGGAACTGGTGGCAGTTGCAGTGAAAACACTGCGCGAAGATTGGAAAGAAGGTGGATTTCTCTACAAAAAAGCCGGTGTCATTGTATGGAACACTTGTGAAGACAAAGCCATACAAGGAAATCTGTTTGACGAAGTGAACAGGGAGAAACAAGCCGCACTCGCTAAAGCGATAGATGCTATTAACCATAAAAACGGACATAACACCATCAGAATGGCTGTTCAGGGTTATAGTAGAAACTGGCATTTGAAGAATGAATATATCTCCAAACAATACACAACCAACCTAAAGGATATTATAGTAGTTAAAGCCAAGTGATTATTTGTTTGCCAAAAGAAAAACATTCAGTTGGCTAGAATTGATACAGTCTAATTTGGTTTAGTTTATCCCTTTTGTATATATATCCAAACTAAACTAAACCTACATTTATCTTTATATAACAGGAGATTTTTTCTTTTGGCTTACAAAGTAAACTTATTATTACTTGTTTGGATTTGTAACAACAAGAAAGTACAAAGAGAAAAACAGTATTTACGTGTAGGATAAGAGTGACAAAGTGACAATGTAAAAACACGCAAATCGAAATACAAACAAATACAAAAATTGCAAAGAATGACAATAGGCAAATCACTGGAGAGGAAATTTGACTTTGCTGTTATTTCAAATAAAATGCTTATCTTTGTAAATAGTAACGAGATTCTCGTCACTTAGATGTCACTTTTGTGTTAATTGAAGACAAGTTTAGGGAAAACCTAATTTCTGTATTAAATTGATATACAAAAAGTTACAAATGGAAAAAGATGTTTAATACTTAATTTTTGCGTGGGCAAATAATATTTTGCATCGGCAAGTGATAGCTTAGAAACAGTCGTAACCAACTACAATCATTTAGAATAAAGTCGCTGTATATCAGCGACTTCTATATTTTAGTACTTCCCAGTCCGTATTTGGGAATAACGGTTTTTATCTATATTTTTCTATCATATTTCTACCGCGACGGAAGTTCACGGTTAGTCCGAATGTCACAGTGACGCATTAGTTGACGTGTGTTGACAGTGGTTTACATGTGTTGACAAAAATCGGGAGAAATAAGGCGAAATTACCGCCAATGTAAACAAGGAAAATATGGAAGTAAGAAAGATTTGCCAATGGTGTGGAAAACCATTTATAGCTCAAAAGACAACGACTTGTTATTGTAGCCACCAATGTTCCAATCTTGGCTACAAGGAACGCATTCGGGAACGTAAGCGGCAGTTGAAACGGTCGCAAGAAATATTGCAATCTCGACAAGCCGCCGAGGGGCAGGATTTCTTCTCTTTTGCCCAAGCTGCAAAGTTGATGGGCGTAACTCGGCAATACATATATAAATTGGTAAAGGAATCGAAACTTCGGGCTTCGCGCATCAGCGGCAAGAAGTCGCTCATCCGCCGTGCGGACATTGAACTGATGATGAAAACCAAACCTTACGAGCGTGTCTTGCCCAAAGAGGACTTCGACATCTCTGAGTATTACACAGCCGAAGAGATTGCGGAAAAATATAAGGTCAACGCCAAATGGGTGTGGACTTACACACGGCAACATAAAGTGCCGAAGGTGAGAATACGCCAGTTCAACTATTACAGCAAGAAACATATCGATGCAGCCTTTGCCAAATACGAGGTGGATTCCGACCTTACTGAATGGTACACACCGGAAGAGATTCAGGAGAAGTACGGCATGACACGTGTCGCTATCCGTTCGCAGGTGTATCGGAACAACATTCCCTCCAAGAAAGAGCATGGGCAGATATTCTACTCAAAGCTCCACTTCGACCTCTCGAAGAGTTCCGAACAGGAGAGCAAGGCGGAATACTACACCGTCAAGGAGGCAATGGAGAAATTCAAGCTCTCTCGTGATTCGGTTTACGGTATTCTGCAATTCCATCAGATCAACCGTGAGAAGAACGGACGGTTCGTCAGATTCCTGAAAGTGGAGTTTGACCGGATAATGGGTGTCCGCAAATAGTCTAATTTATGACTATCCGTAAATTATTCAAAAATTAATCCCTGCTGTAGGTAATCTGCATGATTACATTATAGAGTTTCGCCGACGAATTAATAATAACCATAAAAATATAACATTATGCATGAATGCAAGACCGTGACATTAAGGACACGTCCGCTAAAAGGCAGGATGATGTCTTTCTATCTGGATTATTATCCGGGATATCGAGACAAAGAGACAATGAAAGTTATCCGCCATGAATCGCTTGGTATTTATATCTATGCCAATCCGAGAAACAAACGTGAACAGAATTTCAACGAGGTAATGACCGAGAAAGCCGAAGCCATCCGTTGCCGCAGGTTCGAGTCAGTAGTCAATGAACGGTATGACTTCTTTGACAAGTACAAACTCAAGGCAGACTTTCTGGAGTATTATCGCAAGCAGCTCCGTAAGCATGACCAGAAATGGGAGTTTGTCTATCTGCATTTCAGTAACTTCGTACATGGTAAATGCACCTTTGAAGAGATTGACATCGACCTCTGTAACAAGTTTCGGGAATATCTGCTGAGTGCCAAGAAGCTAAGGCGTAACGGACGTATCACACGGAACTCCGCATCAGGATACTGGTCTACTTTCAGAGGTTTCCTGAAAATACTCTATCGTAATGGAATGATAAAGACCAATGTCAATGATTTCTTGGAAAAGATAGAGACAGAAGATGTAATGAAAGAGGCCCTGTCAGTTGAGGAATTGTACAAATTGGCTGAGACACCTTGCAAGAAACCTATTCTGAAAACGGCATCGCTGTTTTCCTGTATGACCAGCTTGCGCATCAGTGACATTCTCTCGCTATGTTGGAAAGACATCGTGGACTATTCTGCCGGTGGGAAATGCGTACACATCATTACGCAAAAGAACAAGGCGGAAGACATCATTCCCATTAGTGAAGAAGCTTTGGGATTGATTGGCTATAATTCTGAAAAGAAAGGTTTGGTATTCAAGGGGCTTATGCGCAGTTGGACGCAAATACCGATGAAAGAATGGATTCGTTCTGCCGGAATTACCAAGAACATAACATTTCACTCGTATCGTAGAACATTTGCGACGCTACAAGCAGCTGCCGGGACGGACATCCGCACCATACAGAGCATTATGGCGCACAAGAGTATCACCACCACTCAAAGGTATATCAAAGTCGTGGATGCCAACAAACGTGAAGCCAGCAAGAAAATCACCCTGACACGGCAAGACTGACAGCTGCTTTGTCCTCGATTTCTGCGGTCAGAGTATGATTTTAGGTGAAAAATCATACTCTGACCGTGATATTTAGCATGATACGTGGTAACTATCAGTCTCTTTATTGCAACTATCTGGAATATCGATTATATCTTTAGCGCGAAACGATTCCAAATACTTGCAGACCATGACGAATAAAAAACAAATTCAGACTAAAAAGATAAGTTTTATCCTCGCACTGTCCGTTATCATTTATGCGGCCATAGATACTTATCTTTTCCTTTGCCATGACATCAATATCATGCGCATAACGACTCCTGTCATCCTTGGACTGGTAATAGCTATCATATTGTGCGGACTCCTGCACAAATTTTTCTATAAATGGCTGACAAAAAATCCTATCAACTTCTCTTTTGGCGAGCCATCTACCCCTATTGTAAAATCAGAGAACGCCATAGAATCTATGGATGCTACTGAAATACTGCCCATCGAGCGACCGATGGGTTTGGCTGAACAGGGGTGTCCTCCGTCCCAACAGTTGAATCAAGATACTGTAAACTCTGATTGTCCGCAAGATTCTCATTTGAATAAATATGATTCCATATTGGTGGAACTAAAAAAGAAAGAGATTGAAAGGCAAGTGGAAATCATGGATGCGATTCGGGAATATGTAACCGTCAAGACTGCCCCCTATCTCTCCAAAGAGGATATTGCCACCCTCATTTCCAATATAGAGTATATGACTTACGATCAACCTGAGTCATATAAACCGATTCGTTCCAATATAGACAATTCGCTGAGGTCGCCGGGGCTTCGCCATTTGGCATGGAATATCGGTGAACGCTTGGGAGTGCCCTTAGCGAAAAGAGCCGTTTTTATCAAGAAATCATTTCCATACGAACTTGCAAACGCAACCCTTGAATATCTTAAACTTAATTTACGGGATAATGTCTCAAGCCAGATTCCCATTGATGTGCCCGATAAAGGCGATTATCGTTTCCATTTAGATGCAGATAATGATGACTCGCAATAGAAAAAGTATGCAGACGAAATAATTAATCCGATCTGTATTGTTCTGCAAGGTTTCATTGAGTTGGTTCGCAGCATGTTAAACGATTAAAATAGTCATAATATGAAAAAAGACCAACTGACATTCAACGACCTGCCGACTGTGGTAGGCGAACTATGCGACAGAATCGCAAGTATGGAAAACCTGCTTACAGAGAAACTTTCCAAGCAGTACGAAACCAAAGAGGACACGCACGTCCCCATGACCGTACAGGAGGCTTGCAACTATCTTAAAATGCCGTTGTCGACCTTTTATTACAAGGTCAAAAAGGACGATATTCCAGTTATAAAACAAGGGAAGCATCTCTACATCTATCGTGACGAACTGGATAGATGGCTGGAATCTTCCCGGAAGAATCCGGCTCCGCAAAGTTTCGAGGATGAGAATGAGTCCTTGCTCGCCTCCCATCGCCGTAAACCGAACCCTAAAAACTGGTAGCGATGGAAAAGACAGACACTATTATTCTTTCTCCGGAAGAGTTGACCGCTTACATAGCGGAGTCTACAATAAGCGTAACGAGTACATACGAACACTCCCCAGTGGTTCTGATGGTGGACGATACTGTTATCGGAACATTGGGAAACTTCAGTGCTTCCATCGGGAAAGCCAAAAGTAAGAAAACTTTCAACATTTCGGCCATTGTCGCATCGGCATTGAGTGGCAGCACCGTTCTTCATTATCGGTCTACATTTCCTGAAAATAAACGGAAGATTCTATACATAGACACAGAGCAGGGGCGGTATCATTGCCAACTGGTATTGAAACGCATCTTACGTTTGGCCGACCTACCGGAATACAAGAATCCGGACAATCTGATCATGCTGGCTCTGCGCAAGTTTTCCCCTAAACTACGTCTGGCGATAGTCGAACAGGCCATTGGCACGATACCAGATTTGGGACTGGTGGTAATTGATGGCATCCGTGATTTCCTGTATGACATCAATTCTCCTGGTGAATCTACCGATATCATCTCCAAATTCATGCAGTGGACGGATGACAGGCAAATCCATATCCATACCATCTTGCATCAGAACAAGAATGATGAACATGCCCGTGGTCACATCGGCACGGAACTCAACAATAAAGCGGAAACCATCATGCAGGTCGAAGTGGACAAAGAGGACAAAGCTGTAAGCGTGGTCGAAGCCGTCCATATCCGTGACAGTGAGTTTGAGCCTTTCGCCTTCCGCATAAACGAGGAAGCCATGCCCGAACCGGTAGAGTCCTATCTGCCCAAAGAGAAGAAGACCGGACGACCAACCAAAGGACCGTTCGATCCGGACAAGGAGATTCCAAAGAATGTACATCGTCCAGCATTGGATGCCGTTTTTGCCAATGGCAACATCAACAATTACGATGATTATATAGAACGCTTGAAAGAGGGTTACGGATTACAGGGTATAAAACTCGGTTATAACAAGGCGGTAAAGGTCGCAACATTGCTCAGCGACAAACAAATGGTTATAAAAGAAGGGAAAGATTATGCCTTCAATCCAGAATACCATTATTGATTTCAACTTTACTTTATTGTTGGGGCGTATATATAAGAATAAAGCAAAGTCGGAGGAAGACATCATGTGAGATATTCATATCCCCTCTTTTAGAGGCTAGTATCATCCTATGTTTCCTATCCGAGTGCCAGCTCACTATACGCAACCGATGTGGCTTGCCGTGAAGCATCAACAGGTAACTGTTGCGAGATATGCCAAGGTATAACCTCACTGCGTTACGGTTGTACATTGTCGCTCTCGCCTGCTCAGTTCCCTCGCCGGTGCGGTACTCGCAAGCTCGCACCTAGTCAACCATTATAAAACGATTCAAATGAAAGAAGATATTGAAAATACATCGGACTCCTCGAAAGAAACCAGAAGTGTCTTTATCGGAGCTAAAGTCACTCTTACTCAGAAGGAGCATATAAAATCACTGGCCGGACAATGCGGCATGACTGTAAGTGACTACATATTATCACGTGCGTATAACTTCAAGCCAAAAGCAAGGCTCACGAAAGAAGAAGCGGTACTGTTACAGAATCTGGACGATTGTCGGTCAGACCTCGTAAAATACACCTCCGCCCTACACGGAATGTCCACAAAGCAGCGCATGGCAATGTTCAATCAGGTTCCGTTTATGGTGGGCTGGCTGAAAGAATTAGGTAATGTGGCTGAAAATATCTGCCAGTTCCTGAATGCTGTAAAAGAGAAGAACAAAATTCCGTCCACCCCTAAATCCGAAGAAGAATGATTGCGAAAGCCAAAGCCATATCGCACGGCATAAACGACCTCCGTTACATTACCGGCGAATCACAGCATAAGAAGCATCCGGAGAAAATCTATCGGGTATTGGACAATCTGTTGTCCTCAGAACCGGATGCTATGGGGATATGGAACTCCATGCAGTTGACCCTATCCCAGCATCGACCGATAAAGAACTCCGTTATCAGAATCGAGCTGAGTCCATCGCCCGAACATACCCAATTCTATGACATCGAAGATTGGCAAAATCTTTGGCAAGATTTCGCCGAGGAGTTCGACAAACAGGTGATTACCGGCAAGGATGGAAAAGTCCGTTCCTATCCGACCAATTTGGCAGGCAGCAAGTACTCGGTTTGGCTTCATACGGAATCCAAAGGCGAAGTTCCCCATCTACATGCTGCGGTCTGCCGTCTGGATGAGAACGGCAACATCAACAATGACCACAACATTCATCTTCGGGCGCAACGTGCTGCCGAACGAGTGGCAAAGAAACGAGGCTGGACGACTGCGGCACAAATCCGAAATCGCAACATTCCACAAGTGAACCGGGACTGTATGGAGGTGTTGAAAGCAATGCCATCATGGTCATGGGATGAGTACAAGAATGCTCTTATACGGAAAGGTTATACCGTCCATGAAAGGGAGGACAAGAAAGGTCTTCTCCGTGGATATGCTCTCATGAATGGAAACACCAAATACAAGGCTTCAGAATTGGGAATCGGCAGGAATCTAATGGTCTCGAAACTTCCTGCGACATGGAAGAAACTGCACCATCAGCCAGCTACCGTCATTAGAAATAATGCTCCCCAAGCCGTTCAACAGATAGCGATACATAAGGTTGCTCCTATTGACTATACCCAATATCTCACATATCGTCACGATATGATTCCCTATACCCTCAATCATGAAGACAAGGAACACAAGTTCTATATTTCGGAAAAAGTGCTCGACTGTTTCAATGACGAGTTTGATTACAGGGCTGTTGCCAACTGTCAGGAACTTACCGATATGGCGGTAGCTATATTTGTCGGACTGATAGATACTCCCAATGTAACAACCGGAGGAAGTGGCGGAGGTTCACAAAGCGACCTTCCGTGGAGAGACAAGGACGAAGACGATTTGCAATGGGCTCGCAGATGCGCTCGTGCTGCCAGTCGTTCGTTAGGAAAGAAAACGAAAATAGGATTAAAACGATAAGCACATGAAGACGAAATTTGATTTTTCCGCAGAAATGAATGAAGCGGAATCCATAAAAAACACTCCCAAGAATGAATATCTGGAGGAAGAGAAACGGTTACTCGATATCAACGCAAAGGAACTTGCCAGCCTGAATGATAACGTGTTCAAGTTGAGAACAGAAGTTGAAAATCTGTCCGGCTCTATACGTGAGTGCAAACCTATCATTTCTAAAGAAATGCAGAATTTAGCAGTAGAATTTGGTGCGACCCTTCTATGCAATTTTCTCAGCCAGATTGAGAGCAAATGTAAGGAAACCGAGCGGAGAATGAAGAAAGCCGACAATGCCATCCCCATCCCAGATACGGCATTCTACATTTTGATTATCATTGTAGTTGTTCTATCTTCTTTTTTCGTGTGCATGATAGTGGCTAATGCAGAGATTTTGCATTCCGGATTGATTTGGAAAGCAGTTATCTGCTGTATTCTCATTGCCGTTTTAGGAATTGGTATAGCGTTAATAGTACAGAAGTTTTTGGATAGAGGTAAATAAACGAAAAGTCTCAATCGGATAGAGATTGCTACCAGTTGAGACTTTTATAATATGCCTATGTTATTGAAACTTTATTACAGGAACTACTTTTTCACCAAGTTTGGTCTCATAACGAAATGTTCCTATTTGCATAGCCTTTTTACCTTTAGGTACTTCAATTACCTGATCATCATAAAACAGATTCTGACCATCTGTCACAATATAGACGACCGGCCCAGTAAAAAATGAAGTTGAATACCCTTTCTCCTCGCAATTGGCCAAAGCACCATCCCCAAGAACCTGAAAAACTTCAAATTTTGTTGCGGTAGTAAATACCGTCTGTTGCTCGGCAATCGTAATATCCGATTCGTTAGCATTTGAATTGGTAATACCTATAACAAAAAGTACTGCAATTGTTAATACACACCCAGTAACAATTCCCAAGAAGAATATCAAACCCTTTCTCATAAGTAATATTTTTAATAACATTCAAATATACAACATAATTCTGAATCACAGAACAATTGAGAGCGAAGAAATTACAGCATTAATTTCCTCGCTCTATACATAACTTTATTTACCCAGTGACTTGAACACCTTAGATATGCATCGCTTTTTCTGTTCCATATTTGGATGAACATATAAGTCCAGTGTAGTTGAGATATTTGAATGCCCCAGTAGCACACTAACAGTCTTATAATCACAACCGACCTCTATACAACGAGTCGCAAAACTATGACGGAGTCCATGATACTTCAGCTTGGGAATATCAAGTTTCTCCATAAGCCTTTTATAGTAGTTGCGATATGTGCGTGGCTCTGTCGGACGCTCATCATTAGTAAGAATGTAATAATCGTCATTAATTACTTTTTTCAAAGGCTTTAACATAGTAAGCAATTCTTTGTTTATCGGGATTTCACGGCAAGAGTTTTTTGTCTTTGGCGTGTTGATGACCAGCTCTGTATGTTTTCTCTCTCCTTCTATGATATAGATGCGTTCTATCGTCCGGTTAACGGTTAGAATCCCGTCATATACATTGATGTCGCTCCATTTCAAAGCACAGATCTCCCCTATACGCAGACCGGTACTAAGGCTGATATAGATACCAAGTCCCGGAAAGGAAAAGTGGCTCTGAATATAGTTCAGAATCTTTTTATGATTTGCCACGGACAAGACCTCCAACTTTTTACCAGCAACGTCTGTTGGGTACTTAATATCCCATTCGTAATAGTTCATCCATTCGTTTTTCACCCCGAATTTCATAACCATCTTTAGGACAATAAGAATGTCCTTAACAGATTTCATGCTCAATCCGCCTTCCAACTTTTCAAGCACAAAGCCTTGTACATCATTTTCATGAAGTTCGTTACTCTCACCAAACTTTGGCAAAATGTGATTTTCAAGAATCAACATGTAGGCTGCCAATGTCGATTGTTTCACATACGGTCGCTTGTTCTCTCGCCATGCGTCCGAAATTTCTCTAATTGTCTTCTGAATCATAATTTTGAATTTAATTGGTTCTAATAATTAGAGAAATATAATAGGTAATGTTCCCCTTTTGAGATTTCCAGAGTTTACAGATGAATGGAAGGAGTCTGTGT
>ENA-UOJO01000625-UOJO01000625.1-human-gut-metagenome-genome-assembly--contig:-P57-NODE-625-length-52786-cov-82.689917_pt1 | contig 52786 bp, 38 predicted proteins | sample MGYA00242351_ERZ723898 | MGnify/ENA metagenome assembly ERZ723898 | reverse complement strand
CTTCGTTGTCGTCGCCGCTGGAAAATCCGACGGACGGGGATGCCGCCTGACCGTAAACGCAGTTTTTCATCACGACTCTCTGGTTCTTATAAGCGCACCAGGAGAAGCAGGTGAATTTGCTGCTGTTGCTCATAATCGTGCCTTCGATAAGCGTTTCGGCAAAATCGCCTTTCTTTATCGCCTCTTCCTCGTTGTTGTAGCTGCCGACTTTCATGCAGAACATTGCGTTTTCGATGACGCAGTATTGCACGTGCACGTTGCCCTTCGTTAAGACGCCGGTACCGACAAAATCTTTGCTTGCAAAAGTGTTACTTTTCGGAAGTTCGGACGATTTAATCTTCACGTTCCTTAAAAGTACGCGCGGTGCGTCTTTTCCCTGAGGACCGTCCATCATTAGTATGTTCGAGCCCATGATGTTCGGCTTGGCGGTCGGATCGTCGTAGTCGCGGTGTTTCCAGTCAATCGTATGGCCGTTGCCGTAAAGACTTGTCGTGAGTCTGAGCGGCGCGTCGTCCCATGTCCTGGTTTCTTCGCCCTTTTCGCCCGAAATGCCACTTGTGTCGGCTTCGGTATATCTGATGGAGCGAATGGTAATATCGTTTCTCAGGAACACTTCGTACTTCTTTCCGTCGATTCCTTCGTTGACGACTTTCGTGAGTTCATCGGCGGTTTCGACGTTGACGCCGTACATCACGGTGAAGTTATATTCCCTTTTGATGCTGTCGCCGGCATACGGGCTGTCCTTTGCCTCGGCAGTGACTTTCACGTTTTTGCGCACGCCTTTTTCAAATTCCGAAAAAGTGATCACACCGTTTTCGTCAATCGTCGCGATATCGCCGTCGCTTACTACCGACCATTTGAAACGACTCAGGTTTTCACTGCCCGTAAGGTCTTCAGGCGCAACGACTTTGATTTGTCTGACCGGCACAAGCCGACCTGTCATTTCTTCGCCCGAATATTCAAAATACATGTTGCCGTAAATGCACTCGTCCGCGATACCTTGCGGGGCGTCTTTTTCCAGCATAAAGTATATGACGGGTTTTCTCACGCGAAGATCGATTGAAATTCTTTCTTCACCAAATTTTGCGGTAAACGTGACTTCACCGCTTGAAATCGCAGTGATTAACCCCGTTTTTTCGTCGATTGTCGCAACGTCGGTGTTTGACGAATAATAACGCGCGCCGCTTGCTTTTTCGCCGCTTGCGGCAAATATCGCGTTGAGTTTATACGGGACTTTCCCGACGATAACGGTGCTGTTTTCAATAACGTCGGCGTTTTCAAAAACAATCGAATTTTCGCTTTCGACCTTGCGTAAGGTCATCGTTTTTCCGCCCTTTTCAAGGACGGCGTAACCCGTTTTTCCGCTGAACACGATTGCGTCTGATTCAAGCGTGGCGTTTTGCGATTTAACGAGAGTGCTTCCTTCCGCGCCTATCGACGAAAGCGAAATGCTGTCGGTATGAACGTATTTCAAAGCCGTCGGGAACACTCCGCCGCGCACCGTAATCTGAACCGTGCGGACGATTTCGGGCGCAACGCGCTTCTCGCTTACCGACACGAAATCTTTGGATTTAAGTTTCATGGTGACGGTTGCCGTTCCCGCGCCCTGCGGCACGACAACGCCGTTTGCGTCAACCGAAAGAACGTTTTTGTCGCTCGACTCCCAAGTGACGTATTCAAGATCAACGTCGATGGGGTGTGCACACGCTTCAAGGCGGATTATTTCGTCCGTCGTGATGTCGATGCCCGGCGTTTCGCCGAGTTTCACGTCTTTATAAACTATGTAAGCCGACCTTGCGACGTCGCTTTTAATTTCAAAGCGGCACCTGTCGGTTTTGCCGCCGTCGTCGGTTTTTGCGACAATGTCGAACGTGCCCGTCCAGTTTATGGTAACGTTGCCGTTATCGTCGACGGTTGCAATATCGCCTTCGTACTCGGGATCGTACGATACCGAGTTTTCAATGCTCCAATGGACTTTTTTATTCGTTGCTTTTTTGGGAAGGACCAGCGCGGCAAGCTGATATTGCATGCCGGGGCGGTCAAAATACAGCGAAACGTTGTCAACGTCCTGATAAAAATCGGGGTCAACGATTGCAACGCTCGCAACCGTAATGTCGGGCGTGATCAGAACCACGTTTGTAACAAGAACAACAGCCGCAACGATTGCCATAGGAATTATCAGTAATAATCCTATCAGTACTTTTTTCATCGGCGTCTCCTACTTTTTTTCAGCGGCAAAGAACCTTTCGTCTGCCGCAAGGAATATACGAAACGTACAATAATTTCGTTTTGTCATTATAATTATTGATAAAGTTTATTATAGCGTTTGTTAAGTTTTACGAAAAGAAGCACAATCCCCAGTGCCGCCGCAACGCCCGACACGATGAGCAAAAGCCCCATAATCGACTTTGCGCCGTGTTTGATGGGTATTCCCGCAAACGTGGGCAGGAACCCGCCGATCATCGTAAACAAACCGTACAACACCGCAAACACAAGCCCGAGAGCAAGCGCGATGGCAACGTTTTTGTTTGCCGAGACAAGCTCGCCGTCGCCCATGAAGTTGAACGTGGGCGATTTGGTATCGAACCACATGCAAAGACTCGTCAACGCAATGTTTGAAAACTCCGCGATAAAGAATATCATAACCGCGTCTACGGGCGATACGAACTTCGCGCCGCTTACAGCGATGCAGCAAAGGATAATCGAAAGCGTTGCTACGCCCGAATACAAAAGGAATTTTGCAAGCACCTGCTTCCAGTACGGCAACGGAATAATCTTCGTATGATAAAAGCATCCGCCTTCCCTGCTTATCGCCGTTGACGAGAACGACACGATGACCGTTACGAAAATCGTAATGACCATAAGCGATATGCCGGGCAGAATGTTGTTGCCGACGCTGTTGCTGCCGACAGAACCCGCAAGCGCATTGCAGTAATATACCATAACGGGTGCTGCCGCCGCCATGACGAGATATTGGAAGCTGTAATTGAAACTTCTTAAAATCCCGTAAAAATCACGGCGCATATACGACAGGAACGGCGGAAGGGGATTGTCTGAGGTGCGTTTCGTGAACGAGGCGCGCTGATTTTCGATGCCGTCCAGAATCGTGCTGAAATACCACTTTTTGACGATGAGCATTGCAATAAGTCCGACGCCCGTCGTAAGCAGCAGGACGTAAATAAGGTTAATATACGGGTGACGTCCCAAAAGCATGTTCGCGTAAAGGTTGAACGGGAACGCGCCTGCCGCAAACTTCCCGATTCTGCCCATGACTTCCGGACTGAACAACGCCATATCCTTTTCAATGTAAAAACCGACAAGCGATTTCAGCAGTTGCATGTACGCGACGAATATGCCCACGACCACAAGGATCGTAACGCACAATACGATGCCGTATTTGTTTTTGATAAGGTTGATTAACTTCATCACGGGGATTGCCACGATGTTCGCCAGGAAGAACGGCAGGAAACTGCTTAAAAACGTCGTGAGTATCGCCACGGGATAGAAAACCTCAGGCGGCCTTCCGAGTGCGCCCGCCTTTTGCAGAATAACGCCGTAACATATGTAAAACGGCAGAAGAATCCCCATCGTAATCAAAAAGTTGCTGATGAATACGAATATCGACTTCGCAATGAAAATCTGCGTGCCGTTCACGGGGAATCGCAACAATATTTCGTTGTCGCCGCTGTAATAAAGCGCCTTGATGAGCGTTGCGGTGCAAATGAAAAATTGCAGGATTATCGACGCCATCGACACGATGACGATGTAACTGTCGCGAAGTCCTGGACGCGCGACGAACATTTGCGTGAAAAGCAAAATCAAAAATACGATTATTGCATACATCAGGCCGGACATAATAAAATTGAATATCCATTTCCCGACGTTGCCCGCGCCGATACGCGTGCCGTACCCGAAGCGGGATTTCATATCTATTTTCAAAAGCGCGCGTATGGTAAACCAATCGTCGCGCACCTTTTTTCGATGCGCGGCAAGCGCTTCCTTATTGATTTTATCAGACATTCCACGCCCTCCTTTCTTCCTCGGTGGACGAGATTTCAAAGAATCGTTTTTCAAGGGTTTCGCGGTTTGCGGGATCGGACAAGTCGATGACGCAGTGCAAAATGCCGTCGTTGATTATCGCGACTCTGTTGCAGACCTTCGCAACCATATCGAGGTTGTGGCTGCTGAAAAATACCGTGTTGCCCTTGCGGACGTGTTCACGCATATAACTTAAAATTTCCGCCGTGGATTGCGGATCGAGACCCATCATCGGCTCGTCCAAAACCCAGAGTTTCGGCTCGTAAATAAGTGCGGCAATGATACAAATCTTCTGCTTCATGCCGTGGCTGTACGACTTGATCTGACGGTCGACGGCAAAACGAAGTCTGAATAAGTCCAAAAACATGTTGAGCCTTTCTTCGCGGTCGGCTTTCGGCACGCGGTAAAGGTCGGCGACGTAGTTTACGTATTCCCTGCCCGTCAGACGTTCGTAAACGCTGTGGTTGTCGGGGACGTAACCCATGCTCATTTTCGCCTGCATAGGCTCTTTCACGATATCGTATCCGCAAATCGTGATTTTGCCTTCTTCAAACGGAAGGATGCCGGTCAGACATTTTATGGTCGTGGATTTGCCCGCGCCGTTCTTGCCCAGAAATCCGAAAACTTCGCCGGGTTTCAGTTCCAGCGACAAATCCTTTACGGAATATACCTCGCTGTTGGCGTACCTTTTTTTAAGGTGGTCGATTTTAAGCATCGGGGGCGCGCCTTCGATGACGGTGTTTTCGTTTGAAAAATCGCCAAGTCTTCCGTGGATTTCCGTGTCGTCGGACGCGCTTACGTCGTCAAGGATTTCGGGTTCGCGCTCGTCAAGAGTTTCAAGTTCTTCCGCCGCGGTGTCTTCCATAATCTGGTCGGGCGTTTCCGCGACTTCATGTTCGTGTTTATTCTTTTTGAATTTCATTTTCATTTTGCACCTTTCTTATTTGTTATATAATGTGCGTAAAGCAACGATATAATCCTTTTCAAAATTATATCGCTTGCATTTTACCATACGCGTTCGGTTTTGACAAACGTTTTCGGTCGTTTATCACATTACAAAAGTATTACAATCAATTAAAAAATACCTTAAAAATTAAAACCCCCGACTGAGCGAGGGTTTTTTGACGATTAAGATTTCAATGACTTTTTACTTCTTGAAAGAGAGCTGTACGCTGAACGAATGCTTCACGACGGGATAGATTTTGTATCTCGGTTTAGTGCATGCAACGGCAGGTACGTCGCCGCCTACGCCGCGTTGTTTTCCGTCAAAAGTGACAGTTAAACGTCCGGTTTTTTGCAATAAATGCCTGTGTGTGGTATTTTCCAACTGTTCAATGCTATACTCGTTGACGCTTGCTTCAAAGGGTTTTCCGACATATTTGATTTGCAGCGTCGGTTTGTCTTCGCCGCACACTTCAAGCCATCTCATTTCGGTGTGGTTGCTGCATTCCTGCGGGGTGAGATAGCCGTGTTCGAACTCTTCCACCGCGCCTTCGTACACGCCGAGAATCGCTGCGTCGCCACGGTCGCAATAGTTTTCAAACGGACCTTTTCCGTAAAAACGCATCTTGTCGTAGCCTTCGTTGAGTTCGGTCACGAAGCCGTATCTCGGCAATCCGTAAGCGCGTCCGCGCACCGACATCTGGACGATAACGTTGCCCACGCCGTCAAATTTATAGGTCGTTTTCAGCCCCAGTCTTGTACTTATCCAATGCACTTCGACCTTGATCGAACCGTTTTGTTCCTTGACCTTAATCCTGCCGACTTTCAGGCGTTTCGTGGCTTTTTTGTAATACCACTTGCCCATGATCGCCCTTACGAACGCGGGGACTTGCGGCAAGTAATCGTTGTCGGTTATCGCGCGCCAGAAGTTGGGTTTCACGGGTTCGTGCAGAAGCGGCGCTTTATCTTTCGTGAAGAAGTTGAGCCCGCCCGTTTTCTTGTCGATTGCGGCGTCGAATTCTTCGGTATAAACGCGCACTTCGTCCTTGTTGTTTTCGTAAACGGGTTTAACGGTCATATCGACTGCTTTGCCCTTTTTCGGATTATACAAAATCTGCTCGTATGCGACGATATGCCCCGCCGGCGCAAAGAACGTATCTTCCGCAAGGCTGAGTTCCACCACGATCGAAAGTTCGTTTTCGCGGTTTTTGATATATTTTTTAATATTGATTTCGCCCGTGCTGAGCGGCTTGATTTCGGGCAGGTCAAGCTTGACCTTTTCCACGAATTTGCCTTCTCTCAGAATTCTCATCGACAGCTTGAATCTGTCGTCGAGCGGGGTTATTCTGTGGCGGTTTTTAATAATAAGGTTGTCGCCCTTCGTCGAAAAATCGACAAGTTGATATACCTTTTTCACTTCAAACAGCGCGGGTTGCGGGGTTCTGTCGGGCTGAACGATACCGTTGAAGACAAAGTTGCCGTCGTTGGGTACGTCGCCGAAATCGCCGCCCTGCGTCCATTTGACCGTGCCGTCGTTTTCAACCTTTTTGATGCTCTGATCCGCAAAGTCCCAGATAAACCCGCCTGCGAGTCTGTCGTATCTCAAAAATTCTTTCCAGTAATCGTTGAAGTTTCCGAGACTGTTGTTCATCGCGTGCGCGTATTCGCAAAGTACGAAAGGTTTGTCGCGGTAATCCTTGGGCTTAAAGACCTTGCCCGACGGCGACCACAACGCCACGCAGTGAGTATAAGGTTTTTTGCATTCGCCGATGCGTTTCATTTTTTCCTGACGGATGTACATATCGCTCAGAACGTCGGACGAGCGGAAGTCGGTATCGGGATTGTAATGAATGGGGCGCGTTTTGTCGATTTCAAGCGCGGCTTCGCGCATTTTTACGAAATTTTGGCCGTAGCCCGCCTCGTTTCCGAGCGACCAGAAGATGACCGAGGGATGGTTTTTGTAAGAGTCTACCATGTTACGCATACGGTAAACGACGTGCCCTTCCCAGCGTTTGTCAGAGCCCGGGATTCTGGACGCAAGACCATGCGTTTCAAGGTTGCATTCGCTCATTACGATGATGCCGTATTTGTCGCAAAGTTCGTAAAAGTCGCGACTGTCGGGATAGTGGCTCGTGCGGATTGCCGTGATGTTGTTTTTGCGGCAAAGGATGATGTCGTTTTCATTGAACTCGCGCGAGACGTATCTGCCGTGTTCGGGATCGAATTCGTGACGGTTTACGCCACGGATTTTCAAAGGTTTGCCGTTAAGCATAATGAACGGACCGCGGTTTGTTTCGGAATTATAGCCCGTGATTTCCACCGTTCTGAAACCGAACATAAGTTTTCTTCTGTCCGCCATCACGGTGTCTTCGCCGTCTTCGTAAAGGATATAATCCACTTCGTAAAGATAAGGATTTTCCATTTCCCAAAGCGTTACGTCGCGGACTTCTTTCAAAAAGTCGACCTTGTAACTTCCGCCGTTTTTGATTTCGGGAATAACGACAATATCCTTAAAAACTTCCTGCCTGTCGGCGTCGCGAAGCATCACGACAAGCCTGCCGCCGCTGAAATCGGCGCGTTCGGCGCGCATCGAGATTTCCGCGCGAAAGAACATAACGCCGTCTTTATTGGTGAATTCCGAATAGTTAAAGATATCGGATATGAATTTCTTCGGACGATATACAAGGAAAACGTCGCGGAAAATACCGCTCATTCTCCACATGTCCTGATCTTCAAGGTAACTGCCCGTCGAGAACTGATAAACCGTCACCGCAAGGCGGTTTACGCCGTCTTTTACGAAGTCGGTAATGTCGTATTCCTGATAGTCGAACGAGTCTTCGCTGTACCCGACAAAGTTGCCGTTGACGTAAACTTCGCCCGCGCTTTCGATACCGCCGAAATTGATAAGAACGTTATCGTCGTCGTTTTTTTGGCACTCGAAATCAAGGACGTATAACCCTGCCGGAGCCTCGTCTTCCTTTACGTGCGGAATCTTGCTTTTGATTTTCGTTTCAAGCGCGTGCGGGTAACGGATATTAAGATATTGCGGTCTGCCGTACCCTTCGATCTGCCAGTTGGACGGCACGGTTATTTCGTCGAAATTCGACACGTCGTAGTCCGCCGCATAGTAGTTTTCGGGGATATCCGCGATTTTTTTCGCGTACTTGAATTTCCATTTGCCGTTAAGCGATACTATTTTTTTGTTGCCTTCGTCGTCGTACGGAAAACCCGCGCCGTTGCGCTTTTCGGCATTCACGTTATAAACGTTTATATCGTTGAACAACTTTTTTTCCATGGTCTTTCTCCTGTAAGTTATATGTCGGCTTTTTATTTATTAAGGATTACGATGCGGCCGCAGTTCGGGCATTCAACAAAGTCGCCGTCTTCTTTCAGTTTTCCGATGCAGTCGTTGGGAAGGTTCATTCCGCAGTAGCAACTTCCGTCGCCGGCGTATTCTACGAATGCCGGGAGTTTTCTTGCCGCCCTGCACCGCTTGTACATCAGAATGAATTTGGGATCTATGTTTTTCTCAACCGCTTTCAGTTTTTCCATCACGGGGCGACCTTCGTTTTGCAGTTTGAGTTTCAAGCCTTGATAACTTTGCAGCGCGACTTTGTATTGCTCGTTGAGTTGCACCGCCTGACGGGTAAGATTGTCGCTGTTATCTTTCACCTGATCGATACGGGCGGACACTCTTTGCAGTTCCCTCAGCAGTTTGTTGACGTCTTCGGAAAGCCCCGCAAGAACCTTTTCGTAATATTCGATTTCCTGTTCGTCCTGAACGTCGGAGATGGAGTCCGCGATTTCTTTCACTTCGGATTCGTACTTACCGACGTTTGCCGCAAGTTTTTCGGCGTTCAGATTAAGTTCGTCCGCTTCGCTCTGGAATTTTGCCATATTGTCGCCCGCGGTCTTGATTTTTGCGTTCAGGGCGCTTGCCTTTTCTTTTTCGGTACTGTTGTTGAGTTCTCTTTCAATTTTCACAAGTTCCGAATCGATTTTCTGGTATTCGAGCATACTGTCAAATTTCATATATACACCTCGCGGAAATCAGCCGTTAAAGGGATTTCCTTCATAATATTTTACAATTTTGATTATGTCAAAGTGACACTTTAATATGTCATTAAGAACGTCATTAAAACACATTTCGCTTGCATAATGTCCTACGGACATTAAAGCGTAATTCGTTTCCTTTGCTTCCAGCAGGATATGATGCTTAAACTCGCCGGAAATATACAAATCCGCGCCGACTTCTCTTGCACGGGAGAAACATTCGTCGTCGCCGCCCGCGCCGTTTATCATCGCGACTTTTTCAATCTTCTTGTTTTCGTCGCCGACCGTGAAAATCGTGTCGTCGCACAAAAGTTTTTTGACTTTTTCCTTAATTTCCGAAAATTTCATATCGACGTCGCCTTGCGCGCCGAATCCGTTATCGAACAGCGTCGTTACGTTTTTCGCGCCGATTGCTTTCAGCGTGCGTACCGCCATATTGTCGTGAAATCCGTCGATATTCGTGTGAGCGGCGTAAATCGCCGTGCCCGACACGTATGCCGAAGCAATTACGTCGCATTTATAATCTTTCGTCAAAAAACTCTTTCTCGGCGTAAAAATTATCGGGTGATGCGAAATAATAAGGTTGCAGCCATTGCTTTCGGCTTCTTTAAGCGCGCCGTACGTCGCGTCGACCGTCAGAAGCACGCCCGTGCATTCTTTCTCGTAGTCTCCGACAATAAGCCCGGGGTTATCGTACGGCAACGCCGTGTCAAGCGGCGCGACTCTTTCGATTTCAGCGATTATTTCTTTGATTTTCATATTCTTCGATCTCTCTCGTTTCGGCAAGGATTTTTCTAAGCGATTCGCCTTTCGCGCGGGACGCAAGCATTTTGAGAATCTTTTTACGCATGCCGATAAATTCCGCAAGGTCTTCCGTTTCGTCCTTTCCGAAATAGGTTTCAAACGGCGTGTAGCGCGTATATCCGATTCCTTCCGCGACGATGACGGGATAAAACTTGTTGCCGCTTTTCACGACGCCGTCCTTTTTCACGAAAAAGCCGTTTTCCTGCAAAAAGGCTCTCAGAACGTCGGCGTGCTGATGCGGGACGAGAATATACTTCTCGTATCGCTTGTCCGAGTCGCTTAAAATTTTCACGATTTCGTGCGCGCCCATACCGGCAATAACGATGGTATCGACGTCTTTGTCTTTCACGGGATTAAGCCCGTCGCCGACAAGGCAAATCACGTCGTCTTCCTGCAAAAGTTCCTTTGAAAGCGTCCGCGCCTTCATCAGACATTCCGCGCTGATATCGACGGCATATGCGGGGTTTTTCGTGATTTGCACGGCGGAATTTGCGATTTTACCGTGGTCGCAGCCGATGTCCGCAACCTTATCGCCAAGTTCCAGTTCCTTCACGACGGCACTTAATCTTTCGTCAAGCGTCAACATTTTTAGGTATAATCTTTCAGCTTTTTGATGCGGTTCGGGTGGCGCAGTTTTCTTAAAGCCTTCGCTTCGATCTGGCGGATACGTTCACGCGTTACGTTGAACTCTTTTCCGACTTCTTCAAGCGTTCTCGGGTGGCTGTCGTCGATGCCGTAACGAAGTCTTAACACCTTTTCTTCGCGCGGGGTAAGCGTGCTTAAAACGCTTATAAGCTGTTCGCGCAGCATGTTCGCTTCCGCGACTTCCGCGGGGGCTGCGGCGTTGCTGTCTTCGATAAAATCGCCGAGATGGCTGTCTTCTTCCTCACCGATAGGCGTTTCGAGCGACACGGGATCCTGTGCTATTTTTTGGATTTCGCGCACGCGCTCGGGCGTGGAGCCGATAAACTCCGCAATTTCTTCGGGGCTGGGTTCACGGCCGAGTTTTTGCAGAAGCTGACGCGTCGCGCGCACCTGCTTGTTTATGGTTTCGACCATATGCACGGGGATACGAATCGTCCTTGCCTGGTCGGCAATCGCGCGGGTAATGGATTGTCTTATCCACCACGTCGCGTAGGTCGAGAATTTGAACCCCTTTCTGTAATCGAATTTTTCGACGGCTTTCATAAGCCCGAGGTTGCCTTCCTGAATAAGGTCAAGGAACTGCATACCCCTGCCGACGTAACGCTTTGCAATCGACACGACAAGACGAAGGTTGGCTTCGCTTAATATGCGTTTTGCTTCCTCGTCGCCTTCTTCCATGCGTTTTGCAAGTTCGACCTCGCGTTCGGCGGACAAAAGCGGCACGCGGCCGATGTCTTTCAGATACATTTTGACGGAGTCGTCAAGACTGCCTTCCGCCATAATCTTGTCAAAGTTATCTTCGGTTTCCCCAACCTGAACGACGGCTTCGATTGCCTTAAAGACGTCCTCCATTTCGTCTGCGGTTGCGTCAATCTTTTCAAGCCTTGACATTATTTCTTCCTGAGTTAAAGAGCCTTTCTTTTTGCCTTCTTCAATCAGTTTGTCGGTTTCGGCCTTTAATAAGGCTTCCCTGTTTTCCATTAAGACCTCCTTATGTATGCAAGTTCTTTTACGGTAAAAATATTTATCGCAAGCGAGTTGCGTTTTTTCTTATTTAAGTGATTTCAGCATGTTCTGATAAACCGAAAGGTCGGTGAAAATCCGACGTCTTTCGGACGCGTCGGGGCATGCGTCGAAACTTTGCGAAAGCGTTTTGATGCGGTAGTTGACGTAGTTTAAGTTTAAGAGTTTCACGCTGTCGCGGTAATACTTTATGAGTTTGGTTTCGTCGTGGAATTCCTTCACGGAATTTAACACGTTTGCGACTTCCTCGTCCTGCGACAAAGAATACAGCATGTGCGCCTGCGGTTTTTCGCCGGCTTCCGTTTTTTCCTTGACGTAGTCGTACACGAGTTTATGCACTTCGTTGTCGCCGAACACGTCGCGGGATACGACGTCCATGGGCTTTGCGTATTCTTCGCCCGACGCCATTTTGTTCAGGACGAACCGCGCTGCTTCCAGGCTTACCGGCAGTTCGCTCTTTTGGATTTGCGGCTCCGAAAACACGACTTCGGAAATTTCGTTCACAAGTCCGTCGCGCAATATATTCATCGCAACACGGCTTTTATCGTGCACAATTTCAAGGTAAACGTCGCGTCCTGTCGTTTCGGGCAAAGTCTTTATGAAAGCAAGGGCCTCGTTGACGTACTTTGCGCGCCCCGTATTCGTTGACAGATCGTTGTCCTTTTCAATGACGGAAAGCACGAACTCAACGTAAGGAACGGCGTTGTCCAGAAGTTTTTCAAAACCGGCGTGACCGTACTTTTTGACGTAATCGTCGGGGTCCATTCCGTTTTCGGGGATTGACACGACTTTAAGATTCAGACCTTCCTTATTAAGGATTTCAAGGTTTCTGACGGTTGCGTGCTGTCCCGCCGCGTCCCCGTCGTAACACACGCATACGTTTTCTGACAACGTGCGAAGTGCGCGCGCCTGTTCGGGCGTGAACGCCGTACCCATTCCCGCAATGGCGTTGTTGAAGCCGTACTTTGCAAGGGAGATGACGTCCATATAACCTTCGACGACGATTACTCTGTCGATGGCAACCTTTTGTTTTTCCTTTTTCACAAAGTTCGCGGCGTACAGAACCTTTCCTTTTTCAAAGACTTTCGTGTTGCGGTAATTCACGTACTTCCCACCCGAAAACTCTTTCGTGACGGCTCGTCCGCTGAATGCGACGACTCTGCCGCGCATATCGAAAATCGGCACGATCATTCTGCCTTGCAGCGCGTCGAAAACCCTTTTTGATTTATCGCTTTGCCACGCTACGCCGCAGTCGAGCATTTCGGCTTCGGAAAACCCCTGCTCTTTCAGGTACTTTATTACGCCGTCGTAACTTGGCGAAAAGCCGAGCCCGAACCTTGTCATAAGGTTTTTATCGACGCCGCGTTTTTCAAGGTACGTCCGCGCGTCTTTCCCCTCGTCACTCATAAGGGATTTGTAATAAAATTTGGCGGTAAGAGTCAGGATTTCATACAATCTGTCGCGTTTTTGTCTGGATTCCGCATTACTTTGAAAACCGACGGGCGTGGGGACTTGCATACCCGCGCGCTCCGCAAGAAAGGCAACCGCTTCCGGGAAAGTCATGCCTTCCATCTTCATTATAAAGGTGATGACGTCGCCCGATTCTCCGCAGCCGAAGCAATGATAAAACTGTCCGTCTTCGTTGACGCACATCGACGCGGTTTTTTCATGGTGAAACGGACAGCAACACCAGTATTTGCCGCCCTTTTGCTGCAACTGCACGTACCGCGAGATAACTTCGACTATGTTGTTTTTTTCCTTTAATTCCTGTAACCAGTCCAAAGGATAGCCTTCTTTCTGAAACATATAACCTCAAACGCTCAAAACGTTTACAATTTATTATTCGTCAAAAAATCGATAATTCCTAAAACTCGCGCGATTTTTCTTGCCAGCCTTTCGGAATATAGATGTCCGAGAAAACTTTGACGGCGTAGCGGTCGCTCATTGCGGCGATATAATCGCACACGACGGTCTGCACGCCGTATTCCGACAACAGATTTTTGTAAAGGTCGGGAAGTTCGTCGGGGTTTTTTACGAAATAATCGAAAAGGCTTTCGATAAGTCGTTTTGCTTTCACTTCTTCATACTTCGCTTCCGACTGAGTATAAAGGTTTGCGAACATATAAGAGCGCAGCCCGTCAAGCGCACGCTCGAACTCGTCCGACAGCGTGATATACGGTTTGCCCGCGCTGTTCTCGACGAGATTATATACAAGATTATTGATTCTGTCGCGGTGGGTGCGTCCGAGAACGCTTATACATTCTTCGGGCAGGCTTTCTTCCGCGATAAGCCCTGCGCGTATGCCGTCGTCGATATCGTGATTGACGTAGGCGATGCGGTCGGCGTATCCCACGACTTTCCCTTCCAGCGTTTTCGGATTGCCGTCGATGCGGTGTTCCCTGATTCCGTCCAGCACTTCCGCCGTGAGATTGAGTTTTTCCAATACTTCGCAGACGCGTACGCTTTGTTCGTTGTGCGAAAAACGACCGTTCGTCAATTCGTTCAGGGTGCGCTCCCCGGCGTGTCCAAACGGGGTATGCCCGAGGTCGTGTCCCATTGCGATCGCTTCGATAAGGTCTTCGTTGAGCCTTATCGCGCGCCCGACCGTCCTTGCGATTTGCGACACTTCGAGGGTGTGCGTAAGGCGCGTTCTGTAATGATCGCCCTCGGGCGACAGGAAAACCTGCGTCTTGTGTTTCAGCCGCCTGAACGCTTTGCAGTGAATAATTCTGTCGCGGTCGCGCTGAAACTCCGTGCGGATTTTGCACTCTTCGACAGGTGTAACCCTTCCCGCCGTGTCGCGACTTTTGAACGCGTAGGGGCTAAGGTATTTGTCTTCGATTTCGTACGTTACGTCCTTAATGCCGTTGCTCATTGTTTTTTCTTTGGTTGAACTTTGTGTTTTTCGCCGTTTTCGTCAACGATATAGGTGTTGTCGAGTTGCGCTTTCAACGACGCCTTTACGCTGTCGATATACTCGCGGCGAATTGCGGCTTGCTCGGCTTTTTCTTCGTCGGTAAGCCCTTCGATTTTGGATTTTTTTGCCAGATAATTCAGCCTTTCGATGTCAATCATTTGTTGTACCTTTCAATGATTTCTGCATTTTGTTTAAGGAGTTTCGCCTTTTCCGCGACGCTTTCGGCGACGTCGACGATAAGAAGAAATTCCTTGTCGTACTCTTCCTTGTCTTCCTTGACTCTTTCAAGCGCAAGAAGTTTTGCGTTGATGTCGGACAAGCCTTCGTACAGTTCGTAATAACCTTGTATTTGCTTTTCGGTGTACGTCGTCAGCGCGTGGTCGGCAACCGCCGTAACCTTAATCGAAAACTTCAAAACTTCTCTTTTCGACTTTTCCTTGTCGCGACTTTCGTAAAGCGCGCGCACCTGTTTTGCGACGTACTCGGTTTCTTCCGCAAGGCTGTTGACGTAGCCCTGTTTCTTTCTTCTGTTGACGGTTTTAATAAGCGGAATTCCGACGATAATCGACAGACCGAACGCGCAGTACGTTGCGATAAGTTTGATTAAATCGTCGTCAGAAAACTTGACTTCCGTGTTCGTTTCGTTCGCCGCGCCGTCCGCCGCATACGCAACGCCCGACGTCGAAAACGCAATAAGCAACGTTAACAGTAAAAATATGATAATTAAAGTGCGTTTTTTCATTGTTTGTTATCTCCGACAACCTTTACAGCAAGTTTATTCGTCGTGACGGCAACGCCGTTTTCTTTCAAAGACTTGACAATTTCTTCGTTCAGAATGTAAAGCGCGTCCCAGTAATACTCGGTAGGCACCCAGCAGCGAAGAGTGATTAAAATCGCGCTGTCGGTGTAGTCTTCAACGACCACGCTCGGCCCGGGCGACGATAAAATCTCATTCCTGCCGCGAGCGACGTCAAGCATAATCTTTCTGACCTTTTCGACGTCCTCGTCGTATGAAAAGCGCAGTCTGCAAACAACCCTTCTCGTCGGATTCGTGCTGTAATTCACCACGCCGCTGCCGATAAGCGAGGAGTTGGGCAAAGTGATTATCTGATTGTCGTAGGTCACAAGTTTCGTGTTGAAAAACCCGATTGATTTCACCGTGCCTTCAACGCCGTTTACCGCAACGTAATCGCCCACGACGAAAGGCTTGCTTCCGAGAATAATAAATCCGTTTGCAAGGTTGCTTAAACTGTCTTTGAGCGCAAGGGATATCGCAAGCCCGGCAGCCGAAATAAGCGCGACGAAACTCGCCGTCGAAATCCCCGCCGATTTGCCCGTCAGCAGCAATAAGCCGAAATAAAGCAAAACGCCCACGACCGACAACACGAAACTTGAAATGGTTTTGTCGATGTGCGCGCGCACCGAAAGTTTGTTCACGATAAGCAGTATAAGCTTCACCGCAAGCAACCCGAAAATAAACACGGCGACGGTACGCGCAATCGTCATACCGTCCCCCGTAAAGAATTCGATTAAGATTTTTTCAAATTCAGCCATAGTACCTTCTCGTTACTTCCACATTTTCTGGAAAATGCCGAAGATAAGTTTATCCGTTTTCTTTTGCGTCAAGTTACTTTGTCCCGTAACCGCCGCGTGTATCGACTTTTCGGTAAGTTGCGGCACAAGTGCGGTAAGGATATTGAACTCGATACTTTTTTCGTTTGAGGCAAGCGCGAAATATGCGTCGCCGTCAAAGTTCGTATGCGAGGGGGAAATTGCCCGCGCAAGCCCGTCGTGTGCAAGGTCGGCAAGGCGGTTTGCCTGAACTTTCGTGATTTTCGCGTTCGTAAGGACGCACCCTATCGTGGTGTTTGCGCCGTGTTGTCCGACCGTGCCCGCCGTGAAAACTTTCAGGCTGTCCAGGAAACTTCCGTCGGGAGATTTGATGCCCGCAATGATTTTGCCGTTGTCCACGACGTCACCCAATGCGTTCACGACCGATATAACCGCGACTTCCGCTCCGTTGATCGTCACGCTTGCAACGCCGAGCCCCGCCTTTGCGGCACATTCCATTCCGAGGAGTTTGCCGACAGTCGCGCCAGTCCCCGCACCGATATTACCGGAAGAAAAATCGTTTTCTTTGGCGTTTTTCGCGGCACTGTATCCCGCCGCCTTATCGGGAAACGCAAAGTTTTTGTATTCAAGGTCAAAAATCGACGCACCGACGACAATGGGCACGACTTGTTTTCCGACCTTAAAGCCTTTGCCCTGTTCCGAAAGATACTGCATAACGCCGCATGACGCTTCCAGCCCGAACGCACTGCCGCCCGACAGCACGACCGCGTTTACCTTTTCGACGGTTTTTTCGGGCGAAAGCAGGTCGGTTTCGCGCGTTGCGGGCGCTGCGCCGCGGACGCTGACACCGCCGACTGCGCCGTCTTCGCAAATAATCGCGGTAACTCCCGTTCCGTTTGTTTCGTCGGTGAAATGACCGATTTTGAACTTATCAAGCATACTTCTTATTTGATTTTCAAAGCGGTTTCAAACGCTTCCTTCGTTGCGCTTGCGATACGTCCCGTCTTATCGGCGTCGCCGATGACGTAAATCCTTTCAAACATATCTTTCGCGTCTTTGTAAAGTTTGTTGTCGCTTCTTACGCCCAGACTGATAACGACGTTGTCGCAAGGAATTTCGCTTCTGTTTTTGGTTTTCGTATCTTCGACGACCACGCCTTTTTCGTTGATTTCGACAAGCATCTTGCCGGTAACGAATCTGGTGTCGTACTTTGAAAGTTTTTGCATTGCGTCGTCAACGTGCTGGAACCACATACCGGGCGCGATTTGGTTTTTGCCCTCGACCACGGTAACGTGATTGCCGTCTTTGCACAGATATTCCGACGTTTCGAGCCCCGTCATACCGCTGCCGGCGACGACGACCTGTTTGTTTTCAAGCTTGACCGCGCCCGACAAAATCTCGGTTGACGTGCAAACGTTATTGTTGTCAATGCCTTTTATGGACTTCGGCTTAATCGCCACGCCGCCCGTTGCGATAACGACCGCGTAAGGATTCATCTCTTTCAGCATTTCGACGGTCGCTTCCGTATTGAATTTAATATTCACGCCGAGTTTTGTTACCGACGTCATAAGGTCTTCCGTTGCCCACGCGATTTTGTCTTTGCCGGGACCTTTGTCCGCAAGGTTGAGCTGTCCGCCCGCAACCGCTTCTTTTTCGACAATCGTGACGTTGAAGCCGCGCCTTAACAAAACTTCCGCGCACATAAGCCCCGCTACGCCCGCGCCGACTATTACGACAAGCCTGCCGTTTCCGACCTTTTCGGTGATTTTGTCCATTTCGCCCTCGTGCCCGAGATACGGATTGAGCGAACACAACGTATGACTGCCGTGGAATGCCTGTTCTTCCATGCTCTGAATGCAGTATAAGCAGCAGATGCAACGGTGGATATCTTCGGGATGTCCCGACGCGCACTTGTTGACGAAATACGGATCGGCAATATGCGGACGACCAAGACTGATTAAGTCCTGCGTGCCTTCTTCAAGTTGCTGTTCCGCCTGTTCGGGAGTGCGGATAAGGTTTGCGGCAAGCACGGGAATCTTGACGTTCTTTTTGACTTCCGCCGCCATATATTTTCTCCAACCGACGGGGAAAGACGTGGGTTCAAGCCAGTAGTTGAAAGTATCGTAACCCGCCGACGATACGTCGATTGCGTCGACGCCCGCCGCTTCGAGGCGTTTTGCCATTTCGACGCCTTCTTTCAGGTCGTATCCGACGCCGGGCTTTCCGATATAGGAATAGCACTCGTCAACGGTGAGTCTGACAAGAACGGGATAACCCGGGCAACGCTCCTTGATGCCCTTAATAATATTCAGCAAAAAGCGCATGCGGTTTTCAAGGCTTCCGCCGTATTCGTCGGTGCGACGGTTGGTGTACGGGCTTAAAAATTGCTGGATAAGATAGCCGTGCGACGCATGCAGTTCAACGGCGTCGACGCCCGCTTTTTGCAACCTTTCGGCAGCGTCGATAAAGTCCTTTTCAAGGTTGACGATTTGTTTATGCGAAAAAGCCCTCATCTTGCTGTCGGCAAACTTCGCGCGCTCCGTAACGGACGGGGCATAAACCTTCGGACACCAGTGCTTTTCCAGAAGTTTCGGCCCGACTTTCGGCACGACTTTGAAAATAAGCTTTTTGACGCATTTGATATTCTGGAACGGGATAAGAAGAGGAATCGTGCCGATGCAAAGCCCGAGATTCTGACGTCCGGGGTGATGAAGTTGCACCGCAAGTTTTCCGCCCGCCTCGTGTATGCGATCGGCGAATTTACGCATAGGTTCGATATGCGAATCTTTGCTCATCGAAAGTTGCGCGAACGCCGCCGCGCCGTGAAAATCGTTGACACGCGTGATTTCCGTGATGATAAGAGCGGTGCCGCCCTTTGCGCGTTCAATGTAATAGTTCATAAGTTGCTCCGTGGGTTTACCGTCGAAGTCGCCCATACCGATAAGCATCGGTGCCATGACCACGCGGTTTTTGAGCTGCATGTTGCCGATTTTAATGGGGCTTAACAACATTTCGTATGCCATAATCTCTCCTTAATGTTTGAATAAATTTCAAAGTGAATAATATTATAGCACATATTAAGTAATATTACAAGGAAATTTTATCCGCATTTGTTTTTTTGCGCCGTCTTCTTCTTAAATGCTTTTCCCGCATTTGACAAAACGGTGGCGAAGTTGTATAATATATTTGATTTGATAATCGCAAAAAACCGCATTTATCATATCATTTTCAAAACTAAACTTCTTTTTCGGTGAAATTATGACAAAACGCGAACAAGCAATGCAAAACTTCAAAAACGGATACAACTGTGCGCAAGCGGTTCTTCTTGCGTTTTCCGACGAACTTGAAATCGACGAAAAAACGCTTGCTCTCATATCGTCGTCGTTCGGCGGCGGCATGGGCAGAATGCGCGAAGTCTGCGGCGCGGTCAGCGGTATGTTTATGGTCGCGGGGCTAAAATACGGTTACTCCGATCCTTCGGCAAAACAGGAAAAAGCGGAACTTTACGCGCTTGTCCAGAATCTTGCGGCAGGTTTCAAGGAAAAAAACGGAAGCATTATCTGCAAGGAACTTCTGGGCGTTTCGGACACTTCCCCCACGCCCGAACCGCGCACCGCCGCTTATTATAAAAAGCGCCCTTGTGTCGAACTTGTCGGCGACGCGGCGGAACTTCTTGAAAATTTGTCCGGAAAATAAATAATTTTCCCCCTTAAAACTGTTTACAAAATCAAAATTGTGTGGTAATATAATCTTCGCTATGGACGTTTAACTCAGCTGGTAGAGTGTCTTCTTGACGTGGAGAAAGTCAGCGGTTCGAGTCCGTTAACGTCCACCAAAATAACGCAATCAAACGATTGCGTTATTTTTTTGTCCGTCAACGTCCTCTGCGCAAATAAATTTGCGCGGGCTATCGCCCTGAACCGCTACGCGCTGACGCTCCACTTTGCGAGTAAACTCGCCCGTTCCGCTATTAAACGAGTCCGTTAACGTCCACCAACAAAAACGCACAACCGATTTGGTTGTGCGTTTTTTGTTTGTGACTTACGGGGCAGAGAACCCAACCGCAGGTTGGTGTTCGGCGGTTGCTTGCAAACGCTTGCGTTATGCAGCGTGTTTATCTTAGCAGTTACTTTGTGTCGTTTCGCAATATATCTTAAAACTGCCCTATGCCGAGCAGCCCCGTTAACGTCACGTCCGTTAACGTCCATTCTATATCGCGAACGAGTCCGTTCCATGGGGCAAAGAACCCAACCACAAGGTTGGCGTTCGGCGGTTGCTTGCAAACGCTTGCGTTTTTCCGTGCTACGCACTATTTGTCATTGCGAGCGTAGCGTGGCAATCTCCCGGAAGGGTAACCGCATTATAAAACCCACGCAAGATACTTTCGTACTTGCGTGGAGAAAAAAGGCGCACACAAGCATAAGAGTGAGCATTGCCGCAAGCGACAATGCGATTTCAAAAGTGCAGTGTGCGCCGTGAGCAGCCCCGTTAACGTCACGCCCGTTAACGTCCTGAACCGCTACGCGCTGACCGCAAGTGAAGAGAGAAGCAAGCGCTTGCATTTGCGGAAATCGAACGCAGCGGACATAGCCAACAACCGGATACGCAGTGTCAAATGCAAGGCATTAGCGCAAAGCACAGATAATAATAATTTTCCATTATCCTTGCTTTATCTGCTCAAAACAATGCTTTATCGCGTTGTTTTGTGTGTTGCGGCGCGGTTTGTATTTTTTGAATTTTTACAAAAAGCGGCGCAGCTCTTTGACGTTGGCATCGTAAAGTTTGATAAGTTCGCCGGCAAAAGGCGTGTCTTCTTCACGATAAAGATGCGAAGTTTTAACGACGTCGTTAATGCCCATGTTGTTGCCTTCGATAAGCATTTCGGCAATGTTCGTCGTGGACTTGTCAAGCCCCGATTTCATCTTTACGGCGGCTTTCATCATTGCCCTTTCCATTTTGTTGGGATACGTACCGTCTTTTGCGGACGGTTCGTCCCCGAGTTCTTTGGACGCCCTGTCGGACAAATCCATAATCTTGACTTTTTGTTTCCAGATGGTTTCGCGCAGTTTCGTGTCCTTGACGTTTTCCCAGATGTTGTCGATTGCGTCAACGCCGACGTTGCAGTTTTTTATTACTTCTTTCAAAAGATTCATATTTGCCTCCTTATCGGAGTTTGTGCAAAGCCGGAAAACTTATGCGAAAAAATGCCACCGCATTACACGGTGGCAGATTTCGGTTGTTTTGATTGTTACGCGTCGATGTCGGAAATGAACTTTTGCAGCGTTTCCTGCGCGTTACCGAGATACAGATACACTCCGCTGTCGCGAGTGTACAAGGGGTTGTCAACGCCGGCGTAACCGGGTTTTAAGTCATAGTTGAAGATAAAGATATTTTTGCAATCCGCAACGTCAAGTACGGGCATTCCGTAAATCGGCGTGCCTTCCGCGGTGTTCGCGGCGGGGTTCAGAACGTCGTTTGCGCCGATGACAATCGTTGCGTCCGCCGTCTTGAACTCGGGGTTGATGTCGTCCATTTCGTACAAATCTTCGTAGTCAACGTCCGCCTCGCAGAGCAATACGTTCATGTGCCCGGGCATACGTCCCGCAACGGGGTGAATTGCATATTTCACTTTCGTTCCGTTTGCCGTGAGTTTATCCGCAAGTTGCTTTACAAGGTGCTGCGCCTGCGCGATAGCCATTCCGTATCCGGGAACGATGATGACTTCTTTCGCGTCACGCAAAAGTTTTGCGGGGTTTTCAACCTTTTCAGCGGGTTTTTCTTCCGCCTTTTCTTCAACGGCTGTGGGCTTTTCTTCTTCCGCCTTTTCAAGCATTATTTCCGACGGTTTATCCATGTCGGCGATAAACTTTTGAAGGGTATCCTGCGCGTTGCCGAGATACAGGTGAACGCCCTTTTCGCGTGAATACAATGGGTTGTCAACGCCGGCGTAACCGGGTTTTAAGTCATAGTTGAAGATGAAGATATTTTTGCAATCCGCAACGTCAAGTACGGGCATTCCGTAAATCGGCGTGCCTTCCGCGGTGTTCGCGGCGGGGTTCAGAACGTCGTTTGCGCCGATGACAATCGTTGCGTCCGCCGTCTTGAACTCGGGGTTGATGTCGTCCATTTCGTACAAATCTTCGTAGTCAACGTCCGCCTCGCAAAGCAATACGTTCATGTGTCCGGGCATACGTCCCGCAACGGGGTGAATTGCGTATTTCACTTTCGTTCCGCCCGCGGCGAGCTTATCCGCAAGTTGTTTTACAAGGTGTTGCGCCTGCGCGATAGCCATGCCGTATCCGGGAACGATAATGACTTCTTTTGCGCCGTTAAGGCTTGCAGCGTAGTTGGTTTCGGTCTTGACTTCGACAGGTTTTGCCTCCGTCTTTTCGGCCTTGACTTCCGTCGTGGTTTCAACGGGTTTGTCCATATCTGCGATAAACTTTTGCAGGGTTTCCTGTGCGTTGCCGAGATACAGGTGAACGCCCTTTTCGCGTGAATACAAGGGGTTGTCAACGCCGGCGTAACCGGGTTTAAGGTCGTAGTTGAAGATGAAGATGTTTTTGCAATCCGCAACGTCAAGTACGGGCATTCCGTAAATGGGCGTGCCTTCCGCAGTGTTTGCGGCGGGGTTCAGAACGTCGTTTGCACCGATTACTATCGTTGCGTCCGCCGTCTTGAACTCGGGATTGATATCGTCCATTTCAAACAAGTCTTCGTATTCCACGTTGGCTTCGCACAAAAGAACGTTCATATGCCCCGGCATACGTCCCGCGACGGGGTGGATTGCGTATTTTACTTTCGTTCCGTTTGCCGTGAGTTTATCCGCAAGTTGCTTTACAAGGTGTTGCGCCTGCGCGATAGCCATGCCGTATCCGGGAACGATAATGACTTCTTTCGCGTTGTTCAAAGTTGCGGCATAGTTGATTTCCGTCTTGACAACGGGTTTTTCTTCCGCCTTGACTTCCTTTTTCACTTCGGAGGGTTTCGCTTCCGCCTTGACTTCGACCTTTTCGGGGGCGGTTTTTTGAGCATTGTCGTTGGACGACGTGCCGCCGAGAAGGATTGCGCCGAGTTTTCTATTCATCGCCTTGCACATGATTTGCGTCAAGAGAAGTCCCGACGCGCCGACGATACCGCCGACCGCAACGAGCAACAAGTCGTTGATTGCAAGACCTGCGATTGCGCCGGCAACGCCCGAAAGGCTGTTAAGCAGCGAAATCGTAATGGGCATATCCGCGCCGCCTACGCGAATCGCGAAAATGTATCCGAAGAATCCCGAAATGACGAACAGCAATGCGATCATAATCCCGCAAAACGCTTTCAGGTCGATGCCGAGAGCAATTTTGCCGCTGCCCGAAAGAGCCGCGATTGCCGCAAAAACAACGATAAGCGCAAGCGTCAGGCAAAGACTGCCGACGGTCATCGCCTGATGTCCTTTGTAAACGACGGGTTTTTGCGGAAGAATCTTGTGAAGTTTGCCGGCTGCGACAAGGCTGCCGATAAGGGTAATCATACCGACCGCAAACGCAAGAACCGACGTCGTTGTCGAGAACGCGTCAAAGCCCGTGCCTACGCCGAGCATCGCAAACGCGCCGACGATTGCCGAAGCCGCGCCGCCCAGACCGTTAAGAAGAGCGACCATCTGCGGCATCTGAATCATTTTGACTTTCTTTGCAAGGACAATACCCGCAACCGCGCCGAGCGCAAGACCGATATAGAGCGTCCATACCGCCGCAATGTGGCTTGTGCCGTTGCCGTACACGATAATAAGGATAATCGCAAGGAGCATGCAAATCGCGCTGAAACGATTGCCGATTTTGCTGTAAGCGACTTTGCCCATCATCGCGATGCCCAAAAGCACGCCAAGCGACAATACGATTGCCATTGCAAGGTAAACCCAATCGCGCGCCGATGTGCCCGCGCCTTTTGCGATGACGTCCATGCAACAGATTACCGCAAGGAGTCCTGCGCCCGCAACTGCCGTCGCCGCGTAAATCACGGATTGCCCTTTCGCCTTCTTTTTCGCAATCATGCCGAGCATACGGTCGGTAACCATAAAGCCGCCGACGACGTTGACCATCGCGAGAGCGATTGCAAGTGAACCGAATATCGCGGAAAGCACGATGCCCGCCGTACCGAGTTTGAAAAGCGAGGCACTTGCCGACAACGCGCCAAGCACCGTAACGCCCGACAAAGCGTTCATACCCGACATAAGCGGGGTGTGCAAAAGCGTCGGAACGTTTGAAATAAGTTTGTAACCGACAAGCGTCGCTACAACGAATACGCCAAGAAGAATCAGCTGAAAGTAAATCGCTTTTTCAAGGCCGAAATTGCCCATTGCGAGCGCGCCGGTAATAACAGAGTTTAACGTTGATAACATATTAAATTCCTGCCTGTATCATTATTAAAAATACCCCCTGCCCGAAAGCAGGCAGGGGATTGCCTTTTGTTGATAAAATTATTGTTTCCCTTCCGGGAGATTGCCACGCTTCGCTCGCAATGACAATCTGTTTCACCAATTAAGTGGTGGATTTTCGCCGTTTATGCGGTGGATTTTAACCGTTTAAGCGGCGAGATTTAGATGAAGTTCTGACGTTTCTTTTAAGGTTCCGAGTTTTCCACGTATCATTAAAGGCGTCAAATATATCATCTTTTAAGCGGCGGATTTCACTTTTAAGCGGCGAGATTTAGATGAAGTTCTGACGTTTCTTTTAAGGTTCCGAGTTTTCCAGTGTACTGTTGCGTACACGAAAACTCGGGTTCTTAAAAAAACTCAGAAATTCGCTAAATATCGGCGCTTAAAGTCCCATCGCCTCGCGAGCACCTTTATGTACGATTTCACCGTCAATCGTTACGAGAATGCTTTGTACGATTTCGTCGTTCATGTCGAGTTTAATGCTGCCGTCTTTCGCGAGGAACGCAAGCAGATTGTAGATGTTGTATGCGAAGAGCCAGGTCGAGCTGGTGGGAAGTTGACCGGGGATATTCTTGATACCTTCGATAATGACGTTGTGTTTAATGTCGCGGATACCGGGAGTGGTGATCGCGCAGTTGCCGCCCTGGTCGATGGAAATATCGATAATTGCAGAGCCGGGCTTCATGGAAGCGACCATTTCATCGGTAAGGAGCGTGGGAGCGAGTTGTCCTTGAAGGAGTGCCGAGCAGAAGATGATGTCGGCGTTTTTGACTGCGTCAGCAAGTGCCGCGCGTTCTTTTTCAAGCCATTCTTCGGGAAGACGTTTTGCATATTCGACAACGCCTACGCGACGTACCGCGATTTCTTCGGGAACACCGGTCGGGACGATTTTCGCGCCGAGCGACATTGCCTGTTCGTTTGCGGAAGGACGGATATCGGCAGAATATACTTTCGCGCCGAGACCTTTTGCGGTTGCGACCGCACGAAGACCTGCAACGCCGGTACCGATGACGAGAACGTTTGCGGGTTGGATAACGCCGACTGCCGAGCCGATCAAAGGCATGAATTTGGAGATGTCGTTTGCGCCCATGAGCATGCCCTTATAGCCTGCACAGGTGCTCATCGAGGACAAAGCGTCCATGGATTGTGCGCGGGAGATACGAGGTACGCCGTCAAGGGTAAGTCCGATAACGCCTGCCGCCGCCATATCTTTGACCATCTGGTGGTTTACGGGAGACGCGGGGTGAATGAACGTAATAATATATTGACCTTTGTGCATCATCTCGATTTCATGTTTGCCCTTTTCTTCGTTGAAGAGAGGTTCCTTAACTTTCAGGATAACGTCGGATTTTGCAAAAATTTCTTCGCAATCTTCAAGAATGGTTGCGCCTGCGGCAAGGTAATCCTTGTCATGGTAGTGCGAGCCTTCGCCTGCGCCTTTTTCAAAAAGAACGGTCATGCCTGCGGCGACCATTTTCTTTACGGTGTCGGGGATTGCAGCAACACGCGCTTCGTCGTGCATAATTTCCTTGGGGATACCAACTATCATTATTATTTCTCCTTAATTTTCGGCTTTCGCCCTTATTTTATAATTTCGCGCTTTCGCGCATATTTTACTTTTCTTTTTTCGCCTTTATGGGGACGCTGTATTCGTTCTTCGGACTGCTTAAAACGATGCTCGTCTGAGTCTTTGAAACGCCGGGGATACTCTTGATTTCGTTCAGCACGCTTTCAAGCGTTTTCGTATTGTCGGTGACGACTTTCAAAAAGTAATCGAATTCCCCCGCGATATACAGACATTCCGCAATGTGGCGGTTGTCCTTGACCGCGGCGACGAAACCGTCGTTGAACTTCGGATGATCGATTGCGACGCTTATGAGCGCGGTAACGTCTTTGCCGAGTTTTTCGGGGACGATGATCGCGGCATAGCCTTTGATAACGCCCGAGTTTTCAAGTTTTTTGATGCGTTCGATAACGGTGGACGTGGACAGCTTGACCTTCTCGGCAATTTCGGACGAATTCGCACGAGCGTTTTTCATAAGACACTGCAAAATTTTTACGTCGGTGTTATCCACGGTTATCTCCTTTTTCCTTACTATTCGATTTTAACATACGTTATATGCGGTGTAAACGAAATTATTGATTTTTTTCCGAATTTTTTACGGAAAAGCGTTCTTGTAACAAAATTTTTTTCGGAAAACCCCAAAAATAACAAAAAATTTCAATATCATTCAAAATATTACGATACAACGTCGCGGGCGCACGAAAAAACGGCCGTCGCCGACCGTTTCGTTTTCGTTATTTGCCGCGCAAGGTTACCGTTTTGTCCGCCTCGTACAATATTGCGTAATAGGTATCCGTCCACTTCCCTTTCGTCGGATATTCCATTATTCTTTCCTTGGCGTGCGGGGTGTAATCGGTGCTTAAAATATTCGCGCCGGACTCGATTCCGTTTTTGTACCAGTGTTCTTTCACGACGGCGTATCTGTCCAGCCTCGTTCTGACCATAAAGTTATCGCGGTTTATCGCCTGCGCTATACGTTCCTTTTGTTTCGTCGGATCGTTCAGAACCACGGTGAACGAGAAACGGGAATAATCCTTGCCTTTTTTCAGGACGGTAGCGTATTCAAGGGCGATATTCATCGCGCTTTTTTGCATATCGGGATCGCGCTGCATGTACGTTTCCAAGCTGTCCTTTTCGTGCAGCAGGAAAATGATTTTCCCTTTCAGACTTTCAACGGTCGGATAAGCGTTTTTCGCGCGGAATTCGTCAAAGTCGGAAACGCCCGCCGCGTCAAGCAGTTTTTTGGGAGTAACGAGTTTTTCGCCGAAGTTTTCAAACAGCATTTCGTCGAATTTATCAAAGGCTTCGAGGTCGAATTTTTTGCCGCCTTTCGGCTCCACAAGGACGATAATCGGCAAAGCGTTTTCGTTTCTGTCCATCCACATTCTGATTTCTTTAAGACCTTTGTCGAAGTCGATCATCGTGCTGTTCGTTTCCAGCATATCGCTGTGCAGACACTCGATTCTGAACCCGTCGGCGGTTTTCACCTTATTCGCGTCAAGTTCGATACTTCGGATACCTGCGTTGAGCTGTTCGGTAATCGTGTCGAAGATATAATCGTATTGCTTTCCCATTATCGCCGCAAGCGGGCCATGATAAAAATACTTCGTTTCGGGAGTGAGCCCCGTTTTGTAACTGTTGTGCGACGCGATATACCTTATCTCGTTAAGCTTTGCGCCGAGAACTTCTGCCATATCGGTGCGGGTAAGAAAATCCTCGTCGTTCACCTTTGAAAAGTTTTCGTCGGCAGCGTAACGCTGTTCAAGAAGCGCGATGTATTCGTTCTGCCAGTCCGCCCAGACGCTTTTCGCGTCCTTTGCCGAAACGGTTGCCGCGATAAATCCCGACAGCGCAACGAGAAAATACGCCGAAAAGCCCCATATAAAAATGACAAGCGCCCATTTTGCGCCCTTTTTCATCGGTTTTTTCGTTCTTTCTTTTTTGTCCATAACATATCCACCCAAAACTATTCTTATATAAATAATTTACTATATAAAATGCGGGTTTGTAAACACGTTTTTTTCGGCGGAAAAATATTTTTGGGATTTTTTTCATTTTTCTATCAAAAACTATTGACTTCGTCGTTTTTTGTGCTATGATATATATCGTCAGGCGATATACATAAGGAGGCGAAATAAAATGGCAATAAGCGCCGATATGCTGCGCGGTCACACCGAAACGATAATTCTCGCGCAACTTATCAAAAACGACAGTTACGGCTATGAAATAAGCAAGGCGATCGAAGACCTTAGCCACGGCGAACTAATTCTCAAAGACGCCACCCTTTACACTGCCTTCCGCCGTATGGAACACGACGGGTTTATCGAAAGTTACTGGGGCGAAAGCGACGCCGGCGCAAGACGCAGATATTACCGCATCACGGAAAAGGGCCGCGCCTTTTACGACTTCAACAAAACCAACTGGTTTGACACCATAAAAATAATGAAAGACTTAATCAACGGAGGAACAAAATAATATGTTAATCGACCGCTTCAAAAAGTATCTCGAACAACAATTCCGCGCCATCTCTCCCACGAAAGAGGCAATGGAATACCGCGAAGAAGTTTTGCAAAACCTTCTCGACCGCGCGCAGGAATACAAGATAAAAGGTATGACGGACGAAAACGCCATCTACGACCTGTGCATCGACAGTCTCGGAAACTTCAAAGACACGCTCGTCGATTTTGAAAACCGTCTGGACAACGTAAAGCGCGCAGTGCCCCGCATCGGCGCAAGAGTGCTCACCGGCATCGCAATCGCGCTGTTTGTCGTGATCGGATATCTTTCGGTCAGCTTCGCAACCCGCGCCTGGGACAAAACCTGGCTCATTCTTGTGGGCGGCGCGTTTATGGGCGTTATCGCAGGCGCGATTTTCGGTATTATCGTCCTTGCGAAAAAGAAAAGACGCCTTGCAATCCGCGGTCTGTCGCACGTCATCATCGCGCTTACGTTCACGTTTATTTTCCTTATTCTGCAAATACTCGTGCATTTCAGGTACAGCTGGATGACCTTCCTTGTAATGGTGGTCGCAATGCTTATCACCGACACCGCCGAGGCGTATTCTTACAACAGCAAATCAAGGCTTTTCGACCTGCTTGCAACCGTTGAAGTAACCGCCGTTATGGTGTACGTAATGCTGGGTGTGGCGCACGTTATCCCGTGGCATCCGTCGTGGCTTCTTCCCGTCGGCGCAGCCCTTCTCGACGTCGTTATCCTTATCGCATCTCTTGTGCGCTATTCAAAGAAAAAGGATAAGGCGGCAGCCGAAAAGAAAGCGCTCATTGACGAAGCGTACTACACAATGTGGAACGACGAAAACAAATAACATCTTTATATCGTAAAAACGATATGATAAAATACTGATTTTGAAACTATGAGCAAAACTATAAAAGCCGAAATGTGGGATAAGATGCAATATCTTTTCCGAAACTATTACGACCGTATGGTGCACGCAACCCTGACTTTCGACGGGCTGCTGGACGCCGACGCGCTTAAAAACGTGCTGGTCATAATGTGCGAAAAAGCCCCCGTGCTTCACAGTAGTTTTCACGAGAATCCCGTCAATCCTTACTGGAAGGTGGAGCCTTACACCGTCGACGATATCCTGACAATAAAAGACAGCGACGATCCCGAAAAAGAAGCGTACGATTTTCTGTGTCAGAGTATCCCCGTTTCAAGCAACGTACAGTTTAAGGTGATTGTCCTGAACAAGGACGGAAAATCGACGTTTGCGATGATCGTCAACCATATGTGCTTTGACGGCGGCGACTTCAAATACTTTTTGAAAAAGCTTGCAAAAAACTACAACGCGATTTTAAGCGGCGAAAACCCCACCGACCTTAAACAAGGTACGAGAAGCGCGGAACAGGTTTATACGAAACTCGACGCAGCCGACAAAAAGGTTGCGAAAGGTCTTTACAAAAACATCAGCGCGGTGAAAGACAAACACGTGTTTCCGCTGACCGAACCCCGTCCCGACGACCACACGATGATCAACATCAGAAAAATCGACCGCGACACTTTCCTTAATATGAAAAACGCGGGAAAACGTTTGGGCGTTACCGTCAACGATATGCTGCTTGCGGCGTACGTGCGCGCGCTTTACGATATTTCGGGCATGCGCGACGACGAAACCCTTTCAATCCCCTGCATGGTCGATTTGCGCCGTCATATCGAAGGCGGCGACGAAGCCGGCGGACTTGCGAATCACACGGGATTTATGCTTTGCACGGTGCATAATAAGGGCGAAACGATCAACGATACGCTTATCAACGTCATGCGTTCCACAAAGAAAAGCAAGCGCGACAAATATATGGGGCTTTACAGTCTGCCTCTTCTGAAACTCGCCTATACCATACTACCCTTTTCGATTTCGGAATTCGCAATCAAAATCGGGTACGACAACCCGCTTATCGGTATGAGCAACATCGGGCTTCTTCCCGTCGATAAACTGACTTTCGGCAATGCGAAACCCGTTGACGGATTTATGACGGGCGCGGTCAAGTACAAACCCTTTATGCAGCTTGCGCTCACAACCTTAAACGACGTCGTAACGATGACGATTGCAATCCGCGGCAACGACGACGACAAAAAAATCGTTGAAAAATTCTTTGACCTTATCGTGGAAAACGTGAAAGAATTCGATCGCTTAAACGCAAGATAATTTCCTTCCCCCTTATATATTTAAGAAACGCCCCGATTTTTCGGGGCGCTTCTTTTTTTCTTCGTTTATTTTGCAAGGCGTTTTATCGCCTCTTTCGCGCTGTCAAGGAAGTCCGCGTCAAGCGACTCGACGTTGCCTTCGTCGCAGGCTTTTGCGATGTTTTTATCAAACGGAATCCGTCCGAGAACTTTCAGGTCGAATTCGGTTGCGACTTCGTCGACCTTGCTGTCGCCGAAAATCGAAAACTCTTTGCCGCAGTCCGGGCATTTGACGTAACTCATATTCTCAACGACGCCCAGCACGGGGATATTCATCATATTTGCCATCTTCACGGCTTTGCCGACAATCATCGACACGAGTTCCTGCGGGCTTGTCACGACGATGATACCGTCGACGTTCAGGCTTTGGAAAACCGTAAGCGGCACGTCGCCAGTTCCGGGAGGCATATCGACGTACATAAAGTCCACGTCGCCCCAGACGCAATCCGTCCAGAACTGTTTCACCATGCCCGCGATGACGGGACCGCGCCATACGACGGGATCGTTGCTGTGTTCCAGCAAAAGGTTTGCCGACATAATTTCAATGCCGCCTTTCGATTTCACGGGATAAAAGAAACTGCCGTCGCTGTCGATGGGACCGTCCACGTTAAACATGCGCGGAATCGACGGACCGGTAATATCAGCGTCCAGAATCGCCGTCTTAAACCCTTGTTTTGCCGTAATCGACGCCATAAGCCCCGTTACGAGAGATTTGCCCACGCCGCCTTTTCCCGACACGATGCCGATAACGTGTTTGACCTTCGACAATGCGTTTACGGGGACGGTAAAGTCGGTTTTTTCGCTGCAACTTCCGTGGCTTTCGCAGGAGCTGCAATCGTGCGTACATTCACTCATAAATTCACTTCCTGTTTTCAATATTATTTATCAAAAATTCGATACCGATTTTCAAATCGTCATAAGTATCGTCAAAATTGCCGGTATAATACGGATCCGCGACGTCGCGGGATTGCCCTGCATATTCCAGAAACTTTTTTACCTTATTTTTTTCGTCGGGCGCGAAAAGATTTTTGAGATACGCAACGTTTTTGTCATCCATTCCCAAAAACAAATCGTATTTGTCGTAATCGGTTTTTCTGACCTGTTTCGAATAATGCGGGAACGTCGGGACATCGTGCTCTTTCAGTTTTTTCAGCGCGTCGGGATAAACGGGGTTGCCCGCCTCGAGCCCGCACGTCGCGGCGGAGTCGATAACGTATTTTTCTGATATCCCCCGCTTTTTCAAGGCGTCTTTCATCATAAATTCCGCCATTGCGCTGCGGCAGATGTTTCCAAGGCACACAAACATTATTTTCATAAAGTATATGATACCACTTTAATATCGGAAAGTCAACGGCGAACGGTTGACATAAAAGCGCGCGGTGATATAATTTATTACGATTGTATGGAAGAATATATTAAAATTATCGTATATATTTTTGCAGGCATTGGCGCAGGCATAGGCACGGGATTTGCGGGATTGTCCGCCGCCGCGTTTATCGCACCGATGCTTGTCGCATTTCTGGACTTCCCGTCGTACGACGCCATCGGTATCGCGCTGATTTCCGACGTTCTGGCGTCCGCCGTGTCCGCAACCGCTTACGCCGTCGATAAAAACATTGACGTGAAAAAAGGCTCGAAAATGCTTGTCGTCGTTTTGTGCTTTACGGTTCTCGGGAGTTTTCTTGCATCAAAAATCGACAATCACCTTATGGGCAACTTTTCCATTTTCGCAACGTCACTACTCGGGCTTAAATTCATCCTCGTTCCCGTCAACGGCAGAGATCCCTTAAAGGACCGCTTGTACAAAAACAAATGGTGCGACGCGGTGCAAACATTCGCGCTGTCGGCAATGATTGGTATGATTTGCGGATTCGTCGGCGCGGGCGGTGGCATGATGATGCTCCTTGTGCTCACGTCGTTTATGGGATTTCCGCTTAAAAAGGCGGTCGGCACAAGCGTGTTTATCATGACGTTTACCGCGCTTGTCGGGGCGGTATCGCATTTCGGAATCGGCGGCTTGCCCGACACTACGGCAATGATAACCTGCATATTCAGCACGCTCGTTTCGGCGCAACTTGCCGCACTTATCGCAAACAAGGTAAAGCCCAAGACGCTTAATATTACCGTCGGCGTGGTGCTTTTAATTCTTGGCATAGTGATGCTTGTTTTGCACTCGTTCTTCTGAAAAACGCATTTAAAAAACCCGCAGATTGCGGGTTTTGTTTTGTCTTTTTTTAAAGGGATTTTTTGGCTTTTCTTTCTGCCTTTTTCGCTTCTCTTTTTTTGCGGATTTCTTCGTGTCTTAAATCGATTTTGTCTTCGATGTCGCCGACGGTCGTCTGGAAGCGCACGTTATACTTTTTATCAAGCGCCCACATCGCCGCAAATACGACGACGAGTATCGACCATACCACCGCAAGCACTTTCCACATTGCGGGCGTTATTCCGCGGTACAGACCGAAGAACGACTGTATGTCGATAAACGACAGATGCACGAAGTAACACAGCACCAGAAGCGCGATTACGCCCACGAAAAGCACCGCGTGCAACAGATTGAACGGCCAGCACGATTTGAACACGAACAGGTATCCCGCAAACACGGTCGCAAGGAAATACAGCGCGTGCTGTTCGTCCGGAGAAAGCCCCGTGAGTATCGTCTGCGTTGTGATTACGATTGCGATAATACCCGCCATTACGGTTACTATGCCGGGCACCGCGTTCATAATGACTTTTGGCAAAAACCTGCCTTCCACCCTGTTTTTATTGGGTTCGAGCGCGAGTATTCCCGACGGAATCCCGATCGTCACGCCGCCAAGCAGCGTCAGATGCCTTGGCTCGAACGGCAGAATCGACGGCACGATAAGGAACAACAGCGCGATAAGCAAGTTGTATCCCGTCTTCACAAGGAACAACGACGCCGACCTTTCAAGGTTGTTTATGGAACGTCTGCCTTCCGCAACGACTTTCGGCATCGACGCGAAATTGCTGTCAAGAAGCACCAGACTGCTCACGTTCTTCGCGGCGTCCGAGCCCGAAGCCATCGCGATCGAACAGTCGGATTCCTTTAATGCAAGCACGTCGTTGACGCCGTCGCCCGTCATCGCAACGGTGTGTCCGTTTGCTTTCAGGGCTTTTACAAGCAACAATTTCTGATCGGGCAGAACCCTGCCGAATATCGTGTATTTTTCCGCCGCGTCGATGACTTCCTCGTCGGTTTTCAGGGTTGACATATCAATGATACTGTCGCAATCGGAAAGCCCTGCGCGTTTTGCGACGGCGCGCACGGTAACGGGGTTGTCGCCCGAAATGATTTTAACGGTAACACCCTGATCCCTGAAATATTGCAGCGTATCGGGGGCTTCCTTTCTTATTTTATCGGCGATGAATATAAACCCTTCCGCTTTCAGTCCGTCGGGAAGGCTGTGCCCGATAATTTCGACGTCCGACGACGCAAGGACAAGCACCCTGAGTCCTTCTTCCGCCTTTTCGCGCGTGATTGCTTTTATTTCTTCCGCGGTATTAGGGAAAACGAATTCGGGCGCGCCCAGAACGTAACTTCTGCCGTCGATAACCGCGCCGCTCCACTTTCTGTCCGACGAAAACGGCACGACAACACTGACTTCGCCCGCCGCCTCGTACTGCCCGACGTAATTTTTGACCGCCGCCGCCGTTGCGTTTTCGTCCTTGACGGCGTCCGACAGGTTTTTAAGGTGGCGGCAGAACTCGTCTTCCGACAAATCGACGGTTTTTATGCCGTGGATTTCCATACTGCCTTCGGTAATCGTGCCCGTTTTATCAAGACACAGCACGTCAACCCTTGCAAGCGTTTCGACGCAGTACATATCCTGTGCAAGGGTGTGGTGTCTTGCAAGCCTTATTACGCTCAAACAGAACACGACCGACGTAAGCGCGACAAGACCGCTCGGAATCATGCCGACCAACGAGCCGATTGTCGTCAGCACCGTACTGTTCATATCGTTGCCCTGAATGTAATATTTGACTGAAAAAAGAGCGATGCCCAGCGGCACAATGACCACCGACATCGTTTTTATGATTTTATTTAACGAATTTTTGATGACCGAAACGGGTTTTTTGAAATACTTCGCGCCGGCGGATATTTTCATTGCGAAGTTATCCATGCCGACGTGCACGACTTTTGCTTTTGCGCGTCCCGATACGACGTAACTTCCCGACATAAGGCTGTCGCCCGCGTTTTTCACGATTGCGTCGGGCTCACCGGTGATAAGGCTTTCGTTGACCTCGATACTGCCTTCGACAACGACCGAATCCGCGCAAATCTGGTGTCCCGCCTGCAATATCGTAACGTCGTCCATAACGACGTCTTTCACGGCGATTTCCTTTTCTTCCCCGTTGCGGATAACCCTGACTTTAGGGGCGGAAATAAGCGACAGTTTATCCATCGTGTGCTTTGCGCGAAGTTCCTGCACGATACCGATAAGCGTATTGCAGACGCACAATATCACGAAACCGTAATTGCCCATGCCGTCCTCGTCGAATCCCGAAAACGCCGCGACGATGATTGCCATCACGAAAAACACGAAGTTGAAAAACGTGAAGGTGTTGTCGATAAGTATTCTGAGTACGCTTTTGGTTTTTATTGTTTGCAATCCGTTGACGAGCCCGCCCTTGACGCGCGCTTCGACTTCTTCGGACGTGAGTCCCGTCATGAGATTGCAGTCGGTGTTTTTGATTTCTTCCATACTTTCCACGTTGCGTTAAATTAATTTTATTATTGCATTAAATATACGTTGTTGTCAAGAAATGAAAAAATATCCGCCGACTTTACCGATTTTTTTCAACGAAAAAGGATAGCGAAAACTCGCTATCCTTCATTATCGTGTTTGTTTTACTTATTTGTTTGAAATCTTTTTGTCAAAGTTTTCAAGCGCGCGGACAGAAATTGCATAGCAATCCGCAAGACAATCTTTGTTAAGGTTGTCGTAACTGTCTTTAAGCGTGTGGTAATAATCTTCCAGAACGTGGTTCAGAGCGGTGATACCCGTTGCCCTGAAACCTGCCTGTGCGAACGCTGCGCTGTCGGTTGCTCCGCCGAAGGGAGGAACAAGAGTTTTGTTGCAGGGAATGCCCAGTTCTTTTGCCGCTTCCATAAAGCTGTCGGAAACTTCCTTGTCGGCTTTGACGGTTGCGTTAAGGTCGCGGTAATTTACGCCCAGGAATTTCGGATCGTGAATAGTGTCGAAAGAATAAATCCAGGTGGGAACGTCGTCGAATTCGCCTTTGTGCTGTTCGCACCACGCTTTCGCTCCGCGGAGCCCCGCTTCTTCGGAGCCGGACAGGATAACGCCGACTTCGGTGTGTTCAAGTTCGATACCCTCGTCTTTCATCGCTTTAAGGATCGCGATGCCCATAAGGCAAGCCGTAAGGTTGTCGTTTGCGCCGTCAACCGTCGTGTTCGGATCCCACATGCGGTACATACCGAAATAGAAAGGTACGAATGCAAGGTTCGCGATGCCAAGCCAGAACAGAACGCCGTTTTCGGGTTTAAGAATCATGGGTTTGAAACCGGTGAGTATAGCCGCCGCAAGGTTGCATCCCATAAGGAACAACGCGCCAAGGACAACGATAACGATGTTCGCTTCGTAAACCTTACCGCCGAACTTATTGTTGACAGGCCAGTTCCACGCTGCGTCGGGGTGACCGTTGAAAAATACGCGACCTTTGACTTCGCCCGTGCATTTCTTGATTGCGGTAACGTTCGTGCCCGTCTTTTCGGGGAACAGGAAGTCGAAAGTCTTTTTGTAAAGACCGAATTGCATTATCATTACGTAGAAACCGAAAACGATAAGCGCAAAGCCTAAAATCGGCAGGAAGAAGTATGCGATAAGCCCCGCAAGAACACAGGTGATCGTGATATAAATCCAGCCGAAAAAGCTGCCGGGATTTTCCTTAAACGATTCAACGTCGGAGCGTTCGCATCCGCAGTCTTTTTTAAGGACGTCAGCCATATACTCGCAAGCGATTCTTTCGCCTTCTTCGCCGGGAGTACGTTTGGGCATATCCTTGCAGATATGGGTGATTTCGTCAACCATATATTGCGCGGCGTCTGCCTTTTTTTCAATCAATTTTGAAAAATTTGCCATAATGTTCTCCTCTTATTTTTTATATTTATATGATAATCATATCATAAAAACGACGCTCTTTTCAAACAAACGACGTCTTTATTTTTTTTACTATACAAACAACCAAAAATATACAGTAAAAACCGCAAAAACCCGTCAAACGTCGACGATAATGCCTTCTTTCACGAACTCGCGGGCGTCGCGCGGCGACTTTCCTTTGTATTTCTGGAAGTTGCGGTTGAAACTACGCACGCTGTCGTAACCCGCCTTTTTTGAGATTTCCGCGACGGAAAGCGTGGTCGAATACAACAGATCGGTTGCGTAATTTATGCGGTAAATATTCACGACGTCGGAAAAATTCGCGCCGAAATATTCGTTGAAAACAGCCGAAAGATAATTGTAAGAATATCCCATTTTGTCGGACAGGTCTTTCAGGCTTATATCTTCCGTGAAGTTGTGCGAAACGTATTTCGCGATTGCGTTCAAAACGTCCACCTTCTTTTTGTCGACGGGGATAAACGCCGTGTGCGTCTCGAACTCCGCAAGAATATGATACAAAACGGCTTTTTGCTTGAACGTGTTGGTAACAAGGGGCATTTTCCTTGTCAGCGATTCCGCAAAATCTATCGAGAAAACGGGAAAAGTCGCGATGTAGCCGTCGTGCTTTTCGTAAAAGTCGGGAACCCAATCCTTTGAAAACTTGCAGATGAAAACGTTGCTGTAATCGGGCGTTTCGTAAGCGTGCGCGAACTTTGGCGGAATTACCATACACTTCCCCGCGCGAAGACGATAAATTCTGTCCAGCACGGTAACGTTTGCAAGCCCGTCGTTACAGTATAAAAACTCGTACGTTTCGTTGCAATGCATCGGGAAGCATAAGTTCTTTTCAACGTCGAAAGATAAATAATTTTCCCCTGCCTGTTTGTGTTTTTCGAAATCCAACATATCCCACCTACCGTAAATTATGTCTATATTTTACCACCGAATAAGAAAATAATCAAGCCCTCCCGAAAAATAGGAGGGCCTTAACTTATTCTGCTTGTTCTGTTTTTTGTTCGGCTTTTGGAATTTCGGCGTTATCGTCGTCCCGCCTGAACCCTTCGACGTCGGAAACGGGAAGAGAGAAAACTATCGCGCCTGCATCGGTGCCCGCGCCCGCCGTCGTTACGATGGAGCGCATAATGTCCGCTTTCTTTTCCTTTTTCGCAACGATGATAATGATTTCTTTTTCGCTTGCAATCGACACGTTGAAGAATTTCTCGGTGCCCATGCCGCCCGTACCCTTTGCGTGGATAACGGTGCCGCCGCCCGCGCCGGCAGCCCTTGCGGCGTCCATAACGGCGTCGGTATGCCCTTCGTTTGCAATCGCGAGAATGAGTTCGTATTCAAAATTTATATCGGGTGCTTTCATATCCTTGTTTCCTCCGTTCAAAAAATTGAGGGTGCTGCCGCCGCCGACGCTTTTAATCGGGACGGAAATCACAATGCCGTTGCCGGGTGCGTCGATGTAAAGACGGCGTCGTTCTTCCGTGATGAGCGACTTCGTTTTGTTTTCGTCCGCGACCGCAAAAAGGATTCTCTTATCGGTGGACTCGATCCCCCACAAATCGCGTATCTTCTGCGACGCGGTGCCGTGGCCGATAAGCGACAGAATCACGGGGATTTCCAGCCGTTGACAAATGTTATTCAGAATCGACAATCCGTTGGGATTGATTACCGAGATTACAAAGTACATATCAGTTCCCCCACAGTTCGATAATATCGTCGTCGCCGTAAACGACTTCGGCTACACGTTCCGCGCGTTGTTTCTTCTTCTTGTAAACAAGACCGGTGATCTGAATGGAAATAAGCGGCATCATCGCAACGAGTGCGACCGCACCGAAAGCGTCGCTTAATATATTGCCGCCGCGCGCCGAACATACGCCGATGAAAAATTGCAGCATGAACGTCGCAGTCATCGGTCCTGACGCAACCCCGCCCGAGTCGAACGCGATTGCCGTAAATATGTCGGGGACTAAAAACATCAGTATAAGCGCGACGAGATAACCCGGCACGATAAACCAGAGTATCGATATCCCCGTAAGGACGCGGATCATCGAAAGCCCCATCGCCAACGCGATTGCAATCGACAGGCTCAGTTTAATCGCTTTTCCGGGGATTGCGCCCGAACTCACGTCTTCGATTTGCTTTTCAAGGACGAATACCGCGGGCTCGGCGGAAATTATGAACCAGCCCATAAGCATTGCCACGGGAATGAGAATATATTGCGTCCAGCCGCTGTACAGTTGCTGACCGAGATATAACCCCAACGGCGAGAAACCGACGTTTACACCCGTCAAAAACAACACTAAACCCACGTATGTGTAAAGAATACCGATGAGCGTTTTCAAAAAACTCTTTTTGCTCATCTTGAAAGCAGCCACCTGGAAAATCAAAAACAGTACGATAATCGGCGACAGTGCAATCGCCATTTCTTTCATATATGCGGGGAACGCTTTCAGGTATTCCAGCCCCATTTCGGTCGTCGTTTCCGGGATGAACGGAAGGTTCACGTCCGCAACGCCCTGTCCCTTGTAAAAGAACCCCAAAATCAGCACCGCAAGCACCGGCCCTATCGAACATAACGCGACAAGACCGAAACTGTCCGCTTCCGCCTTTTTATCGCTTCGGATATTCGCGACGCCTATGCCGAGCGCAAGGATAAACGGCACCGTCATCGGACCCGTCGTTACCCCGCCCGAGTCGAAAGCAATCGACAAAAAGTTTTTGTCGGCAAACGCCGCAAGGACGAATACGATTATGTAAAACGCAAGAATAAGCCATTTGAGCCTTATGCCCAGAATCGTCCTGAGCATGCACACCGCAAGGAACAACCCTACGCCGACGCCCACCGTAATCAGCAGGACTTTGCCGTCGATGTGCGGCACGGTTTCCGCAAGAACTTGAAGGTCGGGCTCCGCAATCGTTATCGCAACGCCCAGAATAAAGCTCACAAACAAAATAAGCGGCAGGTTTTTCGACTTCGTAAGAGTCGTGCCGATGCGGCTGCCGATCGGCGTCATGGACGTGTCCGCACCAAGCGTGAACAGCCCCATTCCCACGATTATCAGCAACGCGCCGATAAGGAACGACAACAATAAGCCCGCCGGCACAGGTTGTATCGACAGACACATTATTGCAACTATGATGATTATCGGCAAGGTCGATACGAAAGATTCCCTTATTTTTTCCGTGATAAGGGCGCGCTTCTTATGCACTGCCTGCGCGTCGATTTTATTGAGTTTTTTTACTTCCTTCTTTTTCATTACGTTTCTTATTATACATAAATATAGTCTTTATTGCAAGAATATAATTATTACTTATTATTTACCTAAATTTTATACACTTGTAAGAAAATTTGGTTTTTGAAAAAGAGCAACAAAAAAGCACGCGGCAAGCGCGTGCTTTCGTTGATAATCAAGGCTTAAAAGAAAGGATTTATTTCGTCTTCGACGATAATCTTGTCAATCATCTCGTAGAAGTCCCATTTCAGGACGTCCCAGTATCCGCCGACGGTGCCGTGATCCGTGTTATAGTAGCAGATCGTCGTGGTCTGGCGCGCTTCCGGCAAGGGATAAATCGCGCGGCTGCCTTTTGTGTTGCTTATCGTCTTGTCGCCATTGTAGTTAAGTCCGCCGAGGCATGCGTTGGTGGGCATCGTTCCGTCGCCGTCGCCAAAAAGTATCGCTTTGTGGTCGTAGGAATAATACTCGATGCTGGTAAGCGGAGTGTCGTACTTATGGTTTCTGGTGTCCCACATTTCGTAAGTAACCTTGTTGACCTTAACGGTGTCGGTGTCTTTCGTTACGATCTGCACGCTCTTTTTGGTGTTGTATCCGACGCCCAGGCAATAAGTCGTGTTCACGAGTTCGGGCGCGTAAACGTTGGCGTCTTTGTCGTTCACGCTTTCTTTGACGTAGAAGGAATCCCAGTATGACGGCAGGGTTTTCATGCCGGGTTTAAGCTTGTCGTAAATATCGTCGACGTCCGGTTTCCAGTCGCTGGTGTGCGCCCAGGGACGCGAGCAGTACCATTCGTACATATCTTTCACGGGTACGCCGTCAACGTAAACGGGGCTTTCGTTTTCTCCGTAATAATCGGAATCCGCAAAGGTCTGGAACGGCAGAAGTTGCATTACGGAAGTAAGGTTCTGTGCAAGCGGCCCTGCAAGTTTCTTTATGCCTTCCGAAATCGCGTCGACGCCCAGAACAACGCCGCCGAGGGTGTCGCCGACCGTTCCGTTTACAACGTCGGCAATCGCTCCGATGGGATCGTCAAGATAATAAATCGCGTCAAGAGAGCCCGCCGTTGCAGGCGAGAACGCGCGATACGAGCGAATGATCTGGTTCGGTTTTTTGACGTCGGTTTGTCCGGGGTTTTTCGCTTCCGCGTCCAGCCACTTGTTTTGAAGTCTTGCGATATATCCCGCAACGACGGGGCCGCCCATACTGTGCGACGTGAGAATTACTTCTTCCCAGCCGTTGGTCTGAATGAATTGTTCAAGAAGTTCGGAATTGACTCTGTTGTCGATGCGCCAGTCGTAGTTGAAAACGACGACGTCCCAGCCCTGTTCTTCGTATCTGGCTTTCAGGTCCAGACATTGCTGACGATACGCGGCGATTGCGCCGTATTGAATTTTTTCGCCTGCCGTGTATGCGCCGTATCCGTCGACGACTTCGCCGGAATCGTTATAAAGCGTTGACTTGAACGTGCCGTCCGCGGTTGTGGGACGAACGTTTGCGGGGCGCAGATTCGGATTGTTGCTTTTGCCCTGCTCGTCAAGCGTGATTTGCCATAATAAGTTTTCGACGGATTCGTCCTTGTACTTCATAATGCCGTCGATTAAGTCGTACGTCGTCTTGTCGGTAAGCACCGCCATGACAAGTCCCATCATATCCCCGCCGGGGAACACCTGCTGGAAATAAACGCCCTCGGCAACGGGATCCCAGATTGCCTCGTTCGTCTTCGTGTCGTACAGACCGCCCGAAAGCAACGCCGTACAAATAACGACAGCCTTCTTATTCTTCGACGTTTCGCTCGGGGTTTCGCCGCATGCGGTAAGCACGCCAAGGCTCAAAACAACCACCACTATTACAAGCAGAATGCCGATAAGTTTCTTCTTCGCCTTCATATTTTCCTCCTGAAAAAGGGAACACTGACCCTTATACATTACTATAATAACATTACTTTGTGAAAATAACAACAACTTTCGTTTACATTTTTTGCCCGAAACCATTAAAACCGACAACGAAAAACGGCAATCCCGCCGTTTCGGAATTGCCGTTTCGTCTGCTTTTTGAATTAAATTTCCGTCACCGTAAGAATTGCTTGTCCGGTTGATTTATGAGAAATTGTACTGGGCGTTGTAGATTTCGGCATAGAAGCCGTTCTTTTTAAGCAGTTCTTCGTGAGTGCCCGATTCCACGACGTCGCCGTTTTTGATGACAAGAATCACGTCGGCGTTGACGATTGTCGAAAGCCTGTGGGCGATGACGAAACTGGTTTTCTTACGCATAAGTTTGTCCATTGCGCCCTGTATCAGAAGTTCCGTGCGGGTATCGACCGAGCTTGTCGCTTCGTCCAGAATCAGCAAAGGTCTGTCCGACAAAAACGCCCTTGCGATCGTCAGCAGCTGCTTTTGTCCGCCCGAAAGGTTTGTGAGCGATTCGTTGACGACGGTATCGTAGCCTTCGGGCAGCATCCTTATAAAGCCGTCGGCGTGCGCGGATTTGGCGGCGGCGATAACTTCTTCGCGCGAAACGTTGTCTTTGCCATAAGCGATATTGTCGTAAATCGTGCCGCCGAAAAGCCAGGTATCCTGCAACACCATCGAGAAACAGCCCCTTACGCTTTCGCGCGAGACTTTGCCCGTGTCCGTGCCGTCGATTATTATTTCGCCGGAGTTCGGATCATAAAATCGCATAAGAAGATTGACGATTGTGGTTTTGCCCGCGCCCGTAGGCCCGACGATCGCCACCTTTTGCCCTTTTTCGACGTGGATATTCATGTCTTTGATAAGCGGGTTTTCGGGATTATAAGAAAACGCGACGTGGTTGAAGTCGACGACGCCCTGGACGTTTTCGGGCATCTCGCCTTCCCTTACGTCCATTTCGGGTTCGTCCAGCACCTCGTACACCCTTTTCGACGCCGAAGCAACCCTTTGCATACTGCTTATCGCGCCGGCGATTCTTTCAAGCGGGGACGAAAACATTTTTGCGTAAATGACGACGGCGATAATGTCCGCGACACTGACTACGTCGCCGCCGATTTTCATACCTTCGATTGCGAAATACGCGCCGATTAAACATATCGCGACGTAGGCGATATTGTTCGTGAGCGACACGACGGGCGTGATTATCGACGACAAGAACGTCGCCCTTTCTTCCGCCTTGCACATTTCGTCGTTGACGCGCGCGTGCTTTTCTTCCTGGCGGTTTTCCACGTTGTAGCTTTTTATCGTCTGATACCCTGAATACGTTTCCTCGACAACCTGATAAATCTCGCCGGACGATTTGAACATCTTATCGAAACAAGGTTCGCTCTTCTTTGCGATGACGTACGACACGACAACCGACGCAGGCACAAACGCGATAACAATCAGCGCAAACACCCAGTTTATCGTGAAAATCATAACGATAATCGTCAGAAGTTGCAAAATGCCCATCAAAAGCGTTTCGACAATACTATGTATACTGTTGCCCATTTGCGACACGTCGCCCGTCATTCTGTCAAGAAGTTGCCCCGCTTCCGTCCTGTCGACGTAAGACACGGGCAGGTACTTGATTTTCGTGGACATATCCATGCGAAGTCCCGCCGTAAAGTGCATGCTGACTATCTTGTTCGACGACAGCATTTCGACGTAACTCAGCACCGAATACGCCGTATATATGATGATAAGAAGTATGAGTGTGTTTTTGATTTGTCCGACAAGATCGCCCGTCCCGTTATATGCGTTCAGGACGTCCAGAGTGTCCGACAAGAACTTGGGCGCGGCGATGTTTGCCGCCATCGTAAGCGCGCTTAATACGCACACCAACACCATGCCCCATTTGATTCTGCCGATTTCTCGGACAAGGCGCAGAATTATGCTTTTCGTTTCGTTTTTCGTCATTTTGTCGCCGCTTCGAAACCGTTTCATACTGCGCCTCCTTCGACCTTTTTTCCCGTCTGCGACTCGTAAATTTCACGATATTGTCTGCACGACGAAAGCAGGTCTTTGTGCGTTCCGCGCCCGACGATGCGCCCTTCGTCCAGGACGAATATTTTGTCCGCCGACGCCGCCGTTGACGCGCGTTGCGTCATTACAATTTTCGTTTTTCCCGAAAGGGTTTTATCGAGGTTTTCCTTGACGTGCGCTTCGGTCAGGAAGTCAAGTGCCGAGAAACTGTCGTCGAAAAGATAAATCGAACCATTTTTAAGCATTGCGCGCGCAATCGACAGACGTTGTTTTTGTCCGCCCGACAGATTACTGCCGCCGCTTAGTATTTCGTAGTCGAGCCCCGTTTCGAGGTTTTCGACAAATCCTTTCAGTTCCGCGACTTTCAGCGCGTCGTACACCTGCTCGTCGGAAGCGTCAGCTGCCGACATTCTGACGTTGCTGCCGATCGTGCCCGAGAATATCGTGGCGTTTTGAAGCACGCACGTCACGTTGTTTCTGACGCGTTTTCCGCTGATTTCCGATACGGATTTTCCGTCGTAGGATATTTCGCCCGAAGTCGGGTTAAAAAACTTCATAATAAGTTTGACAATGCTGCTTTTTCCGCTGCCCGTACCGCCGATGAACGCAACCTTTTCGCCGGGCGCGATATCGAAAGACACGTCGCTCAACGCGTTCTCCGACGCCCCTTCGTATCTGAAATCGACGTGCGAAAATTTAAGTGCGCCCGAAAAAGCGGGCAGGTTTTCGTCGTCGGGTTCTTTTTGAACTTCCGTTTCCAGAATCTCGTTGATACGTCTGCTGTTTACGGCGACTTTCGGCAAAAACGCAAGCATCATCGCAAACATCATAATGCCGTTCATGACAAGCGCGACGTACTGCACGATCGCGATAATATCCGCCCCCGTAACCGCCGACTTTCCGCCCTGCATAAGCTTTGCGCCGACGTACAGGATAAGAATCGTGACAAGGTTAAGCCCCAGCATGATAACCGGCGTAAGAAGCCCCATATTGACATTGGCTTTTATGATGTTTTTCGCCATGACGAGCGTGGCTTCGTTGGCGCGGTCGCACTCGCGGTCTTCCCTGTTGAACGCGCGGATAACGCGGATACCCGTCAACCTTTCGCGGATAATGCTGTTCTGTTTGTCGATGTATTCGTCGCTCTTTTCCCAAAGAGGCATAATGCGACGCACGACGAAATACAGCACCGTCACGACGACCGGCACGAACGTGAACATGATAAGCGCAAGCCACGGATCGGCAAGAAACGCCAGCGCGCTTCCGCCAAGCACCAGAATGGGAATACTGATGACGCCCTGCATAAGCATACTCGCGCACTCTTCCAGAAGCCAGATATCGTTTGTGCTTCTCGTTATGAGCGCGCCCGTGCCCCAGTGATTGAGTTGGTCGGGATTGAGCGTGTTTACCTTTTTGAAAATTACTTCGCGCAAGGTCTTTGAATATCTGCTGACGACGCCCGCCGAGATTTTGTAGGACAAAATGCCCACGACAAGCCCCATTATCGACACGCCGAGCATTATCCCGGAACACGCAAGCGTAACCGTCATATTCTGCCCGCCGATACCGTATTCCACGATATAACTCATAAGATACGGCAGCGCAAGACTTGCCGCCGAGGTTATCAGCGTCAGAAATACGACCAGCACTATTCTGCCCGCGTCGGGCTTTAACAGACGAAGCAACTTAAACATACTTTGAGATTATACCACACTGCACGCGGCGTTTACGAGCGTAAAGATAACAAAACAATATATTTAATTATAATTAGGATTTCCCTCAACAAAAAACCGCCTTTTCGGGCGGAGTCTTGTCAAAAAGTATTCTTGTTTGTTTTTATGCGAATATGACGAATTGTGCAAGCATCAATATTCCGATTGTCATTCCGAACACCGTGAGAAGTATCGGACCCGCCCACCTAAACCATTTCGGATAAGTTACCGTCGTGAGTCCGAGCGTCAGTAAAAGCGTCGCGTTGGTAGGCATGAATACGTTGACGATACCGTCGCCAAAAGTGAACGCCAGCACCGCAACCTGCGGGTTGATGCCAAGTTGCGAACATATCGCGCCGATCATCGGCATAAGCAGAAACGCCTTTGCGCTCCCCGACGTAATGAACAGCTCGAAAATCAGAACGACAAGGTATATTATCAGAATAAGCACCGCGGGGTTTTGCCCTTTCGCCGCGTTTATCGTGTGATACAATATGGTATCCATGACGTGTCCCGCCTCGATAATATAGCGTACGCTGCTGGCAATAAGCACCATTCCCGTTACGGGCAGCAGCGTCAGCGCACCTTTCAGCATTTCTTTTGCAAGTGCTTTGCCTTTAAGTCCGCTGTAAACGCACGCCACCACGCCGCCGATTATGTAAATCACGACGGTGATATACAATATATAATCCGCAAGTTTGAAACTGCCGAGCGCGGGTATATACGCCCCCTGTAAAAATATCGAAAGCACCGCAAAAAACACGATTGCGATCATACAGCCCGCAAAGAATTTGAGAGCCTTTGATTTTCCAGCGTCGTATACGAACGGACGATTTTCAAAATCGAAATTTTCTTTCCTTTTCAGATCTTCCTTATATACGGGCGAACGCTGCGGCTTTTTGTCAAGCATTTTCGCATACGGGAACATAAACGCCATAAGTATGACGTAACACAGCACAAACGTCAGAATCCTTATACCGATTCCGCTGAACATGGGCACGCCGACAATCGACTGAGCGATACCGACGTTGAACGGGTTTACCACGCCCGCCATAAAACCGAGCCCCGCCGCAAGCACCGAAAACCCAAGCCCTATCAGCGCGTCCCAACCGAGACCATAGCTTAAAATCACCGCAACCGGCACGATGGGTATCACTTCCTCGCTCATGCCCGACGTCGTGCCGAGAAACATAAACGCCAGAGGCAACAAAAACAACAAAAGATATCGCTTATGACCGTAATTATGGCGTATGGATTCCACCATGTAAACAAGCACGTCGGTTTTGTCCAACGCGTTGAATACCGCGCCGATTACGACAAGCATGAACAATATCGCGACAAGCGTCAGCGTGCCGCTGCCGCCAAGCACCAGAAACGGCGAAAGCAGTACTTTCCACCAGGGAAGCCGCCCAAGCGACGGGTCTTCGTGATAATCGCCGCTGATATAAACGTTGCCATCTGCGTCCGTGCTTCTTTCGTACTGACCGAGCGGCAACGTGTAGGCAAGCACAATCGACGCAATAATAAGCAGCACGACAACCACGACGGATATAATCACCGACGCTTTGCTTATCGCAAGGATTTTCGGCTTCTTTTGCTGAATCGCAATCGCGTCTTTGCCGTCGAGTATCGCAAACTCGTCCCCGACAGGGGTGTTTTCTTCAATTGTTTCCGCAACCTTTTCGGCAGTTTCCTCGGCGGAATTCACGCCTGTCGAATCTTCCGAAAACGTTTTGTTTTTCTTTTTTCCTTTCATAATTTTATCCGAAAAAATTTAATGAGTTTACTATATCACTATATTCATAAAAACGCAAGAAATATTGCATAAATAATCGTTTTTCACTGCAAATTAATTGCTTTTCTCGCATATTTATGCAATTATTCACGTTCTACAACAAAAAACCGCCGAAAACCACCGACTTTCGTCATCTGTTCTTTTTGTATTTTTTTCATAAAATTTTTTCCTTTTGAAAAGCTCTTTTAATTATAAATATTGACTTAATCCAAGTTCTGTATTATCATTGAGTTGCTACAAATCTTAATAACAAAGTATGAATTCGTGCCTATTTCGGTAACGGGTGCATTTCTGCATATACACGTTTTCATACTGTGTTGAAAGATTTGTAGCAAAATCCGCGGGGATGCACTTGTTATATTTTTTTATTTTTTAATAATAATTTGTGCTATCCATCCGCATTCGAGGAGGACATTATGGCACAGTTTATTCCACATGAGCTAATATCGTCACCTGCTTCCGAAAGAACGATTTATGATTACATTAAACAGGACGAGCGAACGAAAAACTGGATTGTTTTTCATTCTTTACTAATTGAAAAACACGTCCACAATTTGTGTGGCGAAAGCGATTTTGTTATCATTGCGCCGGAGTTTGGTTGTTTTGTAATCGAGGTGAAGGGAGGAGACATTTCCACTTCAAATCGAGAATGGTTTTCTATTAGCAACGACAACAGTATACACAAGATTGAGGATCCTTTTAGACAAGCTCGAGATAATTGTTATTCTATTCAAAATTACTTACATGAGAATAATATTCCTTCTCCCGATTTTGGATATGGGGTTGCCTTCCCTAAGACTCTTTTTAAAAAGAATTGTCCAAATATCGAATATGATAAGGAAATGATTTTTGATTTATCTAATAACGGTTTTTATGATTATATTGAAAATCTTTCAAAGTATTATAAGTCAAAAGCCAAAAAGGTGTATCAACCAAAAGCTTTCCGCGAACCCTCTAGTCAAGAAATTGCCTCAATCAAAAAAGCATTGGCTCCTTCTTTTGAGTGTATAGCCCCGCTCGGATTAAAAATATCTAACGATAAGGGACAGTATCTCAAGCCTTCCGAAGAACAATTACGCATATTGGATTCGTTTCGCAATTGTAAACAAGTTATTATTCACGGTTCTTCCGGAACCGGCAAAACGTTGCTTGCTGTTGAACTGGCAAAACGCAAGTCCGACAACAAAAAGAAAGTTGCTTTAATAACTTACACCCTATTCTTGACAGAATATCTCAAAAAGTCCGTACAAGAATTTGAAAACATCCACGTCTTTTCCATAACCGATTACTTTGAAGAATTATGTAAGAATAATAAGCTAATCTCTGATGATGATAAAAAAAATGACGCGAGTTATTTTTACGACACTCTTCTGCCAAAGAAAGCTTTCGAATATCTTAATGATAACCCGTTAGAGTTTGATACTATAATTATTGACGAAGCACAAGATATTTCACCGTTGTATTTACTTGTTATCAGTAATATTCTTAAAGACCATTTGGCGCAAGGGAATTATTATTTTTTCGGGGATTTTACCAATCAAAAAGTATTCAGCCATTGTGTTTCCTTAAATAATATCCTCTCGTATTTAGCCGCAATGGGAAGCGCTGATCCTTATTGCGAAAAGCTCACAAAAAACTTCAGAAATTCGTTAGAAATACAAAAAGAATTGAAAAAGCTTTCAACAATTTCCAATAAACCTAATAACCAAGACCCCGGTATCTATCGGCTCTACGAGGACAGCGACAATGAATTATCCCTAATCGAAAAAGAACTCAATATTTTAATTCACAACGAAAAAGTTTCACCCGGTGATATAATGATCCTGGGACGAAAAAAATATGATAGCAGTACGGCTTCAAAAATTAAAAATTTCACTATAAAACCATTCGATCCGTGCAAAGAAAATGCAAACTTTGTACAATTCAGCACAATAAGAAGATTTAAAGGATTGGAAAAAGAAGTGGTCTTGGTTATTGACAACGACGATTATGAAAACGAACAAGATTTGGACGTTTTATATGTCGCAATTAGCCGAGCAAAAAGCAAGGTGATAGTTTTTGAATCTTTGACAGCACAAATACAAAGAGAAGATAGAGAATTTAACAAAAATAACATAAAGGAATAATATTATGGACAGATTATTATTTTTAGACACAGAGACGGGCGGATTAGACAGCAGAACCCATTCTTTATTAAGTTTAGGACTTGTCGTTTGGGATAAAAACGACGGAATTATTTATAAAAAAGAAGTTTGTCAAAAATTAAAACGCTATTCCGTCACGCAAGAAGCATTGGATGTTAATCATTTTGATATTTCGCTATATAACCCGTCAGATATATTGACAGCAAGTCAAATTCACGAGTTGTTTCTTTCAATAGCCGACGAGTATTTCCCTACCATGAAAAGACTTCCGCTTGCTGGACATAATATTCAATTTGATTCGGCGTTTTTGAAAGAAATGTATTTTAAAAACAAATTGCCCTATGATAAGACTTTTGCAACACGCATGGTGGATACCTTTTCATTGTTGCAATTTCTCATACATTTGGATTTAATACCCGCAGAAATCAACTATTCCACCGTTGCTTTTGATTATTTTAATATAAAAGTCAATGGAAGACACACCGCATTGGGTGATTCTGTTGCAACAGCTGAACTGTACACTCAACTATTGAATCTCATAAAAAGTAAACTCAAATAGTTTTGCAAACTTACACCATTGAATAATAAAAATCAAAACCGCCCGAAATGAGCGGTTTTGCCCTATGGTGGAGATGCGGGGTTTGCCTTACAGCGATTGTTACCGTAGGTCAATCGCGTGCAGACGAAGGGGTTCACACGGCGACGCCGTGTTGCGATTTTTCAAAATCGCAATAAATCCCCGCTTCGGAATAAAAAAAGGAACAGCCTTCGCTGTTCCTTTTTTGTCTTTAACATACGAAAAAGCTACACCAAAGATATTGCCATTATGCTATGTTTTTATAAAAAGCGCAAGAAAAACCAGGAGTATTACCCGGGCTTATTCTCATATTATATCTGTACAGAATATCCCACAGAACAAGTAATTTAATTTTATTACCTTTCGTTTGCCAATTCGTTTTCCTCTTTCCTCGTTTTTATAGAAAAGAGCCGTCTATTTTGAGAAGGACGGCTCTTTTTTGTTAAAACACCAGTGCGTTTATTTGTTTCCCTTCGTTTTCAAACGAAACGAATGCGAAACTGCCCGAGCCGCCCGTTGCTTTCAGCGCATAGACAAAACCGGGATTTTGCTCCATACCGATGAGGGCGTTTGCTGCGGTTGTTCCGATTTTAGCGTTTAGTTCTTCCGCACTGCCGATTTTTAAGACAACGTCCAGCGTATGGAAGAAATCCGAGGTATCGTCACCCGAAAGGTTGTTGAGCGTAAGATACTTAGGAACGACAGTGTAGGAAATCCCTTCTCCTTTTTCAATGCGAACGACGGAAGTCACATACAACGCGTCCGGGACGATACCTTTAAGCAGATTGAAAGGAAAACCTTCCATATCGTTTTTGAACGGAGTAAGATCCAGTTTCACCGTCACGTTCAGGTCGGCGTTGCCCGTTTCTGCGTCGATTTCGGTAAAGGCAATTTGCAAAACGCATACGGAAATTTCTTTATCCGCTATCGTCAGTTCTCCGCCCGTCTGCTGATGAAATACGATTTCGGCAAGAGCACCCGTCTGCCGTTCGGAGAGGAAAACGGGCTTTGCCGTAGCGCCCGACAATGCAAGCGCCGTAAAATCGACGGTGTACCCCTCGTAGCCTTTGCCTTCCTCGTAAAGCACGACGTCGCCCAACTGACTGTCCGTCTGCGATTTCAGATCGGCAAGATCTTCGCTTCGATACGCCGCAGGGAAAGATTCCTGCTCGTTTACAGGTTGACTTAATGTTTTCAACTGTCCTACGGTGCGGAGCAAGTCTACGCCTAAATTCACCCGCGCTACGATATACACGCTGATCAGCGCCACGGCTAAAATTCCGATAATTACGATAAGACTGATAATCAGTTTCTTGATTGCGCTCATTTTTTCTCCCGTTTTACTTCTTTTTGAAGATGGCAATAAAGTCGGCGAACTTCTTTTTCTTGATTACGAACCAGAACACCGAAAAACCTCCGACACCCGCTACTGCAACAGAGCCAACCGCGATACCCGCAATCGCGCCGCCCGAAAGTCCCGTCTTTTCGGGTTGCTCGCCGCCGGGTTGTTCGTCGCCAAGAGCCTCTACGGGCGCGTTTTCCTTGAATCCGCAGACGGAGCATTCGCGCTCCTTTTCGCCGGCAACTCCCACCTCGGGTTTAACGGTGATCGTCCAATCCCCGAACGCGTGCGCCCCTTCATCGAGTTTTTGACTGCAACCCGTGCAGTTGTGCCAATGTCTTGTGCCGTCCGATTGCCAGGTTGCCGAAGTTGCGGAGTGCAACTCGAAGTTGGACTCTATCGTCACGTTTGTCGTGGACACGGTAAAGTCGGTTGAAGTTGCGGCGTTGTTTGCAAAGTCGCCTTCGCCCGTTTTTGCCCAGCCTGTGAAGTGATAGCCTGCGGGCGCGGCAATCGCCGTGAGATGGACGGTTTCTCCTGCCTTTTTGTAAAGGTCTTCGGTATTTGTGCCTTGCTTGATCGTCACTTTGGAATAGATCTCCAACGTCTTGGTTGCAACCTTTTCGGGATCTCCGTTGGCAACTGCTTTTATGGTGAGAGTGGAAGCGGCTTCGTTCGCCGCGACGGTGAGAACGCCGTCGCTTGAAATGCTCGTGCCTGCCGAGCCGCCTATGATGCTCCATGTGACCGTATTGTCAAACGCGCCGGTGCCCGAAACGGTTGCTTTGAAGGTGTACGCGCCGTCTCTGACGACGATGGTTTCGCCGCCCGCAAAATCCACTTGAACGCCCGTTACGGTGACGGGAATGGTGGTGTCCTGCGCAACGAGAACGATGCTGCGCTGTCTTGCTCCACCGACGAGGACCGCCGCCGCCAAATCGGTTGCATTTCCGTTGAGCGTGAACGTCGACCAATAATCGCCGTGCATTTCATCGTATACGTAAGGACTAACGGCGGTAAACTCGATTTCTATCGCATACTCGTGCCCCGCGATAAACTTGCTGTCTTTGGGATATTGTCCGCTGGCGGTGTTCAAAGCGTTATCCGTGAGATCGAACACGCGCCAGAGCGCAACCGTGTATTTGGACGGGTCAAGCGACGCAAAGACAAGGTCGTTTGCCGTCAACTGGTCGGTGATTGCGGCAGGAGTCATGTTTGCTT
>ENA-UOJO01000620-UOJO01000620.1-human-gut-metagenome-genome-assembly--contig:-P57-NODE-620-length-53345-cov-40.149953_pt1 | contig 53345 bp, 59 predicted proteins | sample MGYA00242351_ERZ723898 | MGnify/ENA metagenome assembly ERZ723898 | reverse complement strand
GGCTTTCGCATCAGGCAAAAGGCAGACTGCATACAGGTGGCCTGCCTTTTCTTCCACCAGGCGGTTAGAGGAGACTAACTACGTATAAAACAGAAAGGACTTCAGAACTTGAACAAGGAAAAGGAGATCGAAACCGTTACCCTCATGGTGCGCCGGTATTGTTGGGGCGTGCATGGGACAAGGGGCGAGGCGCTTTGTCCGGCGTGTGCCGCCCTGCTGGAATACGCCAGGCAGCGGCGGGAAGATGCCCGCATGGGGAGATAGACAGCCATGAGTGAACGAAAGACCTTCTGGGACAGAAATGCCGGTCGGTACGACCGCTTTATGCGAAAGGATCGGGCGGCATACGAAGAGATGTATAAGCTGATCCAGCCGGTGGTGAAAGCCAAGACGGTGCTGGAGCTGGCAAGCGGCACGGGGCTGATCGCAAAGCACATCGTGAATGCGGCGGCGCATATTGAGGCGACGGACGCATTGCCGGAGATGATTGCAGAGGCCAAGCGGGACAACCGCTCGGCGAAGCTGCACTTTTCCGTGCAGGATATGTTCCGTCTGCCCTACGCGGACAAGTCCGTCGACGTGGTGATCGTGTCCAACGCGCTGCACATTGTGCCGCAGCCGGAGAAAGCCCTTGCCGAGATCCGCCGGGTTCTGAAGGATGACGGAGTGCTCATCGCGCCCACCTTCACCCACGCGGAGAATTCTATTTTCGGCAAGGTCAAGGCATTTTTCATGAAGCTGGCAGGATTTCCTCTCCACAGCAGGTGGACGAGCGAGGAATACCTGCGCTTCCTGCGGCAAAACGGCTGGACGGTGCGGAAAAGCGTTGTTCTGAAAGCCTCGTTCCCGCTGACCTATGCTGAGTGTGTAAAAATGGAGGTGTGATATGTCATTCTTTGAAAATACCCGCAAGCCCGTGGGCTTTGGCGGGAAAATTATGGTCGCCATGATGAATGTCGGGCACAGCGCCGTGGCCCGGTGGGGGCTTCAATTTCTGAATGCCGCGCCGGACGCCAAGGTGCTGGACTGCGGCTGCGGCGGCGGGGCGAACATGAAAAGGCTGCTGAAAAAATGCCCGCAGGGGATCGTCAAGGGCATTGACTATTCCCCCGTCAGTGTGCAAAAGGCTCGAAGCCTCAACCGAGCCGCAATTCAGGAGGGGCGCTGTGTGGTGTGGCAGGGCAGCGTGGAGCATATCATTTTTGCGAAGGATTGGTTTGATGCGGTCACGGCCTTTGAAACCGTCTATTTCTGGCCCGATCTGCCGCAGTGCTTCCGGGAGGTTTACCGGGTGCTGAAGCCCGGCGGGACATTACTCATCTGCAACGAAAGCAACGGCGATACGGACAAGGACAAGAAGTGGACGGAGATCATCGGCGGCATGACCATCTACAAGGACGCCGAGCTGAAGACGTATCTGGAGCAGGCGGGCTTTCACGAGGTGCAGATACACAAAAAGAAAAGCTGGCTCTGCATCACGGCGCGGAAATGAGGGAGAAGCAGGAAGATGAAGGACAAGAAGCTCCCATTCGACCGCAAATGCCATGTGCTGTATTCCAATCCCTGCAAGAAGGAGATACGGGCGAAGATCGCCCTGCACTACCCGGAAGCGGAGCGGGAGACGATATGGGAACAGGTACAGCGGCAGTATGCGGACTTTCTCTCCGACTGGCGCACCGACTTGGGCGGCAAAAAGAACTTCCACAACGGCGTAGGCGGCACCTACGACTGCATCGCCATTATGAGCTATTACACGGCCTGCAAGGCCATTACATCGTTCCGTGAGATCGAGGAGATGGAGGAAAATCTGATCCTGCCGATCTTCCGCAGGCTACGGTTCGTGGACTGCAACAAGCCGTTCTGGAGGAAACTGATGCATAGAGTATTTGCGCCTCGTCGCAGAAAGGCTGAGAGGCGAAGCGCGAAGCGGCAGAACCATTCTTGTGATCACCCACGACAGGGAGCTGATCGAGAGCTGCTGCGATAACGTTGTGGAGGTTGAAAAACGATCACCATGAATCAGCCGAGGACTGTTATGGGATATCCGCGCCGGAGGGATCGCTTTCTGTCCCTGCCGGCAGCCCTACCGCAATGGTGGTGCCCTTCTCCGAGCTCTCCTCCACCCAAACGGAGCCGCCGTGGAGCTCGGCGATCTCCCACACCAGCGAGAGCCCCAGCCCCGCGCCGCCGTATTCGCGGCTGCGGGACTTGTCCACCCGGAAGAAGGGCTGGAAGATACTGCGCTGATACTCCTCCGGGATGCCGCAGCCGGTGTCGGAGACGCGGAGCAAGAGCTTTTCCGGCTCCTGTGTGACAGAAACCCGCACCGAGCCGCCCTGCCGGTTGTACTTGACGGCGTTCTCCGTCAGGTTGAAGATCAAGCGGTAGATCAGCGCGTCGCTGCCGGTCATAATGCCGTCGCCCTCCGCCGTCAGTGTGACGCCGCGCTTATCTGAGAGCGGCGCGAGATCTGTGAAGATCTCCTCGATCATGGGAGCCAGCTGGATCCGCTCGTTCCGCGCCACATGCCGCAGATTGCTCATCTCCAGCAGTGTTCTGGTCATCTGGGTCAGCCGTTCCGTCTGCTCCCGCAAAAGCGTGAGGAACTCCGCCGTTTCCGGCTGCACATCAGGGTGCTCTGCGGAAAACAGCTCCAGCTGCGCCTGCATCAGCGCCAGCGGCGTGCGCAGCTCGTGGGCGGCGTTGCCGGTGAACTGCCGCTGGGCGGCAAAGGCGTTGTTCAGCCGCTCCAGCATCTGATTGAAGGAGCGGCTGAGCTGGCTGAACTCCGGAAGCACATCTTCGTCGATCCTCATATCCGCCAGATTGTTCAGCTGCACCTTCTCCACCTGCGAAGCAAAGCTGCGCAGGGGCTTGAGAGCGCGTCCGCTGACGAAGTAGGCAAGAATGCCGCTGAGCAGCGTTACCGCAGCCGTGATGTACCAGTTGGTGGTGCGGAAGCGCCCCTGCGCCCCATCGACGACGATGGTCAACTCCTCGTTGGGCGCTATGAGCTGCGGGTCAAAGCTCGCCGCTCCGCCATCATTCAGGATCACCGTGCCGCCGCCCTGTAAGCTGTCCGCAATGGTGTCCATATAGTACACACCGGAGGAGCACAGCAGCAGATTCATGGCCACGCAGGTGATGCCGATGAGCAGGACGGACATCAGCGTGATGCGCCACTGCAGGGAAAGCCGCTTCATTCCTCCTCGCCTCCCATCAGATAGCCCTCGCCGATGCGGTTGCGGATGGGATCGTAGCCCAGCGCGGCGCGGAGCTTTTTGCGCAGGGCGGAAATATGCACCCGGATGGAGTTGCTGAAGCTGTCCACGCTGTTGTCCCAAACGTGCTCCATCAGCTCCTCCTGACTTACCGGCCGCCCCTGATGCACCATCAGATATTCCAAAATCCCCGTCTCCTTGCGGGTCAGCGTCAGCGTCTGCCCGTTGACGGCGGCGGTGCGGGAGCGGGTGTCAAAACGCAGACCTCCGCAGGTCAGCAGTACGCCCTGCTGCGTAAACTGCCGCAGGGTCAGGCTGCGGATGCGGGCCTCCAGCTCCGCCAGATGAAAGGGCTTTGCCAGATAATCGTTGGCCCCGGCGTCCAGCCCCTCCACCTTGTCCTCCACGTCGCTGCGGGCGGAGAGGATCAGCACCCGCGTATCCCGGTCAGTCTGCCGCAGGGTTCGCAGCACCGTCATGCCGTCCTTTCCCGGCAGGTTCAGGTCGAGAATTACCAGATCGTAGCGCTCCACGCCCAGCAGCTCCAGAGCCTTCTCCCCGTCGTAGCAGTAGTCCACGCTGTAGGCCAGCCGCCGCAGGCTGCGGACGATGGTTTCACACAAGGCGCGTTCGTCTTCAATAACCAAAAGGTGCATGAGAGCCCTCCTTTTACATTTCTTCATGTTCACGTTGTTCTTAATTATAGCAAAAACAGATAAGGTTTGCGTTAAATTTTTCTTCTTAACAGGGACTTTAACTCCCCTGCGCTATGATAGGGGCAGAAAATCGGAAAGGGTGAAAAAAATGAGCCATGTAAAAAAGGCGGCGGCCCAGGTGATCCTGCTGGCAGCGGGAGCCGCCATGCTGTGCTTCGGTGTCTGGCGGGGCGAGGCAGCGACGGTGCTGAGCAAAGCAATCAAATTGTGTCTGGAGTGTGTGGGCATTGGGTAAGAAAAAACGCGGCGTATCTCAGGTGCTGTCCCGCTTCCGGGGCTGGATCCAGGCAGGAGCGACGCTGCTGACCAACCTGCATCTGCCGAACTTCCTCAAGGGCGGACTGTATCAGGGGGCAGGGAAGACCGTCTGCGTGCCGGGGCTGAACTGCTACTCCTGCCCGGCGGCCTCCGGAGCCTGTCCCATCGGGGCGTTTCAGGCGGTGGTGGGCTCGTCCAAGTTCAGCTTCTCCTATTATATCACAGGTTTCCTCATTTTGCTGGGAGTCCTGCTGGGACGCTTTATCTGCGGCTTCCTCTGTCCCTTCGGCTGGTTTCAGGAGCTGCTGCATAAGATTCCTACGAAGAAGCTCTCCACAAAGAAGCTGAAGCCTCTGACATACCTGAAGTACGCCGTGCTGCTGGTGATGGTTTTCCTGCTGCCGGCGCTTCTGGTGAACGATGTTGGCATGGGCGACCCGTTCTTCTGTAAATACCTCTGCCCCCAGGGCGTGCTGGAGGGAGCCATCCCGCTGTCCCTTGCCAATGCCGGCATCCGGGCGGCGCTGGGCAAGCTGTTTACATGGAAATTCGGCATTCTACTGTCGGTGATCGTGCTGAGCGTACTGTTCTACCGTCCCTTCTGCAAGTGGCTCTGCCCGCTGGGAGCGTTCTATGCACTGCTCAACAGGGTATCCCTCTTCCAGATGAAGGTGGATAAAAACAAGTGCGTCTCCTGCGGGAAATGCGCCAGAGCCTGCAAGATGGATGTGGACGTGACAAAGACGCCCAACCACACCGAGTGCATCCGCTGTGGGATGTGTATACGCGCCTGTCCCACAAACGCCGTGTGTTTCCGCTATGGCTTCGGAGACGGTAAAGATAAGACAAAAGCAGCGGAAACGCTGCAGACAAACAACAATATCAAGGAGGAAACAAACAAATGAAAATGAATAGGACGAATACTGCCGGCAGAATTCTGGTGCTGCTGCTTACTGCACTGCTGGTGCTCTCTCTGGCCGCCTGCGGCAAAAAGGGCAACGACGACATGACAAAGCCCGACGGCGAGCCCAAGAACGCCCAGGAGGCGGCCGCTATGTACAAGGCCCTGATGGACCAGGAGAATGCCATTCTGATGGAAAACCAGTCCCTTTGGGAGAAGGTGTTCATGTCCGCCGACAAGGGCATGACCATGCAGGAGGACGGCAAGAACTACGGCGATTTCCTGCTGGACACCATTGAGTCCGCCAAGGACAAGTTTACCGCCGACGAGCTGAAGCTGCTGCGCCAGGGAGGCGAGAAGATCCGGGAGATCGAGCGCACCCTGACCGCCATTGAGGCCAAGTTCCCCGAGGCGGCTCCCAAGGCCCCGGGCAACGGTGACAGCATCCCTGCCGACAGCCCCACGACCCCCGGCAACGGCGACAAGATGCAGAAGTTCCCTGCCTTCGAGGGCAAGGACCTCAACGGCAACCCCGTCAAGAGCGATGACCTGTTCTCCAAGAACGCCGTCACCGTGGTGAATTTCTGGTTCACCACCTGCAATCCCTGCGTGGGCGAGCTTTCCGAGCTGGACGCACTGAACAAGGAGCTTGCGAAGAAGGGCGGCGCACTCATCGGTGTCAACACCTTCACATTGGATGGCGATGAAGCGGCAATTTCCGAAGCAAAAGATGTACTGGCCAAGAAGGGCGTGACCTACCAGAATGTGTATTTCGCTTCCGACGGCGAGGCGGGAAAGTTCACTACAAACATTTTTGCCTACCCCACCACCTATGTGGTTGACCGCAACGGCAATATCGTGGGTGACCCCATCGTAGGCGCCATCACGGAAAAGAAGCAGGCGGAGACGCTGCAAAAGCTCATCGACCAGGCTCTTGCCGCCGATATGGGCTGACCCGAGATTTAAAAAGTGCCTGCTGCGCGCCATTGCATTGCCCATGGCGCACGAAGGGGCAGAGTGAGCCCAGCTTCCCCTGAAAGGAGGAAACGCGATGCATCGAAGCGTATTGGCCCTGCTTTTCGCGGCAGTGCTGCTGCTGGGCGGCTGCGCCGCCGGGCAGCAGACTGTGCCGAAGGAAAAGAGCGGACAGGAAACAAACATGGACGGAGCGGCTTTTGACCGGTCCGACGAGGAGATCACCTATATGGATACCACAGACAATGTCATCTATCTGGCGGGCGGCTGCTTCTGGGGCATGGAACAGCTGATGCAGTCCATCCCCGGCGTCATCGACGCCGAGAGCGGCTACGCCAACGGCACCTGCGAGGCGGATGCCGATTACAAGACCGTCTGCAAGGGAGAGACCGGCTTTCGGGAGACCGTGCGGGTGGAATACGACCCCGAGCAGGTGAGCCTCGACGCGCTGCTGCTGGCCTACTTCTATGTCATCGACCCCACGGTACAAAACCGGCAGGGCAACGACCGGGGCAGCCAGTACCAGACCGGCGTCTACTACACCAACGAAAGCGCGAGAGAAACGGTAAAGCGTATCGCGGAGATCGAGCGTGGCCGCAGCGAGAAATTCTTTGTGGAGATCGGCCCGCTCAAGAACTACTATCCCGCCGAGGAATACCACCAGAACTACCTCGAAAAGAATCCGAACGGCTACTGCCACATCCCGCGCGCGGAGATGGAGCTCTTCTCCCGGCTGCGCATCGACCCGGGTGACTATCAGAAGCCCGCGGCGGAGTCCATCCGGGACAAGCTGACGGCGGAGCAGTACCGCGTCACGCAGGAGAGCGGCACGGAGCGCGCCTTCACGGGCGAGTTCTGGGACAAGTTTGAAAAGGGCATCTATGTGGATGTCGTCACCGGCGAGCCGCTCTTTTCCTCCACGGATAAGTACGAGAGCGGCTGCGGCTGGCCCGCCTTTACAAAGCCTATCGAGGGCCCCGCTGTGGTGGAAAAAGAGGATTTGAGCCACGGGATGCGCCGCACGGAGGTCAGAAGCCGCGCCGGAGACTCCCACCTCGGCCATGTGTTCACCGGCGACCCGGAGTCGCCCAACGGCGTGCGCTACTGCATCAACAGCGCAGCCCTGCGCTTCGTCCCCTATGAAAAAATGGAGGCCGAGGGCTACGGATACCTGCTGTACCTGTTTGAAAAATAGGACGCAAGCGGTCGGCAGTTCTCATGCAAGGAACTATCAGCACATCACAGCATATCGGACTGCCCGGTGGCAGTCCGATATGCTGTGAATGGCTTGGTTCACAAAGTCAACCCCCGGCTCTGCGGGGGGCAAAAGAAAAACCTGAAAGGTTTGAAAAAGGAAAACTTTCGTGATAGCATGACCACGCTGGAGCTGGTGCTGAATATGCTGGCGGAGGCAACCACTACGGAAATTCCCAAGCAGAAAGCACCAAGCACATTTTCAGAGAATATAGCGGTTGCCCGCGAGGGCGGTGAGGCCGCCGGAATCGCACGGAAGGCGGTTGAGGAACGCACAGACGTTCCCGTCATCACCTCCAAGAACGCCGCGCAGCTCAATCAGGTCGTGACCGACCTTCTGGAAGGGGCAGCCGCGGATATGAGCGAGATGCCAGAGAAAAAATGAGTGTTTTCGCATAACGGTTTTTCATGTGGCTAATTGGCAGCTCTTGAAAGCACCCATCAAAAAAGTTTGAGAAAAGTTGAAAAATACGGAGAATTCCGACTTGCACATGGCATTTTTGAGCCGGGGGTTCAAAAATCTACAGTGGTACAGCATGCCATGCGGAGTGTCCTTATAGGATCTGAGTATCCTGTAACGGCCACTCCGCATTTTTATTTCCCGAAAAGTTCATACTGCAGATTCACATTTGCGTAAAATATCAAAAAATTCCCTTCTATTTTGTGACATATTCCAATCCTTACAAAACTGCAAAAAAGTGGTTGCAAAACTGCCGCGGTGGTGTTGTAAATAGTAAAGACGCAGGACTGCGTCCACTTTGCGAAAGGAACGCAACTATGAAAAGGGGACGGGGACAGACGCTGGGATACTTTAGCCCCTGCGGTAAGGAGGAGCGAAAGATATCCGATATATCCCGACGGACCCTTGTTATAGGGGCAAATCTTCGACAGACGGCGAGGGGCCGAAACACAGGCCCGGTAAGGATGACGGTATGAAAAACCCAGAAGCAAATACTTTACGTATTGAACCCCGAAAGTTTCATGTAGCTGCGGTAGGAATGGCGATGGTGCTGGCATATGTGGATTATGAATACTTCGTTCAGACATTTTGCTGGGTTTTTCAGCCACCCATACGCATAGCAATTGACACGGTCACGATTGTCTCCCTGGGCATTATATTTAACGTATTATCTTTTGCTCATATTATCGCTACCAGCCGAACATATATTGTGTCTACTAAGGGAATTACCGTGACTTTTCTAGGTGTCTTTCGCCGCCTATATCCATGGCAGCGGTTTCAAATTGTAGGTGTGTTCCCGGTAGATAAGATGGGTAGCACGGAAGTGGGGCAGCCATTTTTGATGGTTTGCAGTACCAAACCGATTCGGACGACAGCTGGTGGGGCTTTTCAGTTGGAATCCGCTATTTACCGTTGGCCTCACATTTTGATTTTTCCACTACTGCCGGGTGAGGAACGCATGCAATTTGAAAGCCTGCGGCGGGGGGAAATATCTCCCGACCTGGAGGATCAGGAACCCGACGAGGAGGAATAAGTATCCCGGCTGACGGACGTGGCCGTCTTTTGTCGGCCACGTCCGGACAGCAAGCAGCACCTATACCCACGGCGACGCCAATTGGCCGGACCTGCTGACGGCGTTCAATGGGAAGTCCATCACCTACGACGCCATAGGCAATCCCCTGTCCGACGGCACATGGACCTACGCCTGGCAGCACGGCCGCCAGCTGGCGTCTATGAGCAAGAGCGGCAGCAGCATCACCTACGGCTACAATGCCGATGGCAAGCGCATTTCCAAGACAGTCAACGGCACAACGTACAACTACGCCTACCTGGGCGACACTCTGACGGACCTGTCCTGGGGCAGCAATCGGATGCACTTCACCTACGACAGCCTGGGCCCGGCGTCCGTGACGTACAACGGCAACAGGTATTTCTACCTGAAAAATGCCCAAGGCGATGTCACCGGTCTTGTGAACGCCAGCGGCACCCAGGTGGTGTCCTACACCTATGACCCCTGGGGCGCGCCCATGTCCACCGATGGCACCATGGCCGCCACCCTCGGCGCCGCGAATCCCCTGCGCTATCGCGGGTACGTCTATGACACCGAGACGGGCCTGTACTACCTCAGCAGCCGGTATTATAACCCGGTCTGGGGAAGGTTTATCAATGCGGATACCGCTGGTGTAGTAGCCACCTCTCCTGATAAGACGCATTGGGACAAAAACCTTTTCGCGTACTGCGATGATAATCCAGTTAATCGGAGAGATGATGGCGGCGATTTATGGGAGTATGTCGTCGGTAAAATGATCGTGGGTACGGTTGTCGGCGGATTGACTGGTGGCATATCTTCCATGCTTGATGATGCTGCCGCAGGGAAAGAAGTTTCACTTGCTTCTTTTGCAAAAGGCTTTTTTTCCGGAATGTTGTCAGGCGCTGTTTCCACGGCGGCATCCTTGGTTATGGAGGGCTTAGTTCCGTTGATTTCCATTCTGCGTGCGCCCAAAGATGCTGAACGTGCGATTAGGATGGCTGAAGTTGTTGCCTCTGCCATCTGTGCAACTATCTCGGCAATACGCAATAGGGAATCACTTCCTGATGCGTTGCTGTCTATCGGGTCTGCGGCAGCGGCTGCCTACATATCGAACAGAGTTTCACCGAGCGGGCATAGCGCTGGAGCTATAATAGGTGGCGGAATAACAAGTTTTGCCGTAGGCGGAGCAGTTTCATCCGCCAAGACCGCAATCCATATTTCGATAAATTCATCCAGAAATAGAGGGCCGGCAAGGAGAATGACCGTGTAATGGAGGATAAAGAAAATAATCGAACGATGGAAAATAAAAACGCTCTGATTATTCCGGATAAGAAGCGTCTTGCAATTTTAAACGGCTTGTTTTATTCGCTGACGTCGGCTATTTTTCTGTGTCTAATGATAAAATACAAATATTATCTGGATACGTTCCTCCTGGGAATCGCTATGCTCATGGGATACATTGTATTCGGAGCCAGACTTGTATTGATTGGAGGCAAAGGATATGTAATCGACGTTAACGGACTTACGGTGATTTGGTTCCGGAAATGGAAGCGCTTTTACCGCTGGGATGAGTTTTTGACGGCTCGGAAATATATGGTCAGTGCCCCTCAAGTTAATCGGGAGGCGGTTGCGGAGTGCGGCGGTGAACTGAGTACAAATGTATGCAGCCTGATTCCCGTTCGAAGCAACCGGCGTGGAGAAATATCCCAAGCATGGGTATTGCGCCATCCGTTCAAGGTCTATGTCTTTGCATTTGATTCATTTCATAATCAAATCAAATTTGAAAGCCTGCGGCGGGGGGAAATACCTCCTGACCTGGAGAACCAGGAACCCGACGAGGAGGAATAAGTATCCCGGCTGACGGACGTGGCCGTCAAAAGACGGCCACGTCCGGACAGCAAGCAGCACCTATACTTACGGCGACGCCAATTGGCCGGACCTGCTGACGGCGTATAACGGGAAATCCATCACCTACGACGCCATAGGCAACCCCCTGAACGACGGAACGTGGACGTATACCTGGCGGCATGGCCGTCAGCTGGCGTCCATGAGCAAGAGCGGCAGCAGCATCACCTACGGCTACAATGCCGACGGCAAGCGCATTTCCAAGACGATCAACGGCACGACGTACAACTTCTCTTACTTGGGCGATCAGCTGACGGAGATGACCTGGGGCAGCAACAAGTTGCACTTTACCCGTCCATGTGCGTCTTCGCGCCCAGCAGCGCGGCGTAGGCCGCATTGTGTGCAGACAGCAAAACGCAGCCCCGTTTCAGACAGGACTGCGTTTTGGCCTGTATGGGTTTATATTTGCTTTCGTAAGTCACGGCGGCTGAAAACCTCGTTCTCCGTGTAGCGCACGCTGCCTGCTGCTGCGGCCTTATCCGCTTCATCGAGCTTCATCTCAATCTCATCCGTCAGCGCGGCCTCAATCTTCTGCTTAGCGTCAGCCTTGGGAGTGATCCCGAGGTGGATACGCCGGACGTCAAGACGCTTTTTATTCATTACAAATTCTTTGAAAAGTTATAAAAGTGACCGTATTCAGAAGAATACGGTCACTTTTGGAGCTTGTGGCCGGATTCGAACCGGCGACCTGCTCATTACGAGTGAGCTGCTCTGCCAGCTGAGCCACACAAGCGCATGTGCTTCCAAGGGGAAGTCACAAGCAGTATTTTACCATGTTTTGCCCTGCCCGTCAACCATAAATTTTGTGCTCCGGCAGGGAATACGGCGCGTAATCATGAAGCCCCAGGTGCAGAAAATTTCCTCCGGAGAAACAATTCCTTGCTGCGGGGAGCCGGTTTGAGGGTCTTGACCGGTGAGCCAGAAATGCGAGGCTTTTGTCGAAACGGGGAATTTTCGTGACTTTTCTGACGGGATCGTGAAAGAATTATCTGTTTACATAATGCTTGTTCCGGAAACGTTTTACAAGGAGTTATCCACATTTTCCACAGGTTTTTCCACAAAGGCAAATACCGGCACAGCGCAATCACTTTCGACGATTTTACCAGCTTTTTACCAGACCGGAAAACAGGGAAGTGCACAGGGAAAAATCCGGCAAATCAGTTTACATAATCACATAATTTCCGGATTTGGGTCAAAAGCTGTCCTTCTTGCAGATATGACAGAGGTTGATGCAGGGCCTCAGCCAAAATACTTGTCACGGAAGGGGACATGGTCCACCTGGAAGCTGCGGCCGCGGAGATATTCCAGCAGGCCGGCGTCCGTGGGGAAGTCGAAGGTCAGGCGATAGGAGTACAGAGCCTGCCGGGTCTCGCCGTACCGGCGGTTGGCGGCGCCGTTGCCGTACTTGCCGTCTCCCAGCAGGGGACAGCCCAGGTCGGCCATGGTGGCCCGGATCTGGTGAGTGCGGCCCGTCAGCAGCTGGACCTCCAGCAGGGACAGCTCCCCCCGGGTTTCTAAGGTCCGGTAGCGGGTGACGGCGGTTTTTCCGCCGGGCACCGGCCGGTGATAGACAGACACCTGCTTTTTCTGCTCGTCCTTCAGCAGGAAGCAGGACACCTCGCCCTCCGGGGGACGGGGGCGGCCCAGGGTGACGCACAGGTACCGCTTGTCGATCTCCCGATCCCGGATCTTCTCATTGATGATGCGCAGGGTCTCGGCGTTTTTGGCGGCGATGACGATGCCGCCGGTGTTGCGGTCGATGCGGTTGCACAGGGCCGGGGTGAAGGCGTTCTCCCACCGGGGATTCCACTCCCGCTTCTGATACAGATACGCCTGGATGTGGTTGATGAGGGTGTTGACCTTCTCCGTCTCGTCGGCGTGGACCACCAGGCCGGGGCGCTTGTTCAGCAGCAGCAGATTCTCGTCCTCATACACGATGTCCAGGCTGGGCTTGAACAGGGTCAGGAAAAGATTGTCCTCCCGGGGCTTGTCAAAGAACTCGTCGTTGATGTATAATTGCAGAATGTCCCCCTCCTGGAGCCGCTGGTCCCGCTGGGCCCGGGCTCCGTTGCACTTGATGCGCTTGAGGCGAATGTATTTTTGCAGCAGCGCCGGGGGCAGCAGGGGCAGACTCTTGGACACGAAGCGGTCCAGCCGCTGCCCGGCGTCGTTTTTTCCGATGGTGATCTCCCGCATAGAGGGGCCTCCCTTACCGATAGAATTCCAGTCTGCTCTTATTCTACCTTGTTTTTCAAAAAAGTCAAAATATTTGTGAGAAAATGTTTGACAAAGAGAGTGAAATTCAGTATAATACTACTCGTGTCATTGCGAGGTGTACTATGATTCTGAATGTGAACCGGATTCTGCATACCCCCGGCGCCAGCCAGGATTTCCATTTTGAGATGGACTTGTCCGACTTGGAGTTCGGTGGGGAGAGACCCGTGGTTCACCCGGTTGCTGTGGACGGCAGGGTGTATAACCAGGCGGGTGTGCTGCTGTGTGAGCTTCAGGCCAGTACAACGCTTCGCTGCGTATGCGACCGGTGCATGGAGGAGTTCGACTCTCCCAAAACTGCGTCCTTCTCCTGCATTCTGGCGGAGGAGAAGCATGATCAGGAGAATGACGACATTGTTCTGCTGGACCACGACGAGGTGGATCTGGCGGACCTGGCCAGCACCGCGTTTATCCTCGATATGGACACAAAGACTCTCTGCTCGGAGGACTGCAAGGGCTTGTGCCCGGGCTGCGGCGTGAACCTCAACCGCGAGGCATGCCGCTGCAAAAAGCAGGTCGATCCCAGACTTGCCAAGCTGGCTCAGCTGCTTGCACAGGACGACGAGTGAGAATATGAAAATACATTACTGCTCAGGCAGTTAAGACCAAGGAGGTGTCAACATGGCAGTACCTAAGGGAAAAGTATCCAAGCAAAGACGCAATAAGAGACGCAGCTCCGTCTGGAAGCTGGCGGCTCCCGGTCTCGTGGCATGCCCCAAGTGCGGCGCGCTGCATCTGCCTCACAGAATGTGCCAGGAGTGCGGTACCTATAACGGCCGCGAGGTCAAGCACGTTGAGTCTGTGGCAGCAGGCAAGTAAAATACCGTGTGTCCTTGTCAGGAGGGAAGATTTTCATCTTCCCTCCTTGCTTTTTGCCCAATTTTCGAATAAAATGGTTGTATATAAATGAGACTGTCGAAAAAACCGGAATTCTTCCGCCATCAGAAAGGAAGATCGTTACGAAAGAAACCCATCAGGGGTGTCTTTCGTTTGCAATCACAGGTTTTCCAGAACTTTTTAAGTTCTGGAAAACCGCACACAGCTTGTCGAAAAAGACTTTTTTGACAAGCTGATATAGATGAATGGGAGAGATCCATATGATGCGTCTGACCTTCCTGATGCTGTTTGGGAATGCCATATTTTACCTGATCCAGGCGGTTTCCTGCTGCCGGATCCTGACCCGGCGCTTTTCCTGGCCGGTGATGGTCCCGGGCTTCGCCGTCGGCTATCTGCTGTTTGTGCTCCCGGCGATCCCGTTTCCGGAGACGGGGATGATACGGGGTATGATCGCACTGGTGAGCTTTCCGCTGGTGGATATGGTGCTGTTCCGGGATAAATGGTACAGGTGTCTGTTCTGCGGCGTGGCGGCGGTGCTGATCATGTCGGCTGCGGATATGATATCGGCGGCCGTTCTGCTGACGCCGGAGCAGCTGCGCCAGGGGCTGACCTTTCAGCCCATTCCGGTGCAGTTGACGTCCTATGCCATCTTCCTGTCGGCATCGGCATTTTTCCTGTGGATGTTCACCCTGCTGATGAACCGCTATAAATATCGCCTGTCCGGAAGGGAGTGGACTCTGTACCTGCTGTTTCCCGTCAGCCAGTGCCTGCTGCTGTATGGCTGGATGATGCTGTGCCGGCTGGATTTCAGCGCCAACCGCATGTGGATTCTGCTGGCGGGGCTGGTTACCTGCGTGGCGGCGGACGCCGCCCTGTTCACGGCGGTTCGCGGTATGGCTCAGCGGGTGGAGCTGCAGGCGGAAAACGACCTGCTGGCCCAGCAGATCGACCACCAGAAGGAGCACTACGCGGCCATTACGGCCCAGTATGAGAACATCCGCCGGATCCGTCACGACATCGCCAATCATCTGTACACCATGGACCTGCTGCTGAAGGAGGGGCAGTATGCGAAGGCCCAGGACTACTTTGCGGAGGTGTCCCAGGTCAGCCGCTACAAGTCCGACCTGGGCAGCTGCGAAAATCCGGTGGTGGACACCTTCCTGTATGCCCGGGCGGAGGATCTGAAGGCCCAGGGCTTTGACGTAGAGTTCCAGGTCGCTGTCCCGGCGGAGTGCGGCATCCGGAACGCGGATATGGTGGTTGTCTTCGGCAACCTGCTGGACAACGCGGCGGAGGCCTGCCGGAATGCCGGGGAGAAGCGAATCGCCCTCTCCGCCGGAATGGAGCGGGGGTATCTGCACATCCGGGAGCAGAACCCGGCTCCGGTGGGGCCTGTTTCCCATGACCGGCGAATCCCGGAGCTGGAACGGGGAATCGGGCACCATATCCTCCGGGAACTGGCCGAGAGGTATGACGGCAGTTTCACCTGCCATGTGGAGCACAATGAATTCCTGGTGGACCTGTTCCTGCGGGAGCCGGAAATGTGACAGGTATATAGATCGCCCCCGCCCGGCATTGCGCCGGGCGGGGGCTGCAGCTATCTATGACAGGATTCAGTTTTTCAGGCTCTGCTCCACGGCAACGGCCACAGCCACGGTGGCGCCCACCATGGGGTTGTTGCCCATGCCCAAAAAGCCCATCATTTCCACATGGGCGGGCACGGAGGAGGAGCCGGCGAACTGCGCGTCGGAGTGCATACGGCCCATGGTGTCGGTCATGCCGTAGCTGGCGGGGCCGGCGGCCATGTTATCCGGATGCAGGGTGCGGCCGGTGCCGCCGCCGGAGGCCACGGAGAAGTACTTCTTCCCCTGCTCGATGCATTCCTTCTTATAGGTGCCGGCCACAGGGTGCTGGAAGCGGGTGGGGTTGGTGGAGTTGCCGGTGATGGACACGTCCACGCCCTCGTGGTGCATGATGGCCACGCCCTCCCGGACATCGTCGGCGCCGTAGCAGCGGACGTCGGCCCGCTCGCCCTCGGAATAGCGGATCTCGCGGACGATGTTCAGCTTGCCGGTGTAGTAGTCGAACTGGGTCTGCACATAGGTGAAGCCGTTGATGCGGCTGATGATCTGGGCGGCGTCCTTGCCCAGGCCGTTGAGAATCACCCGCAGGGGCTGCTTGCGGGCCTTATTGGCGTTCTTCACGATGCCGATAGCGCCCTCGGCGGCGGCGAAGGACTCGTGGCCCGCCAGGAAGGCGAAGCACTTGCTCTCGTCGCTGAGGAGCATAGCGCCCAGGTTGCCGTGGCCCAGACCCACCTTGCGGTCGTCGGCCACGGAGCCGTCGATGCAGAAGGACTGCAGGCCCACGCCGATCATCTTGGCGGCCTCGGCGGCGGTCTTGACGCCGGACTTCAGGGCGATGGCTGCGCCCACGGTGTACGCCCAGCAGGCGTTTTCAAAGCAGATGGGCTGGATCTCCTTGACGATCTCATAGGGGTCGAAGCCCCGGGCCTTGCAGATGTCCCGGCACTCCTCCACGGAGCCGATGCCGTACTGAGCGAGGACGCCATTGATCTTGTCGATTCTTCTTTCGTAGCTTTCAAACAGTGCCATTTTTCCGTCCTCCTCTTATTCCTGCCGGGGGTCAATATACTTGGCGGCATTGTCGAACTGACCATAGTGCCCCTTGGCCTTTTCCAGAGCCGTGGCGGCGTCGTCGCCCTTCTTGATGAAGTCCATCATCTTGCCCAGGCTGATGAACTCATAGCCCACGATCTCGTCCTCCTTGTTCAGGGCCACCCGGGTGACATAGCCCTCGGCCATCTCCAGATAGCGGGGGCCCTTGGCCTTGGTGGCGAACATGGTGCCCACCTGGCTGCGCAGACCCTTGCCCAGGTCCTCCAGGGAAGCACCCACGGACAGGCCGCCCTCGGAGAAGGCAGACTGGGACCGGCCATAGACGATCTGCAGGAACAGCTCACGCATGGCGGTGTTGATGGCGTCGCACACCAGGTCGGTGTTCAGAGCCTCCAGAATGGTCTTGCCGATGAGGATCTCGGAGGCCATGGCGGCGGAGTGGGTCATGCCGGAGCAGCCGATGGTCTCCACCAGCGCCTCCTCAATGATGCCGTTTTTGATGTTCAGCGTCAGCTTGCAGGCGCCCTGCTGGGGAGCGCACCAGCCGATGCCGTGGGTAAACCCGGAAATATCGGAAATCTCCTTGGCCTGGACCCACTTGCCCTCCTCGGGAATGGGAGCCGGACCGTGATAAGCGCCCTTGGCAACGGGACACATATGCTGTACCTCGGTGGTATAGATCATAGCGAATTCCTTCCTTCTAAATAATGAGGGATGTCCTCTTGTACCCCATTATAGCAAGTCTTCCGTGAATTTGCAAGTAATATTCCGAACGTTCCATGCAGCGAAAAAGCGGGCATCCACGCTCCGGATGCCCGCTTTGGCCCAAAAGGGCGGTTATTCCGTTGTGTGCTTCTCCTTGCCGAAGTGCAGCTCGCGCATACCCTCCACCTCGTCGCAGATGGGCTTGAGGTTGCAGGAGCCGCAGTCGGTGGGCATACCCTCCAGGATCTTGCTGAGACTCATGGTGATATCCCGGACCGTTTTGGCTTCCTGCTCCAGAGCGGCATAGTCCGCGTCCGGGGCGGTGATGAAAATCAGCTTCACCGCCAGAATGTTGGGATTCTGCTTATACTGGCGGATGAAATCGTTGCCCACGGCCCGGAAGCTGATGCCCTTTTTTAGGGCGGCGCTGCTCAGGCGCACCTGCTCCCGGTTGGACTCGGAGGAGGTGCGGATCATGTATCCCTTGGGGAACACATGGTATTTCACGAAGTCCATGTCCTGGATGGCCCGGAAGGCCTGTTCCGTGTCGTCCTCGTCGTCGGACTCGATGTCCCCCACCCGCAGCAGGGCGATGCGGGCATAGGCGCTGTCGCCCCGGAGCTCCGTGAGGTCGGGGCCGAAAACCAGAATTTCGTCCTGCTCCACCAGCTGGGCGCTGGTGGTGACGCAGGTGAAATTCACGGCGGGCTTGCTGCTGCCGCCCAGCTCATAGGCGGCGTCCCGCAGCATCACCAGCTCAAAGGAGCCGGTGTCCTCCCAGGCCCCCTGGGGGTCATAGGGGCAGCGCCGGGGGGTGGAGGAGCCCGCCAGCTCCTCCACCTTGCGGATGATCGAATTATACAGCTCCATCAGAACTTGATATCCACTTTCTTCCGGTCAAAGATCTTGTTCACCTGCACATAGGCCCAGCCCAGCAGCTTCTGGTCCAGGTTCCAGAAGTACACCACGAACAGGACGCCGATGATGGCGGAGAAAATGGCCGCGATCTTGCCCAATACCTTCAAAAACTTACACATAGTTGTCTCCTTTCCTCTGCCGCCTGCGGCAGATGGGGCCTAATTCCCTCAGCGGGCCATGCCCTTCTGGCGGGCGTACTCGGCGGCGCCCAGGGCGCCCATCAGCTGGGGATCGGTCTTCAGGTCGATGACCTTCAGCTTCAGCACCCGCTCGATGGCCTGCTTCAGACCGGCGTTCTTGGCGCAGCCGCCGGTGAGGGTGATGGCGTCGGTGGCGCCGGCCTTCTTGGCCATGACGAAGCAGCGCTTGGCCACGGCCATCTGGATGCCCGCGGCGATCTCGTCCATGGGCTTGCCCTCGCCCACCAGGGTGATGACCTCGGACTCGGCGAACACCGTGCACTGGGCGGTGATGGGGATCACGTTCTTGGCCGTCAGGGACAGGTTGGAGAACTCCGGCAGGCTCATTTCAAAGCTGCGGGCCATGGCCTCGTAGAAGCGGCCGGTACCGGCGGCGCACTTGTCGTTCATGGCGAAGTTCTTCACGGTGCCGTCGGTGTCGATGGAGATGCCCTTGACGTCCTGGCCGCCGATGTCGATGATGGCCTTGACGCCGGGGTCGGTGACGTGGACGCCCATGGCGTGGCAGGAGATCTCGGAGATGTTCTCGTCGGCGAAGGGCACCTTATTGCGGCCGTAGCCGGTGCCGATCAGGTAAGCCAGGTCCTGGGAGGACTTCAGGCCCACCTTGTTCAGGACCTCCTCCATGGCCAGCTTTGCGGAGGTTTCGGAATTGATCTTGCTGCGGATGGTGGTATCGGCGCAGATTTTGCCGGTCTCGTCCAGGATCACTGCCTTGGTGTAGGTGGACCCTACGTCGCAGCCGCCGTAATATTTCATAGTCAATTACTCCTTATTTATGTAGTATGGTCCGAAATTACATACAAATTTCGTCATCAAAGTCCAGCAGGGTGGGATCAACAGGCTCGGCCCGCATCACCGTGCGCATATACTCGTTGACCTTGTCGCGCATGGTCTTGCGGGAGACGGTGCGGGGATCCATCAGATCGTGCTCGATCCAGATCAGGTGATAGCCCCGCTCGCGGCCCTGCTCATCCAGGATGCCCTGGACGGTGGCCATGTTCTTGCAGGCCACGTTCTGATACATGATGATGATGTTGGCGTTCCACGCCTCGCACTGACGCCACAGCTCGTCCACCACGTTCTGGTAGCCGCCGTTGGTGTGACGGCGCATGACCATGCGCTCGTACAGACGGGCCAGATCCAGCAGGGCCAGCTCGGGGTCCTCAGTCTCCAGGGGCTTGGTGAAGTTCAGACTTTCCATCTCCACCAGGATGTTGATGCCCCAGCAGTTAGCCAGCCAGTTGGAGAAGTTGGCATAGTAGTGGGCCGGGCAGGACCACACGATGCCGCGATAGCGCATCTTGCCCACCCACGCCTCGTCGCGGCGCTCGTAGGCCTGGAGCAGGAGCTTGTTGACCTTCTTGCAGGTCTTCATGACACGGGGATCAATACCGCCGTCCATCTCATAGTTCCACTTGCGGAACAGCTCGTAGCAGGGACCCAGCAGCTGAGGATAGGCGGTCTTGTTGACCTCCCACTTCTCCAGCTCGTACTTGGTCTCCTCGTTGAAGCGCTTCATGGCGGAGAAGTAGGCGTCCCAGCTCCACTGGGCGCCGGTCTTTTCCTCGATGAACTTGATGCAGGCCCGGATGTCCTCCGCGCCCATCTTCAGCGTGGCCTCGTCCTCATACCGGACGGGGAAGCACAGATGGAACACCGGCAGGTCGGGGAACCGGCGGGCCATATAGGACGAGGCCATGGTGGACCCGTCGCAGGGCATGGAGGAGGAGATGAAGCAGTTGCCCATATGAGGCAGAGCGTCGATGACCAGAGCGCCGCACTCGGAGGAGGGCACGGGGCAGGTATCGGCGGGCAGGCCGAAGGATTCCACCGCGTCAATATACGGCACGCAGGTCAGCTGGTCGATCTCGGACACCAGGAATACGGGCATCAGCTGATAGGGGATGCCCAGCAGATCCGGGAAGCCCGCCATGATCTGGCCCATGGTCATCTCGTCGAACAGGACCACCTTCTTGTTCAGCTCGGCGCTGTTGCCGTTCTTCTTGTCGCACTTGGCCAGGAACACCAGGTTCTCGGCCACATAGCGGAAGATATCGTAGATCAGCAGGTGGCTCATCTTCAAGGCGTTGCTCCGCTGGCCCATGGTGTTCTTGTCCATGAAGCTGACGCAGCACACATAGGAGATCATCCACCGGTAATAGAACGTCATGTTCAGGGCCGGGACCAGGTCCTTGGAGAAGGTGCCCAGCAGCATGCCCCACGTCCGCAGCCACTCCTTGAAGTCATAGGCGGTGTCGGCCACGCCGCGCCACTCGCGGCGCACGGTGACCATGTCGCCCTTGCGGTACAGGGTGCCCAGGTGCTTTTCACCGGTTTTCAGCAGGTCCAGCCGTTCGGCGGGGGTCATGGCGGCGATGGTCTTGGCCTCGCGGACCACCCGGCGGACATTGTCCTGGACGTTGGCCTTCTGCTTGGCGGCGAAGGCCTTCCAGTCGGTCTCCTTCAGCATATCCCAGATGATGCCGCCCACTTCCTGCAGGTTCCGGCCCTGTGCCTTCCAGTCCACGTTGTCCTTGGCCCGGAAGAACTTGGGGTTGGGGAATTTCATCTTTGCCATTACTTGGTCCCTCCGTTCTTTTGGATGCGCTTGATCTCCAGGGATTCCACAAAGGCCTGGACGCGGGTGCGCAGCTGGCCGGAATTGCCGTTGTTGTACAGGCGGTCGATGGACAGCACCGGCCAGTTGTACTCCTCGTGCATGATATAGCTGACCAGAGCCCGCTCAAAGCCCCAGTAGTCGCAGTATTTCATCTGCTCATAGATGATGCCGTCGGCCTTGAACTCCCGGGCCAGACGGTCGGCAGTATCCCGGCGCTGCTGGACCTTCTCGTCGGCGATATACCGGGCGCACTCGGAGTGCTGCATCACGTGCAGGCACAGCTGGCGCAGGGGATCCTCGTCGTCCTTCAGTTCGATGACCTCGCGGCCGGGGGTGGAGCCGAAGCAGTAGCGGTCGGACACCACCAGGGCGCCGCAGCCCTCGATGAGCTTGGTCAGCTGGGGATCGTCGATCTCGCTGCCCACGATGGCGACTCTGGCCCGGAAGGCGGGCTTCTCGTCGGGCTGGCGGGCCTTCAGCTCCTCCAGGGTCTCCCGCAGATAGGGGAGAATCAGGTCCTTGGGACAGGTATAGGTCACCAGGTTCAGCACATGGAACTCGTACCCGGTGATGACGGGGTTATCGGCCTTGCGCATTTCGCCGATCTCGCTGATGATGCGGCAGACCTCGTTATGCTGGGCCACGGCGGCGCGGATGGCGTCGTCGGAGGTGTCCACACCGTAGCGGTTTTTCAGCTCGTCCAGCACATGGATGCGCATCTGGGACACGTAGGAATCCAGGGTATAGTCGGTGATCTTATAGGGGATGTCGCAGTGGCTCACAAAGAAATTGGGCTTGGAGTTCAGCTGGAGGATCTCAAAATGCTCCATGGCGCGGTTCATCATGGAACAGGCGTCCACACCGGCCAAAGCGTCCAGGAACTGGAAGCCGCCCTCCATGCCCCGCTCCACCAGGGCACGGGCGAACTCGCAGGTATAGTTGGACATGTAATAGGTGGCGATGTCCAAAGAGCCGGTCCGGGGCGCCCGCAGGCGCACGGAAAAGCAGTTGCCGACGTTGAGCAGCGCCTCGGGCACGTGGTAGCAGGTATAGCCGACGGCCAGCTTGCCGTCCGCCTGAGCCTGCTTGACCAGCTCATTGTCGGCGTTTTCCAGCAGATTTTCGAAGTAGATCAAATGCTTCAGATCTCTCAAGAATTACACCTCTCTCCTAAAAGTTTACAGGATCTGCAGTTTTGTCAGGGCTTCGCGGGCGCCTGCGATCACCGGAGCGTCGTCAGGCAGATCAAAAACACTCAGTCCCCGAATATCGTTGGCGGCGTGCTTGGCGTCGCTGCCGATATAGGCGAGAACATCAATGCCTTCAATATGAATGTAGGGGATCATGGCCGGGTCCGTCACCCGGTTCACCACCGCGCCACAGCGGTCGTACATCACCAGGTCGTCGGCCACGCGCTTGATGGTCTGGATCACCTGGGTGCCCTTGCGGCTGGGGTCCGTCACCAGCACCAGATGGGTGACCTTCTCCATGACGCGGCGGTTGATCTGTTCAATGCCGGCCTCGCCGTCGATGACCACATAGTCGAAGTCACCGGCCAGAAGATTGATGATCTCCTTGAGGTAGGCGTTGACCTTGCAGTAGCACCCGGCGGTCTCCGGCCGGCCGATGGCCAGGAAGGAGAATTTCTGCTGCTCCACCATGGTGTCGAAGATGCGGTACCGGGCCTCGCTGAGCAGTTCGATGGCCTCCCGCGGCTCGCCGTCCTCCACCGAGGACACGATCTGCTTGCGGATATCATCCAGGGTCTGCCGTACCTCCACCCCCAGGGCGGTGGACAGACCCACGGCGGGGTCCGCGTCGATGGCTAAGATCCGGGCGTCCGGGTGCGTCTCGGTCAAAAGCCGCACGAAGGCAGCCGACAGCGACGTCTTGCCCACGCCGCCCTTACCGGCCACGGCCAGGATCTTGGGGTTTCTGTTCAACCGTGCTTCACGTCCTTTCTGGGCTGTGTGCATATACATGCACGCGGTTCTGTACAAAGTCAGTGGCCGTTAATCCACATAAATGCCATACTCTGTACATTATTTGCTTTTTACCACTATCATTTTACCATGAAATCAGGCAAGTTGCAACGAATTTATTCGAATTTTTGAATTTTTTTGTTGATTCTGGCGGCGAGATGTGGTATGCTTGTCTCATCAATCGATACGCAAACTTTTACCATTTCAGGAAAGTGAGGGCATACCCTTGAAGAAAGACATTTTGGTACAGCAGCTGGTCAACAGCTTCGGCAACTGGGTGCGCACCGACTGCGAAAACCGCGCAGGCGGCACGGCACGCATGACCCGGGACCTCTATCCCTACACCTCTTTGTTCTCTCCCATCCGGATCAACAAGCTGACGGTGAAGAACCGGTTGGTCATGGCCCCCATGGGCAACTGTCAGATGGCCGAGGAGACCGGCCGTCCCAACGACAAGATGCTCCAGTATTTCTTTGCCCGGGCCGAGGGCGGCGTGGGCCTGCTGACCACGGGCCTGATCCCCATCAGCCACCACATTGACTCCTCCGTCACGGAGAAGGGCAACTACTCTTACTTCCCCCGTATCGACGGCACCCGCACCAACTTCATGGGCTGGCGCGACCTGGCCCAGGGCGTTCACGCCCGGGGCAGCCGCATCTTCATCCAGCTGACGCCGGGCCTGGGCCGTGTGGGCAATCCCCAGTGCCTGCTGACCAAGCTCCAGCTGCCGGTTTCCGCCTCCTGGAACCCCAACTTCTATCTGCCTGACGTGCCCTGCCGTCCCCTGACGGACCTGGAGTGCGACAAGATCATCCGCAATGCCGCCCAGGCGTCCATGGACGCCAAGGTCATGGGCATGGACGGCGTGTATCTGCACGGCCACGAGGGCTATCTGCTGGATCAGCTGACCTCCCCCGCCTTCAACCACCGCAAGATCGGCAAGTATGCCGACTGGCAGCGCTTCGGCGTGGACATGATCAAGGCCATCCGCAGGAAGGTGGGCCCCAATTATCCCATTATGTACCGCATCGACCTGTCCCTGGCCCTGAACGAGACCTACGGCGACCGCATGGATACCGTCAAGAGCCTGAAGGGCTTCAAGAACGGCCGCTCCATCGCCGATACCCTGAACTATATGGAGAACCTGGTGAAGGCCGGCGTCGATATGTTCGATGTGGACCTGGGCTGCTATGACAACTGGTGGCTGCCCCATCCCCCGGCCGGTATGCCCGCCGGTTGCTTCCTGGACGTGTCCAAGGTGGCCAAGGAATACTTCGCCGCCCGGGGCGTCAAGTCCAACGTGGGCGTGGAGGTCCCCATTGTGGCCGTGGGCAAGCTGGGCTATCCCGACCTGGCCGAGCAGGCCCTGCGGGACGGCAAGTGCGACATGATCATGCTGGGCCGCCCGGTGCTGGCCGATGCCGACTGGTGCAACAAGGCCTACGCCGGTAAGGTGGAGGACATCCGTCCCTGCATCGGCTGCCAGGAGGGCTGCGTCAACGAGTTCATCGAGGGCGGCCATCCCCAGTGCGCCGTGAATCCCCGCACCGGCTTCGAGGAGCTGCTGCCTGCCGTTCCCACCCCGGCCGAGGTGCGCAAGCGCATCGCCGTTATCGGCGCAGGCTGCGCGGGTCTGAACTTCGCCATCACCGCCGCACAGCGGGGCCATACCGTGGACGTATTTGAAAAGTCCGACCGTATGGGCGGCAAGATGCACGCTGCCGGTGCTCCTCTGAGCAAGTATGAGCTGCACAACTATATGGAATGGCTGTTCCGCCAGGTGGAGAAGCAGGACGGCGTCACCGTGCACCTGAACACCACCATGACCAACCAGCAGCTGAAGGAAGCCGGATACGACGCCGTGGTGTTTGCCAATGGCAGCAAGGAGGGACTGCCTCCCATTCCCGGCCTGAGGGAGACCCGCCACATCGAGGCGACCTGGCTGCTGACCCATCCCCAGGAGCTGGCCGACACCGATCGCAAGATCGTGGTGGTGGGCGGCGGCGCCGTGGGCCTGGAGACCGCCTATTGGCTGGCCACCGAGCACCAGCGCAAGGTCACCTGCGTGGAGATGCTGGAGCACTTCGAGGAGGGCGCCTGCACCGCCAACCGCGGCCATCTGATCCACTATTTCGAGGCCGAGGGCGGCCAGCTCATCAACTGCGCCCGGGTCACCCGGTTCGAGAATGGCCATGTGGTCATCGCCCGCAACCGCGCCAAGGCCGTGCCGGATCCCTACTGCACCTGGGCTCCCATCATCCCCAAGAACGTGGAGAATCCTCTGGCCCCCAAGATGACCAACGAGGAGTATATCGAGCAGCTGGAGGCCGACATGGTGGTCATGGCCATCGGCAACAAGGGCGACGACCAGCCCTTCCTGTCCGCTCAGCAGGAGATGGTTGCCGCCGAGGTCCACAACATCGGAGACAGCTACAACACCGAGAAGCCCGGCAATATGTGGCAGGCCACCAAGGCCGCTTATAACCTGGCCATCCGCATCTGACAGCTATCTGAAAATGCCCCTGCCTTCTGAAACGAAGGCAGGGGCATTTTTGCGCTTATTGATCGAAGGACGGGTTGACGAAGTAGAGATTCTTCTGGTCCATCTTCTCCTTGGCCAGGCGCAGGCCCTCGCCGAAGCGCTGGAAATGCACGATCTCCCGGGCCCGCAGGAACTTGATGACATCGTTGACGTCCGGGTCGTCGGACAGGCGCAGGATGTTGTCATAGGTGACCCGGGCCTTCTGCTCGGCGGCCAGGTCCTCTGTCAGGTCGGCGATCAGGTCGCCCTTGACGGCCATGGACGCCGCGTTCCACGGGGAGCCGGAGGCGGCGGTGGGATACACACCGGCGGTGTGATCCACGAAATACGCCTCGTATCCCGCCTTCTTGACCTCCTCCGGCGTCATGTTCCGGGTCAGCTGGTGGACGATGGCGCCGATGATCTCCAGGTGTCCCAGCTCCTCCGTGCCCAGAGAAGCATCGGAAATGTTCCAATGTATCAAATACGAGGACAAGCGTGAGGTCTTCGGCTTAAAGATACATAGCTTTTCGACACTCGACAGAATTAAAAAATACGACGACTCTGACAACGAGAAAAATGCCGAAAAGCCTTATTCTATCAAGGTTGGCGAAACAAAGCGGACGATAAATCTGTACGCCATCGCTACTACGAAATTTCAAATTGCGGTCTAAATCAATGCTAAACCGTGTGCGCCCTTTGTGGACAAGCAAGTGCCTGTAACCACACCATTTTATAATTTGAATGGTGTGGTTTGCTACACATTTGACTTGGCAATACGAGCTAAATATAATGAGCTAAAACAACCTAACGAGATGTTTTTACGGCACAATTTGGTGCAGAGGTAAGAGTATGGTTTCAATAAAAGACAGGAAAATTCTTAGGCAGATGTTCTCGCATTATGATTATGTAATGACCACGGCTCAGTTGAGCAAAGAAAAGCTATATTACAGGGATATTCAAAGAATGTTGAAAGCTGGCTTGATAGAAAAAGTCAAGCGTGGCTATTATCATTGGACTATGGGGTCTGGCAAAGGCGATGTGGTGATAATCAGCCGTTTATTCCCCGATGGTATTCTATATATGGAAACGGCTTTATTCTATTATGGGTACAGCGATAGAAATCCTGCCGAATGGAACATCGCTATTGACAAAAACGCCTCCAGACAGCGCACAAGAATAGATTATCGCCGTCGCAGAGCTTGACACTTGGAACAAGCGCTTTAAGCGTTGGGTAAACAAAGACAGTAAGGGTATTGCCGTTTTCGATCCGAAGGGTCGCAGGAATACCCTTAAATACTATTTTGATGTTTCGGACACGCACGACGGATATTACGGCAGCCGCCCCGTCCCGATATGGCAGATGAACGGACGATACGAGCAGGCTGTTATCGAAAGGCTATCCGACAGGTTTGGTAATACGGAAAGCACCGACCTTGCTTCTGCCCTAACGGAAACAGCAAAGAACGCCGTTGAGGATAATCTGCAAGACTATTTCTCTCAGCTCAAAGGCTTCACAAGGGACAGCTTCTTGGAGGAATTGGACGACCTTACGGTAATCGACTTTGAACAGCTCGGCGTTGACCGCCTGTTCATTGACGAGAGCCATTTTTACAAGAATTTATACCTCTACACCAAGATGCGCAGAGTGGGCGGCATTGCCCAGACCGAAGCCCAGAAGTCAAGCGACCTCTTTATGAAGTGCCGCTATCTGGACGAAATCACGGGCAACCGAGGAACGATTTTCGCAACAGGTACACCCGTCAGCAATTCTATGGTAGCAGGGAGCAAAAAAGCAGACGCCGAGCATAACGCTTGGCGTTTTTACATAGCCGAGTAAAAAAACAAATTTGCACATTCGACACCGCACTCTCTTTTTTCTATAATTAAATACAGTAACAAAGTTTACTGAGAAAGGAGCTTCGCTATGATAAATAGATATGAACGCCTAAACCAAGAGCTGAAGATGGTTGAAACGAAAAGAAAGGTAGCTGCATACTGCCGAGTTTCAACGGACAATGAAGACCAAGCCAATTCGTTTGAAAGCCAACAGCGGTATTTCAGACAGTATATTGAGCGCAATCCCGATTGGGAGCTTTATGAGATTTTTGCCGATGAGGGCATTTCTGGCACGAATACAAAGAAGCGTAAAGAGTTTAACCGTATGATAGCGTGTGCCAAGAATGGCGACTTTGATTTGATTATCACCAAGGAGATTTCCCGTTTTGCGAGAAACACCCTTGATAGTATATATTACACCCGTGAATTGAAAAAGCACGGCGTCGGTGTTATATTTATGAATGACAATATCAACACCTTAGACGGCGATGCAGAGCTTCGTCTGGCGATTATGTCCTCTATTGCACAGGAAGAAAGCCGCAAGACTTCCGAGCGTGTGAAGTGGGGACAAAAACGCCAGATGGAACAAGGCGTTGTGTTCGGCAGAAGTATGTTGGGCTACGATGTCGATGGCGGCAAAATGACTATCAACGAGGAAGGCGCAAAGGTTGTACGCCTTATCTTCCATAAGTTTGTCAATGAGGGAAAAGGAACGCACGTCATCGCCCGTGAGCTTCGTGAGGAAGGTATCAGCCCTATGCGGGTCAAGGAATGGAGCAACACGGTTATTCTGCGAGTGATACGCAATGAGAAATACTGCGGCGACTTGGTGCAGAAAAAGACCTATACGCCCGACTTCCTATCTCACGAAAAGAAGTACAACCGTGGGCAAGAGGAATTTGTTATCATTAAAGACCATCACGAGCCGATTATCTCCCGTGAGTTATTCGATGAAGCAAACCGCATTTTAGATGCAAAGTCACTTTCGCAGGAGGGCAAGGCAAAGCACTCTAACCGCTATCCGTTCTCTGGCAAAATCAAATGCGGCTGCTGCGGCTCAAGCTATGTGGCAAGGTATAAAACCAGAAAAGACGGCAGCCGATATAAGGCGTGGCGCTGCAACGAAGCCGCAAAGCACGGAAGCCCCCATATCGACAAGGCAGGAAATCAAGTCGGCTGTACGGGCTTGTCTATCCGCAATGAGGATGCGACCCACATTATGTATCTCGTAACCAAGAGCCTTAAATACAACAGAAACAAAATCATAAATAACCTAACTGCCGTTATTCAATCTATCATTGCTATGGATACGACGGGTACGGATGTCCTAAAGCTGCAAGAGCAGATTAAGAAGATTGAGGGCAAACGGGCTAATCTGATTGACCTGTATATGTCCAATCTAATCAACAAGGATGAATTTACCGCCACCCGTGCAAGCTGCGATGCGGAAATCGAGGAGCTTCAATCTATCATTGAAAGCGTGGATAAACAACGGGAAATGATAGAGCAGCAACAGCAACTCCTAAAGGAGATTGAGGACGCAATCAAAGAGATTGTCAGCGGCGTGGAGTACGAAGATGAGTTCTATAAGCACATTTTAGACAAGATGGTAGTTCAAGATAAGGACAACATAGATGTATATCTGAATTTGCTTCCTATGAAGTGGAGCTATACGGTTGCAAAAGCATCAAAAAAAGCCGTAGCCTCTGAATGGAACATTTCAGAGGCTTCTCTACCGATGTCCGTCAGCAGGGCCTTCAGCTCCGGATAGGGCATGGAGTACCGCTGGCTCAGATAGCGCAGAGACGCGCCCAGCTCGCCGTCCGGCCCACCGTACTGGCTGATGATAAACGCCGCCAGCTTGGGGTTGGGATTGGCGATGCGCACGGGGTACTGCAGCTTCTTTTCATATACAAACATCAGTCCGAACCTCCTTCATCCCAGGGCCACGGATCGTTGAGCCACCGATAGCCGCCTTCCGTGACGGTGGTCTGGGTCAGGGGGCCGTACTGCTCCTGATACCGGGCGCGGCCCTCCTTGGCCAGGGCGATATACTTCCAATACAGGTTCAGGACCTCCTGGTCGTCGGCATGGGTCACCAGATACAGCCCCAGCTCGTCAATGGCAAAATCCAGGGCCATCAGCTCCGACAGGGCGTTGTTGGCCGCCGGGAACCGGCTGCGCAGCTCCTTATGAAACGGCAGGTCCAGCCCGGGAAAAAGTGTTCCCTGCTGCAGGGCCTCCCGCTGGTCATACCGGGTCGGGTCCTGCTGCTGCATGGCCACAAAGGGAAAGGCCAGCGCCCCGCAGCCGCCGGGGAGACTGCCCTGGTTCTGCGTGCACCCATTGGCAGGGGTGCAGCTGCTTGTTTCTGTGTACAAGGGGATTCCTCCTTCACAAATCGTGGGTATGGCCCCCGCGCGGGGGCTCAGTCCAGTATATGTACGCCTCCTCCGGCGGGAAACGGGGGATTCCCTTTTATCGGAAAATGTGGTATGGTATAGAAAACGCATCCCCTGCATACGGTGAGCCGAAGGGGGTGCGGAGATGATCGTTATACTTCGCCGCCGGTATCTTGCGGCGGCTGCGGCGGTGCTGCTGCTGGCGGGAGCCGCCGCCGTCCTGCGGCCGGGACGGCCTGCCGCTGTAAATGCTGCCGGAGCGGGCTGCCGGACCATCGTTCTGGACGCCGGACATGGCGGCGAGGACGGCGGCGCGGTTTCCCCGGACGGGGTGGTGGAAAGCGACCTGAACCTGGCCATCACCCGGCGGCTGCGGGACGTGCTGCTGTTTCTGGGCCGGGATACCGTGCTGACCCGGACGGGGGAGGACGCGATTTATTCGCCGGAGGCTGTCACCCTGCGGGAGAAGAAGGTGTCGGACCTGAAGAACCGGGTGGCCCTGATCAACAGCCAGCCGGAGGCGGTGCTCATCAGCATCCACCAGAACAGTATGCCCGACCACCCGTCGGTCCATGGGGCCCAGGTGTTTTATAACGGCGCGGCCTCCGGCCCCCGGCTGGGAGAGACGGTCCAGGCGGCCCTGAACGGCGCCGTCAACGCCGGGAACGGGAAAAACGTCAAGGCCATCGATGGCACCATCTATCTGATGAAAAATGTACAATGTCCCGCCATTTTAGTGGAGTGCGGCTTTCTGTCCAACCGGACGGAAACCGGACAGCTGCTGACCGGCGGGTATCAGCTGAAGCTGGCGGTGTGCATCGCCGCCGGATTTCTCCAGCACGACACGGAGGGAGCAAGCGCATGAAAACCAAAACCGTATTTTACTGCACCGAGTGCGGCAACGAGACCCCCAAGTGGGCGGGACGCTGCCCGGCCTGCGGCGCATGGAACAGCATCGTGGAGCAGGCGGATAAGCCGGTGAAATCCGGCAGAAAGCTAGCGTCGGCAAGGATCGTGAAGCCCGTGCCCATCACGGAGATCGGCACGGCGGACGAGATTCGCTTTTCCACCGGTATGGGGGAGCTGGACCGGGTCCTGGGCGGCGGCGCGGTGAAAGGCTCCCTGGTGCTGGTGGGCGGCGCGCCAGGTATCGGCAAATCCACCCTGATGCTCCAGATCTGCAAGAAGCTGGGGGAGTTCGCCCGGGTGCTGTATGTGTCCGGTGAGGAGTCGGCCCACCAGCTGAAGCTGCGGGCCCAGCGCCTGGACGCGGAGAGCGGTAATCTGTACGTTCTGTCGGAGACCTGCCTGTGGAATATCTTAGAGTGCGTCCGCAGCGAGCAGCCGGACGTGCTGATCGTGGACTCCATCCAGACCCTGTATAACGAGGACCTGGATTCCCCCGCCGGAGGGGTGGGACAGGTGAAGGACTGCACCATGGCCCTGATGCAGCTGGCCAAGGGCCAGGGGGTCACCGTGTTTGTCATCGGCCATGTGAACAAGGAGGGCTCCATCGCCGGGCCCAAGGTCCTGGAGCACATGGTGGACTGCGTGCTGTATTTCGAGGGGGACCAGCATATGACCTATCGGATCCTCCGGGCGGCCAAGAACCGTTTCGGCGCCACCAACGAGATCGGCGTGTTCGAGATGATGGACCGGGGCCTGCGGGAGGTGGAGAACCCCTCCGAGATGCTGCTGTCCGGGCGGCCCAAGGACGCCCCCGGCACCTGCGTCACCTGCGCCATGGAGGGGGCCAGGCCCGTTCTGGCGGAGGTGCAGGCCCTGATCGCCCCGGCCAGCGCCTCCAACCCCCGGCGCATGAGCAACGGCTTTGACTACAACCGGGCGGCCATGCTGCTGGCGGTGCTGGAGAAGCGGGGCGGGCTGAAGGTGTCCCAGTGCGACGCCTATCTGAACATCATCGGCGGGCTGACCCTGGAGGAACCGGCGGCGGACCTGGCGGCGGTGGTGGCCATCGCCTCCAGCTATCTGGACAAGCCCGTGCCGGACCATATGGCGGCCATCGGCGAGGTGGGCCTCTCCGGGGAGATCCGCTCCATCAGCCACCTGGAGCAGCGGCTGACCGAGGTGCACCGTCTGGGCTTCACCCAGTGCATGATCCCGGCCCGCCGGGCCCGGGAGCTCAAGCCCCTGCCGGGGCTGGAGCTGCTGCCGGTGCAGAACATCGCCCAGGCCCTGCGCCTGCTGGTCCGGGAGAAATAATCCGGGCAGGGGAGGCACTCTTTGGCACATAAAGGGCACTTTTTGGGAGAAAATGGAATAATTGTCTTGACAGTGGGGCTGTAAGGGTTTATCCTGTTACCGTGAGAAACGCCCGGCGGATTGGGCCGGGTATGCGGAAAGGAGCATCCCCGTCGTGATTGAGTTGACGGATCTGCCGGATGGCGCACTGGAAGACATGAAACGTTATGTGTCCTATGCCTGGCCGCCGGGGCGCATCGCCCAGCTGCTGAACCGCGCGTATGATCTGAACCTGACTCGCGAGACCGTCATCGGCATGCTCCGCCGGTTGAAGCACGAATGTGAATAAAAATTTGAGCATCCCCTCCGGGCGCGGAAGGGATGCTCTGTTTTTGATTTTTGAGGAATCAGGCGTTGTTCTTTTCCTGCTCCCTGCGGTCCTGCTCCTCCAGCTGGCGCTTGGTGCGGCGCAGGTCCACGATCATCAGAACCGCCGACAGCACGCAGGCCACGAACAGGATATAATACACCGCCTGGCCCAGGTAGATCCCGGCCAGCAGGAACAGCACAGCCAGCGCCGCCAGAATGACGGTGATATCCAGCTGCTTCCGGCGCTTTTTGGTACGGCGGAGAATTTCCAGCCTCTTTTCGTTATCGTCCATATCGTATCTCCTTGCTATATTTCTTCCCGGGGCCCCGGGCGCAGTTGGGTCTCCCCCAGCTCCAGACGCAGCCGTCCGGCAGACAACTCCGTAAGCCGGTCCTGAAGCCGCTTTGGAGCGTCCTCCGGCAGGGACAGGTTCAAGGTGACCTCCGCCCCGTAGTCGATGCCGTCCACGGTGCCGCCGGTGGCCTGAGCCTCCAGCTTCACCCGCTCCAGCAGCGGATAGGGACAGGTACACCGGGCGGCGGTCCACCGCCCCATGGCAGCCACCCCGGCAGCGGCCAAGGCATCCCGGGCGCTTTTTCCATAGGCCCGGGTGAGGCCCCCGGCCCCCAGCAGGATGCCGCCGAAATACCGGGTCACCACGCATACGGCGTTGGTGACGTTCTCCCGCTGAAGCACCGCCAGCATAGGCTGTCCCGCCGTGCCCTGGGGCTCGCCGTCGTCGCTGTAGCGGACCACGGCGCCGCCCAGCAGATAGCACCAGCAGTTGTGCCGGGCATCATAGTGCTGCTTCTTCACCCGGCGGATCAGCTCCTGGGCCTGGTCCTCGCTGTCCACCGGCCAGATGTGGCCAATGAACCGGGAGCGCTTTTCCACAAATTCGCTTTCCGCCTCCTGATAGGGAACGTAGATTTTATCCCCCATGGCGGACCTCCCACTCCTGTCTTGTGATGGCCTGGCACACGCCGGGGCGCTCCGTTCCGTCGGGCCACGGCGACGGCGGCGTATCGCAGACATGGCGGAAGCCGCACTTCTCCTGCACCCGCCGGGACTTCTCATTTTCCGGGGAATGGGCGCACCATACGCGCTGGACTCCCATCTCCTGAAACTGCCAGCGCAGCAGCTCCTCCACGGCCTCGGGAACAAGCCCCTGCCCCCAATAGGGGTGGGCAATCCAGTAGCCGATCTCCGGCTCTCCCTTCCCCACCGGTATCGCCGTGGGAAACACACCCACGGAGCCGATGGGACCGCCGTCGCCGCTCTTGAGCAGCACCGCGAAGGTGCCCTCCTCGGACAGCACGGTGCGGATGATCTCCCGGCTGTTTTCCACGGAGGTGTGAGGCGCCCAACCGGCGGAGGGGCCCACCTCCGGGTCCCTGGCCCAGCGGTACAGGGCCTGGGCGTCGCTGCCGCACCACGGGCGCAGGATCAGCCGCGAGGTTTCCAGCTGCGTCATAGCTCCCAATCCTCCCTTTCCTCGTGCCAGCCCTCCACATAGTCCTTCACCTGGCCCAGCACCTTAGGCGGGCACACGGCCACCACGTCGATGGAGGCGGCATACTCCACGGACTCCACCTTGGCCTCCCGGTACAGGCCGTCCAGAAGTCCGGCCTTGTCATAGGGCAGGTGCAGGGCCACCCGGCGGGTACCCTTGTCCAGCTTTTTGTCGATGCACGCCAGCAGCTCCGGCACCCCCTCGCCGGTCTTGGCGGAGATGGACACGGTGTCCTCCCCGGCGGAACGCTGACCGGAAAAGGCCAGGTCACACTTGTTGTATACCCGCAGGCAGGGGATGTGGTCCGCCTTCAGCTCCCGGATCAGGCTCTCTACAATGGCGGCCTGCTGCTGCCACTGGGGATTGGACACGTCGATGACGTGGAGCAGCAGGTCTGCGTATTCCAGCTCTTCCAGGGTGGCCTTGAAGGCCTCCACCAGCTGATGGGGCAGCTTGCGGATAAAGCCCACGGTGTCGGAGATCACCACGTCCAGGGTGTCGCTGACAGTCAGGAGGCGGGTAGTGGTGTCCAGGGTATCAAACAGGCGGTTGTTGGCGGGGATCCCGGCCCCGGTGATGGCATTGAGCAGCGTGGACTTGCCGGCGTTGGTGTAGCCCACGATGGCCACCACGGGGATCTCGTTTTTCATGCGGCGCTGGCGCTGAGTACCCCGGACCCGGCGCACCTCCTCCAGCTCCGCCTTGAGCTTGTCGATCTTGCGGTGGATGTGGCGGCGGTCGGTCTCCAGCTGGGTCTCGCCGGGGCCCTTGGAGCCAATGGGGCCCTTGCCGCTGGTGCCGCCCTGGCGCTCCAGATGGGTCCACATACCGATCAGCCGGGGCAGCAGATACTGATACTGAGCCAGCTCCACCTGCAAGCGGCCCTCACGGGTGCGGGCCCGCTGGGCGAAAATGTCCAGGATCAGGCCGCTGCGGTCCAGCACCTGGACCCCGGTCATCTCTGTCAGCACCCGCAGCTGGGAGGGGGACAGGTCGTTGTCGAAGATGACCATGGTGGCCTTCTCCTCCTGCACCATGCGGCGGACCTCCTCCACCTTGCCCTCGCCGATGAAGCTGTGGGGGTCCGGCTTGTCCCGGCTCTGCAGGATCATGCCCACGGCCTGGCCTCCGGCGGTGTCCACCAGGGCGGACAGCTCCGCCAGGCTCTCCTCGTCAGCGCTGTCGTCTCCCAGCACCGGGGACCGCAGGCCCACCAGCACCGCATAGTCGCGCTTTTCTTCCTGTAAGGTCGTTTGTTCCATATTTGCCCTCGTTTCCGGTGTTTTTACCAAAGATTTTCGCATACCCGGCGGCAAATGCAAACAGGACCCGCAGCCAAAACGGGTGCGGGTCCTGTAAAAGTGTCTTTACTTGTCCAGACCGAAACGCTTGTTGAACTTGGCCACGCGTCCGCCGGTATCCACCAGCTTCTGCTTGCCGGTGAAGAAGGGGTGACACTTAGAGCAGACTTCCACGCGAATATCCTTCTTCGTAGAACCTGTCTCAATCACATTACCGCAGGCGCATTTGATAGTAGTCTGCTGATAATTGGGATGGATTCCTTCCTTCATTGCTCTGGTTCACCTCTTTCTGGTACAAAAGTCCTTTTCACAAAGGCAACTGTGATTTTACCACTTTTCCCGGACAATTGCAAGCATTTTTTGAAGAAAATTCCGAAACCGGGATTTTTGGCGTCTGACAGGCAAAAAGTCAAGGATTGGGCCGTATTTCCCCTGCGATTTGTGAGAAAATGCAGGAATTTATGATTGACATTTTCCCGGAACAAAATATAATAAATGAGTGTATTTTGGATTTAACCGTTTAGTTATCTAAATTTGGGAGGAAGAAAGCATGTCGTTGGATAAGACCTATTTCGAGCAGATGGAGGCCAAAATCCCCCACGGGCGGGTCCGGACCCGGTTTGCCCCGTCCCCCACGGGCTATATGCACGTGGGTAACCTGCGGACGGCGCTGTATACCTGGCTGATCGCCCGGTCCCATGGCGGGGATTTCATCCTGCGCATTGAGGACACGGACCAGGGCCGCTATGTGGACGGCGCGGTGGACGTGATCTACCGCACCATGGCCGAGTGCGGCCTGACCCATGACGAGGGCCCCGACGTGGGCGGCCCCGTGGCCCCGTATATCCAGTCCCAGCGGCGGGATACCTATGGAAAGTATGCCCGGCTGCTGGTGGAAAAGGGCGGCGCGTATTACTGCTTCTGTGAAAAGACGGAGTCTGAGGAGGATTCCGGCGAGTTTGACCGGGCGGCGGACCCCTGCCGCGACCTGCCCCTGGAGGAGGCGGAGCGCCGTGTGGCCGCAGGCGAGCCCTATGTCATCCGTCAGCGCATTCCGGCGGAGGGCGTCACCACCTTCCATGATGCCATTTTCGGCGACATCACCGTGGAAAACAGCACCCTGGACGACCAGGTGCTGATGAAGCGGGACGGCCTGCCCACCTATAATTTCGCCAACGTCATCGACGACCACCTCATGGGCATCACCCATGTGGTCCGGGGCAGTGAGTACCTGTCCTCGGCCCCCAAGTATGACCTGCTGTATCACGCCTTCGGCTGGGAGGTGCCCACCTATGTGCACTGCTCCCCGGTGATGCGGGACGCCCAGAACAAGATGTCCAAGCGCCATGGGGACCCCTCCTATGAGGACCTGAAGGCCCAGGGCTATCTGACGGAGGCCATCCTCAATTATGTAGCCCTGCTGGGCTGGAGCCCCAAGGGCGACCTGGCGGAGCAGGAGATTTTCGACCTGGAGGGCCTGACCCGGGCCTTCGACATCACCGGCATTTCCAAGTCCCCGGCCATTTTCGACCGGGCCAAGCTGGACCACTTCAACGCCGTGTATCTGCGGAGCATGGAGCCTGCGGCCTTTGCCAGGGCGGCGGAGCCCTACATCCGCCAGAGCGTCCAGAATCCTGCCTATGACCCGGCGGCCATCGCCGCCCTGCTGCAGGCCCGGTGCGAGCGGCTGATGGAGATTCCCGAGAAGGTGGACTTCTTCGACGCCCTGCCGGAGTACCCGGTGGATTTCTATACCAACAAAAAGTCCAAGACCAACCCCGAGGTGTGCGCCCGGATGCTGGAGGCCGCCATTCCCATGCTGGAGGCCCTGCCGGACTGGACCGACGAGAGCATCCATGACGGCCTGGTGAATCTGGCCGCGTCCCTGGAGGTGAAGAACGCCACCCTCATGTGGCCCGTGCGCATTGCGGCGGCGGGCAAGCTGGTGACCCCCGGCGGCGCGGTGGAGATCTGCCGCATTCTGGGCCGGGAGGAGACCCTGCGCAGGCTTCGCCAGGGGCTCTCCATGCTGACGGCATGCTGAAATGGCTGGCGCGGCAGCGGCAGCAGCTGCACGGGTTTTACCGGGACGGCTTCGGCCGTGCCTTCGGCATGACGGCCCTGGCCTTTGCCGTGGTCATGGTGGTCAGCTATCTGGTGACCCTGCGCTATCCCGCCCCCATTGAGCGGCTGATTGAGCTGTTCCGGGAGCAGATCGCGGACCGGGGCATCGTGGACGCGGAAGGGAATTTCAGCGCTCTGGGGCTGTTTCTCAACAATCTCCAGGCCTGCGCCCTGGCCATGGGCTATGGATTCATCCCGTTTCTGTATCTGCCTGCGGTGTCCCTGGGCATCAACGCCATGATGTTCGGCGGCTTTGCCTCGTACTATGTGCAGTTGGGCCTGCCTCTATGGTATTACGGCGCGGGGACGCTGCCCCACGGGATTTTCGAGCTGCCGGCCCTGTTTCTGGCCATGGCCGGTGGCCTGTACCTGTGCCGGACCCTGGTGCGCTATGTGCGGCGCAACGAGAAGGGCCTGTTGGGGCCGGTGGTGCTGAACCTGCTGCGGCTGCTGGTGATGCACATTGTCCCCCTGCTGCTGGCGGCCGCCGCCGTGGAGGCGTATGTCACCCCCGTTGTTATGGAGGCGCTGGCGCGGCTGATCTGATGCTGTTCCTGCGGGCATTGCCCGCTGAAAGATAAAACTACAGACCGCAAGTGCGGCGAAAGGAGCCTTACAATGAACGAAAAAGTCACAAGTATCCCTGAACTGTTCGGAAGCATGGTGTTCACACAGGAGCAGATGCGACAGCGTCTGCCGGCCCACATCTACGATGCTTGGCAGCAGTGCCTGGTGCAGGGAACGTCATTGGACCGCTCCATCGCCGACGAGATTGCCGCCGCCATGAAGGAATGGGCCATTGAAAAGGGGGCCACCCACTATACCCACTGGTTCCAGCCCATGACCGGCTATACCGCTGAGAAGCACGACAGCTTCATCGCTCCCCAGGGGCCCGCCGGCGTGCTGATGGAGCTGTCCGGCAAGGAGCTGTCCCGGGGCGAGGCGGACGCCTCCAGTTTCCCCTCCGGCGGCCTGCGGGCCACCTTCGAGGCCCGGGGCTACACCGCCTGGGACCCCACGTCCTACGCCTTTGTGAAGGACAAGACCCTGTATATCCCCACCATTTTCTGTTCCTACGGCGGCGAGACTCTGGACAAAAAGACCCCCCTGCTGCGTTCCATGAAGCTGCTGGACACCCAGAGCATCCGCATCCTGCGGCTGTTCGGCAACACCCAGGCCCAGCACGTCACCGCCCAGGTGGGTCCGGAGCAGGAGTATTTCCTTATCGACAAGGAGATGTACCGCCGCCGGGAGGACCTGCTCCTCTGCGGCCGGACCCTGTTCGGCGCCAAACCCCCCAAGGGTCAGGAGCTGGACGACCACTATTACGGGGCCATCAAGCCCCGGGTGGCGGAATTCATGCACGAGCTGGATCAGGAGCTGTGGAAGGTGGGCGTTCCCGCCAAGACGGAGCACAACGAGGTGGCCCCCGCCCAGCACGAGGTGGCCCAGGTGTATTCCGATGCCAACAGCACCTGCGACCACAACCAGCTGACCATGGAGTTTCTGAAAAAGGTGGCCGACCGCCACGGTCTGGTGTGCCTGCTGCACGAGAAGCCCTTTGCCGGCATCAACGGCAGCGGCAAGCACGACAACTGGTCCCTGGCCACGGACACCGGCGAGAATCTGCTCAAACCCGGCAAGACCCCCAGCCAGAACGCCCAGTTCCTGCTGTTCCTGGCGGCGTTTATCAAGGGCGTGGACGAATATCAGGATATGCTGCGCTGCTGCGTGTCCTACCCCGGCAACGACCACCGGCTGGGCGGCAACGAGGCCCCTCCGGCCATCATCTCCGTGTTCCTGGGCGATGAGCTGACGGCCATCCTGGATTCCATCATCAACGGTCAGGCGTATGTGGATAAGGCCAAGCGGAAGCTGGAGATCGGCGTAGACACCCTGCCGGAGATTCCCCAGGACACCACAGACCGCAACCGTACCTCGCCCCTGGCCTTCACCGGCAACAAGTTCGAGTTTCGTATGCTGGGCTCCTCCCAGTCCATCGCCAGCCCCAACGTGGTGCTCAACACCATCATGGCCCAGGAGCTGGAGGAGTTTGCGGACATTCTGGAGCAGTCCAACGACTTCCGGGCGGACCTGCAGAACCTGCTGCATGACACCTTCAAGGCCCACCAGCGTATCATCTTCGACGGCAACGGCTACGGCGAGGACTGGGTCCGGGAGGCCCAGCGCCGGGGCCTCAGCAACCTGCGGGACACCGTGGACTGCATGCCCGCCTATATCGATCCCAAGAACATCCGCCTGTTCTCCGGCCACAACATCCTCAGCGAGACGGAGATGCGGGCCCGGTACGAGATTCACCTGGAGAATTACTGCAAGGTCACGTCCATCGAGGCGGCTACCCTGCGGGATATGGTCATGCGGGGCATTCTCCCGGCGGTGAACCGCTACACGGCGGACCTGACCCAGGCCATCCTGCACAAGCGGGAGCTGGTGGTCCCCTGCCGGGTGGAGGAGGACCTGCTGTCCAAGCTCTCCGGCCTGACCGCCAGCCTGTACGACACCATGACGGCCATGGAGCAGGCTATGGACCAGGCCCCCGACGCCGAGGGCGGCATCGAGGCCGCCCGGTACTACCGGGAGGAGATCGGCCGCCGCATGGAGGAGGCCCGCCAGTCCATCGACCGGCTGGAGTCCCTGACCGCCGCGGAATACTGGCCCTATCCCACCTACGCCGACATCCTGTTCTCTGTGTAAAATCAATCAACCAGCCCCGGGGGCCTCCCATTCAGGAGGCCCCCGTTTTTCTGCCCGGCAGTTTATAATTAATTTAAAAAGCATTAATGTTCCTCTAATATTTCCGCCGTAAGATAGCACCAGAACGAAGGGGACGACACCCCGGAACAAGAATATCAAGGAGGAACAACTTATAAAAAAGACCATCCGTAATCATATCGACACCATCACCACCTGCCGCCTGGCTGAGGGCCTGATCCTGGAGCACCGGGTCACCGAGAACGGCATCGACCTGCGGGTGATGCTCCAGCGCCCCCTGGAGGAGTATGACGGTCTGCAGACCGCCGCCGAGGCTGCCTACATCGAGCAGTACCTGGTGGAGAAGTACCGGGGCGTGGCGGATGTTGCTACCATTCTCCAGCTGGCCTCTTGAAAAACCGGCCAAAATCTGTTGCGCTGATACCGAGACCCGGCGACGCCGCCTATCCCATCCTGCGGGCGGCGCCGCCATGCTTTATAAAAGAGGAGGGATCCCCCTATGCGCCTTCTGTTTGCTGAGGATCAGCCCCAGCTGCGCCGCTCCGTCACCAAGGCCCTGACCGCCGCCGGATACAGCGTGGACGCCGCCGCCGATGGGGCCCAGGCCCTGGACGATCTGGACGGGGTGGACTACGACGCCATTGTCCTGGACGTGATGATGCCCCGGGTGGACGGCCTGACGGTGCTGCGGACCCTGCGCAGCCGGGGCGATGACACGCCGGTGCTGCTGCTGACGGCCCGGGACGCCATCGACCACCGGGTGGAGGGCCTGGACGCCGGGGCCGACGACTATCTGGTGAAGCCCTTCGCCATGGAGGAGCTGCTGGCCCGGCTGCGGGTGCTGACCCGCCGCAAGGGCAGCGGCCGCACCAATGTGTTCACCCTGGCGGAGTTGACCGTGGATACTGCCGCCCGCAGCGCCGTCCGGGCCGGGACGCCGCTGACCCTGTCCGCCCGGGAATACGCCCTGCTGGAGTATCTGATCCGCAACAAGGGCATCATCCTCTCCCGGGAGCAGATTGAAAACAACCTCTGGAACTATGACTACGCCGGTGGTACCAATGTGGTGGACGTATACATCAGCTATCTGCGCAAAAAGCTGGACGGCGGCCACGAGAAAAAGCTGCTGCACACGGTCCGGGGCATGGGCTGGGTGCTGAAGGAGGACGTATGAGACATATCTCCGTCAAGGTCCGCATGACCATTTGGTTCACCGTGGTGATGGTGGTCATTTCCTCCCTGATGCTGGTGTTCGTGATGCTCATGAACCGCAATCAGGTCACAAAGCCCCCGGCGGCCCAGGTGGTGTCCGTGGTGACCCGCAACGCCGACCGGCTGGAGGTGGAGCACGGCGTCCTGGACCTCAGCGATGTGGACCTGTTCCGCCACGGGGTGTATACCCAGGTGTTCGACGAGGAGGGCCAGCTGCTGGCAGGCTCCGCCCCTACGGAGTTGACGAAGCAGCTGCCGCTGGCCGAGGGAGACGTCCGCCAGGCCCAGGGCAGCGACGGCCTGTACGACGTGTATGACGTCTCCATCCCCGCCGCCGGAGTCTGGGTCCGGGGCACCATCTCCCACAACGCCCGGGGCGGCGTGATGGAGGTCATCGTGCCTCTGGCCTGGTCCCTGCTTCCGGCGCTGATCGTGGTGTCGGCCCTGGGGGGCTTTCTGATCGCCTGGCTGTCCTTCCGCCCTATGGAGAAGGTTATTTCCACGGCGGAGGCCATCTCCGACGGCGGCGACCTGTCCCGCCGCATCGGCTTGCCCAAGGGCCGCAGCGAGATATCCCGTCTGGCCGCCGCCTTCGACGGTATGTGCGACCGGCTGGAGCGGTCCTTCGAGGCGGAGCGTCAATTTACCTCCGACGCCTCCCACGAGCTGCGGACGCCGGTGGCGGTGATCCTGGCTGAGTGCGACAGTCTGGACCACGGCCAGCCCACGGAGGAGGACTATCGCCAGTCCGTGGACGTGATCCGCCGCCAGGGGCAGCAGATGTCCCGTCTCATCGGCCAGCTGCTGCACATCACCCGGCTGGAGCAGGGCACACAGAAGCTCCAGCTGGAAACGGCGGACCTGAGCCAGCTGGTGGAGGTCCTCTGCGAGGAGCAGGCCCATCTGGCCCCGGAGGGCACCACGCTGGCGGTGCATACCCAGCCGGACCTGCTGGTAAACGGGGACGTGACCCGGCTGTCCCGGCTGCTGACGAACCTGATCTCCAACGCCTATCGCTATGGGAAGCCCAACGGCCATGTGTGGGTGGATCTGCGCCGGGAGGGCCAATGGGCCGTGCTGTCCGTCCGGGACGACGGCAGCGGCATCGCCCCGGAGGACCGGGAGCGCATCTTCCAGCGCTTTTACCAGGTGGACGCCGCCCGGGGCAAGGACGGCAGCGGCCTGGGCCTGTTCATGGTGCAGCAGGCGGCCCGGCTCCACGGCGGCTCCGTCACCGTGGACAGCCGGATAGGGGAGGGGAGCACCTTCATCGTCCGTCTGCCGCTGGCAGAATAAAACAAAACGCCGGACCCCATCGGGGCCCGGCGTTTGTGCGTATTCAGATGCTTTCGTTTACCTTCCGGGCAAATTCCGCCGCCAAGCGGGCCTTTTCCGGGTCCATGAACACCGTGTCATAGCCCCGGTGCCGCTGGGCCAGCATACCCAGCAGCCGCAGACGGGAGTGCTTGCAGTAACGCTGCATCCCGGCCTCCCAAAGGTCCGCGCCCTTTTCCACGGGATAGCCGCAGGTGGCGATCAGGGCCACGGGCTTGCCCTCCCACAGGGACGGCCCCTTCTCCCGACCGTAATACTTGTTCATTCCGTATACCAGCCGGTCCAGGACCGCCTTCATGGGCGGGGTGCAGTACCAGGAGTAGATGGGCGTGGCCAGCACCAGCAGGTCGCAGGCCAGCACGCTGTCGAAAATCTCCTGCATGTCGTCTTCCTGGGGGCAGCCGAACACCGTCCAATCCTGCTGGCACACCCGGCAGGCCCGGCAGGGCCGGACCTCCAGGTCATACAGCCAGACCGTCCGGCAGGACCAGCCCAGCTTTTCCAGCTCCGCCGCAAAGGGCGCCGTCAGCGCGGCGGTGTTGCCCTGCTTCCGGGGACTGGCCAGCAGGATACAGGCCTTTTTCATGTCCCTTAGCCCGGAGGCCAGGTCATATCCCGGCCGGACAGCACATGGAAGTGCAGGTGATGCACACTCTGACCGGCCTGCTCACCGATGTTGGACACCACGCGGTAGCTCTCCAGCCCCTGCTCTCGGCACAGCCGGGCGATGACCTCGAAGATGTGGGCCACCACGGCGCTGTTGCCGCCGTTTACCTCCGCCACGGAGCCGATGTGCTCCTTAGGGATCACCAGGAAGTGCGTGGGGGCCTGAGGTGCGATGTCGTAAAAGGCGTAGCACAGCTCGTCTTCATACAGCTTGTTGGAGGGGATATCCCCGCCGACAATTTTGCAGAACAGGCAGTTGTCGTCTCGCATAGTCATGCTCCTTTCGTTATTTCCACTCTCCCGGCTTCAGGAGAGCTTTTCCGACACAAAATCGTCCACGGAAGCCAGGGCGTCGTCCACCTTCAGCAATTCGGTGCCGCCGCCCATAGCGGAATCTGGCTTGCCTCCGCCCTTGCCGCCGCACACGGCGGACACGGCCCGGACCAGGTCGCCGGCCTTGATGCCCCGGGCCACGGCCTCCTTGCCGCACACGGCCAGGAAGGATACCTTTTCGCCGTTGATGCTGGCGATGACCGCCACAACGCTGGGGTCCTTATCCCGCAGGAAGTCGCCCATGGTGCGCATGGCGGCGGTGTCCATGCCGGTGCGGGTGGTGGTGATCACGTGCAGGCCCTTCACGGTTTTGGCGGAGGCCAGGAACTGCTTGGCCTCGCCCAGGGACGCCTCGGCCTTCAGCTTATCCAGTGCCTGGCGCAGCTGCTTCATTTCGCTGGCCTGCTGCTCCATGCGCTCCAACAGGGAGGCGGGTGCGGTTTTCAGGAACTGGGCCGCCTTGTGCAGAACGCCCTGGCTGCGCTCCATGCCCTGCAGGCTCAGCTTGCCGCAGGTGGCCTCGATCCGGCGCACGCCGGAGGCCACGCTGGTCTCGGACTTCACCCGGAAGGGGCCGGCCTTGGCGGTGTTGTCCACATGGGTGCCGCCGCAGAACTCGATGGACACATCGCCCATCTCCACCACCCGGACGGTGTCGCCGTACTTTTCGCCGAACATGGCCACGGCGCCCTTTTTCTTGGCCTCCTCGATGGGCAGGACCTCCGTCACCACGGGATAGCCCTCCAGAATGGCGTCATTGACCAGCTCCTCCACCTGATGCAGCTCCTCCGGGGTGATGGCCTCGAAGTGAGTGAAGTCGAAGCGCAGACGGTCCGGCTCCACCAGGGAGCCCGCCTGGTGCACATGCTCGCCCAGCACCTTCTTCAGGGCCGCATCCAGCAGGTGGGTGGTGCTGTGGGCCCGGCGGATGGCCTTGCGGCGCTCGGTATCAATGGCGGCGTGGACGGTGTCGCCCACATGGAGGGTGCCCTCCGTCAGGCGGCCATAGTGCATGAATTTACCGCCCTTGTTCTTCTGCACGTCCGTCACGGTGAACAGCATGCCCGGGGCGCTGATGGTGCCGTGGTCGGCCACCTGGCCGCCCATCTCCGCATAGAAGGGAGACTTGTCCAGCACCACCACGGCGTCGGACCCGGCGGGGATCTCGCCCCGCAGCTCGTCCTCGGCCACCAGAGCCACCACCGTGGCGTCGAGCTCATCGTGGTCATAGCCCACGAACTCCGTGGCGGGGATGTCCTTGCCGAACTCCACACCGGCCCAGCCCAGGTCGCCCAGGGCCTTCCGGGCCTCCCGGGCCCGCTGCTTCTGCTCCTGCATCAGCTGGCGGAAGCTCTCCTCGTCCACAGTCATGCCCTGCTCGGCCACCATTTCCGCCGTCAGGTCGATGGGGAAGCCGAAGGTATCATACAGCCGGAAGGCGTCCGCACCGGAAAACACCTTCTCGCCCTTGGCCTGGTGCTCCGCCAGCAGGTCGGAGAAAATCTTCATGCCGCCGTCGATGGTGCGGCCGAAATTCTCCTCCTCGGTGCGGATGACCTTGGTGATATACGTCTGCTTTTCCCGCAGATCGGGATACTGTCCCTGGTTTTCATGGATCACGGTATCCACCACCTGATACAGGAAGGGATCGTTGACGCCCAGGAGCTTCCCATGGCGGGCGGCCCGGCGCAGCAGACGCCGCAGCACATAGCCCCGCCCCTCGTTGGAGGGCAGGATGCCGTCGCAGATCATGAAGGTGGCGGAGCGGATGTGGTCGGTGATGACCCGCAGGGACACATCCCGCTTTTCCGTCTCGCCGTAGTGAGCGCCGGTGAGCTGGGACACCTTGTGGGTGATGTTCATCACGGTGTCCACGTCGAACAGGCTCTCCACATTCTGGCACACACAGGCCAGACGCTCCAACCCCATACCGGTGTCGATGTTCTTCTGCTTCAGCTCGGTATAGTGGCCCTGGCCATCGTTGTCGAACTGGGAGAACACGTTGTTCCAGATCTCGATATACCGGTCGCAGTCGCAGCCCACGGTGCACCCGGGCTTGCCGCAGCCGAACTCCGGCCCGCGGTCATAGTAGATCTCGGAGCAGGGGCCGCAGGGGCCGGAGCCGTGCTCCCAGAAGTTGTCCTCCTTGCCGAAGCGGAAGATCCGCTCCTTGGGGATGCCGATCTCCTTGTTCCAGATGTCGAAGGCCTCGTCGTCGTCCAGATAGATGGAGGGATACAGCCGGTCGGCCTCCAGGCCCACCCACTGGGGGCTGGTCAGAAATTCCCAGCTCCAGGCAATGGCCTCATGCTTGAAATAGTCGCCGAAGGAGAAGTTGCCCAGCATCTCGAAATAGGTGCCGTGGCGGGCGGTCTTGCCCACGTTGTCGATATCGCCGGTGCGGATGCACTTCTGACAGGTGCACACCCGGTGGCAGGGGGGCTCCTCCTCGCCCTTGAACCAGGGCTTCATGGGAGTCATACCGGCGTTGATCAGCAGGATGGACTTGTCGTTCTGAGGCACCAGGGAAAAGCTGGGCAGACGCAGGTGGCCTTTGGTTTCAAAGAACTTCAGGAACATTTCCCGCAGCTCGTTCAGGCCGTGATAGGGATGGGACATGGTTCATTACTCCTTTATCTCAAATTGTTTTTACTGATTTTCTTCTGTGGGGCACAGGGCGGCGATCTCCTCCTCCAGGGCCCGGTAAAAGCGGGCAATGTGCCATCCGTCCGCCAGGGCATGGTGGACCTGGATGGATACAGACAGCTGGGTCATGCCACAGCGCATGAACAGCTGCCCCCAGCTGATCCGGACGTTGCTGTCCGCCGGAGTGCAGGCCGGGTGGGTCAGGGACGTGTAGTTCAGCCACGGCAGGCAGGAGGCAAAGATGCTGGGGCTTTCCGCCCGGCGGTCCGTTTCGATGGTGCCGCCCTGCCTGGCCGCTGCCTGCTGCTGGCGGCCCATGGCGATGTAGTCCTCATAGGGCACCCGGGCCGACTCCATCCGGCAATAGGCATAGCTGCCGTCCGGCTTCAGCTCGGTGAAGGAAACCGGACATTCGTCGTACTCTACCACCTGGCCGTCCTCAATGCGCCGCCGCAGCTCCGGCACCCGGTTCACCGCCCGGTGAATGACATACAGCATGGTCAGGAAGATAGGCTTGTGCTCCGCCCGCAGCCGCAGCTCCAGGGCCGTCACATCCAGCTGCACCGTTACCCCGGCGTAGGGGAAAGCGTAGCCGCTGAACAGCTGAAACTGCTCCCGCCGCGGGTCCTTCTCCATATCAATTATACGCCGCTCCATAATCGCCTCCTGATAAACAAAAACGCCCCGCCCCACATAGGGGCGAAGCGATGCTTCACGGTACCACCCTAATTAACGGCCGCGGCCGTCGTCTCAGTCATCCGGTAACGGGGATGGGGCGTGCGGCTCGTCGCCGCCGGCTCGGAGACGGCCCTCTGCCCTGTGACCCGGCGGGCTCACACCCTTTCCCGCCTCGCTTGCGGCGCACTCCGCGGCAGATTCTTCTCGTCATTGCCTTTGACGTCCTGTATTTTACCACAGATCTGGCCGTTGTCAAGGGTTCCGCCCGCTTCCGGTCACAATTTTTTCACAATTTGCGCCCCAAAGCCGCACTTGACGCTGGGACGGGTCTATTGTATAATGGGTTGATTTAATGTGCGGAGGTATACCCATTATGTGGATCGCGGATGGCTGGAAGGATTATGAGCTGCTGGACTGCGGCGGCGGAGAAAAGCTGGAGCGCTGGGGCGACCAGATCCTGGTGCGGCCGGACCCCCAGGCCATCTGGGAGTCGGACCGGAAGAACCGGGGCTGGCGCACGGCCAACGCCCGCTACAGCCGCTCCAGCACCGGCGGCGGCCACTGGGACAAGAACAAGCTGCCGGAGAACTGGCCCATCGCCTATAAAAACCTCCGCTTCCAGGTGAAGCCCATGAACTTCAAGCACACGGGCCTGTTCCCGGAGCAGGCCGCCAACTGGGACTTTGCCATGGACCAGATTCGCCGGGCGGGCCGCCCCATCCGGGTGCTGAATCTGTTCGCCTATACCGGCGGGGCCACGGTGGCCTGCGCCGCCGCCGGGGCCAGCGTCTGCCATGTGGACGCCGCCAAGGGCATGGTGGCCTGGGCCAAGGAAAACGCCCGGGTCTCCGGACTCCAGGACGCTCCCATCCGCTGGATCGTGGACGACTGCGCCAAGTTCGTGGAGCGTGAGATTCGCCGGGGCAAGACCTATGACGCCATCATCATGGACCCCCCCAGCTATGGCCGGGGTCCCGGCGGCGAGGTGTGGAAGCTGGAGGAGAATCTCTATCCCTTCGTGAAGCTGTGCGCCCGGGTGCTGTCCGATAAGCCCCTGTTTGTGATCCTGAACTCCTACACCACGGGCCTGGCCCCGTCGGTGCTGGGCTACATCCTGCAGATGCTGGTGGGCCGCCGCTTCGGCGGACACGTCACCTGGGACGAGCTGGGCCTGCCGTGCACGGATTCCGGCATGGCGCTGCCCTGCGGGGCCACCGGCCGCTGGATGAGCAAATAAAATTTCGCAGAAAAGAGACAAAGCAATGCAGCCAATGATTCAGACCGACGCCCTCTCCTTTTCCTACCCGGTGGAGGAGGGCCAGCGCCGGACCACCGCCCTGGACAATGTGACCCTGTCCATCGAAAAGGGCAGCTTTGTGGTGGTGCTGGGCCACAACGGCTCCGGCAAATCCACCCTGGCCAAGCATATGAACGCCGTGCTGCTGCCCTCCGGCGGCGCGGTGTATGTGGAGGGCATGGACACGAAAAAGGAGGAGCTCCTGCTGGAGATCCGCCGCCGGGTGGGCATGGTGTTCCAGAACCCGGATAACCAGATCGTGGCCAACGTGGTGGAGGAGGATGTTGCCTTCGCCCCGGAAAACCTGGGGGTCCCCACGGCGGAGATCCGCCGCCGGGTGGACGACGCCCTGGCGGCGGTGGGCATGACGGAGTTCACCCGCCACGCCCCGCACCTGCTGTCCGGCGGACAGAAGCAGCGGGTGGCCATCGCCGGCGTCATCGCCATGGAGCCGGAGTGCATCGTCCTGGACGAGGCCACGGCCATGCTGGACCCCTCCGGCCGCCGGGAGGTGCTGGACACCGTTCACCGGCTGAACCGGGAGCGGGGCATCACGGTGGTGCACATCACCCACCATATGTCCGAGGCGGAGGACGCCGACCGGGTCATCGTCATGAACGACGGCGTGGTGGCCATGGACGGCGCGCCCCGGGAAATTTTCTCCCGGGTGGAGGAGCTGCAGGCCCTGGGCCTGGCGGCCCCGGACACGGTGGAGCTGCTGCGGCGGCTGAACCGGCACGGCATGGATCTGCCCTTGACGGCGATTACGGTTGACGAGTGTGCCCGCGCCATATTCCAGGCGCTCCATGGCGCGGAAGGGAAGTAAGCAGAGTTGGAACCGATCATTCGTATAGAACACCTGACCCACACCTACAGCGCCGGGACTCCGTTCCAGCGCAGCGCGGTGGAGGATGTCAGCCTCGATATCATGCCCGGCGAGTTCCTGGGCATCATTGGCCACACCGGCTCCGGCAAGTCTACCCTGATCCAGCACCTCAACGGACTGCTGCGCCCCACCCAGGGCCGCGTCCTGCTGAACGGGAAGGACATCTGGGCCGAGCCCAAGAAAATCCGACAGGTCCGCTTCCAAGTGGGCCTGGTGTTCCAGTACCCGGAGTACCAGCTGTTTGAGGAAACGGTGTACAAGGACATTGCCTACGGTCCCGGCAACATGGGCCTGGACCGGGACGAGATCGACCGCCGGGTCCGGGAATCCGCCGCCCTGGTGGGCCTGACGGAGGACCAGCTGGAAAAGTCCCCCTTTGAGCTGTCCGGCGGACAGAAGCGCCGGGTGGCCATCGCCGGGGTCATCGCCATGGAGCCCAAGGTCCTGATCCTGGACGAGCCCACGGCAGGGCTGGACCCCCGGGGCCGGGAGGCCATTCTGGCCCAGATCCGGGCCTATCACCGCAAGCGGGGCACCACCGTTATCCTGGTGAGCCACAGCATGGAGGAGATCGCCTGCAACGTGGACCGCATCCTGGTGCTGCGGGGCAGTCATGTGTATATGGACGGCACGCCCCGCCAGGTATTCCGGCGGGCCTCAGACCTGGAGGAGGTGGGCCTGGACGTGCCCCAGGCCACCAAGATCGCCCTGGCCCTGCGCCGCATGGGCCTGAACATTGACACCGCGGTCTACACCGTGGACGAGCTGGAGCAGGCCCTGCTCTCCATAAGAGGGGAGGCGGGCGTATGCTGAGAGATATCACCCTGGGCCAGTTTTTCCCGGGCAATACCTTCATCCACCGGCTGGACCCCCGCACCAAGCTCCTGGCGGTGATCCTGTACATTGTGGCCCTGTTCAACGCCCAGGGGGTGGTGACCTACGCCATCGTGACGGCGCTGCTGGCCCTGTGCATCATCGTCTCCCGGGTGCCCTTCCGGTCCCTGACCCGGGGCCTGAAGCCCATCTGGGTCATCGTGGCCTTCACGGCCATTATGAACCTGTTCTTCACCAGCGGCACCCCCCTGGGCGCCGGCTGGCTGCTGAGCCATATCTCCCAGGAGGGTCTGCGCTCCGCCATCTTCATGGTGCTGCGGATCGTGATGCTCATCATGGGCACCTTCCTGCTGACCTACACCACCAGCCCCATCTCCCTGACGGACGGACTGGAGAGCCTGCTGTCCCCCCTGAAGAAGCTGCGTCTGCCCGTCCACGAGCTGGCCATGATGATGTCCATCGCCCTGCGCTTTATCCCCACCCTCATCGAGGAGACGGACAAGATCATGTCTGCCCAGAAGGCCAGAGGCGCGGACTTTGAATCCGGCAATATCTTCCAGCGGGCCAAGGCCCTGGTGCCTATCCTGGTGCCCCTGTTCATCAGCGCCTTCCGCCGGGCCGACGAGCTGGCCACGGCCATGGAGTGCCGCTGCTACCACGGCGGCGAAGGCCGCACCGCCCTTCATGTGCTGCACTTCCGCCCGGCGGACCTGTGGGTCCTGACGGGCTTTGCGGCCCTGACGGCGGGGGTCATCGCCCTGGGGCGGCTGGGAATCTGAAAGAGGTACGCTATGCGCAACATCGCACTGATCCTGATGTACAACGGCACCGCCTACCATGGGTGGCAGGTGCAGAAAACCGAGGTCACCGTGGCCCAGACCCTGGAGCGGGGTCTGTCCATGGTGTGCGGCGAGCCCATCAAGTGCACCGGCTGCGGCCGCACCGACGCCGGGGTCCACGCCGAGCACTATGTGGCCAATTTCCGCACCAATTCCCGTATTCCCGTGGACCGGCTGCCCTTCGCCGTCAACACCCACATTCCCGAGGACATCGTGGTGAAGGCGGCCTATGAGGTGGCGGAGGATTTCAACGCCATCGGCTCCTGCATCCGCAAGGAGTATACCTATCGCATTTACAATTCCCGGGTAAAGAACCCGTTTTACGTAAACAGGGCGTATTTTTACCCCAAGCGCCTGGACGAGGAGGTCATGGACCGGGCGGCTCGGATGTTCGAGGGGACCCACGATTTTGCCGCCGTGCGCAGCGTGGGCACCAACGTCCGCAGCACCGTCCGCACCATCCACTACTGCCGGGTCCGGCGGCAGGGGGAACTTTTGGAATTGAAGGTCTGCGCCAACGGCTTTTTGTATAATATGGTACGGGCCATCACCGGCACGGTGCTCTACGCGGCGGAGGGGAAGCTGACGCCGGAGGAGATCCCTGTGATCCTGGACAGCGGCAACCGTACCCTGGCCGGGCCCACCGCCCCGCCGGGAGGTCTGTACCTGACAAGGGTGTGGTATGAAGATGAAAGACTCAATGGACCGGATGGAATTTGACCAGGGCAACCTCCAGGAGGAGGCGCCCCGCCGGGTGCAGCGCCGGAAGCGGCCGGAGCTGAAGCCCATATGGTTTGCGGCGGTGGCCGTGGTGCTGCTGGCGGTGGTGCTCATCGCCGCCCTGACGGATACCACCGCCTTCGACGGGCTGCGCCGCAGCGTGACCTATGCCCGGGCCAAAAAGGACGAGACCGGCTGCGCCCAGCTGTACCACTACGCCGCCGACCGCACCAGCTGCTTTGCCTCTCTGGACGGCAGCCTGGCCATCGTCACCAACAGCCAGCTGCTGGTGATGCAGGAGGACGGCCAGGTGGTCTGCAACGAGACTGTAAAGTGGAACTCCTGTACAGTGACCGGAACCGGCAGCCTGGCCGCCGCCTACGACATCGGCGGCAGCGACGTGTATGTCCTCAATGCCCAGGGCCTGGTCCGCAAAATCACCTGCGGCGGCGAGATTCTGTCCGTTACCCTGACCCGGGAGGGCCGCCTGGCGGTGACCCTCAACGAGCGGGGCTACAAGGCCGCCGTGGAGGTCTACGACGAGGACGGTGTAAAGGGATTTGCCTTTCATTCTGCCGACAGCTTTCTGATGACCTCCTCCGTGTCCCGGAACGGCAAGGAGATGGCCGCCGTCACCATGGGCCAGTCCCAGGGCTCCTTCACCAGCAGCATCGTCCTGTATAAGCTGGACCGGCAGGAGGCCTACGCCACCTGCGACCTGGCCGGCGTGGCGGTGTATGACCTGGGGCTGGTAGGGAAGCGCTACTGCGCCGTGGCGGAGGACAGCCTGCATTTCATCGACCAGAAGGGCCGGGCCGCCGCGTCCTACAGCTATGACGGCGGCGTTCTGCGCCGGTGCAGCCTGGGCGGCGACGGCTATGCCGCCGTGCTGCTGGGCCGTTACAAGGTGGGCAGCCAGCTGCGCCTGGTGACGGTGAACAGCGACGGCAAGGAGCTGGGGTCCCTGGACCTGGACGGCGATGTGCTGAGCATGTCCGCCTGCGGCCGGTATGTGGCGGTGCTGTTTGCCGACCGGCTGGTGATCTATAACAAAAACCTCAAGGAATACGCCACCCTGCAGGGCGTCAGCAGCGCCGGTGATGTGCTGATGCGCAGCGACGGCTCTGCGGTGCTGGCGGGCTCTGCCGCTGCCAGCGTGTTCCTGCCCTGACCCCGAAAGGAGAGTGTCCATGTCCGTATTTGCCGATATTCTGGTGCTGGCGGCCCTGATCGCCGCCGCCTGGCTGGGAGCCAAGCGGGGCCTGCTGAAAAGTCTGGCGGGCCTGCTGATCGTCGTGGTGGCCCTGCTGGGGGCCTCCTGGGCCGCCGACCACCTGACGGAGCCTGTGGCCCAGTGGATCGAGCCCCGGGTGACCCAGCGGGTGGAACAGAAAATTGAGGAGAGCCACGCCGCCGACGCGGGCCAGATGCTCCAGGCTCTCAGCTTCCGGGGCGACAGCCTCCAGAAGCTGCTGGACACCGTTTCGCAGCGGGTGCAGGAAACAGGGGAGAGCCTGATCCGGGCGGTGAGCCTCAGCGTGGCCCGCTCCGTGGCCAGCACGGCGGTGTATGTGGTGGTGTTCCTGATTCTGCTGGTGCTGCTGTGGCTTTTGATGAAGCCGCTGAATGCCATTGTCACCAGGCTTCCCCTGATCAGCACCGTCAACGGTCTGGGGGGCGCGGCCCTGGGTCTGGTGTGCGGCGGTCTTACGCTGTTTGTGGCCGTGTGGGCCATGCAGCGCTTCGGCTGGCTCCTGACCCCGGAGCTCATCGACAGCACCACACTGCTGAAATTCTTTGCAACCCAGACGCCGCTGGGCCTTCTGGCGGCGCTGTGAACAATTTACCCAGATAACGGAGGGAAACCATGCAACCGACTCTTTGTTCCAAATGTAAGAAAAATGTGGCCGTGGTCTTTATTTCCCGGCAGAATGAAAAGGGCGAGATGGTCAACGAGGGCCTGTGCCTGAAATGCGCCGCCCAGCTGGGCCTGCCC
>ENA-UOJO01000616-UOJO01000616.1-human-gut-metagenome-genome-assembly--contig:-P57-NODE-616-length-53440-cov-7.887365_pt1 | contig 53440 bp, 31 predicted proteins | sample MGYA00242351_ERZ723898 | MGnify/ENA metagenome assembly ERZ723898 | reverse complement strand
GTTCGTTCAAATCGCGTGCGTCTTCATGTGGCTAAAATAGTGTCAACAGGCTATAATACGGTAATCGTACCGCTGATTCTCCGATATGCGTATGGATTGCAGGATGCGTTGCCGTACCTGTGCCTGACTGTCGGAATCGGGGAGGTATTTTCTGCGTGGGTACTGGGGCTTGTTCTGTTGGTAGCCCTGCGCAAAACACGTATCGGGTCGTATGTATCCTGAGTTCGGCTGTATATAGTACGCCCCAAGCAATCGTTCGGGGCGTGCTTTTTGATCCATTGGAAGTACAGCCTGATCAATGCGGATTTCTCCGAGTGAACAATTTGCATCAAAATTGCACAGAAGCATTGACAGATGGTGAACAAAATGGTATAATGCGTGTATGCGATGCTGTTCGCAGACTCTACACAATACACAATGAAAGCCGAGAAAAGGAGAATAGTTAATGCGAATGAAGTATTCAGCCAAACGTTTGTTTCGCTTGATTTCCGCGATGGCTCTGCTGTTGCTGGGTTGCTGCGCTGTGACCGGATGCACCGGAAACGGCGGTGAGGAAACCTCTGCCACGGGGACACAGCACGTAGAGGAATCGGGAGAACCGACTGGTTCTGACCAACACACGGAAACTGAGACGCCCACCGAGCCTTGGACGGAATCCGGCACCACGGAAGAGACTGCCGAGTCTGAGACGATTCCGCCGGAGGATCCTGCACTCAATGTCTTCCCCACCGAGGGGGATAACATTGAAATCGGCATTTTCTGGGAGCCGCCTGCAAAGTTCACGACGCCCCAGCAGTACGATTGGATCCGGGATGCGCATATCACCTTTATCGAGATGACCAACCGTGAGCTGATCAGCGGTAAGGACGGCCCTCAGAATGAGCTGAAGCTTGCCGCCGAGCGTGGAATCGGCGTGACGTACAATCCCGGTGCGGACGGCAAGAATATTATGTCCATGACCGATGCCCAGTTGGTAGATTACCTGACCCGTTTGCAGGATGATCCTACTATCATCGGTATCCATGTCGTTGACGAGCCGACCAATCCGTGGGCATACGGACGCGTCTGCCGGATCATCAAGCAGAACGGACTGTGCGCACGCCTCAATTTCCTGCCTTCCTTTGCAACTTGGGTGTTTGAGAACTACCAGGGTCACGTAGAGGATACCATCATCGCGACCGGGCGGGAGAATTACAGTTACCTTTCCTACGACCAGTACCCGTTCCCCTATAACGGCGGGGATCCGTCCGCCATGTACGCCAACCTGAACCAGTTCCGCGAAATCGGTCTGAAGTACGATGTGCCTACCGCGTTCTACATTCAGTCCATCGGTGAGCACGGAAACTTCCGTCGTACCAACGGCAACGAAATCCGGTTGCATACTTCTGCCGGCCTTGCATACGGGATCAAGTCCTATACCTACTTCACATGGTGGACGACCGGCTTCTGTGATCCGGCAGATTACGGAATCATCTCTCCTTACGGCGAGAAGACCGATATTTACGATGATGTCGCCGAAATCAACGCACAGGTGCTGAAGGTGGGGCGTCTGCTCCGTCGGCTGGATGCGCTGGAGGTGTACCACAACCGCGGCACGGAGGCGGGCGTGACGTCATTGAACAGAAATACTGCGCCCATTTACCCGGAGACCGGACGCTTTATCGTTTCCTTGATGCAGGATCGTGAGACGGGGCGTGACTACATCATGCTGGTCAATAAGCACTACAAGAAGGAAACGACTGCTGAGTTCTCCCTGTCTGACCGTATTACGCATTTGTACAACTGTACCAATGCCTCCTACGAGGAAATGGATATTTCCTCCGGAAAGGTTACCCTGACCTTCCAGCCCGGTGGCTTTATCCTGCTCGCGGTTGGTCAGCATGACAACATTGTGGATAAGGTCGTGGATGTTGATAAGGACAATCTGGCGAAGAATAAGCCTGTTTCTGTCAGCGAGGTTAACCCCGGTAACGGCTGGTATGCGTATACGCTGACGGACGGAAACCGTACCGATGAAAACAGCGTTGCCCACGGCTGGCGCACAAGCTCTGAGCAGGGCTTTGTCACGGTGGATTTCCTCCGCGATGTGACCTTCAACCGCGTTGACCTATACCCTACCGGTTCAGGCTACGATATGGCAGAGGCGTTCCCGCGTGATTTTGCCATTCAGTTCTCCGTCGACGGCGAAACCTGGATTGATATTCTTACCAAGACGGACTACAAGGATGTAGCCAACGCTGTTCCCAGTTTCCAGTTTGAGGCGGTGACAGCCCGTTATGTCCGCGTGTACGTTACGCGCGGTACCGGAAGCGGTTTTGCCCTTGCCGAGATTGAGGTCTTCCATGACGATGGCAGTCTGCCTCCGGCGGACAGTTCGCACTACAAGACAGCGGGCGGCGAGGATGGCGGAACCAACGTGGCATTGAATCGCCCGGTGACGGCATCCAGCAACCTGGCGGGCTGGGATCCTTCCAGACTGACCGACGGAAACCATGGCACGTTGTGGTCGTCTGCTCTGAACCGGCACGCGACAGCTGACGAGGAGGAGTACTTTACAGTTGACCTGATGGATGCCTACACGCTGGATCGCATCGTGTTGATCCCGCGTGTCAACGACGAGTACTTCCCACAGATCTTTGAGGTGCAGGTTTCAGACGATGGGGAGACCTTCACCACCGTCAAGACGGTGGAGTATCCGACGCAGAACAAGGGGGCTGTTCCGATTACCGTGAAGCTGGAGGATACCGTCCAGGCGAGGTATGTACGTATTCGTGCGACCAAGTTGCGTGACCTCGCCGGCTTCGGAGATGGCTTCCTGTTCCAGTTGTCCGAGATTGAAATTTACAACAAGTAATTCGTGTTCAAAAAGTTCCGGTGACAGACAAGTGTCTGAATCACCCTTTGTCAAGTAGACAGTAAAAGTAAAAAAGCGAAAGCATTAAAAAAACAGCCGAGCCCTCTTGATTACAGGGGATTCGGCTGTTCCTTTCTTTATTCCCACTCCTCAAATCGCACTCCCAATTAGGGTGTGTTTCTACCATCTGTTGACACATATATTCCCGAACCTTTCGCAGACGATGATAATATGCGCCTTTGCTGATCCCCAGGCTTGCACACCATGCATCCACCGGTATCCCTTGCTCCTGCCGCTCCTGTGCCTGTCGCTGCCACTCGGACAGTTGCACATCTCGCCTTACCGCTACGATTGCTTGACTTGATTCATTCATCTTTCCTTTTCCTCCGTGTGTTTCGGACTGCAACGAACTTCAATTGTACTTCGGTACAGTTCGTTGAAATTTGTTGTACTTCATTGTACCACATTCAGAAAGATTCTTGAAGGCGCGGGGGTATTTGGGGGTTACCGTCTATGTACACGATGGGATACACGGCGCTCAACGGGCGTTTCTGCCACTCCTCGATCTCCGGCAGGATCTTGTTCGTTACGGATGTCACCATGGCTTCACTGACTTCAAAACCATAGATTTCCATGATCTGATCCGAGATCTGGCGGGTGCTCATTCCGCGAGCGTACATCCGGATGATCTTCTCGTCAATTTCGGAGATGTCCCGACCGTACTTCGGCACGATCTTTGGATCGTAATCGCTCTTGCGATCCTGAGGGACATTCACTTCCACAGGTCCATAGTTGGAACGGAGCGTCTTGGTTTTGTAGCCATTCCGAGAATCGGTGTAAGCCAGATCTTCCTCCTGCTTTTCCTTTTTCTGCGTTTCCATTTCTCCTTCCATCATTCCCTGGATGGTTCTGCCCAACAGATCCCGCAGAGCATTCTGAATATCTTCCGCAGATCTGATGTCGTATTCCTCAATCAATCTGGCTATGATCTCTCTTTTCCCGTCACTCATCGACGGGGATTTCCTTGGTCTTCCCATTTTTTCTCTTCCTTCCTGTGCTCTCTTCCTATTATACCACATTTCTTCGGTATTTACAGAAAATTTTGCACAGGCTTGATTTAGCGAAGACAGCAGATCGGGTAACAGACACAGCAGACTTTCATCATTGCGACAACCTCAAGGCATTTGGGAGTTTTTTCTGAATTATTTTGTCAAAGCGCCGCAATCCGCACAAAAACGCCACGACCTTTCGATCGTGACGCTTTTGTGACAGGCTTGAACAGCCGCCTTTGCGGGAAACAGGGTGATTACTTGCCCTGCATGCCGGTCTCGTAAGACTGGATCATCTTCTTGACCATCTGACCGCCGATGGACCCCGCCTGACGGGCGGTGAGATCACCGTTGTAGCCCTGGTTCAGCGTGACGCCCACCTCGGTGGCAGCCTCCATCTTGAACTGATCAAGAGCCTTCTTGGCTTCGGGAACGAGTGCCTTATTGCTTGCCATAATTGCGAATCCCCTTTTTGCGTGTTTGCGCTGGGCAACATTGCCCGGCGCGATCTATATTCATCGAGCCCGCAGAGCGAATCTCGCTCTCCGCCGAGGTGTCGGCGGCTGCGGGCTTCGTTCGTGCTTGCTCTGGTATTATTGTGATTCGCAGAATGCGGTTTATGAATGGGAAAATGTAGAGAAAATGTCATTGTGATATCCGCATAGTCAGTCATCCTCTTACATCAGAGCGCGTATTTGGTCTTGAGTCTGTCCAGTATCTTCCCGATCGGACGTGCGAACAGCAAAAGAAAGACCGTGTTGGACACAGCGTAGATTGCCGTAAACGGTGCGGCAGACAGAATCGCCGCAAGGTAGCGCGAAATATTGAAGGCGCCATCCGCCCACAGCACCGTCCAGATATCCATCAGAAAGGAATACAGGACGCCGGAGAGAACGGCATACAGCGTCAGCGCGATTCTGCTTTTCTTCAGCGGAGCCGCAAGCAGTCCGGCGATAAAGCCGAGTATCCCCCAGCTGAACATCTGGAACGGCGTCCACGGTCCCTGCCCGAAATAGAAATTGGATATCACCGCCGACAACGCGCCGGTCAGAAAGCCTGCCTCACTGCCAAAATACATTGCAGTGATAACCACCATCGCCGTCACCGGCTTAAACGCGGGGATCATAGCGAACAGGATTCTGCCCAGCACCGAGAGGGCAGTCATGCACGCGAGCAGAACCATCCGTTTCGCATCCGCCCCGCTCCGCTCAAAATGCAGAAAAACCGGGACGCAGGAAAGCAGCGTCACGCACAGGGATACCCACGCATACTGCCTGTCCCGGAACAGCAAGGCGCCGCCGACCACGACAGCCGGGATCAGAATCAGAAGAATGCAGTAGGAAATGATTTTTTTCATGCGTCCGCCCCCTCCGTGCAGAATCTTACAACCTGCCCGCAGGTCACGGCATTTTGGCATAGCGTGCGCGCCATGCGGTTTGCGGCAGTAGTATAGAAGGTGTTTCCGCCGAAGAAGCGGGACGGGGTATCCGCCGACAGTATTTCCCCGTCAAAGAACAGTGCGCATCGGTCGGCAGTCTCCGCCGCAAATTCAACGTCATGCGTGACCATCAGCAAGGTCATGCCGTCCGCCTTCAGCCGTGTCAGAATGTCCCGCAGCACCTGCTTTGCCCCTGCATCAATGCCCTTGGTCGGTTCGTCCAGCAACAGGATGCGCGGCTCTGTCAGCAGTACCTTTGCGAGCGCGCACTTCTGCTGCTCCCCGCCGCTGAGATCAAAGGGGTTGCGGTCGAGCAGATGCGCGATGCCGAACCTTGCCGCCGCCTCGGACACCCGCTTTTCGCGCTCCTGCTTCGGAACGCCGTGTGCTTCCAGTATCTCATAAAAGTCTGCCCGCACCGTATCCCGGATAAACACCGTCTGCGGGTTCTGCGGCAGGAGAGCCAGAAGACCGTGGTACAGGGAATTTCCCCGGTACTCCCGAATCAGCCTGCCGTCCACCAGCACTTTGCCCCGGTATGCCTTTCCGATCCCGGCTATGACCTGCAGCATCGTGGTCTTGCCGGTTCCGTTACCCCCAAGCACTGCGTACAGCTCCCCGGCGTACACCTGCATGGACGTGCCCCGCAGAACATCCGGCAAATCACGCTCGTAGCGGAACCAGACGTTTTTCAACTCAACCGCGACAGTTTCCCCGTGCCGGTACTCCGGTTCGGGAAGCATACCGCCGCGACTGCCGAAATGCCGTTCCAGAAAATCCCGCCCCTCCCGAACCGTCAGCGGACAGCGGTCGGGTATATGCAGGGACTGAAAAATGCGCACCGCGCTCGGCAGCCCCGCCCGCATCGGATGCCCCGCCGGGAGGGCGGCACCGATGCGCTCCGGCGCGTCACAAAGCAGGATTCTGCCGCCGTCCATCAGCAGTACCCGGTCGGCATCGGGGAACACCTCCTCCAGCCGATGTTCCGCCAGAATCACGGTCAGTCCCAGTTCCCGGTTGAGCTTTTGCAGGGTCGCCAAAAATTCCGATGCGGCGATAGGGTCAAGCTGGCTGGTCGGCTCGTCCAGGATCAGCACCTTCGGTTGCATTACCATGACAGCGGCAAGGTTCAGCAACTGCTTCTGCCCGCCGGACAGCTCGTCCGTCCGCTTGCGGAACCAATCCTGAATGCCGAAGTAGCTTGCCATTTCCCCGACGCGGCGGCGGATCACCTCGGTCGGAAGTCCCAGATTCTCCAAGCCGAACGCCAACTCATGCCAAACCTTGTCTGTAACGATCTGGTTATCCGGGTTCTGAAGCACGTAGCCGATGTCCGCCGGCGTCCGTTCCCCGCCGCCGTATACGATACTGCCGGTCAGTTCACCCGCCGGTGCAAGCTCCGGCTTGAGCAGGCGCAAAAGCGTTGTCTTACCACAGCCGGACTCCCCACATACCACAAGGAATTCCCCGCTCCGCACGGAAAAGCTGACCCCTTCTACCGCGTTCCGCTCCGCGCCCGGATACCGGAAGCTCAGATCCTTGATCTGTAGTATCTCCATACGATTGCCTCCCTGACTTCAATAGTAAACGGAAGGAGCGACAGCGCCCCGAACGCAATGTACACAGCCAGCGCCGCTGGCGTAAGCTCCGGTGTGCTGACGCGCGGATAGAAATCAAATGCCGTCACACCCGCCGCCATGCCGACCGCAACAACACCCATCAGGGCGGCGCAGACCGCCAGCAGTGCCCCGTCCCGCGCCGTAAAGCGGAACAGCGAGAAATTGGTTCGATGCCCCCGTCCGTATCCCCGCGCCTTCATGGAGGCAGCCGTCTCCATTGCATTTTCCAAAGACCACGCGATCATGGCAAGGAATACCCGTCCGGCACTCCGAACCTTATCCGTATAGCCGCGCGCCGCGTACAGCCCCATCGTCTTTTGCGCGCACCGAACACGCCTCATCTGCTGCCTGAACTGCGGTACGAACCGGAGTGCCATGGACAGTACAAGAGCCAGTCTGGGAATCACGCTGCCGAACAGGTACAGGAATTTGTCGCCGGTCATTACCTCGCTGTACCCCTTGCACCAGAGCAGAACGCCGACAACAGCCACCGCCAGAGCGAACCCGTACAGGAGCGCCTCCAGCGTGACCGGGTTGCCGTTCAGAAAAAACAGCGGCGTCACGCCGTTGTGCGAAAACAGTGGATTCGTGACCGCCACCAGCAGAAAAAGCGGCACATAAAAGCCGATATCGCCGGGAACCCGGCTCCGTCTTACCAGCATGGCACAAAACAGTATGCCGCCGAGCAGAGCTGTCAGCGACAGCACCGGATTGGCGGCAAACATCGCCACGGTCAGTACGGAGAGAAAGTACACCAGCAGAACAAACGGATGCACATTGCCAAACGCTTTCACGGTATCGCTCCTTCCACCCACATACAGCCCACATCCCTGCCGAGGTCGCAGGTATATACCCATTCCACAACCTGCCCGTCATGCAAAACATACCGGGAACAGCCGTAATCCGGGAATTCTCCGTCCACGCGGTACATCCAGCCGGACAGCGGTCCGCAGGAAAATTCATACAGGTAATGCAATCCCTGGATGTACACGCTCCCGAAGCTGTTTTCCCGCGCGCCCTGATACTCCATCTGAATCCGGTTATAGCGCACGGCGCGGTCGAGGATGTCAAACACCGTATCGCCGGGACGGAGCACGTAGCGGGTCGGCGGCAGGATCACGCCGTCCGGCGGCACGAACTCGTCCGAGCGGAGGGCGGGATCCAGATCCCCGTAATTCTGCAGAATCGTATCACACCGGATGCTGATGGTAACCGTCTCGCTGTCCGGCGTAATATCGTCGATATGCGTGAGGTAGTACTCGTCCACAGACTGGATATTGGTTCCGTTGATGACAACGGCAACCAGCAGAACGATTACGAACAGCGCCAGAATATCCTTCTTCATCCCGGTTTCTCCTTCCTGCAAAAGTAGGCAATACCGTGCAAAGCACGGGTGCAATGCACGGGCTGATGTTACTCGTCCCGGTACTCAGCGGCAAGCTCCTCCAGCTCCCGCTCCTTCCGGTGCCGTCTCCGCCGGATGCGGCGCACAAGCAGTACCGCCGTGACTGCGGCGACCACGCACAGCACAACCCCGATGATTATGCCGCGCAGCAGATTGTCCAGCTTGGTCTGGGTTTTGATGACATCCTCCCAACGCTCGATCTGCGCCCGGTCGTATTCACTCAGCGCACGGTATCGCGCCACAATGCTGTCCACCGTTTTCTTGTCCTTCAGGGAAATACCTTCAAAGGGGTACAGCTTCTCCCGAACGTCGGCATTGATGCTGTCAATCTCCGCCTGTATCGCCGCAATCTCCTGCCGCGCCGCCGTCAGCCGGGCGAGGTAGTCCTCCTTGCCTTCAAAGTCTTCGCTCTGGCGCAGCTTATCCAACAGGGTCGTGACCGTCACATACTGCTCGGTGGTCAGCGTGTCCGGCAGCGCGTCCACTGCCGCGCGGTCGGAGAGCGAAAAGGACAGCAAGGGGCGGTCGTCCGTTCCGGTTCCCGGGCTTTCCGTAACCGGCGTCGTATCCGCAATCCCGTCGATATCCACGCCCGCCGCGCGTGCCGCATCGGACAGCGTCCAGTAGCCGTTGACGTAACTCCGTTCCCCCTCGGGCAGTGCGTAAAAATCGGTCAGCATCCGCGTAAGCTCCGCCGCATCGGTATTCACGCCGATGCCGGCGATCTGCCGCTCCAGTTCCGCTATGCGTGTGCGCAGTGCATCGCTCTGCTCCGCGCGGAAATCGTACAGTGTGCGCATTCCGTTCGCCTGCCGCCACAGTGCCGCCATGGCACAGAGCGTCTGCTCCCCCGCCATGGTGTTGGAGCGATCCGGGCTTGAGGTAGGGTTATCCGGATCGTAGACAAAGGAATGCACGAATCCGCCGTCCGGCATCCGGTAGCGCAGGATGCCGTCCAGCAGAGTATTCCCGTTTTTGATAAAGCGCGGATCGGTCAGCGGCTCTATGCCGAGACAGCACAGTGCCACCGTGACCTGATCGGTGCTTTCGACGTTTTCCGTCCCCCAGCTGGAAAAGTCACCGGTGTCCAGCTGGAGCACCGACAGGCAGTCCAGCGACTCCTCCAGCACCTGGCGCACGGTCTTTGTGACCTGTTCACCGCTCTTTTTCAGCGTATAGGTATACGTTTTCTCGCTGTTGCGATACGGAGCGAGTGCCTGCAATGCCATTGCCGTAATGTCCGGGTCGGCGTTCCCGCCGCTCAGGGCAAACCCGCCGTCCGGCAGTTGCTGACGCAGGATCTCCAGAATAATATCATCCCGGGTATAGCAGGCTCCGTCCGGGATCGGGTAGCGCAGGCTGTCCAACGCGATAAGCCCCCATATCCAACCGTTGATGCCCTGCCGCCCAAGCGGAGTCGTCCTGCCGCGGTCGTATGTTCCGTCCGCGATAAGGTCGATCGGGTTCCCGTCCGCGTCGGTGCCGAGGGAGGTCGGGTCGCCGCCCATTGCCAGCACGGCAAGCGTGATGCGATGCCACTCGGTTGCCTTGGCGGCGCTCAGCTTGCCCGGTTCCCGATAGCGTTCCTGCACCCGATCCCGGATAACCGCCAGGTAGGCGGCATAATTGTCCGCGATACCCAGCCTGCCCAGTCCGATGGGATACCAATCCCCCGGCGTAGTCCCGGCGAGCGCGAGGTAGGCGTCATTCAGAAGACAGCCGTCCGGCTGTGCGCCGACATCGCATTTCTTCCACGCGAGGATGCCGTCCGCAATCGTCCGCGCATCCGCACCCCGTCCGTCCGCAGCTGCTGTCCGGACACTGCCGGCGGCAAGCAGAAGCAGGAGACACAGCGCAAGGCACGCAATCCGCCTACCCATTCCGACCGTTCCCTTCCCTGCGCCGCCCGGCACGTCCTGCTGTCAGGAGCGGGGCGGCTGCAAGCGCAATCAGAAGCAGAAGCGTTGGCGCGGCGGTGCTCCGGCACCCCTGCGATGCCTCGGAGTCCGTTCCGGGATCCGATGCCGCTTCCGACGGTGTGCCGGACACCGGCTCGGCTGTCTCCGCCGTTTCCGGTGTGGCGCTCACATCAGGCGTGGCATCCGAAGCGTCGGGTTCCGGCGCGATGCTGTCCGGCTCCGTACTGCTGTTGCTGCTACTGTCATCCGGACCGGTTGACTGCGTTTCGTCTGCCGGATGCGCCAGCGCATCGTGCAGCCGCACGGCGGCGGCGTCCACTGTCTCCTGTACCGCATCCAATGCCGCCATCACGCCCTGTGCCGCGTTATAGGCTTCGCGCACGTTTGCCCATCCGAGCAATCCGGAGGTGCGCGCCCGGCAAAGCGCCTCTGTCAGGCGATCCTTGTCCGCCACCGGGTAGTATCCACCCGCCGGCTGTGTGCCGACGTCCGGAATTGAAGTGCCGACCGAGGAAAAACCGCCTATGTCGGCGCCGTATCCCAGGGTAAACTGCACCCGCACGATGTCGCCGTCGGAGAGGTAGCAGTCGGAAAAGCCGACGTTCGGAAACACGGTGTTGACCGAATACATCCAGCCGGATCCGTTGGTGAACGCAAATTCGCCAAGATAGCCAACCCAGTTTTTTCCGTAATCGTCCGGGTCAAAGAAGGTCATGCTCTCCTCCAGGTGCGGGGTCAGAAGGGGCGGAATCGCCGGGGACAGATCCAGCCGGCGCGGTTCCGCCGGCACCGCGCTCCGCAGGTAACTGTTGTAGCGTTCCCCCGATGCCGTGCCGTCCGCGATATAGGCAAGGTAGAACGAGGACTTTGCCGTCCCTCCATAGTAACCGACCAAGCCGTTCTCCGACAGCAGGCGCAAAAGCTGTTCCGCCGCCGTTTCCCCTTCGCGGATCGGGACCTCCGTCGGTTCGACGATGTAGCCGCATCCGACCGTGAACGCCTCCACACTCCAGATCGCCCTGCCGATCTCCTCTCCCGGCTCGGCGCGCCGGTATAGGATGCGGTAGGTCAACTGCTTCTTTTTGCCGCCGTCGGAGGAGGCGGACACCGTGACGATGTTCTCCCCCTCCTCGGTAAAGTTCAACGTGTAGCTGGCTTTTTCGCTGTCGTCCCATGTCGGCTCCAGTCGCGTGCCATTGTGCGTGACGATTGCCCGTATCTTCTCGCCGCTTGCATTCCGCGCCCAGACGTCAAAGTTCTTTTTGCTTCCCCGTTGGACGGCGTTGTCCGTCAGAGTCGTGACCAACGACGGTCCCGACGATGCCCCCGACCGGATAGCCGGGAACATCGAAAACAGCATCAGGACTGCGCAAAGCAATAGCAATATCCGTTTGCCAAACTGCATTTTTATGACCATACTTCTTCCTTTCCTGCGGGATCGTGATGCAGAGCATCTATTACGTATAAGGAACCTGTTTCGCAGAGCACACAGGAAGGAAGAATCTTCCTCAGTCTGCTTTCCGCTTCGCGCGACCGGTCACGGCAGCGACACCCAGAATCGCCACAAACCATACACCGCACAGCGTAGACGAAGCGCATCCGGATGCGTCATCCGCCGTCGTGTCCGATGCCTGCGTATCTGTCCCATTGGAGTTCGTCCCGGTTACGTTCGTGGTCTCGGTCTCGGTCTCGGTCTCGGTCTCGGTCTCGGTCTCGGTCTCTGTCTCGGTCTCTGTTTCTGTCTCGGTTTCTGTCTCGGTCTCCCGGTGCAGTGCTTCCAGCGCCGCCTCGGCGGCAGTCAGAACCGCGTGGTTGCTCACATTCGCCTGCAGTTCCTCGGGAAGCGCATCATACGCCGCCCGTGCCGCGCGAACCGCATCCTCACTGTCCAGCGTAACCGTACCGATAGCCGCGATCATTCCCGCCACGCGGTCGATGCTGTCGGCATCCTCGGTGCTCTGCCACGTCAGCAACGGGTAACCGCCGTTCACCAGCGCGTAGGCGTCCCGCTTGAAGCTGTCCCCCAGCAGGGCAAGGAACGAATCCGACCGCATCTCCTCCGCCGTCCGGGCGGTCGCGGTATCCTCTCCGCTGGACACACCGCAGGCTGTCTGACCGGCGTCGTAGTAGCACCCGGAAATCTCGTTGCCGGATGTCACAAGGCTTGCAATACCCCCCGCGCCGTCCAGGATATTCATTCCGGTTACAGTGACCTTACCGGCATTGTAGCAGTTCCGGATTTCGTTTCCTGCCTGCACTCTGCCGGCAATGCCGCCGGCGTTGTCATCTGCCGTCACGATACCCATGTTGTAGCACGCGGAAACCGTAACGTGTACGGAGGTTCCGTTGCCCCCCGCCGACAAATGCCCGACGATACCGCCGACTGCGCCGTCCCGGGCAGTCACGGAGCCGATGTTATAGCAGCCGCGGATGATGCTGTCACCGCCGTCCCGCACCGTTCCGACGATACCGCCGCTCCAGCCGCTGCACCGAATGTCCGCACCGTTCCAGCAGTTGATAAAGTCCGCACCGTTGCTCCATCCGGCAATAGCGCCAATAAAGGAACGGTTGTCCGAGCCGATTTCACCGCTCGCCACACCGACATTCCGAATGACGGCGTTACTGCCAACGTAGCCGAACAGCCCGCCTGCATTCGAATACAGGTTGTCCAGAGCATATCCCTGTCCGTCAAAAATGCCGTCAAACTGCTTGGCGGACGATCTGCCGATCGGCACCCAGTCAGGATACTCACTCAGGTCAAGGTTTCCGGTCAAAAGGAAAACAGTGCCCGTGAAGGGCGCGCCGGCGTTCACGCGGTCGGCAAGCGCCTTGAGTTCTGCCGCAGTGCCGATGCGGTACGGATCGTCCGGCGTCCCGGCTCCCTGCCACGGCATTTTTTCCCGTATCTCAATGGAAAACGAGGTCTTGAGCATTCCGTACAGGACGTATACAGTGTCATCCCCGAGGCTCAGCTCGCCCGTGACGGACAGCCGATAGTCATTCAGTTCCTCGCTGTGTCCGTCGTTGTACACTGCCCTCACCACCAGTCCGGCAGGATCAAAGGTCTCCCCGGTAAAGTAGCTCGTCCGGTTCGGCACCTGCGTCACGGAGATGGAAGTGACGTAGGGAGCATCCGTATCCAGCGCCGCCTCCCCGCCGACCAGCGCAATGGCAGACGCCAACGCGGAGTAATTCCGCACATAGCGCCGCTCTGCCTCCGGCACTGCACGGAACAGCGCCAGCGCTTGCTTCAACTGCGCCTTATAATCAGCCGCAGAGGAATCATCCGCCGCCTCGATGGCAGCCATCGCCGCCCGGCAGGCATCCGCCGCGTCTCCCGCGTCCGCCCGCATATCGTACAGGGCACTCATCCCGTTTTCAAATCTCCAGTAGGCAACCAGCGCATAGGTAGCCTGATCGTTTGCCATGGAGTTCCAGCCACCGTTCACAACATGGCAGAAGCCGCCGTCCGACAGCCGGAAGCGCAGCATCCCGTCCAGCAGAGTCTTGCCGTCGCGGGTGATGAAGCGCGCGTCCTTGGCAGGATCAATGCCGACTGCGCAGAGCGCCACCATGACCTGCGCAATGCTCTCCACGTTGTCCGTGTTCCATGAGGTAAATCCGCCCGCCTCATTCAAAAGGGAGCCGAGACGGTCAAGCGCTTCATCCACGCACTGCCGCACGGTTTTGGAAACTTCCGTTTTGCTGTTCCCGTTGGTATAGGTATACACCGTGTCATCGTTGTAGTACGGCGCCAGCGCCTGGATTGCCATCGCGGTCATATCCACATCGGAGGTTGTCCCGTAGCCGCCCAGAACCCAGCCGCCGTATGCGTTGCCCTGTACCCCGTCGGTCAGCTGCATTTTCAGGATTTCCGTGATAAAGGTCGCGCGCGGGTACTTTGCATCGTCCGGCACCGGGTACATACCGGTATCCATGGAGATCAGCCCCCAAATCCAGCCGTTCAGCCCCTGCGTGCCGGGTCCGTCCCGGAGCACACAGTTGTAGCTGCCGTCCGCGATAAGGTTGATCGGATGGCCGTTATAGTTGCCGAAAGCCGTCGGGTCGCCGCCCAGCGCCGCGATTGCCACGACCGCCCGGTGCCATTCGGTCGCCTTGACGCGGTGCAGGATACCCCCGTTGTCGGCGTATGCTTTCTCGATATATGCCCGCATCGCGGCAAGATACGCCGCATACCCGTCCCCGTCATCGATCATGTAGGAATACGTGCCGTTGCTCCGATACCCGAAGCGCCCCATGGCAAGCGCCATCCAGTCGGTCGCGGTCGAGCTGACGCCGGAAAGGTACTTCTCGTTGCCGAGCAGACTGCCCTCAATGCCGCCCTGCTTCCGGGCACTGGCGACCGCCGCCCGGATATAAGCCGCAAGCTGTGCCGAAAGCTCGGTTTTTTCCGTGTAGGACGGGCGCACAGGCTCATCGCCGCATACGGAGGACTCCCAGGCAAGAGCCGGAATTCCGTCCCCGTCCGTGAACGCCTCCCCCAGCTGTGCGGCGGAAAGCGTGTCAACGGCGGTACATTTCCCGTCGGTTCCGGTGCCGCTGAGGTAGTAGCAGTCGGTGCAGCTGCCGCGGCTTGCACCGATAACGGCGCCGACATTGTTGCCGTTTCCGGCAGAATCCACCACATTGCCCGCATTATAGCAATGCTCCAGCACCGGGGACGACGCCTTGTGTCCGCCTGTCACGCCGCCGACCGTGGCGGGTCCCGTCACGGTGCCGGCGTTGTAGCAGTTCTCCACCCTGCCCGCTCTCCAGTGCTGTCCCGTCACGCCGCCGATGTAACCGGTCGTGCCAGACACCGTTCCCTTGTTGTAGCAACCGCTGACCGTGCCGGCTCCATTGACCGCACCGACGACACCGCCGATGTTGGCTCCGCCGGATACCGACGCCTCGTTGCCGCAGTTGCGCACCTGCCCGGCGGTCAGCTTGCCGATCACGCCAGCGGCGTTGGATGTGCCGTTCACCTCGCCCCGAACAACCAGGTTCTGCACCGTGCCGCCGTTTACTTCACCGAACAGTCCGACCGCCGATCCGGACGCGATATACAGCCCGCTGATTACATGGTAGCCACCGTCAAAGGTCCCCTTGAACGGGTTGGCAGCCGTACCGATCGCTGTCCAGGGGTTACTCTCGCCGCCAAGATCAATATTGGCGGTCAGTGTCACGGTCTTGCCCTCATAGGACTCCCCGCTGTTGACTGCGTCCGCAAAAGCCTGCAATTCAGCCGGCGTACCGATAGTAAGAACCGGCTCGTTTTCCGCAGCGGACACCGGTACGGAAAAGGGTATAACGGACAGCAGCAGTATAACTGCCAGCAGCCCGGCTGTCAGTTTGTTGATTTTCAGATTCATCTTTCATCATCCTCCTCAGAAGTTCCGGAAATTTTGTGCAGTGGAGCGCCTGTCGCGCTACACGTTTTCCTGATGATCTGACTCCCCGCCCGGAGTCCGCTCTCACCAGATGACATCGTTTTTCCCTCCTTCCACACAAAAAGCGCCTTCAACCTTCCAAAGGAAGAAGACGCGCACCGGGGAACGGCAAACAGGGGCTTGACGGCACACAAACCGGAATCCCTGCCGGAAATTCCTCGGCTGCACGCTTCCCACCCGAAACATGTTGAACCTGAAAGACACGACGGCATCCGGCCAACGGAACCCTCTGCACAGCGCCTGTCCGGCTGTATGGCGGCATCCTGCCCGCCGGAACGGTAAAGCACCAGAAGTTTCCCTTTGTCAGACACAGCAATGGCGGTTGTTCCGGATTTGAACCGGATTTTCTTTTCATCTACTCAGCGTACAACTTTTCAAACCGTATCTTTCGCTCGCTATTCAATTCGCAGATGAGTATACCACATTTTCCCGCCACTGTCAACAGTTTTCGGAAATTTGTCCGCGGATCCGCAGGGGGGAGTTTGTCCCTTTGAACGCCGCGCTCAGACGAAACAGCTGCGCCGGAGAAGCGTTTCCGATTTATTCAGCACTTCCCGAACAAAAGCTCTTGCTTTTCCCCAAGTAATATGGTATACTTGCACTGGGGTTCTGCCAAGGGAATCTCCGATCTTATTGAAAAACCGAAAGGACACAGTCATGAAAAGCACGAAACAGGACATGGAACGGCTGATTGCCCTCCATCCGTATACAAACCCCGCCTCTGTCCCGGTGGAATACACGCTGGGCGACAGGCACTATTGCGGCTTCCCCGCCGAATTTCATCCGGTTGCCGAAACGCGGCGGGTGGATGCCAATCTGTACGAAACAACGGTTACTGCGCACACGCCGGAGGGGCTGGAGTTGCGCGCCGTCTGCCAGTCCTTCCTTGACTTCCCTGTCGTGGACTGGGTCATGTACGTCACCAACCGGGGCAGCGATAACTCCCCTGTCCTGTCGGACTGGCACATCACCACCACGTACAGCGGGCAGTCCCCCGTGCTGGCGCACAGCAACGGAGACACCTGCGGCGAGGACGGCTACACATGGTTTGATACCGTGCCGGAGGACGGCGGAACGCTGACAATTCAGCCCGACCGCGACGGAACTTCCTGCAAAGGCGCCTTCCCCTATATGCGGCTGCGCTTCAGCGATTGGGGCATCAATGTGGCTGTCGGCTGGACAGGCACATGGCGGGTGGACGTGCTTCGCACCGGAGATGCCGTCACGCTCCGGGCAGGACAGGCGGCATTTGCCTCCTACCTCAAGCCGGGCGAGACCGTCCGCACCCCGCGTATGACCTACGAGGCATACACCGGCGGGGAGGATCGCGCCCGCAATCTGTGGCGCTCCTTCTACCTCGCACACATTCTGCCGCGCGAAAACGGCGCACCGCTCCCCTCCAAGCTGATCCTGCACACGTGGATGATCGACGGTCTGCCGGAATTCTGCGGCGTGACCGAAGAAAATCAGAAAAGAGCCATTGACGCCTACCGGGCTGGCGGTTTGGTTCCCGATATATGGTGGATTGATGCCGGCTGGTATCCCTGTGACAACAACTGGCCTACGACAGGAAACTGGTATCCGCACCCCGAGCATCTCCCGAACGGACTCGCGCCCATCGGAGAGAAATGTGACCGGGAGGGCATCCAGCTGCTGGTGTGGTTTGAGCCGGAGCGCGTCTACCAAGGCACCAAGCTGTTCCGGGAGCATCCGGAGTTCCTGCTCCGCTACCACGGCGAGCCGAACGATTGGTGGGACGGCAACGCGCTGCTCGACCTCGGCAACCCCGCCGCCTGCGACTGGCTGATTGATCTGGTGGACGGCATCATCAAGGAGTCGCACATCCGCATCTACCGGCAGGACTTCAACTTTGCGCCTGCGCAGTACTGGGATACCAACGTCGAGGAAGGGCGCGTGGGCATCCGGGAAAACCTGCACATTCAGGGCTACTATCGCTATTGGGACACGCTGTTGGAGCGCAATCCCGGACTGTGGATGGACTCCTGCGCCTCGGGCGGTCGCCGGAACGACATCGAGACCATGCGCCGGGCGGTACCGCTGCACTACACCGATGTCGGCTACGGCAAGCACCCCATCAAACAGCTCCAGCACCGCGAGATGTTTGAATGGATCCCCTACTTCCGCGCCCATACCATGAACTGGGATACGGCGGACAGCACCTACGGCAACACGAACCTGCCGCTGGATGAGTTCGCATTCCAGAATGCCATGGCGCCCGCCATGACCTGCATGGTGGAGTGGAACGACACCCCCGCACAGTTCGCACTGGCACGCCGCATGATCCCGGTCTGGCGCCGTGCCGCCGACCTGGAGCTGTCCTGCGACTACTACCCGCTGACCGCCTGCCGCGCATCGCAGGAGGACTGGTACGCGATGCAGTTTGACGGGGAACGCGAAGGCTTTATTCAGATCATTCGCAACAACCGTGTGGCGGAGGACAGCGTGACCGTGCACCCGCACGCCGATCCTACCCGCTCCTACACCTTCACCGATCCGCTCGGCAAACGGAGCTTTACCGTATCCGGCGAACAGCTGGCACGGGAGGGCTTCTGTGATGCACTGCCGCTCCGGGCGGGCGTCCTCTGGTTCTACGAAAAGAAATAAGTCCGTAAAATGAAAAGTCACAACCACCGGTCAAGCCGGTGGTTGTGACTTTTCATTCGGCGATCGGCAAATCACCCATCGTTCCCGGTTTTGTTTTCCGGCGTGCTTTCCTCTTCGGTCGGTGCGGCGTATCCGCACACCTTACAAACACCGTTCTCCATGCGATGCCCAAGAGCCGGGATCTCGGTATGCCCGAACACAACTGCGCCGCACATGGTGCAGCTCATTCCGCTGGTATGACCGGGCTTGTCGCAGGTCGGCTCCTCACGCGGCAGCTCCACAAGGGAGTGCCCTCGCTTCGCTACGGGCTTCCGCTCCGTCAGCACCTTATTGCAAACCGAGCAGTGAGATCCCTTGGACAGTCCTTCCTTCTGACAGGTCGATGCCACAGCGGGATCCTCGACCTCGGTGTGTCCCTTCGCAGGGATCTCTTCTGTCTTGGTCGCGTGGCAAACCGCGCAGGTATAGGTCTTTACACCCGTATCTTCGCAGGTGGGTTCGGTCGTAACTACGCCGTCATCCCACTCGTGCCCCTTTGCGGGAATCTCTTCCGCCTTGGTATCGTGACAGACCGTGCAGGTATAGGTCTTTACGCCCTTGTCTTCGCAGGTCGGTTCGGTCGTAATCTTGCCGTCATCCCAATGGTGTCCCGTTGCCGGAACCTCCGTCTGCTCGACCAAAACCTTGTTACAGACAGAGCAGTGCTTGCCTTCGGTCTTGCCCGCTACCTCGCAGGTTGCGGGAACTGCCGGGTCGGTGACCTCGGTGTGTCCCTTTGCGGGAATCATGGTCTGCTCGACCAACACCTTGTTGCAGACAGAGCAGTGCTTTCCTTCGGTCTTGCCCGCCACCTCGCAGGTTGCGGGGACTGCCGGGTCGGTAACCTCGGTGTGTCCCTTCGCGGGAATCATGGTCTGCCCGACCAACACCTTGTTGCAGGCAGAGCAGTGCTTTCCTTCGGTCTTGCCCGGCGTCTCGCAGGTCGCGGGAACTGCCGGGTCGGTAACCTCGGTGTGTCCCTTCGCGGGAAGCTCTTCTGTTCTGGTCGTATGACAGACCGTGCAGGTATAGGTCTTTACGCCCTTGTCTTCGCAGGTCGGTTCAGTCGTGATCTTGCCGTCATCCCAATGGTGTCCCGTTGCCGGAACCTCCGTCTGCCCGACCAACACCTTGTTGCAGGCAGAGCAATGCTTGCCTTCGGTCTTACCCGCTTCCTCGCAGGTCGCGGGGACTGCCGGGTCGATAACCTCGGTGTGCCCCGTTGCCGGAATTTCGGTCTGCGGGGTCAGAACCTTGTTACAGACCGCACAATGCTTTCCTTCGGTCTTACCGGCAGTCTCGCAGGTTGCGGGGACTGCCGGGTCGATTACCTCGGTATGCCCTGTTGCCGGAATTCCGATCTGCTCCTTCAGGACAGCGTTGCAGATGTAGCAATGCTTGCCCTCTGTCTTACCTGCCGTCTCACAGGTCGCCGGAACCGCCGGGTCGATAACCTCGGTGTGCCCCGTTGCCGGAATTTCGGTCTGCGGGGTCAGAACCTTGTTACAGACCGCACAATGCTTTCCTTCGGTCTTACCGGCAGTCTCGCAGGTCGCGGGAATTGCCGGGTCTGTCACGACGGAATGCCCCTTTGCGGGAACGATTTCCTGCTTGACCAACTCCTTCCCGCAGACCGGGCAGTGCTTGCCCTCCGTCTTGCCCGGCGTCTCGCAGGTCGCGGGGACCGCCGGGTCTATAACCTCCGTGTGTCCCGTTGCCGGAACCTCGGTTTGCGCGATCAGCACCTTATGGCAGACCGAACAATGCTTGCCTTCCGTTTTGCCGGGCACTTCGCAGCCCGGTGCGACAGGCGGGTCTGTCACCTCTGTATGCCCGGTTGCCGGAACTTCTGTCTGCGCAATCAGTATCTTTTCGCAAACCGAGCAATGCTTGCCTTCCGTCTTGCCGGGCGTCTCACAGGTTGCGGGAACCGCCGGGTCTGTCACGGCGGAATGCCCCTTCGCCGGAACCGTTGCCGACTCGACCAGCACCTTTCCGCAAACCGAGCAATGCTTGCCTTCGGTCTTGCCCGCTTCCTCGCAGGTTGCCGCAACAGCAGGGTCAGTCTCCACGACGTGACCTATTGCGGGCAGATACCGTTGCGCCTGCAACGTCTGATTGCAGACCGAGCAGTGCGATCCGTCACTCCAACCCGCCTCGGTACAGGTAGGCGCCTTGCCGTGGTCAATGACCTCCGTGTGTCCCTTCGCCGGCAGAACCTGCTGGAGCGTGAATGTCCGCATACACACGGAGCAGTACACGCCCTCGCTCATGCCGATGGAAACGCAGGTAGGCTCCACGCGCGGCAGGGTAACCAGGGTATGATCCGCCAGCGGCACCTTTTCCTGTGCCTTCATGACTGTTCCGCACGTACTGCAATGGGAGCCTTCCGTCAGTCCCTCCTTCATACAGGTTGCGGGGACGGCGGGATCGGTCACCACGGTGTGTCCGGTTGCCGAAACTGTTTTCTGTTCAACAATGGTCACTCCGCAGACCGCGCACACGCGCCCCTCGGTACAGCCGTCCTGGGTACAGGTCGGCGCACGGGCAGGCAAAACCTTCTCGACGTGTCCGCCGAGGGACGGGGTAACCTCTCCGCATACCAGGCAAACCTGATCCTCCGTACAGGAGGAAACGTTCGGATCGTATGTATGTCCCGTGGCAGGGATCGTCTCCAGACCGTACAGGATGGCGCCGCATCCCTCCCGTCCGCACCGCGCTCCGCTGGTGTGTCCCGCCGTCTTGCAGGTCGGCTTCAGTTCCGGAACCTCCACCGTAATGTGATCCAGCTTGTGCAGGATAGTCTGAGGCACGATTTCAAGCCCGCAAACCGAGCAGAACGAACCGCCGGTCCAGCCGAAGTTTTCGCAGGTCGGTTCCTGACCGGGCTCAAACACTTCCTGGTGCGGCAGCTTCGCTACCGCCTGCGGCGGAGCCGGGCAGTAGCCGCAGATCTCACACTCCTCCCACTCGGTTTTGCCAGCCACCGAACAGGTCGATGCAATGGCAGGATGCTTGATCATCCGGTGTCCGGTAGCGGGCACCTCCTGCTGTGCGGTCAGCACCGCCCGGCAAACAGCGCAGTGCGAACCGATTGTCTTGCCCGGCTGATCACAGGTCGGCTCCACGGCGGCATCCTCCACCGGCTCGTGCCCATGCGCAGGGATCTCGGTCTGCGAAACGCGAACGGTATGGCAGGTTGCGCAATGCTCCCCTTCCGTCAGTCCGTTCTCGGTACAGGTCGGCGCACGGGCGGCATCCGTCACCCATGTATGCCCCAGCGCAGGCACAGGCTGTTGCGGAGTCAGCACGCTGCCGCAGACCGAGCAATGCTTGCCTTCGGTCTTGCCCGGCTGCTCGCAGGTTGCCGCTACGGCGGCATCAACTGCCTCCTTGTGTCCCGCGGCAGGCACCTCCGTCTGCTCCGTCAGCACCTTATGGCAGACCGAGCAGTGCTTGCCCTCTGTCTTGCCGGCTTCGGTACAGGTCGGCACCACCGCCTCATCGGTTACCTCGGTATGTCCCGTAGCAGGGATTTCCTCCGGGGCAGTCAGAACTTTGTTGCAGACCTGGCAGTGACTGCCAGCCGTTTTTCCAGCCGTTTCGCAGGTAGCAGGAACCGGTGCATCGGCGATCTCCACGTGACCGGTCGCCGGAATCTCCGTCTGCTCCACGAACACCTTCCCGCAGACCGGGCAATGCTTGCCCTCTGTCTTACCCGGCTGCTCGCAGGTCGCCGCCACGGCGGCATCAACTGCCTCCTTGTGTCCCGCGGCAGGCACCTCCGTCTGCTCCACCAGAACCTTATGGCAGACCGAGCAGTGCTTGCCCTCTGTCTTGCCGGCTTCGGTACAGGTCGGCGCCACCGCCTCATCCGTGACCTCGGTATGTCCCGTGGCAGGGATTTCCTGAGGGGCAGTCAAAACCTTGTTGCAGACCGAGCAATGGCTCCCCTGCGTTTTGCCTGCCGTCTCGCAGGTCGGCTCGACGGCGGCATCCGCCACCGCAACGTGTCCTTTGGCAGGGATGCTCTGCTGTGCGGTCAGCACCTTGCCGCAATCGCGGCAGTGACTTCCCTGCGTTTTGCCCGCCTGCTCACAGGTCGGCGCCACGGCGGCATCGGTCACAGCAACGTGTCCTTTGGCAGGGATGCTCTGCTGTGCGGTCAGCACCTTGCCGCAAACGGAGCAGTGACTGCCCTCCGTCTTTCCCGCTTTATCGCAGGTCGGTGCCACGGCGGCATCGATCGCCTTGGTATGTGCCGCCGGAAGCGGCTTCTGCTCAATCAGAACCTTCCCGCAGACAGAGCAGTGCTTGCCCTCTGTCTTGCCGGCTTCGGTACAGGTCGGTGCCACTCCCTCATCCGTGACCTCGGTATGACCAAGTGCCGGTACCGTCTCCTGTGCCCGCAGAATTTCCCCGCAGGTGGCGCAATGCGTCCCCGCCGTCAGTCCGTCCTGCTCGCAGGTAGCGGGCACGGCAACGTCGATCTCCTCGGTATGCCCGGTCGCCGGGATGGATCCGGTCTTTTCCTGTCCGCAGTAGGTACAGCGGAGAACATAGTGCCCGTTCTCGGTACAGGTCGCCGCCTGCCGGGAGCCGGGTACCTCCTTCATATCATGATTGCACAGAGTTTCCGATTCCGCGCCGGACGGAGAGTCTTCCGTCTCGGAATCCGGTTCCGTCTTTTCCTCAGGCAGAGTAAATTCTATCTCACCGCGATCCCAGATGGCGTTGCAAGAGACAAGCGCCGTGCCTACCGCCAGTATCAGCAGAAGCAGCAGGGAGCACAGTGCCCAGCCGAAGCGGCAATGTCTGCACAAAGGCATTCTTTTTCGCATACTGTGTACCTTCCTTACCAGAATTCACACCGGGCTCCGGCGCGGCGCGCCTCACCCGGTATATATATTTGCATCAGGCAGATTTCCGTCGAAAGAAAACAGCCTGTCCGGGTATACTAAGCCCATACTTCCCTCACATTATATCATATCCGCCGTGTATTTTCAAGGGGGTTCCCCAAGAAAATCCGTTTTTCCTATTGACAAGAACCGACTTTTGGTATATAATCACGCCGTGCGTTATTCCTACAAATCCGGTAGGAAAAGAAAAGCCGTGCAGGTGCAGAAGGAGATAGGTATGGATCACAAAAAAATACAGCAGTATTCCGTCACAGGCATGAGCTGTGCCGCCTGCTCCGCCCGCGTGGAGAAGGCGGTATCTGCCGTGCCGGGCGTTACGTCCTGCGCCGTCAGTCTGCTGACCAACTCCATGGGCGTGGAGGGCGATGCCAGTCCGGACGCCATTGTGGAAGCCGTGCGAAAAGCGGGCTACGGCGCCGCACCGAAAGGGACGGAGGCACCGCACCCGGATACCGCAGCAGCGGACGATCCGCTCGCCGACCGGGAAACGCCGCACCTTGTGCGCCGGCTGTGCTGGTCGGTCGGATTTCTGCTGGTGCTCCTGTATATTTCGATGGGGCATATGATGTGGGGATTCCCTCTGCCCGCCCGGCTGGCGGACAACCACATCGGGCTGGGACTGATCCAACTGCTTCTGACGGGTATCATCATGCTCATCAACCGAAAATTCTTTATCAGCGGTTTCCAGGCACTGGCACACCGCGCCCCCAACATGGATACGCTGGTAGCGCTCGGCTCCTCGGTCGCGTTCCTGTGGAGCGTATTTGCGTTGTTCGCCATGACCGATGCCGTGACGCGCGGCGACCACGCCGCCGCGCATGACTGGATGATGCAGTTCTATTTTGAATCTGCCGCTATGATTCTGACGCTCATTACGGTGGGCAAGACGCTGGAGGCGCGCTCCAAGGGAAAAACAACTGATGCCCTGCGCAGTCTCATGAAGCTGTCCCCCAAGACCGCTACGCTCCTCCGGGACGGACGGGAGGTCACGGTTCCGGTAGAGCAGGTTGCGGCGGGCGATATATTTGTCGTCCGCCCCGGCGAAAGCATCCCGGTGGACGGCAGGGTGGAATCCGGCTCCGGCGCTGTCAACGAGGCGGCACTGACCGGCGAAAGCCTGCCCACAGACAAGGCGGCAGGTGACAGCGTTTCGGCGGGCACCATCAACCAGTCCGGGTTTCTGACCTGCCGAGCCACACGCGTCGGGCAGGATACCACGCTCTCGCAGATCATCCGCATGGTCGGCGACGCCGCCGCGACCAAGGCGCCCATCGCCAAGATCGCCGACCGGGTGTCGGGCGTATTCGTGCCGGTGGTCATGGGCATTTCACTCGTCACATTCCTTGCGTGGATGCTGATCCGGCAGGATGTCGGCTTCGCACTGGCACGCGGCATCTCCGTGCTGGTCATCAGCTGCCCCTGCGCACTGGGACTGGCAACCCCGGTCGCCATCATGGTCGGCAGCGGCGTCGGGGCGCGGGGCGGGATCCTGTTCAAGACCGCCGCCGCGCTGGAGGAAGCCGGCAGAATCAGGACAGTCGTTCTGGACAAGACCGGAACCGTCACCAAGGGTGCCCCCCGCGTCATGGATATCCTGCCGCTCGGCGTGAGCGAGGAGCAGCTCCTGACTGCTGCGCTGTCGCTGGAGCGCGGCAGCGAGCATCCGCTCGCCCGCGCCGTATGCGAGGAAGCCGCGCGCAGGGGGCTGGACGCGCCCGCGCCTGTGGATTTCCGTGCCCTGCCAGGGCACGGGCTGACCGCCGCCACCCCTGATGGCGAGTTGCTGCTCGGCGGCAATCTCGCACTCATGCACGACAGGCTGGGTAACGCGCTGACGCCCGCCGAATGGGCGGACTGCACCGCACGCGCCGAGGCGCTGGCGGACGAGGGAAAAACGCCGCTGTTCTTCGCGCGCGGCGTGCGTCTCCTGGGCATCATCAGCGTGGCAGACGAAATCAAGCCCGAGAGCCCTGCCGCCATCCGTGCCCTGCGCGACATGGGACTGGAGGTGGTCATGCTGACCGGCGATACTGCACGCACAGCCCGCGCTGTCGGCAGACAGGCGGGACTGGATGAGGCACACGTCATCGCCGGCGTTCTGCCGGACGGCAAGGAGCAGGTCGTGCGGGATTTGGCGCGCCGGGGCAAGGTCGCCATGGTCGGTGACGGCATCAACGACGCGCCCGCCCTGACCCGTGCCGATCTTGGCATGGCAATCGGTGCCGGGACCGACGTCGCCATAGATGCCGCCGATGTCGTGCTGGTCAACAGCCGCCTTTCGGACGTGCCTGCCGCCGTGCGGCTGGGGCGTGCCACCCTGCGCAATATCCATGAAAACCTGTTCTGGGCGTTTTTCTACAACGTCATCTGCATCCCCATCGCGGCGGGCGTGCTTATCCCGTTCGGTGTGACGCTTGACCCCATGTTCGGCGCCGCCGCCATGAGCCTGTCCAGCTTCTGCGTCGTGACCAACGCCCTGCGGCTCAATCTGTGCCGCATCCGGGGCAAGGAAAAGCCCGAACCGGCAGCTGTCCCTCAATCCGTACCCGCTCCGGCACCCGCAACCTCCGTCCCCGCCACGCTCCTGCACATCGAGGGCATGATGTGCGCGCACTGCGAGGCAACCGTCCGGGAGGCGCTGTGCCGTCTGCCCGGCGTGGCTGGCGCAGAGGTCAGCCACACGGCAGGTACGGCGCGCGTGACCTTCACGGACGCGCCGCTCCCGGACGGAGCACTTTCCGCCGCCGTGGAAGCAGAGGATTACCGGGTCACCTCTGTGGAGCATACCGAATAATCCGGATAACCGGGCACATCGGCTCACACAGCATCCTCTCAGAAAAAGCTCTTGGTGGTTTAGGCTTCTTTCAGGAAGCCCCTTCCGCCCGGAAGCAGCAAAAAGGCGCGCGGAATCCGTGCGCCTTGCTTTTTTATTGCGGGTCTTTCCTGAAGCCCAATTTGTAGGGAATGCGGTGCCAGTAGTAATAGCCGGACGCCGCAACGGCGTGCAACGGGCGAAGCCCGCGCCATAGCCACCGGCAGAAGCGATAGGACCGCGAATCGGTGCGGATATCGCGCTTGGTGCGGACAAAGTGCGCGACCCGACAGCATACCTGCTGCGGGAGGATCAACTCCGTCCATCTCTGCGCGTCGCCATTCAGGATAAGCACGCCATCCTTCCGGATCTTGTGAATCCGGTGCAGGATATATGCGCCGTCTATACGCCTGCACAGGATTATATCCCCCACGCGGGGGACATAGTCCGGCTCACGGACAAGAAAGACGGTGGAGCGCCGGTTCAGCAGGAACGGCACCATGCTGTTTCCCGTCACCAGAAGCGGCAGTTCCTCGCCGGGACGCAGAGCGGCAATGCACGCCGTCAGCGCCTCCCGGTCAATCTGCAGGGAGTGGCTCTCCCCGCCGGTCTGCGCATCCTTCATTGAGCCGTCTCCCCGAACACGGCACTCCAGGTCATGTCCACCGCCTCCTGATCCGGGCGACAGCTGAGACGCAAGACCGGCACCAGCGGCATCATACCGCCGATCGCCTCCATCACGCAGTCGGTCAGGCGGGCATCCCACATGGGAAGGAAAATATGCGACACGTACTGCGTCATGATCTCGTGTTCGGAAAGCCGCCGGATACTGTTCTCCGGCGCCTGATCCAGCACCACGATACCCCGCAAGGGCGTGGCGCGATTCAGCTTGTAGGGTGAAGAGCCGCACCACGGACTGCCATGCGCCGTAACGCCGCGTCCGTCCTCGTCCAACGTCAGGAACACCTTGTCGCCGTTGATGATCTCCGCGCCGCGGAACTGCTCCCACAGGCGTGCCTGCGTGGTCTTGCCAATGCCGGATCTGCCGACGAACATCACGCCACCCTGCCCCGGCATCTCCACCAGGGAGGCATGGACGAACACGGTGCGCGCGCGTCCCGCCATATGCGAGTACAGCGCCGCCAGAAACAACTCCATGACGCCCTCTTCGCGCGGCTTGACCACCAGCGCGGTGGAATTGGTATAATCCCCGTCCGACACCATGAAGTGTCCCGGACAGGAATGTATGCTGAACACGTGCTCCACCGGGTGATCAGGTGTCACACTGCTGATATCAAACTGCGTGTACCCCTCTGTCAGGCTCACCCGGCACACATCGGTATCTGTCTGGTTTTCTGCGGGAACCTCAAAACCGGAAAGCAGGCGGCAGAAACTGCCGCCTGCAATCCGAATGTTCTGTCCCGCAATTCTGAACATCTCTGCCATCATTGCGTTACTTTGCCGATTCTGATTACGTCAGATCAGACTGCGCTTAGTCCGCGTCCGGCCGCGCAACGAGGCAGCCCTCGAGCAACGCCCGCTGATCTCTCACGTACTGGTCGTTATGGGTGGTGAGGGAATCAATCAGCCAGTTCACCATGTCCATCACATAGTTGGAACCGGTGTAAACGAAGTCAGAAGCCTGAACCTTGCCGGTGCCCGCATTCCAATAGTACGTGCCATTGAAAGTAACCTGAGAAGAAGAAGCAATATTCTCCTTCACGTTCATCGACAGAACAGCCGCTTTGGGTGCAACATAGACCTTCATAACAGAAACTCCTTTCTTAGTGTTTCTTGGCTCTGCGTGGTAATTATATACCTTTTCTTCATATTTGTCAATAGCTTTGAGAAAAATAAAATGAATTTTTTTACTTTACTTCCCCTCTGCCCCTTCCGGAGCAGCCGATTCCGCCGTTTCCTCCGCTTTTCTGCGCAGGTAAGCGGCATGGATGCGCGCGGCACGCTCGCAGACCGCCTTGGCGATGCGGTCCGGATGTCCGGTCTCCGAGGCAAGTTCACCGGGACAGGTCAGGCAGAATTCCGCATCCGGACAGTCGGCGCACTCCGGCGGCAGAGTCAGGGCATCCGCCCGCTGCAGCAGCTCCTGCCACGCGGCGGGGATGTCATACGGCTCGGTCAGCTGCACGTATTCGCCCTCAAAGAAGGCGCACACCTGCAGGTGCCCATGCCACGTGATGACGCCGCTGCAGCCGTACGGGGAACAATTTGAAAAGGGCGTTTCGATCGGCTTGTGCTTGTACCCGGACAGCTTTTTCAGATCCCAGTCCTCGATCCGATCCTCCAGCCGGGATTCCCGCGGGTCATTCTCCGTGACGCGTGCCGAAGCATTGACGCCCGTCGTAATCTCCAGCCCGAGCTTCTTCTCCTGCGCGTACGCCTCCAGCTTATCAAGGTCGGACTGGTTCTGCTTGACCAGCGTAGACGTCACCTGCAAGGGAATTTCCGCCGCCCGCAGAAGGTCGATGGCGTGGTTCACCTTGTCAAAGCCGTGCGGGTCACCGCACATGGCGGCATAGGTCTCATTATCGGCGCCGTACAGCGACAGCTTGACACCCCGCGGCGGGAAGCGGAGCAGGTGCTCGACCGCCCGCTCATCCAGCAAAGCGCCGTTGGTGAACAGGGACGGATAAATACCCTGCCGGGAAATGCCCTCGTATATCTCCCAGAAATCCGGGCGAGTCAGAGGCTCGCCGCCGCTCAGATTGACGGCGACCAATCCCATTTCGGCGAACTGCCGCGTGATCTCCAGCCATTGCGCTGCGCTCAAAGGCTTGCCACGCTTCTCCATTTCCGCGCGGCTCAGATGAACGTAGCACATGGGACAGTTGAAATTGCACAGCGGGGTCATCTCCAGCGTCAGCGAAAACGGACTGCGCGTCTCCTTGCACCATTTACGCATGGCAAGGAACTGAATATTGAACGGTCCGATGAAATCCTCCAGCTTATGCTCTTCGGGTCTCATGCTTCCAGAACTCCCTGCTCGCGCAGGCTGTCGAGGAACGCCTGCGTATCCGCCGTCGCCTGCTCCTCGCTGACATCATACTCAGCACGCAGTGCCGCGACCAGTCCCTCCAGCGTATCCGTTCCGGCTTCCAGTGCCTTCCAGAGCAGGTAACCGGTCTCGGACAGCGATACCATTCCCTTCAGCTCGGAAGCGCGCGTGCCAAACGGCACCGCCATGTACATGGGACCGACCTTTCTCAGCACGAATCCGTCCTTCAGTTTGTAAGTCATTGCAGTTTCCTCCCGTAATCATGTAATTATGTTTTTAATATATTTTATCGCGCAAAGTTTTTTGTCAGACCGTTGTCTGCTGCCGGTACGGCGCGGGATCAATCTCCGTGAAGCTTCCGTCCCCGTCCACCTGAATGATGTGGTCGGCATACGCAAGCATACTGGCGCGGTGCGTAGTCAGCAGGCAGATGCGCCGCGGGTCGGCTTTCATGACCGCGTGCAGAACGCGGGATTCGGTAGCCACGTCCAGTGCCGATGTCGCCTCATCCATAATCAAGATCGGCGCCTCACGGAGGAGGGCGCGGGCGATGGCGAGCCGTTGCAGCTGTCCCTCGGAGAGGTTCACGCCGCGCTCACCCAGCACGGTATCCAGTCCTTCCGTCTGCTTGGAGACGAATTCCCACGCGTCCGCCGTTTCCAGCGCGGCGCGGAGCTGCCCGTCGGTCGCTTCCGGCGCAACCGCAAGAAGATTGTCCCGGATGGTGCCGGAGAACACACTGTTTCCCTGCGGCACGTATGCGCACAGACGCCGCGTGCTGTCGCTGACCGGCAGCTCGGAGGAACCGTCCTCCAGCCGGACTGTCAGGGTGCCGTCCTGCGGGCGGAGCAGCCCCAGCATCAGGCGGAGCATCGTGGTCTTGCCGCCGCCGGAGGGACCGACAAAGGCAAGTATCTCGCCCGGCTGTGCCTTAAAGCTGACATGGGACATCACGGGAGCCTTGCCGTCTTCGTAAGTGAAGGACATATCCCGCGCCTCCACCACAAGACCGGTTTCCTTGGTTTTCGCCAGCATTTTCTTGGCGGGACGCGCATCCGCGTCGGTCTCCGCAGGCTTCTCGGTAACTTCCATGATACGCCCCGCCGCTGTGGCAACGGAAACGGCGGCAGGAACCATGGAAGTCAGCGCCGAGAAGGAGGAGGACAGATTGGATGACAGCTGCAGGAACATGGTCATCTGACCATAGGAGATGACATTCGTCCACAGCCGATAAATTGCCCAGCCATAGCAACCGTACCCGGCGATAAGTCCCAGAACACCCATAGCAAGGCTGACCACGACAGACATCTTGGCGTAGGAAAGCTGGATAGTCTTGTACTTCTCCAGCAACTCCTTCAGCAGGCGGCAGCGCTGCTTGGCAAGGTCGAACGCCTTCACGAGCTGGATATTCTGGAATGCCTCCTCGTTAAAGGACAGGATCTCGCCGTTGATTTTACGGGTCTGCTCATTGTACCGGCGCATGATCTTCATCAGCGGCTTGGCAGACAGGACAAGGATAGGCGCAGACGCCAGCGCAAACAGCGCCATAACCCAGTCATAGTACAGGATAATAGCGAACGCGCCGATAAACTGCACCAGTTGCGTGAGCAGTCCGGGCAGAAAATTAATGATGCCGGACACAACGCCGCCGACATCGCCTTCCAGACGGTTGAGGATTTCGCCGGAATGGAATTCGCGCAGCGCCTCCCAGCGGGACAGCATGATCCGCTCAAAGACCTCCTGCCGCACCTCGTTCATGACGCGGACGCGAACCTGTGCCGTGATCCACGAGGCGATGGCGCGGAAAGCGAGCTGTCCGACCGCCAGACCAGCCATAACCCCCAGCGCGGCAAACAACCGATCCCTGTCCTTCACCTCGGCAGTCACCGCGTCAATCAGGTTCTTGGATGCGACCGCAGTCAAAAGTCCCATGACAACGGCGACCAGCCCGATGACCACAAACGCCGTCACACCCACCCAGTATTTTCTTATGTAGTGGGACAGCCACACCCACTCCCGCAGGTGCTTACGTATCTTACCCTTATATTCCTTCAGCTTACCCATTCGGTCTCTCACATTCTCCCGCGCGGGCGCACAGGCTCCGCGGACATTTGGCATTATTATACCACACACGCCGCCGGAAATCAAGGCTTTTCCCTGCCCTGTCCGCCTTGCTTTTGTAAACTTTTTGCAAGAGTAACACATTGAAGGTAAGCCGTGTTTATGATTATCAGTCGGCACTTGGTACTGCTTACTTTGACAACATTTCCGTTGTCGAGGCTAAAGGCGGATTATGCCGTGGGAAGAGCTGGAGCAGCTGATCAGGCCGTACTATTACGAGGGGAAGTACGGAAATAAACCCTATGAGCTTGAACTGATGCTCCGCATCCACCTGCTACAGAATCTGTATGATTTGTCCGATCAGAATGATGTAGCATTGTCGGAATGCCACGGCAGCCGGATTTCATTTGTTGTAAACCGTTCGGTCAGATACCTTCCCGCGCCGAGTCCGTCGGCGGTTGCGGGAAAGGAGAGAAAGAACGACTGCTCCCGCAACCATAACTACCGCTCCGGTCAAAATCAAAGCGTATCCCCACATCGGCATATGAAACGCCACGCCCGGAATACAGACGATAAACGTCCCCGTCTTGTCTGTTTCGGTAGCAACGTATCTTCCGTATCCGCTCGCGGAAAGTTTCGTCAGACAACCGTTGTCGTCCATATAGTAAACTTCGGCTTTCGTGCGGTCAAAACAATCGTCTGCACGGAACAACAGCTCCACTTTACCGCTCAAGGCTATGACTTCGCCGTCTTCACTCAAAAATTCAGCAGAATAAACCTCGAAATTGTCCGCAATCTTTTTCATTGCGGAAGCCGCTTTTTCATATAAGTCCGATCCGTCAGTAACTTTTCCCGCAATAATTCCTGCTTTTTCAGGCAACACATGATTGGTATCTCTGAATTTAACAATGTCGTTCTCGCCCGTGACAGAGTGAATTGTTACAACATACTCCGAAAACGAGTCGTTTCCGAGAGAAGTTTTATACTGTGAGTTCGTTGCTTTGTAGATTATTTTATACTCACCGACATTACCAAGCGTAAGTTTTCCGCCCGAAACATCCACGGATTCATTTCCGAAAACAGCCGTAATCACAACAGGGCTATCCTCGTTGCCTATGGTTGCCGTCGCTTCGGGAATCGGGAAAACCGTGCCGACTTTCAAAGAATATTCAGCCGCCGCTTTCGTGATTATGACGGGAACAAATTCCGCAGGACGTTCGCCTAAGTCACGAACGGTTTCGGAAGTTTTATCAGACGACGAGAGATTCAAAGTGGCGGTAAAATTCATTTCACGCGACATCGCGTTGATATACGCAGAAAAGGAAAGCTTGCTTTTCAGATTGTTTTCGGAAAGCGTATAGGTAACATACGTCCAACCGTCTTTCTTTTCGCTTGTTTTACCGACTTCCTTTCCGTCAAGGTTCAGGTTCAGACAGCCTATCGACGAACTGAACCCGAACGTCATATAATACCTGCCGTCTTGTTTCTCCACGGTAACGGGGTTTGTAAAATTATCCGCACCCATCTTCAAATCAAGATTTACCGGAACGCTGTACGTTCCGTCACTGCCGCTTATCACCTGCTCGCTTGCAGCATAAGCAGTAGAAGCCGATTGAACCAATCCGCAAAGAATCAATGCAAATACCGCTATACTGACAGCAAAGATTTTTTTGAATTTTACCATACTTCATTCCCCTCGCTGTCTGTAAACACCGCAACCAGAACGGTATCTTCCGTGAACTTATAGGTCGATAGGTCGATTACAGTCCTGCCATCATCGCCCTGGATGAACCAACCCTTAAACGTATAACCCGTTTTCGCAACGACTGTTCTGTTCGATTCCAGACCGTTCCCTTCTATCACGAAATCGTTTCTGATAACCGAAGCAGAATACGCCGTATGGATTGAATATTTTACGGTAAGCAATTTTTTGTATACTGCGTGTATCGTAAAATAATTGCTGTCGTCAGATATCTCGTTCAGATATATTTTTCCGTTTTTCACGGCATCACCCAGAAAGCCGCCGCTCCATCCTGCAAGAATGTATCCGGCAGGCGCATACGCCTGATAGACGGACAGATCGATCACATAATAACCGCTCGAAGAATCCCTGAAATAGTGCTTTATTCTATCATCGTTTCCTTCCGATTTTGCGGTAACGGAAATGCCGCTGTCCCATATTGCATACAGCGTTACGTTCTGCGAATTGTATTTACCGATGAAATCCGATATGCCGTTTTTGACAATATCGCGGGAGGTCGCGTCCCTGCCTGCATACTGCGTCCAACCGAACAGAATATCGCTTCCCGCAAATTCTTTTTCGTTAAGCGCAGTGATGTTGTTGCTCAGATTATAGGTTACCGTCCGCTCCAGAAGTCCGTCCGAAAACGGATGATCCGGATCCGTAACAAACGTAATGGCAACATCGCAGGTATCCGATAAAACATTGACAACCTGCCCGAACGAATAAGACACGCCGTTTATTGCAAAACCGAAGCCGACGTAAAACTCACCCGCCTCGTTAAACTTCAAGGAATATTCGTATTCGCCTTTATTAAGCGTATAAGTCCTGTTTGCGTAAAAACTGTTGTCGGTTTTTCCGCCGATCCGGTGCTTCACGCTGATATAGGTTGTTGCGATTTCATTTCCTTCGCTGCTGTAAAGACGCGGGATGCTCATGGTGTACAGGGTATTTGCAAAATACGAGTTGTATTTCAGCATATCCGTAGTTGTTTCGCCGGAAAATGTCACGCCATAAAGATAGTTACTGCTGAATTGATTCCCGAAATACGAAAATTCAAGCGATACAGTAAACCAAGAATAGCTTGCCATATAGCCTTTTATTTCTCTGGTCACAGAATCCATATCACCGTTTTCAACAACCCGTGAAACCGTTGTCCGGTGATTGTTTTTGTCAACCAGATATGCGGAAAAACCGGTCAGGCTCATACGAGCAGGTGTATCGCCGCCGATAACCATATGGAAGGATCTCGAAAGTTTTTCGTCGTAGTTATCCTTCGTCAGATATACCGACTCGCTTGCCCGAATGTCTTTGATTTTTCCGTACTCGTCGTACTGTACGTCTCCTTCGTCCATGATTTCGCCGCCGACAGACTCGATACGGTAGGTTTCCTTTTTCGAAGTGACATATTTGAACCGGACAAATTCCGTTTCCCCGTATCCGTTTACGAGTTCGTAACACACATAAGTCTCATATGCGGACGCCGTAAAATCTTTTTTCTGATGCCCAATGTAAGTCAAGGAATAAACACCGTTCTGATTCGTGAAAATCCCAACGTGAAGGGGATTGATGCACGCCTCGTCATCATACCAATTGCTTCTGAAACGCACGTTTTTCACGCCCGTCCACGAGTAGGTAAGCGCTGGCAGCTCCACCGAGGAGCCCTCTTTATCTATCGTATCGGAAACATATGCCGCATCCTCATCCGACCATTTCCAAGCGTGATTTTCATCCGTAATCCGATAATCAGGATCGCTTTTTTGAACAATTTCCACGATTGCCGTTTGCGTGATACCGTCATCATCCGCAGAGGTGAACACGATTGCGCAATCGGAAGAAAACGTAAAAGCTTTGGTTACTCCGATTTCTTTTGAAAAATCGATTTTATCGCCGCTGATTGCATATCCTTTGTACTGAACGGTCGAAAAATCGGTATCTTTGGATACTTTCTCGCGGTAAAGATCTTCGAGTCTGATAACATCCCCCTGATTGAACGTTTTTCCAAGTCTGAATTTCAAAGATTCCCGCATTCCGTTTGCGCCGAATGTCTGCACGGACATGGAATCATAGTATAATTCTTCCCCGTTCTTTCTGCTTGTTTCTGCATCATACCCGTATATATTTGTCTGAATATCGAAATGCGCGATTTCATATCTTGCGTCCGAGATGTTTTTGGCGTTTGTTTCGTCGGTCGGTCGGAAGGTGATTTTGCTGTTATATACCTTTCTTGCGGCATACGGCGCGTTTGCATCGGTTGCCGAATACCAGAAATTCACCATCTTTGTCGACAAGCCGTTTTTCAGCGTTTCGTCATACGTCAGATTTTTATCATTCAGATCGGAAGCATTCCCGGGATAAAAACTGCCCGATGCCTCAAAAGAATAACTGTTGCCCGAAAGCTCATGATAATCGACATTTTCGTCGGATAGTTTTATGATATGGTCGTAATCCATATACAAAATCTGCACGCCAGCCCCCATACCGCCGGCAACTTCCATAAAGCCCGAAACGGAATACAGTATCCCGAATTCGCGTTTGAAGTTTGTTCCGAGATCTATAATCGAATAGATCTTATAGTCATCCGTATGAAATTCCACCGAATAATCCACATATTTCTTCGCTTTGTATGTTTCGGGATAATAACTCGATTCCACCTCTCCGTCAAATCCGGTCGTATCCAATTCAAAGCAGTACTGATTCGGCATAAAGGACATCATTCTGTAAAACAGGTTTTTATAGTACGGCTCTTCGAGCTTTCCTAGCGTGAACTGAACCAGTCCCGCATACGGCGTGAACGGCTTAATCAGCTTGTATTTTCCGTTTTCCGCCTTGAGATAAGAGAAAACGGAATTGAAACCATCTCCCATAGACGATTTGTTTTCGATCGTTTTGAAATAACTTCTTACCAGATAATAACCGTCCTCAAGCGGCACGCTCGTATCAACATAAGGAGTCTTAAATCCTATCAGCCTTGTTATTTTGAACTCAACGGTATAGGTTGTGGTCGTACCATACCGTTCCTCGTCGGAAAGCCCTTCCGCATTCCAGTTCGTCGTTTCGATATCAAGATATACAGGTACGGATAAATCCATATCGGTTATGCGAATATAAATCGTTTTCACCGTATCCGAAAGCGAATTCACGCTTTCTTTTATATAAACGCTTGACGGATTTTTAAGGGCGTTCACCGTTATTTTATAGGAATCGGCAAGCGCGCCGTAAGGCTCCGGATCCATGCAGTCATATTCGATTTTAAGCAATAAATCGTTGTCCGATTTTTCAATGTATGTATTTTCGACCGAAATGTTTTCGGGGAATTTTTTATAACCGCCGAACTCTGCCGCGGTTTTTCCTTCTTTGACCGTGTCTTCAAGAATTTCAGCCTCAAAATCAATGTCATACGTTCCGCTGACTGCCAGATCCTCTTTCAGCCATTTTGCGTACAGCGTGACATCGCTCATTGTCATAAGCAGCAGATTATTCTGATACTGTGTGTGGTATTCCTTATCAAAAAACCAACCGCCGAAAACATAGCCGACTTTCTGCGGCGAAGGTAAAACAGGGATGCTTTTTGCGGTGTATGTCAAATCCTCCAAAGGTGCGTCCAGCCCCTCGGATGAAAAAGAGATTTTATATTCCGTATCGCCGTATGCCTCTTTGATTACATCCTGCGGCGTTCTGGTACTGCCGGCTTTGCTGCAGGAAGGAAGTGCGGCGAGGCTTACGGCGCACAGGATCCATATAACAACTTTAGAAAACAGCTTTTTCATTGCACCCCTCTATAAAAGCGGAACCGGATACGCCCGCCTGCGCGGGCGTATGCCGTTCCTTTGGTTTTTACAGGTAAAAATCTTCGTGATCCTGAAGCGTACTCATAAATGTATTTTCGGAGTTCGCTCTGCCGTTGAACCAGCCTTCTTCAAAGAGGGAAGAATCCTGATTCTTGACTTTCTCCGCATCCATCCAGATATCAAATGCGCAGTTATTGTATATGGCATAATGCGTTTCTTCCATATCGGTGAAAGCATTCGTGTGAATCCTGGAAAAGATACCGAAGGAAATATAGTTGAAAGCGTTTCCGAGATAGTATACCGAGCCTTCCATCACTTCATAGCGATACACATAATGCTGCTTGGCTGCGAAATCATCGCTCCAGTCTCCCCATTCATATGCTTTGCCGCGAAGCGAATAACCGATTCCCATATGTCCGCTTGCATCATTGAATCCGCCTGCTGTCGCCACATAACGGACATCGTAAATCGTAATCAAATCATCGTTTCCGTTGTTGTCTTTCATCGTTTGCGTGTCGGTATTTTTCACATACTGCATAATGCCGTAATACTCACCCGACATACTTTCCACGAAGAAATACTCGCCGGCTTTCGCAGCTGCCGTCAGCTTTCTCGGATTATCCTCATTGCCTTCCGCTGCCGTTGCGGTGAACATAAAGATTCCCTTCGTCTTGAACGCGTAAGGCTCGATATTCTTCATTTTCGCAAGCGGCAGAACGAATTTGATTCCGTTCTTCTGAATGCTTTCGTTCACGGTAACCGTTTCGCCGCTTACAATGCAGCCTGCATTTTCAAAGGCTCTTGTTTTAATTTCTTCCAGCCCGCCGTCCAAAACAATGAATTTCGTCAGGTTGAATGTGTTTGCAAATGCCTGCGCACCGATGCTGACCACCTGCGAACCGACATAAACCTCTGAAATATAGTGATTATCCTTGAATGCATTGTCCGCGATAACGACTTTATATCCGGCAAGTTTTTCGTCACTGCTGAAATCAATATTGATTCTGTAAACGCCGCCTATTTCTTTCGCGGTAGTCTGATCGAATCCCGTTACGGTTATGGTTTTATTTTCCTCGTCAACCGAGTAAGTAACCCCTAAAATATAGTTGGTGTACGAAACTTTAAGGTACAAATTATGTGTAATCACGCCTGCCTCGAAGCTCTTCCCGAGTTCGGTGATTTGGTAATTATAATCGTTAGCGGTTATTCCTATGGCTTTCAGTATATCCGCTTCGGTTATTTCCTCTCCCGATTTTTTACCGGTTAAGGAATAAGATCTTCTGGTAGTTGAATCCCTGTAATCTTCGCCGATTATATGAACAATACTCTCGGTCCCTTCGGGAATCGTTCCGATGCAGACAACCTTTTCAACCGGCGTTCCGTCTTTTTCGGCAAGCTCGGTATACGGCGTTCTGCCCTGCGTGAAGGCATATTCGCTGATCCCCGCAGGCATCGACGCAACATTCAGATAGACATATCCAAAATCGTTCGACGTAAGTCCGCTGAACACGGAATAGGAATCAATCGCCGATTTTTCATCGGGGGCTTGTACTCTCTGCATATCGGTCAGCATAGAACCCGTATAATACGAAAGCTCATATGTTTTGTTATTTCCATCCGTTGCATAAGAAATCGCCTTGAATGTGGTCGGAAGAGAAATATATTGAACGTTCAAGCCTTTGAACGCGCCGACCGACACAGCCTCAACGCCCTCCGCAACGGTGAGCGTACCGTCGGCAACCTTTGCCTGATATGTGCAGACAAGCGTTTTGCAGGCTGCGCCGTCAATCGTGCGGTTTCTGAAAAGTTCGCCTTCCTCGTAATAGTATTCGCTTCCTTCCGCAAATTTGAGGTTGGACGGAACGGTAACGACCGTTTGAACGCTTGCAGGAACGGTTACGGTAAACGGGAACGCGCTCACGCCTCTGTAGTATCCGACCATTCCTTCCATATAATCGCCCCACAGCGAGTCAATCAGAATTTCCAGTCCTTCGGGAAGCTCAAGGGACTTCAGATTTTTCATATTCCAAAAGGATTTTTCAAGCACCTTCAGGGTTGCGGGGAGTTTTACATTTTCAAGCTTGGTGCAGGACTGGAACTGATTGATGTATTGAATTCCGTCAGCAAAATACGCATAGACCGCAGAATCACACTGATCGATGGTTGCCGTGTACATTCCTGCCGAAACGGAGAAATCCACTGTAACCACATTGCAGCCTTTTACGCCGTTAATCGTTACGTTTTCGGACAGGAAAGAAATCGCAGGGAATCTCTTAATATTCTGCCATTCTTCCGAATTGCTCGATTGATAATTGAAGCCGACGACCGCATAATCGTTAGCCGTGCCCTCAATCTTCTGATATGTCAGATAGGGCGATTTCCACATAACCCGGATTGCCGTATTTTTCGTAATGACAAGCGACGAAAAATCTACCATGTTTCCGTTCTCGTCCACATACGTCAAATCTTCTTTGTCCATGTAATAGGGGACAAAATCGGCATCTTCCTTATCGGGGGCTTTCATAGTCGAATTGATTCCGACCTGAACACTCTTTAAGGTTTCATACCCGTTATCGAATGTAACCGTAGCGCAGTAACGGGCGTAAAGGTTGTCCGCATCCTGCTTTTCGTATTTCGTTCCGTAAGCGGCGTCGATATACCAACCGTCAAATGTCAGGTTTTTACTTGCCGCGTCCTCCGTGTATTCTGTTGTCTTTCCCGCAAGTTCTTCGAGCTTGATATCGGTAGCAGTTTCACCATTGACGGAAATGCCGACGTGAACAGGCGCAAAATACGCATATACCGTAAGATTTTCTTTGACTTCGGCATCTCCCGTAAACTCTGTGCCCTCGTCGAAGGTCGAAGTTGTATACCAACCGCGGAATTCATAGAATTCCTTTTCCGGATCGGCAGGCATTGTCACCTTACCGTTCACCACATCTACCGTTTGCGTTTTGCCCTCAACGGTAAACGTAACCGACAGATCCTTGCTTCCGCACGCTGTAAACGCACAGACACCGACAAGAAGCACCACAAGGCACAATACAGCCCCGATGACATTCTTTCTGATTTTTGTCATTTTTTTTCATGACCTCCTAAAAATATTTTTGTATGTAAACCCGTTTCCGGGAAAACATCGGATTAAATATCGTATCTCGCCAAAATCTCCGATGGGGACTGTGTGAGAACGAACAAATACGGAATCAGCGATATGCAGGTCATCAGCACTGCGCCTGTTGCAAAGCCTGCCGCCGCAAGACCTATAAATCCCGCAAACGCTACATTCATAATCGCGTATCTGACTGCCACGAGTGCAACCGTCACCACCGAGAACACAAAGAAACTCAAAATGTTGTGAACGACCGCCGTGACGCATTCCTTGAACAAAAGATTGCCCCGATTGACGCCGATTGCGCGGTATATTCCGTACTCTTTACTGTTTTTGATACTTGCCGACTTCTCTATGAAGAAATAGATGATGAGAAGCAGGACGATCACGAGCAGATAGAGATACAACCCGCTTGCCGCGTCTTGTTTTTCTTCTTCGTTTTCCTGTTCATACGCCGCGCCGACGTTTACTGCCGTTACGCCCAAATCTCTTAAATCGGATTTCAGCGAAGCAAGTTGCTCGGCACTTTCCGTCGTGATCTCGAAATAATACTGTGAACCCGTGGAGGACAGCGCGTCGAGGTTTGGCGATATGTAAACGAAAATATTATGAAGAACGTTTTTGTTGACGTAAACCCGAATGTCCGTGTCCATGACATCGCGCGTGATTTCGAACTGCTCAACATAAACTTTACTGCCCGTTACCTGTATCGCATAAGGCGTATTTTTCAAACGGGAGTTCGTTTTGTTGACTTCAAAATCCGCCTGCGTGGTATCGGTCATCATTTTGTAGAGCGAATTTCTGTTGATTTCCACTCTGACCTTATCGTTTGCGATCTCGCCGTCGTACAGCAGAATCTCCGCCGTAAACGAAGCCGAACCGTAAGTTTCTTTGAAAAAGATCTCTTCCCCGTCCGAGAAACCGATTTTGTTATACACGCCGAGGAAATTGACGTAATCTTCTTTGTTCAGATAAATGATTTTATCGTCGCCGCCCGTGATACCCGTAATCGGATATTCGCCGTCAAAGGTCATCAGCGTGATTGCTTTATCCGTATTCAATTCTTTCATACGGAATTCTCTTTTGAGTTCTTCCGCCATTTTGCGGGAAACGATCGCTTCGCCTTTTTCGGGAAGTCTGCCGTATTCTACGGCAATTTCGTCGCCTTCTTCAATTGCTTTGGGCGTATAATTGACTTCTATCCCCGAAAGACTTGCAAGTCCGCCGTATGAGAAACTTCCCGTCCTCATTTCCGTATCGAAGAAATCAATACTCTTGTAATGGCTTTCGTCCGTTTTCCTGAGTACCGAATAAGAGTTCAGATTTGTATAAACGGTATTCGCTCCGAGCGTTTTGTTTTCGGTAACTGCCGAGAGAGCCTCAAACGCAGAGAACGAGAAGAATACCATCACAACAGCGAGTGCGAGAATAAAGATCTGCTTGAAGACATTACCGACCGAATACGCCTTTTCGCCGCCCGCGTTATTACGATTGAAAATCGTCTTTAAGGTAAACAGCCTGCCGTTTCGTTTTGCCGTACTTTTGGTAAAGGTGGTCAGAACGCCGTGCGTTTCGCTTCCTTCTTTAACAGCATCGTAAGTCGCCGGCGCAAGGTCTGTTTCTTCTATTTCGCCGTCCTCTACAAGTTCGCCGTCCACGATTTTGATATGGCTGTCGGCGTACTTTTTGATGAGCGACACCTCGTGCGTTACGATAACCACGAGTTGGGTTTTGGATATTTCCTTTAATATATCCATAACCTTCATCGTGTTTTCCGCGTCAAGGTTGCCTGTCGGTTCGTCGGCAAGGATAATGTCGCTGCCTTTTACGATTGCGCGGGCGATTGCGACTCTTTGTTGCTGTCCGCCCGAAAGCGCGTCGCCGAGTTTGTTTTTGAAACGCTCCATATCGACGAGCTTCAACGCTTCCTCGGTGCGGCGGGCGATCTCTTTTTCATCCTTGAATCCCGCGATCATCATCTGATTGCGCAGGATTTCCGCTATTGTATAGCCTTTTTCAAGGTAATAGTTTTGGAAAATGAAGCCGATTTTTGCGTTTCTGATCCTGTCGGTTTTACTGCTCGTACATTCGCCGTCGATATAAACCTTACCGCTATCGGCTTTTTCAAGTCCGCCGATAATATTGAGAAGGGTTGTTTTACCGCTTCCCGATTTACCGAAAATACACACAAGACCTTTATCCAGAAGTTCAAACGAAACGCCTTTTAGTACCTTGTTTGCGTTGCGGGAGTGTCGGTTAAATGTTTTTACGATGTTTTCAACTTTGATTTCAGACATCTTAACCTTTCGACCCCCTTCTCAAAGATTTCCTGATACTCTGTCCGTTTATCGCGCGGTTAAAGCCGAATGCGACAAATTCGACAATGAGGAACAGCATGATTTCTATAAAGAAGTAGTTGCCCGCCGAAATCAATGCGATTCCGCTTCCCGGTATCACCGTAGCAATCAGACTGACCAGCGGCAGGAATACGATGGTCGGCAGGAAGATCAGCGCCATCTGAATGTAAAGCGAACGCGACGAAATTTTGCTTGAAATGCCAAGCGTTCTGTAAACCGCAAAGTCGGTCTGGAAAACCTTTACGCTTCTTCCGAAAATCACGGATATGAGCGCGGCGAACAAAAGGCAAACCGCAATCAGCGCGATATAATAGATGACATTCATTGCGTAAACGTCGCCCGCGCTCTGGACGTATACTTGACTCGTGGAAAGCATCCCCATCATTCCGCCGGGGAATTTGCCGAGTGCGTTTTCCGCCGTTTTATCGTCGGCGTAATACAGCACCGACTGACTTGCGTCTGTTTGTTCGGTTTCAAAAATCGCGGTATAGTCACCGGGATTCATTTTCACAATCAGGTTTCCGCTTCTCGTTTCGTCTTTCTCGGTATCGGTTGCAACCTCGTATGACTTGTTCAATTTTGCCGAGAAAACCGCAGAATATTTCGTTGCCTGATAGGTATTGGAATTAACTAAGTTGATTTTTCCGCTCTCAAGCGTATCGTCCTTTTCAAAGGTATACACGGTGACGACTGTTTCGCCGAGTTTCATCGTCGAGTTGATTGCCTTGATTTTGACTCCGTTTTCTTCCGCGTCCGCGTGGGATAAGTAAAGAAGAACATTGCCGGAAGAAAGCGTCGTTTTTACGCTGATGCTCTCGATACCCGCGTTTGCGTTTACAAACGTTTCGATTATCGCGTTTTTATCTTTTTCCGCAGATTTCGGCAACACCAAAACCGCTTCGCCTTGCTTTAAGTTATATTTATAAGGCGCGTACAGACAAGTGACGCTGTAAGCCGAAAGCATACCGCTTTTTTTCGGAATATTTACCGTAAATTCGGAAAACTCCTGATCCAAAAGACAAAAGCCCGCGCCCGTGCTTCCCGCCGCTTCGTCAAGATCGTCGCTATTAAGGTTTCCTTTTTCGCTTGAAACGATGACTTTTCCGTTCACGCCGACAGTATCGAGCGAATTTGTAACGGGTTTTATAAGCGAACTTCCGAATACCGACAACACGACAAACAGCGTTACTGCACAGACAAGCAAAGCAAAGCTCATCATTGCCGTGAATTTCGGTCTGCTTTTGTAATTCAGAACACCGATATGGAAAGTATCTTTAACGTCTTTCTTTCTGCTTTGCTTGACTTCGGGGACTTCAACGTTTTTCGTTTCCGCCGGCTTTTCGATTACTTTATCTTCTTTTACCGAACCATCGAAAATAGTTACTCTGCGCGTTGCGTATTCCACGAAAAATTCGGGATTGTGCGTAACCACGATGACGAGTTTGTCTTTGGAAACGTCTTTCAGCAGTTTTGCGATTTCTCTCGAAGATTTGACGTCCAGATTGCCCGTAGGCTCGTCCGCAAGGATAATCGGCGCGTCCTTTGCCAAAGCACGGGCTATGACCGTGCGCTGTTTCTCACCGCCCGAAAGTTTACTGCCGCGCTGATTGATCTGCTTAATAAGCCCAACCTTTTCAATCAGTTCTCTTGCCTTTTCATGGCGTACCTTTTTATCGTCGAAACGAAGCAATGCAAGCTCGACATTTTCAAGCACGGTAAGGTTTTCGATGATATTGAAATCCTGAAAGACGGTTGCGATATACTTTTCGCGGTATTTTTCCCATTCCGACGCGCCGTAGTGCGACGTTTCTTCGCCGTTTATATACAGCTCGCCCTCTTCGTAACTGTCGTTCGCACCGATGACATTCAGAAGCGTAGACTTACCGCTTCCGCTCTCACCCTCGATCGTTACGAATTCGTTATAGTCGAAATCAAGATTGATTCCGCGGATACCGATCGTCAGAATATCGTTGCTGTCATATATTTTTCCTATGTTCTTCAGTCGTAACAGCAATGTTTTTTCTCCTTCTTCCTGCTATCGATTGCCGGAGGTTAGCCAAGGCTAACCACGTGCGCTTCAAATTCCAAAACACCGCTTGGAACCGCAATCATCCGGGCGAACTACCCCTTACACTGCACATCCAGGCGGAAAAACGCCGAGATCTGTTCTTTTCCGCCTGTATGACGGACTGTTCCGTTCTCAATCCACACGGCGCGGTCGCACAGAGCGGCGGCACAGCGGCAGTCGTGCGTAACGGTGATCATGGTATTTTTCGTTTCTTCATGAATCCGATTGAGTATTTCCGTCATTTCGCACAAACCTTTATAATCTTGCCCCACCGTCGGTTCGTCCAGAATCAGCACTTCGGGCGCGGTGGCAACGACGGCGGCAATGGAAACCCTGCGTTTCTGTCCTTCGGAAAGCGATTGCGGATGACGGACGTACAAGTGCTTTACGCCGAATTTGTCGGCGATTTCGTCGGCGTACTCATCCGATTTTGCGCCGAATTTAATCTCCTTTTCGACCGTCGGCATAAACAGTTGATAGTCGGGGTTCTGATACACCACGCCCACTTTTTTATACCATTTTTTGCTTTGTTTGCTCTTTTGCCCGAATTTTCCGCTTATATTCTGCAAAATCACGCCGCGAGTCGGCTTTTCCAATCGGGAAATCAGCCGCAGCAAAGTGGTTTTTCCGCATCCGTTTTCGCCGAGAAGCACCGCACGCGAGCCTTTTAATATATCGAATGAAACGCCGTTCAATATATCGCGCTCTTTCACCGAAAACGCGACGTCCGAAAGCGAAAACACAGGTAGCGTTCCGCTAAAAGTTGAACAGGTATCTTCTATTTCGGTTGACTGCTCTTTAAGGTATATTTCTTTGTCCGCAATTTCGGTTACACTCTTATTGCCGACGTGGAAAACCTTATCTACGAACGGCAGAACAACGTCGAGCCGGTGTTCGATAACTATAATACAATAACCCGCTTTTGCGAGAGATTTTAATGTGGACATCAGCATTTCCGCGCCCGCCGTGTCGAGATTGGCAAGCGGTTCGTCAAGAATTACTATCTTCTGCCCCATCGCAAGCGTGGAAGCGGTTATCAGTCTTTGCTTCTGCCCGCCCGAAAGTTTGCGGCTTTGCCACGACTTATCGAGCTTCATAAGGCGGCATACGGTATCAATCTGCTTGCTTATTTTTTCGGGCGAAAACGCTAAATTTTCGCAACCGAAAGCGATCTCGTCCTCTACCGTTTTCTGAATAATCTGCTCGTCGGCATTCTGAAGAACGACGCCCACTTTGCGGCATATTTCCCCGAGTCGTTTCCCTTGAATATTTTCGCCGTTTATCAGCACTTCTCCCGCAAGTTTTCCGTCCGTGATATTCGGAATAATGCCGCTTATAATGTACAGAAGCGTGCTTTTCCCTTCGCCCGAATGCCCGGCAATAAGATTCACTTCGCCGTAAGAAAGCGTGAGATTTACGTTTTCGAGAATCTGCGTTTTTCCGTCGTAGGAAAAATTAACGTTTTTAAGTTCTATCGCGTTCATAACACCACCGTACAAACCGCGCCCGCGGCTATTCCTAAAATAAACAGCACGTCTGATATGCATACGGCTTCTTTTTTATACACCGTATACGGCGTTTTTTCCAGCGAAAATCCGCGCGTTTCGACCGACAGCGACAGCGTGTCCGAAATGTTGACCAGTCGCATGACGAACGGCACCAAAAACGCTCTGTAAAAGATTTTCGGGTTTAACACGCTGCCCGCGCCGCGAGTTTTCATCGCCTCTCTGACCCGTTTTATCTCCGCGCCGAGTACGGGCGGAAAAGACGTTGCAATCAGCATACCGAGCGTAACACCCCTCGGCATTTTGAGCGTGGAAAGATTTCTCGTCATATCCGCAGGTTCAACGCTCATGCCGAGCGCGGCGGCAAGGAATACCGAAGCAAAACGGTTTGCCATCGCCATCGCGGCTTTTCCGTCCTTTCCGTAAGCAAAGTATGCAAGGGTTGCAAAGGAACCGCCGGCGAGGATCAGCACCGGCAGCATACGGAGGCATCGCTTCCTGCATCCGAACAGCATCAGCCACACGAAGCACCCCGCAAGGAAGAAAGAGCATTTTACGCTTCTTGCCAAGCACAACCCGAATATAATCAAAAATAGGCTCGTCAAAAATACGAATAAGGGATATATCTTTTGTTTGAAAGACCAAAATCTCATTTCTTCAAAACTCCGGCTTTTTTCAGTTCCCTCGCAATCAGCATTCCAACAACCGAGCCGACGAAACAAAGCGCAACGGCAGCAACCGAAATACCGACTGCGACCACGGGATTAGCCCCGCCGAGGAACAGACTCGTCGCCGCCTTTTCACTGCCCGTAACCGTATAAAATGTGTTGTAATACAACCACATCAGCGGAAGCGTGAGCGGCATATAAAGCGTACCCGCGACAACGCACGCCCAATCGTTTTGATACCCGCGAAAGGGGAGAAGGGCAACTCCTTCTGCAATCAGGGCACAGACCGTGAGGAGCGCCATGGGAGGGAACATAAAAATCAGAAATGCCGAGATGAAGACCGACTGCAAAAACAGTGCGCCGGGCTTCCGGACCTTCATCAAACCGATGACGGGGAAAACCGAAAACTGAAGTCCCAAGCCGAGCTGCACAATTCCGAACAGCGGGACATTCACAAGCAGGGGCATGACCGCGCCCGTAATCAGCGTACACGCCGTGATTATCGCAAGAAATACGATGTCTTTTATCTTGTATTTTTTGAATATCTTTTTGTCGTTTTCTTCTTCCGTTACTTTGGCTTTCTTTTGCTCGATTTCAGGCTTATCCGCAGAATTTTCTTCCTCTGCGTTAGCAATCAAAGCGGAAGCCGCTTCTTCTATATCATTGCTTTTCTTCTGTTCTTCCACCTTACACCTTCTCTGTCATCACCCCGCCGGCAACCTGATAGATTCTGTCGGCAATCGCCATGGTCGATTCTCTGTGCGATACGAGAATGATACTCTTTTTGTTCTTTTGTTCTTTTAACGCCCTTAAAATAATGCCCTCGTTGATGCTGTCAACATTGCTTGTGGGTTCATCGAGAAGAATCAGTTCGCTGCCTCTGAGGAACGCGCGCGCCAGACCTATACGTTGCTTTTCGCCCGCGGAAAGATTATCGCCGAGCGCCGTCACCTGCGTTTTGTAACCGTCGGGCAAAGTCATAATGAAATCATGTACGGCAGCCATTTTGCAGGCGTTTTCGATTTCTTCCGGCGTTGCGTCGGGCTTCGCAATACGAAGATTGTCCTCTATCGTCTCTTCAAATAAATACGTCGTCTGCGACACCATGGTTACGTTTTTAAGCAGCGAATCCGTATTGATTTTATCGATGTCGATATCGTCGTAATCGATCTCGCCGCCGCTTCTCTCCCAGAATCTCATCAGAAGTTTCAAAAAAGTGGATTTGCCGCAGCCGCTTTCGCCCACGATACCGATGATTTCGCCTTTTTCCGCATGCATTTTCACATCGTTCAGCACTTCCGTCTGCCCGTCGTAACTGAAAGACAAATCTTCTACGTTAAGATTTTCGTAATCGAAATTCTTGCCGTTTTTCACTTCTTCCACCGCAGGCTTTTCCGCAAGAAGATTCAGCACTCTGTCGCCGCTCGCAAAGGTCTGCGTAAGATTTCCGGGAAGTCCTCCCACCGCGATCACGGGGCCGAACGAAGAGAACACCGTCACCATACCGATAATCATTCTGCCGAGCGACAGCATATCGTTCTTCACAAGCAGTATTCCGACCGCAAGCGTGATCAGCACGAACATCGACACCGTGAGTTCGATTGCCGAACCCGCGCGGGTGATGTTGTGCTTCATCTTTTTTGTTTCTTTTAAAAGCTCGTCGGAGCGCTTATTCACTTCTTCTTCTCTTTCTTCTCCCGCATTATTCAGCACGATATCCTTGATCCCTTTGATGCTGTCGAGGAAGTATGCGGAAAACGAAGAAAATTCCGCGCGGTATTTCACGCCGCTTTCTTTGAGTCTGCCCGAAGAGATAAGCGGAACGACGATACCGATAAACAGGAAACCCACGAGCGCAACAAGCGCGAGATACCAACTCGAAACAAATCCTACAAACAGGAACACCGTCGTAGATACAAGCACGGCAATGCAGATGGGCGAAATTGTATGCGCGTAGAAAACTTCAAGCGTTTCGATATCGGAAGTGATCATGGCGATGATGCTTCCTTTCTGCTTGCTTTCCAGTTTTGCGGGGCAAAGCACGCGAAGCGCGCCGAAAATTTTATCCCTGAACGCCGCAAGCAATCTGAACGCAATGTAGTGATTGCTGTATTGCTCTATATATCTTAACAGCCCGCGGATCAGCCCGCACCCCACCGTAAGACCGATGATCCAGCCGTAGGATAGCGCGATCTGCTCGCCGAGCGCCTTTGCAACGCCCATCGCGCCGAACACCGTTACGCCCATCGCCGAGATAAAGCCAAGGCTGCCGTTTATCACCGCCAATATCATGATGTAAGACAAACTGCCGAGAAGCACCACAAGGCTCGCCATTATTTTAGCGCCGCTTCTTCTTATATATTTCTTTTCCTGCGTACTCATGCTATCGCCTCCGTGTAGCCCCGTTCCAGCGTCTTCTGCGTATTATACAGACGGGCATAGCCCTTATTCGCCGTCATCAGTTCGTCGTGCGCACCGCTTTCTTTGATTTCGCCGTCTTCCATATAATAGATACTATCTGCCGGAACAACGTTCGCAAGGCGATGCGAAATCACGATAACACTCCTGTTTCCGGAAAGCGTTTTGATATTGTTCATAATGATCGATTCGCTGTCGATATCGATATTGCTCGTCGCTTCGTCGAAAACGTAAATATCTTTATCCGATACAAGCGCGATCGCAAGCGCAAGGCGTTGTTTCTGTCCGCCAGAAATATTGTTGGCGTCCTCGGTGATCACTTTATCCAGGCCGCCGTTTTCTTCGATAAACTCTTTCAGATTCACCTTTTCGAGCGCGGCGAAAATTTCTTCGTCCGAGACGTTTTCTTTCGCCATTTTAAAATTATCTCTCACGCTTTCGTTAAAGATATACGTGTTGTAACTCACCGCCGAAAGATGCGAATACCAATTTTCGCGGGAAAGTTTTTCAAGCGCTTTTCCGCCGACGGTCACCTCTCCTTTCTGCGGGCGGAACGCCCCGATCAGCATATTCACCACCGTGGATTTGCCGCAACCGCTTTCGCCCACGATCGCCGTCATTCCTTTTTCGGGGAACGTCATATTCACGTTTTTAAGCACTTCTCGCTTTCCGTCGTAAGAGAACGTAACGTTTTCCAGTCTGATATCTTTGTTGCCGTCAAGCGTTTCCGTTCCCCATTCGGGATCGGGCGTATTTAAAAGAGAGATGATCTTTTTGCCCGCGCTTACACCGTTCATCGCCACGTGGAATGCCGATCCGAACGCGCGGAGAGGCAGGAAAAATTCCACCGATACAAGGCAAAGGAACAACGCCGCTATCGGGTTCAGTCCCCAAAACGCCGCGCCGCAAATCGCCAGACCGATACCGATCCCCGCGCCTCCGTACGCCACCAGGTCCATAATCGTAATACTTACCAGTTGCATTACCAGAACTTTCATCGTGATTACGCGAAATTCTTCCGCGCTTTCGTTTATCTTAACGTGTTGAGCGGCGTCCGCCTGAAAAATTTTAAGTTCTTTCAAGCCTTGCACGCTGTCGAGGAACTTATCGCCCATCGAAGTGTATTTTTCCCAATATTTGGCGAACACTTTTTTCGCGTATTTGCTCACCGCAACAATGGATACGGGAATAAGCGGCACACAGCAGATAAGCACAAGCGCCGTTCTCCAGTCGATCCACACGCAGATTAAAAACAGCGCCACGGGAGCAATCATGGCAAAGAAGAATTGCGGAAGATAACTCGAAAAATAAATATCCAGTTGTTCCACGCCTTCGAGGGATACCTGCGTCAGCCCCGCCATGCTCATTCCGTCGGTGGTTTTTACGCCGAGCCGTAATATTTTATTATATACTTTTTCCCGAAGGTCCCTTTTCACGCCTCTGCCCAACTTATCTTTTATATCGCCCGTAATGCGCGAACACGTATACCTTACGGCGATTCCGAGTACCGCGCCGATCAGCGGATAAATAAATAGCACCGCTTCCGCGTTTTTCGATAACAGATACACGGCATAACATACGCTTGCCGTGATCGAAACGTTTGCGATGAGCCCGAGTACCTGTAACGCTACGGCGATAAATATGTATTTTTTATTGCCGCCGATCAGTCTGAATAGTTCTTTATCTATCATTTGCTTACTCCGTGTCCTTCTTTTGATCGTTTGTCTGCGCAGACCGAACCTTTTCCGCTCCCGCGTTTTTGTCCGACTGCCTCTTTGCCTGTCTTTTTAACTGCTTTTTGTATTTTATCATTGCCGTTACGTGCGACATCGCGAATATCGGATGCGAAAAAAGCATTTTCGGACCGGAATATTTCATCACTTCTTTCATCTCCGCACGATATTCTGGTTTGTAGCAATGAATTTTGCAATAAGAGCAGAATCCCTTGTTTCTCTTGAACGGACATTTTTCCAATCTGAACGCTGCGTATTCAGCCAGTTCTTTGCATTTTGAACAAAGTTCCTTTCCTTTTACGCCCTCCGCTTTCCTTTCCGTTTTGTGATTACCGCGACAATACGTTCGTATCATCACGGGAATCAGTTTCTTTTCCGTATTCCAATGCTTATATTCTTTGCTCATGACGTACTCCTTTCATGCCCGAATTAAATTCTCCGCACGTTCATCTCTCGTTTCTGTATCCACTCTCACTTCCGAAGCATACGCCACCGGAATTTTTCGCGCCTTCCAGATCGGGTTACACGGCATTTTATTTTAGTTAGCCTATGCTAACTCGCTGTCAAAAAATACATTCCTCTTAAGGAACGTATAATATTATACTCAAAAAATAGGTCCTGTCAATAGTTTTTCGCAAAATTGTATCTGGGAAAATGAAGTTTTGCGCCGGGAGGTCCGGCGAGGGGGCTGCTAAGCCCCGCTTGGGTGCCTCGGAGCATGTCCCGGCGGCGCTGTCAAGGGTGCCGCGTCAGCGGCATTCATCGGAGTGACCGGTTGTGGTCACGCAGACCCTTGACAGCAGCGGCGGGATATGCTACCTCCTGCAATTTCGCTTTCGCAATTGCTGTCGGTCATGTATTTCATGCAAAGATACCGCTTTGTTCCCCACTCCTTTCCCGACACATACCGCAGTCTGGCGCAAACCAGCATCAGAGCAGACTTTCCGTCCGGAAAAGTGCCGACAACGCGGGTTCGTCTCCGGATCTCTCGGTTCATGCGCTCAATAACATTGTTTGTGCGGATTTTCAGCCCGTGCTGGGACGGAAAATCCATATAGGTCAGCGTTTCCTCAATCCCGTCCTCCACCTTTTTCGCCGCTTCCCTCAGCTTCATCGCGCGGAGCTGCTCTACAACGTCTTTTGCTTTCTTCCGCGCCGCTTCCTTGCTCTCCTGTGCATGGATTGCCTTGAGCATTTTTGACACCTCACGCGTATGCTTCCGCGGGGTTACGGAGAACACATTCCGGTAAAAATGCACCGTACAACGCTGGTATTTTGCCTCCGGAAAGACCTCTGCCACGGCATTGCACATTCCGAGGCATTTGTGCTTTACGCCCTCCAAACCGCGTTCTTTGAGCCAGACAAGGAAGCTTTTCCAGCTTTCCGCATCTTCTTTCATGCCTTCCGCAGCTCCGATGACCGCACGGTAACCGTCCTCATCCACGCCGATTGCCACCAGAATGCTGACATTTTCAAACTCTCCGCCCCAATTTCGCTTGAGATAAATCCCGTCCACATAAACATACGGATATTTTCCGGACAGCCGGCGGTTGTGCCATTCTTCAATATGCACATACGCTTTCTGATTCAGATCACTGATGGTGGAAGCCGACACCCGACTGCCCCAAAGGGCTTCCGAAATATCCTCCACACGCCGGACCGAAACACCGGCGAGATACATCTCGATCAGGGCTTCCTCAACCGAGCTTTCACGGCGGCGGTAGCGCTCAATGATGGCTGTTTCAAAGGGTACACCTTTCAGCTTCGGGATATTCAGCGTTACCTCTCCGGATGTGGTTGTCAGCTTGCGGCTGTAGTGTCCCGAACGGTACCCCTGCCGTGATTCGGTGCGTTCATATTTTGCCGCACTCGTCAGTTCCTCTGCTTCCTTGTTCAACAGCGCATTCAACGTTTCCTCCACGCTGTTTCGCACCATTTCTTTCAATTCGCTCTTGACAGTTTCCTCGTTTAGTTGTATAATAGGCTTGGACATGTTCCCTGAACTCCTTTCGAATGTTTTGTGTAGCGACTTCATTCTACCAGAGTTTTGTGAGCATGTCTATATCTTTTTGGCTCTTTTTTGTTTTTGCGAAAAATATTATACCTTACCAAAAAATATAAAAGTCAATTGAAAATTAGCGACGAACTAAAATTTTTTTCGTATGTAGTTATTTGTCTTCGCATTATATTCAAATAAAAATTGATTGTTTTTTTCTTAAATTCCCCTTTTCATATTTTATTGTAATAACACATCACACGCGGCTTTTACTTGTTGTTCGATCAGCCCTTGGTTTTGATTTGTTTTTATAAGGTTGTCCGTTAAATCGCAGCCGTCGTATCGGCAAGATAGGATTACGGATGTTAGCCTGCGCAAAAGCTTTTATTTGCAACCAATAGGTAACATTACTGTCTGCAATCGAAAATCGCCCGTCTTCGGGATATATGTTATCGCCCGACTGTACGCAATATTTTTTTGCGTTTTTTTGCGCCGTTTTTCTGTATTTTCTCTGAATTTTTAGCCAATCCCGATTGACTGCAATATAACCGTGTTTTATAAAAACATCGCCATATAATGCGGAACAGTGAGTTTTACGTCGCTCTCGCCAACGTTTCCGTCAATGATTTTATATGCCGCCGACGGTTTATATGCTTCTATAAATCTGTTCAGCGATTTTGTTGCGGTATTTCCCGCTTTCACTTCCACTGGGACCACTTCCCCGTTTTTTCTATCAAAAATTCCAGTTCGTTGGAATCGTCGGGCTTATAATAATAAAGCGCGTAACCGTTTTTCACCAACGTTTCGGCGATAATAAATTGTAGGTGTCAAGCGGGGATTAAAACGAAGTC
>ENA-UOJO01000598-UOJO01000598.1-human-gut-metagenome-genome-assembly--contig:-P57-NODE-598-length-54697-cov-5.565682_pt1 | contig 54697 bp, 69 predicted proteins | sample MGYA00242351_ERZ723898 | MGnify/ENA metagenome assembly ERZ723898 | reverse complement strand
TACGATTATCTAAATCTACTTCAGCACATAGTGCTCTAAAAGAGACTTTATAATCATGCCTGTTTTGATACTCCTTAACTCTATCTCGTACCATCAGATAAGCAGCTTCATTAGAGAATTTTAAAGAGAAATCTGGAAATCTCTCAATAAAATGCAGATAATCATCTACATACCTGAAACGAGGTCCTGTAAAATCTCGCATAAACATTCGATGTATTGTAATATCATCACGATTCACAAGAAACTTATAACCATCAGTTAGCAACATCCTAGCAGCTATACATAAGTATGTATTAGTGACTACTGTATTCCTTCTGTCACTATAATAAAAGACAGTTTTAGGATCGGCTGTCGCTATATCCCTAAACTGATCTATAACACTGAACATTGCCTCTATGCTCCTATCAAAATTATCAAGGAGTACTGCAGTATTCATTATATTTGATACATCATATAAATGATAAAGCCGATTACCATCCCGATCAGTAGCTTTTTTAACTAACTCAAGATTCCTCACATCATAGTCTAGAGCGGCTGCAGAGATAAAACCTGGGTTTAGGATTTTAACACCAATCTTGTCTAATACGGTTAACTCATATCGATCACTACTGTAAGCATTGATACCAAGAGAACTGTAATCCTTCTCAATAATACAACAACTAACATGGTCTCCGAGCTTGCGCACTTTCTCTGAAATTTTACTCTCGTTAACTTCAGAAGTGTCTAAGATCAGAAGTTTCTCCCTTGTACTATTAATATCTTCATTATTGATAACAATGCCAAACCTAGCATACATATCAATATAATCCCTATCATAAAAAGCGAATAAATCCTGAACACCATCTAAGTCCAAAAAATAGTATTCATCCTGGCTGTGCATTTTATAGAAATTATAAATTTGCATCATAACCCTATCCGTAAAACCATAAGCAAGTTTTACATCTTTCAATGCACCCAGTTCCTCTGGTTTTATCATTACACCTTCCATAGTACCTCCTAGTAATCATCCTCACTTGTTACTACAACATCAGCAATAGATCCACTACCTTTATTCTCTAAATGGATCTCTCTGCGAGTAATAGAGTTATATAACTCGCTACTCTGGCTTATAAGAATAACTTGTAAGCCATCGTTAATACTTTCCTGCAAAATCTCACCTATCTTTGGTAAATTTGCCTTAGATGAAACTCCAAAAGCCTCATCTACATAAACAGTTTGTGTGTTCAATCCCTTCACCACGCCAATAGTGGTTGCGAAACTAATCAGATACTGACATAATTTACCCTCGGACAAATAAGGCAGGTGAACGTTTCCTGCACGATCAATCAATCGTAAACTTGCTTTATTATTACCTCTCTTGAAATCACAAGTTATTTCAGCTTTAAAACCTTGCATCGGAAATATCCTAAGCAAACTATCAGATACAACATCATTTAAATAGCCGATACGTCTACGTTTAAATGAGTTATCTTCAACAGCAATAATTGTTTTTAACTGCTTTATATCTGTCTTATACTGTTCTAGCTCATCCAATAATTTTTTAGCCTTGTACAACTCACTAGATAAACTCTCTATCTGAGTATTTACCATTTTCTGCTGTTCTAGCTGTATTCGTTTTGAACTTAATCTAGAATAGTAATAATTCATATCACTTGCTACACTCATACTTCCTCCTAGAATGCCAACACTAAATTGCCCAACACTACCCTTATGAAATTTCTTGTATTACTGAATCTCAACGTATTGTGTGATTTGTGTAACAACACTGTTTTAAACACATAATAAGGAATTTTTATTTCCGATACGGCACCGACCCTCTTAAGATTTGTTATTGTTACAGGTATAGAATACTTTTTATTTGACTCTTCTATATCACAACAACGTCTGTCCAAATTTACCGTAATATTCTCCAAATTTATATTTATCTTAGCTAAGAATACATACAAATTTTCAAAATTTGCCTCAAAGACAGCATTTGACTTTTCATGCTGTATCAACTCAAAATCAGAATTATCAGATCCCCTGCTTTTAGTGGCAAGAATACTCAGCTCCTTAGTAGCAACTCCAACATAATTTTCAATATCAAACAATGTATTGCTGACACTGAGTAAACGACTTAATCTAGCTGCACTAACAGCAAAGTTATTCTTGAACTCTATCGGCTTAAACACGCGTCCTCGACCAACTAAAGTTACACTGGCAACTTCATTCTGGCATGAAACAACGCTAGAGGCCACTCTACCGATATTAACGATATCTTTGATATCACCGGCATTGAACCTATTTGCATTATCTATTTCAGAAAGGATTTGAATTTTCTTATCATATGATGCTGAAAACACCTCTTGTCTGCCAAGTGTAACAGAATACCTCTCCTGTGTTTGATCATTAGCATAAAATAGCAGCACAACCTCATGCTCTTTTACTTTTATTATGATGTTACCCTCGCATACAAGCGATGCCAACATCTTTCTCGGCAATCGAATATTCGCTGAACTCTCATCAGCAGAACATTCTGTATACAACGAAAGAGCTGCAAATAATTCTGCTGTGTTAGAAACTAAAATGGACTTTCCCCTACTCAGAAATAAGTCCACATATTCCAGGTCATTTAAATTTAGAAAGAGATTTAACTCCTTCAAATCATTTATTTCTAATTTGTACATAAAACACGCTCCACTTCCTGCTGTAATGTGCTAACTACTGTGATCACCTGTTCTTTGACTGATGCAAGATAATTTGTATCAGTCAGTAACCTATCAGACTGAACATTCTGTAAAAATCTAACATCTATACCGTACTTCTCTAAAGCAGAGATCTGCTCCTCAGTCAGAGAACTCTGAATCTTTTTAAATTCCTCAACAGAGTTCTTAGCCTCCTCTAAAGCTCTTGCCTGTAGTGCTCTCTTGGCCAAAAGTTTATCTCTTAACTCACTTAAATCATTGCTCATCTCATTACCTCCTGATAAGACCTTAGTAACTCTGTACCTCTTCTATCTATATCAAGATTACATAAATCCTGAAACATAAGAAGTAAACTACCATTGCAAACATTTTCAATTTCATTAACTGGATCATCACCCATCGGAGAGTAGTTCTTTAACTCTCTTTGTTCTTTCACCACTTGGTATGCAGCCTTCTGTTCCTTTACTATGTCTTCACGCACAGAAGACTGTCTATCTGGTAACAGAAATAAATTATTCTCCACTCTACTGTAGTGTCCATCATCTATAAGAACTGCTGGTACATTTCTCTCCAGGAAATCATCATTTACTTCTGTAACATTCGATCTACCCAAACTTGCCAAATAGCACAGCACTGAACTCTTTCCAGTCTTTGGATTTGTATACCCCCATGTACCATACACCTGATGCATATGACCAAAAAAGTTATATGTGAAACCATCAAAAATATCCAACTTGTCGAAATCTAAAAGTCTTGGAGCATAAACATCATTATTGTATGTCGCCTGCATTAACTTTAAAATCTCCGAATTCAAAATATCCTGATGGTACAGTCCTATATTAACCTTTCTGTCTACAGCATGACTTATAGAGCAACCGTAGTGATTAAAAAGAAAAACAACATCCCCATCTTCTACCGCATCCACAACTTCAAACACGTTGTCTAATCCTCTCGGTGTATAGACTTTATTTAAAACCGTCTGCATTTTCTTAGATTTTATCTCGCTTACCAACGTGTAAAATGGGTTATTTGAGTAATATGAAGTCTCGTGATTACCGATTACGCAGTAGATATGTTTGAACAACTTTTTGCTAATAACCCAGAAATTATTCGAGATAACAGCGGCGTTAACATCCTGATATGCTCGATGGAAAACATCCCCAAGTAAAATAATATTTACTTCATACCCTAAATTTCTGTACTTCAATCCAACCTCAAGGATATGCTCTTTTACAAACTCGATCTCACCCACATAATCAACACGATTCTCAAGATTCTTATAAAAATCATGCAAATCACTAACTATAAGGTACGCACTTTTTGCCATCGTACACCACCTTTCCGTGTACTGGACATTCCAATACATCTCCTAATGACTGTATTTGCTCCTCCAAGCTACAGATTTGTAAATTTGTTTCATACACAACCTCTGTTGTTCTCGATAATACATCAAAAACTTCTTTTACTTGATCCGCTATTGTAACAAAATTTATCAATTCACTAGGAATAGTTTTTACATGCTTTACTTTTCCCAATAATTGCATAATACTCTCAACCACACCCACGGACTCGCTCAAAACCTCATAATCATTACTATCTACATAAACACCCTGCAGTACACTCAAAGCCTGTATAACACCTGGAGCAAAATTACAAATAACTTGTGACTCCTCTGAATAGTTATAATCAATCTGGTCTAAAGCTACAGTAACTTTTCCTAAAACTGAACAAGCCTCAATAAGACTATCTAGATCTTTTACATCTTCCGCCCTTTCTATAGTCTCAATGCACTTACAGCACTTATCCATTCCAGGTAAAACATCCAACATAATCTCAGCACCATTCAGATCGTCCTCTAATCTATCTACATCTGAATAGCTGTATTGGTCTAATTTAATTTGTAAATCAATTACCCTCTGATTAACTGTAACCATCATTTGACTAAACTGGCTGTCCAAATTCATCAACTTATCCTGAACTTCAGTAAGTGTTGGGCTTTCAGCAATCATTTTTATAAGAGAATGATTGCTACCAAGATTATTATTTACAAACAATAAGTCCTGATCTGTGTCTATAAGATTTGCAATATAACCTGTTTTTTCATCTACAAGTAATCCCAATTGCCTTATAAATTCACTAGGAGGTTCTGCATAACTAGTGAATCCAGCTGCACTACTACCTCTATACTTATAGATAACCTTATTTGGATAAACTAACGTTGCACCGATGCTGCCATCATCGAAAGCGCAAATAAAACCAGCATACTGTTCACCATACCGTATTAACTGCCTTCTTTCCTCTATAGTGGCTAAAGTCTTAGGATTTGCAGTAACTTTTAGCATTTTAAACAATACACTCTTGCCTACACTATTGTCGGCTGCAATTACATTTAATTTATCCGTAGCAAAATGCATTGTCAGATCTCTCATAGACTGGCAATTTATAAACCTCGCTTCAAGTAACATACTCACCTCAAATTAAAAAGGGGAGCTATTCGCTCCCCTTCCCACTTTCTATCTATTTATTGCGATTCTGATCGTTACCTTAGTTATCAAAATCCTCCATGTCGTCTGTCATGATCTCCTCAAGATCGACACTCTTAGCTGCCTTGTTTACTGCCTCGATCGTAGCAGTACCCTGCTCTCTGTCATCTGAATCCATAGCAACGCTCATAAGAAGCTGATCAGCAATATCACCCAGTGCTAGTGCAATGAAATCCTGGTTATTCTCGATAACTGCCTTTGTAAGATATGGACTGTCTGGATCAACTACTGTACTCAGTGCACTGCACAGCTGACTCTCAACACTATCATCATATACTGTAATTCTTGTTGAATTGATCACAATCTGCTCGATATCATCTCTGTCATCTATGTAAGTTGTCATAGACTTCTCAAAGACACCGAATCCGTCGGTATCGATAAGCTTTTCAGTTGGTTTCTCAAAAGTTGTATCCTTACCGATAACCATCGGAGTGTCACCCTCAGCAGGACATGCCATATCGATCTCCCAGAAATCGAAATACTTATCGTACTTGATCCAATCTCCCTGCAGATACTTCTGCATAGCATCCTTAAATCCGCTTGAGTACTTTGTAATCCTAAGGAGATTCTTAATCTCCTCCGGTGTAACAGCTGACAGCTTGATACCGTCAAGATCATATGTATTACTCAGTGGCAGCTCAACCACTATTGCATAGTTCACTGGATGATCATCTGAGACCGGAACACGTCCCCAGATATCTCTCTTCTTATCCTTGATCTGTTTTTCTGTGAGTTCGATCTTCTTCTCTTCAATCATCTTGTCCAGCTCCTGGGTCTCCTCAAAAGCCATTGATCTGAAAAATCTATTTGCCTGTAAAGCTACAGGTACATCTCCTATAACCTCTCCTGTCATAGGATCTCTGTCTATCTTGATAAGATAATCTCTTGCAAAGTCCTTTGTCATAACCGGTATATTGATATTTACTACCGGGAAAGTATACAAGGATGGTACACGGTATTTCTTAAAGATAACCTTATCATCCTCGGTAAACTGATCAACTGCGGATGTATCCCAGTTGTCAACGCCTGCACGTCTCATAAGCGATTCCTTAAGTGCTGCATTCTCATGCGCATAACCCTTCATCATAAGAGCTGCCTCAGTAGGTGTTACATCTGGACGGAACTTGCTGTCTGGTCCATAAATGTCATCAGCCTCACCTGTAGTTGGATTGAATGGAAATGCTAACTCTGCAAACAGAACCAGCTTGCTCTTCTTTTTCTTCTCCTTCTTAAGTCGCTGGATCCTAGCAACTCTGTGCTTCTCCTGAATGTTCTCATTTCTAAGCTTATGCTTAGAAGTTCCATTCTCTCCCTTGTCCTGCAGACCCTTAAGATACGCTTCAAGTGTCATTTTCTCCATACTTCTTGTCTCCTTTTCTTTTCTTTACTATTTTTACTTACTTGTAGTCGATACCTCTTGCATCTTAACTACTAATTAAAAATAAAATAAAAAAGGAGCTTTTACGGTTAATAACACTAAGGGATACCTAAAGTTTAGGAGTATAATAAGAGTCAATAAGAAACTTAGATTTCACGCAATCATCTAAAGCCTGTAAGAATTTGTCCTTATGCTCTGTTTTCAGTATTGCATCAACATCTTTTGTAACCCCTTGATGAAAATAAACACAATTATGCAGATGTTTTTTCATTCTTTCCTCAAGCTTAAGGCCTGCAGAGTCATTATCAGACATTATAATTACCTTCTTTATAACCCTCAACTGAGCCAACATCTCAATAGTTAATGATGATCCGCTTAAAGCACCAGCATTATATCCAAAATGCTCTAGATGTAAAGTGTCAAACAATCCATCTGTAACACACAAATAACCATCGTTGTATGCTTTCTCAAATGTTCCAGGCAACATATACAAATACTTACCCTTCTGCATTATATTCTTGGAAGAATATCTATAGTAATTCATAGTCCAATCATTAGTCTCATGTACCCTTAAATAAGTTTCCGGATTAAATCCACCAAAACCAACAATGTCGCCATTTAGATCAAAAAATGGAAATACTATATTTGATATCCAAATACACTCTCCATGCTCGTACAAACCATTAGATTCATCTAAAACATGGCTACCACCCATCTCAATAAGATACTCATTATTTGGTATGAATATAGCCTTTGCTTTGTATAATATCTCACTATCCATATTACGAACACCCTGGCAGATATAATCAATAAAATTTTTCTGAGCTTCAAAATCCTCAGAATAAATTCTATCAAATAATTCTTTTACAATAGAACTTAGTGCCATAAACTACCTCACAAAAATCAGTTTCTGTGTTCCAAACATTGTTTTTATATTTCTCCAAATAACATTTATATGCACAGTTTTCTGCTCTTCACCCAGATTAATTGTAATATCCTCATCAATGCAGTTTTTAGCTGTGTATGTGATTCTCTGACCTGTACAATCTATAACAATCTCAGTACCCTCTACTGAGTAGAGATTACTGCCTATAAATACCATAGGATAAATCATCTGCTGCTTGGAAATGTACATCTTAACCAATGTAGCATATGCAATTAACCTAAACTGGTCTAATTCACCCGGTTTCTCAAGGAAGTCCATCATATCGTATATATTTCCAAGCTGCATCATATCAGGATCACTTGGATTTAAAACATAAGCTTTATTTACAGCCCCAGCAACAACAGAATTTGCAAAGTTACCTGTCTTTAATAGCTGCATAGCTGTACAATATTCTCCCTTAGTGAAGAACTCAAAATCCTTAATATCAGGAACATTGTTATCGTCTTCTTTTATAAATGCTCCATAAACAAACTCCTGGAGATTGTCAATCTCAGTTACCTTACCTAATGCCTCGTGGACTCTGTTCATAACCTCGACCAGTCCGTCATACTCTTTAAGTTCCTCCTCGGTATACTCGCCTAACTCGTCACTTAAAAATAACGGAAGGAAAACAGCACCTGAGTTATCTGGATTATATGAAACTAATAATTTCAAATAATCTATCCTGCTTAAGTCCGGACATTTCTTTAAATATCCAGCATAAGAATCCTCCAATGATCCCCAAACCCGTGAAATATAAGCAATCTTCTTCATAAAAATACCTCCTACATCTTGTACTTATTTTAATTTCTTTATCAATTCAAAATCACTCATTGTCATTCAAAGTCACTCAGACTCACTTAAACGCAGCCAGAGTCACTCAAAGTCACTCAGACTCAATCAAAATCAGTCAAAGTCATCACTACTTATCATGCTTTAAACCCTTAACATACTTTAAATGTTTCTTTGTATTTTCCTTTGTGTGACTAGCAATAATATCTATTGCTCTATGAACTCTTACAATATCCCACATAACCGGCTTATTGTAGTTTAACTTAAAAATATTTGTGACATTAGTTTCATCTAAGCATGGCATTATTATTTTATTCGGCAGTGTACGAACATCATCTGTTTTACCAGTAGCAAAATCAAAAAGAACTAGCTGATATGGTGCAAACTTTGCATTCTGTGGATTAATAATCCTAAATGGATGTAACTGATCAGCTAAAACTTTGAAATGTTTCTCATGCTGGTCATACACATCAAATGTTCCGCCTTTTTTCTTACGTATAGTACACTTATCAGTTATCTTTTTATCTCCACCATATGATTTACACTCAAAAGCAAATATCTTCTGTGGAGTAAATACGGTTAAATCTAACTCTGTAAAGTAGTTAGAATCTAAGTGATTCACATCTCGAAGTATTAAACCTTTTTTATAAAACCAGCCGTACTTTTCTAGGTTGTATGTTTTCATATAATCTAACACTATGCTCTCTAAAACTGTTTCGCAAACTTCCCCATGCATATGAGCAATGAAGTCGGTACTTTTCCTGTAATCTGTATTCGCAAGCATCGCTCTGGCAATGGTAACCATCTTTTGTAATCCAAGCTCTTCATACTTCTGCATAAGTAAGCTGTGCGTATCCTCTTTGTAAGACACTGTGGCACCTCCTATAATTTTACATACTTATTGTATAATCCCTTAAAAATAGCATTTGCCTCATCTGGTGATGTTATATCAGTGTATGATCTCACAATGTCATGCCAATCAACATTTAACATAATCACACTGACTGTGTAAGTTTTACGATTTGTATATTCATTGACCTTTGTAGTGCATTCAATGCCAAACCCATTATGTAAGTCATAGACTTTTGTATTCACCTTCATACAACCTCCTAAATAAAAATAGAGTGAAGCTTTTACACTCCACTCTACTGATCACTCCACATCTAACACATACCAGTTATCATTGATCTTTCCGATAAAATAACTCTCAGTAGCTTCTGCTCTTTTTGTGCCTTTGTATACCTCATTTACCTTACAAACGGCAGCCTCTTTTACCTGAAGATCTGTGCTCCATTTACTGTTTATGCTCTCCATCTTCTCCGACAATTCATTATCATCAACGTATGTAATACTGCTTACTGTAAATGAAGCTTTATAATCCTTTCCGTAACTATCCTCAAGTAACTTCCATAGATCTTTCTCTGTTCCACCAGAAGCCTGATTCAAAAATGAACTTCTTATCTGATCTGAGAATACATCTGGAAAACTCTCGACAATACTGTCCAGATTTCGATCATTATACCCCCGCTCTACTTTTGAGATAACTGAGGTAACTGCATTCTTCTTACCTAACTTACCTATAAGTATGCCAGTAATGCAGAGTAGTACTATAATAACTCCACACAGAACTCCTATGATGATCTTTCTTTTCATTTCTCTGTCTCCTTTCCCCCATCAAGTGGATGCTCCCTTTCAAACTTCTGAAAATCCTCAATAGTAAACCAGCAGTGTGGTCCGCCTATATGATTACCTAGAGCATCCTTATCTACAATCGCTTTGATCAACTCAGCATTCCTCTTACTGTTGAGTATCAGAGCTAATTTGTCATCATTGTATATAGCATGGTCACAAACTATTGGTCTTACCTCTACTGACATTTCAAAACACCTCCCGCATCTATAACCGGACAACCGAGGGCAGTATAACAGTTCGTACACAAAAATTTATTGTGCACAGGATCGAATGTACCTTCATTCTCCCTAACATACTCTTCAGCTGTTGCATAACCATCCATTGCTGCCGCTGTAACATATTCATTGATCTCGCTTGGTGTTTTTCCACACTTAGCACATACACATTTACTCATATTATTTCTCCTTCCTAACAAAAACTCCGCTTTTCAACATATCGTAAATCCACACATCAAACTCCGGGTACTCACTCTTATCAACCTCAGCACTGTATACCTGCTGTAACTCTTTCTTAGTAAATACTCTTTTTTTGTATGGTTCTTCATAGGTGATAAAACATTCACCATCATCCCATAATTGCATAAATTCCAACGTGATACCTCCTACGCACTTCCAAATAAGTATCTGTATACGGATTCAACACTCCTGTTCTGTGTCTTTACTTCCAGATAGTACTCAAAATCACTTTTGTCTGTATCTTCTAAAAGCATTTCACTTAAGCTGTACGCCTTTTTAACTAAAGAAGAAAAATCGGAGGATTCCCATTCACCTGTATCGCAAGAATCTTTGATAAATAATTTCCCTCTCCTTATACCAACAAAATAGCCATGTCCTTCAAGGACATCCAGCACTGCCTTAAGTTCAAACTCGCACATACAATTAGGAGCTACGCACTTAGCGCGCCTAAGCTGAGCTGGCTTTTTTACCACTCGTATCTTATTACCAAACATACAAAACCTCCTTAGAAAAATTGGGGTGTAATTACTTACACCCCGTGGAGTTTACTCCCGCCTGTCCCCAGGCACAGCTTGTCCTCCCAGACACTAGCTGTATCTAATGATTAACAAATAAATGAAATTACCATTTGCCAAAAGAATTCCAAATTTTATGGCTGATAGCCGTGAAATTCTTATCATCCATACAGCAAAGATCCTCTACAACTTTCTCCTCACTCTCAGAAGGAAGCTGCACTAAACAACTAAGGCAAAGTTTCACAGCATCATCACGTAAACCATAAAAATCATTATTTAAGAAATTAGATTCGAGAACCAATCCTAATTTCTCTAGCTGTTTTTTCATTCTGTTAATACGCAGAACAATTTCACAACTTTTCAAAAAATCATCCATAGCATTACTTCCTTTCCACGCGGATTGCACTTATTGCAGGTAAATTCTGATCGTATACCCACAGCGCATTATTCTCAATAATCTGTACGCAAGTCTGCCAATACCAAAACCAATTACCGCCACAATAACCGCCTGTTGCAATACTGTATAATTGATCTCTGTAACTGGTTGCCTTTGGTGCATTACCATAGTAGCCATTATTGATACACTCCAAGTAAGCAATAACTCCATCCTCTAAAGAAGCATAACAAGTTTTACCTTGATTTAAGCCCCAATAATTATTTGGTCTACATACATCCCCAAGACTACTCTCCAGAATAGCCTGAGCCAAACATACACTCGGATACACTCCATAAATACAATAGTTGTTCCTGCACACATCAACTATTTTCATTGTTCTTTCCGCTTTAACAGATGTACTGGCCTCCACCTTTGTACTACTACCTAAAATAGCAAAGATAAGGACAATGCAAATTCCTAGTTTTCTTATTCTTTTCAAACGTCTCTCCTTTCTTAAAAAGATAGCTACATTCCCGGAGCCTTTTATCTCTTGTAGCGTGTACTCGCACCGTGCGAGTTAAAAAGGTTCTCCTATCCGGGTCTTTCTATAGGCGGTAACCGTGATAAGCTGGCTTACTTATCACTATTTTTAAATAAGCATTTTTTACCTTGATTTAGGTTTCTATCTCTAAGGCTAAAAGATAGTCTAACCCGAACACAGCTAACAATATGCGTCAGTGTATAGTACCAATACATCCTCATGTATATAAAAATCTTCATTATCTGAATCAACAAACACAGTACCATGATTCTCAACAGCACAATCTGTATTCACCCCATTACAAAAAATAAGCGTGTTTTCATCGTACTCACTAAGTATCTCTTTTAATTCTCTAACTGTCACAAATGCTCCTTTCACAACATCTCTGTTGTTGTCGCTATAATCTACCCTAAACGATCAGTCTATCTTTTTCGCCACCACAGCAAATCTACCATTCTCTGCATGGTAAGCACAGGTTGACAACATTATCAATTTGTCCCCATACTCAGCTGTGGATGTTTCAAATGGAGTCAATTCCTGTGCATTCTTAACAAACTCATTAAATTCATCTTCATTAGCTGCATCTCTGAATTCTAAGAAATGATAATGTTCTGTATCATCGTTGCTCCACGCTACATACCTAAATGCTGCTATAACTTCATACTCACCGGGGCCATCTAGAGTATCGAACTGAATGTATTTATGTTTCTGATAAAACTCTTCATTCTCATACCTATTCAAATAATGAAACATCTCACCAGAGCTGATATTGTGTCCGTAGATAATTACATTGTCACTTCGCTTATCACCAAGTGGAGTACAAAATCCATCAACATACGGAGTACCAATCCCGCTGTATTCTTTATCAAAGTTTGCATGTAGATAAAACTCTGGATCTTCCTTACAATACATAACTGGATAATCAATATCACATCCTGAAACCTTCAACCAACCAATACAATCGGAATTCTGCTGGCTCAACTCATTTAAATAGTCTGCATTTCTTTTGAATCCACCGCTACCTGTTATAGACTGTCCGGTATCCCTTGTCTCTTCTGTCGTAATTAGATCTTTTAACTTTTTATCCTCAGCTTTATCCATAAACAGCTTTCTACTGAGTAATGCTAAAGTAACACTGAAAGCTACTACAATAGCCATTGTCACTATAAACCTAAACTTTCTCATACTTCCTCCTTCAAATAGGGTAGCCTATTTTCACTTGTCGAGCTGTACAAACTAGTGGCTACCCTAATCAAATAATAGACAGTAAAAAAGTGAGGTCATTATTACACAACCTCACCTAGTATAATTTAACTCTCTTGTGTACTCTGTAATGAAACGTGTAGAATATGTATGCTCCTTACCCTTTTCAGCTCCGCTTAGATTCACACATTTATAACAATCAGCACTTTTTATTTTACTCAATACTCTGAACATAGTTCGCGATGGATAAATTACTCTAACCTGTCCAATAAAATCACTCATAGAACCTCCTACAATCTACACACGATTATCTCTACTTCTGTGTTAACAAAAGTCTCTTTTATAAGTTTGGATACTCTGTGCCAATCCAATTTATCTAATCCACAACCAATCATTGGCATCGCTATCCTATTGATATCTTGCTCTACACAAATATCACGCATAGCAACCAAGGCATCTGACATACTCTTATAAGTAGGTTTCTGCCAATAACGACTCTTTGTTACAAGATTAAATACATGATCCTCTAACAAACAAGTACCCCCATTCCAATAATTGGCATACCTAGGATACTCTGCTTTTAGCTTTTTATGTAGATCAAAACGCCTATTAAATTGAACAGCTATACCTGCGCCTAGTGCAAAATCTGCACTAATACAGTGCGCTAAATAGTATTCTGGTCCTAATGAGAATAAATCGCATTTTATCTCGTTATACCTCATTCTAAACTCCTTCATAAAATAGTGTGCTCACATCCAAGTAATAACATCTACTCCTCATATAAGAAAACCTCATTGTCCGCAGGAGTGTCGCCATTATCAAGACACTTCTGGACATACTTATTCCACTCTTCATTATTTTCTCGTTGTATTCTCTCGGCCTCATTCTTATCCTTTGTTCTAAATATTTCTATACCCTGAGATACTAGTACGTACTCCTTCATCTATTCACCTATCCCTTCTTTAATTCTCAGCACGCTGTATTGTGTCCTCTCTTACATACGCCAACTCATGGTAATTAGTCTTCTCATTCAAAATACCATGCAATTCTCCAGTCTTTGTCTTTACTAGATACCCATAAACTTGTGCTCCGTTTGCTTCCCGCTTACCAACATAACGTTCTTTACTTACAACATAATTACTCTGACAGTAATCACAATGCTCTTTACTAAACCACTTTCTGCATTCATTTGTGCATCCCATACAGCACCTCCTAACACCTTACTGGCTCATCATACCCATCAAATACTGCATGATTATTTGCATCAAGTTTGTAACGTCTTCTTACTGAATATCTTGTACCACACTCTATGCACTCAAACATATCAAGCGTGTTTACGGAACCAACATGACTCAATGCCCCACCACACTGTGGACAGCTATTTCTTTCCTCAAATTTATAATACATATTAACACCTCCATAAAAAATGGTACTAGCTTTTACACTAGTACCACCTAAACTACAAAACTCATTGTTACGCTCCCTGATGTATCATTCTGTTTTCTCTGATCATTGATCGGTCCATTGGTGTCATTACTCTTATTCCACGTGTCTTGTTGCTATCACACGTGTAGTAATCATCCCCGTCTTCCCGATAACGTCTGGATAAACTACAGGATTCACACTCACCATTACAATTGAAAACTGTCATAGTATCACCTCCTCTTGATATTTATTTTCTTACTTAGTAATAACAAATAAATATCAAGAAATAGGTTTTATTCTCTAACAATTACTGGTCCACTCTTTACAAGCAATACCATTTTTATTAAACCAGTCTGCTGCTAAATGCCTATGGCAGAAATCCTCTGGTTTCTCATAACAAAGTAATGCTATATTCTCAGTGTAACTACCGGTGTATTCCACAAGTTTATACAGCTCCTTGTATACTTGTGCTGGATCCAAGTGTGATAACACCTGTTCATAATAACATTTTACATAGTAGTCATTATCTCCTGAACTCTTCCATTCATTAAAGAACTCTCTCTTAGGTGCTAACTTTCTATATTGTAATCCACACCACCATTCAGGAACACCACCACAAATAGCAATAGGAATTACTTCACTTGGTAGACTCTTTACATTTGCAAAATAACTTGTATATATCATATTCTTTCCTCCAAAATAAAAAGGGTGTCGACTAAACGACACCCTGGGCTACATTAAAAGTGAGGGGAGAACGTAGCCCTAAAGATAAATACATCTGTTACACTGTAATTACCTAGTTTATCTCTTCTATATAGAAGTTATCTCTACAGCACTTACCACTTGTGTAATCAAGTATAGCAAACTCGCTATAATACTTAGCTCCTATCTCTCTGAGAATCTGTCCAATATTTTGCCTATCTGGTGGTACTACTCTTGCTTTCACAAACATAAGAGAACGCTTCTCGTCCAAATCATAATCCCCTTGCTGCGCAGAAAGTGCAAGTATAGCTGGCATATCATTGATATCATGATCCCTATAAATCCTAACATGATATATTTCCTTTTCCTCATCATATGTTAAAATGCCGCAACTTGTATGTGTATCACCACTCATAATCCTATAATTTCTTAACATAATCAAATCTCCTATCGAATTGAATGGAACTTATTTTCTGATGTTTCTTTTAAGTCTGTGACCTCTTCATCTATAATTAAATCTTCTGTTACGATGAAACCATCATACATTGCATTCTTAAACAAATCCATCACGCTTCTAGCGCCTCCCATCATGACCTTACTCTAAAGTAAAACAGTGGTTACATAATTTATTATCCTTTAACTCTACTACTTTATTAAAGTTAAAGGATACTGTATAAATGTTTTATCTTCTTTTATAGAACTTGGGATAGATTTTTTATTATAACCAGCTACTTTACTATGAAAAGTTTTTGTACCTAATATCTCAAGTGATGCATATGAACAATTTACATCTTTCTTCGTTAATTTAATTCCAAAACGTGGGCACTGTAACAAGTAACATTCAAATGAATCCCATGAAATTATAGATACTTGTCCAGGAAAATATTTAATGGCATTTAGCAAAATGGGATAATAAGCACCATAAGCGGCTGCATCAAATACAAGCAATACATTTCGTTGCTTGCCCCAGAGTGCTTCTAATTTTTTGTGCAACTGCGCATTATCATTTTGAATTAACTTACCATCAATTATGGTTTTTCCAGAAGCTACTGTTTTTGCAGGGAAAAAATTCTGAAAAAATTTTCTATCAGCTCCACTATCTTCAGTTAAAATATACTCGACATTCCCAATAGAAACTAAATCAATATTTTTCTTACAATACATCGGAACATTAATAATATCACTTTTATAGCTTTCTAATCTATAAATACTATCAACACTAACAGGCAACCATCTCATCACTTCTCTCGTAATTATAATAAAGTAATTATCAGAAGAGCTAAAAACCGAACCTACATCAGGAGCATGCAATATAGTACACTGCTCGTCTATAATAAACAAATTACCATGATTTGCTGAAAATAATAAATGGTAATCTTGATCAAACTCATAATCATTATGCAAAACATGTATTTTCTCTCTTGGTATCTCCGAACCTAAATCGTCTTTGATCTTCCCAGAAACATAACTTACTCTCTTTTTATATTTCATGAAAGTTTTAACCAAGTAAGTTTTATAGGTACTAGAATTGCCAGAAATAATATTATATTTTCCCAGAGTCTCGATTGTAAATTTATCTCCTTTATTAGACATGTTTATAATCAAGGTATCAACTCCTTCCTTACCTCTTTACAGTAATCAGCGTAATCATGATACTTTCTACTTTGTTTCAAACTATAAGCAATAAACTTATCCTCTGGAAACTGTAAAAGATGTCTTAAATACACAGTTATATCACGGTATTTAGCAATCTCCAACAAAATAGGTGTACAATTGTCTCCCAACACAGAACTATATATTTTTATTGACTCGCTCATATTACATAACATAAGAACCTTAGCGCCAGAACTTATATCATATATCTTAAACATTCTAGTAGGATCATCTAAATCTACTATACCAAGAGGTCCTTCTATAGCATTATCTATTTCACGCAAGATCCTCTTATTCATGTCATTCTGAAGCCAATCGTACTCAAATAAACCATCGAACTCCATGTCAATTGCCGTAATACATGTATCACAATCTCCATAACCAATCTTTAGTATATTATCATCAAAATAACTCATCATACTAGCACCTCCCATTACAACCTTACTCTAAACTCTATTAAAAAGCAAGGGTGGCTTTTACACCACCCTCACCTAATTGACCGAGTAACCTCAACGATTACTTATTTCTTCTTTCTTCTAGTTACAAACAATGTAACCACTCCGAGTCCAAGCATACCAGCTAAAATAGATAGGAACATTGCAGTTCTATCACCTGTCTTATTTGGTGTCTTATCAATATAAATAGTCTGTGACTCAGTGTCAAAATCAGCCTCTTTACTGATAAGATTGCCCTTGTTGTCGTATACATACTCGAAGATAACTACTTTGTGCTTTCCAAGTCCGTCTGTCTTAAATGACATACTTACATCGAATGAACCATTCTCCGGTTTCTTGCTATCAATATGTAATTCAGTAACCTTACGTACCTTCTTACCATCACTGACAACAATCTGCTGTGTATTGTAGTCCCAAGCCTCAGTAACTACCTTGTATGCTACAGAAGAATCAAGCTTGCTATAGTTGACTGTATCAACTATCTTAGCAACTTCACCCTCCTTAACGTGCTGTGAGTTATCCTTGCTGTTCTTTGCAGAGGTCTTTAACTCAGGATAGTGAATCTGCTGGCCCTCATCAGTAATTTCGGTATGACCACACACTTCGTACCCTTTTGTACGAATTGTTTCAAACGCCGTTATAGTTTCACCTGCTAAAAGTGATGCGTCATACTTAACCTCTACCTTAACTGAACCATCAGTTGTCTTTGCCTGAAACTTAACTGTTGCAGTAATAAGATTACCATTAGCATCCTTTAACGGTCCGGCATCCTTACCATCCTTATTTAAATGAAGAGTGAGTGTTGTGCTGTACCAATCACCTACAATAAGATTATAATAATCAACTGAATCCCTAAAGATCGCAGTCTTACTTGCATAACCTACATGCAGCTTTGTTATACCATCACTTGCTGAAGTACCACATGAAGGAAGTTTTATTGTCTGATCAAAGCTGTCGAAATCTTCCTCCTTGTCAATAAGAACTCCATCCTTGTATAAGTATACAAAACTTACAAGATCATCATTCTTGTCCTTATGGTATGCATCTGACTTCAAACCATTATACTGATACTTAAGGGCTACCTCTTCACTATTTCCCTTAGCAGTAAAATCAATTGAATTAGTCACCTGCTTACCACCAACAAGCATTGGTTTTCTTGTACTCTTATTGTATACTACACCCTTCAGAGTGAATTTCTCACCCTTTGTAAGACCATCAAGTGTTACTGTATCTGTCTGATGAACATCCTCTGTAAGCATAGTAGCATGTGTTCCATTCTTGTCATCTAAGAATTTAGTTCTAAGTAAACTAAATGAGAATGACTGCTCAGCACTGTTTAAATCTGTGTGCTTAAACACTATCTTGCCATTGTAGACTGCAAATACGAATGATGTAAGTCTCTTGCCTTTCAGCTTTGTTCCATCAACTACGTAATGTAACTGTACTTCCTGATCAGCTTTGCTTATAGTCTCATTCTGCTTTACTACTACTGGCTTACCATTTAACTCAACTGGCTTATTTGTATCCTTATCGATTGCAATACCATAAAAGTCTACTGAAATTCCTGTTGCAAGGTTCTTACAGAAAATCGTATCAACAACATCCGCATTCTTTGTTGGTGCAATTGTATGATTGTGTGATGTATTATCAACTGCTAAAGTGGATCCTGTTGGGAATGAAATCTGCTGTGACTCTGCATCCTTATCAGTATGCTTTGCTACTACAACTCCATTAAGTTTGATTACCTGCTGAATTGTAATGGTTTTACCTTCAAGATTAAATGACCTTGGATCAATATCAAAAGCAACATTAACCATGTCATTCATCTTCTCTGGCTTGAGAATCTGAGTTCTCTTAAATGCTTTTCCTACCTCTGAAACAATCTTTCCTGTGTCTTCAGATACGCTATCACCTGTGCTGTCACTACTTGTTTCATCAGTAACATAACCGAGATCCTTGAGCATACTCCAATATGGATCTTTCTCGATCTCAGTCTTCTTTATCTCTTCTCCTGTTGCACTGTCAACAAATGTTGTCTCCAGCTCGTACTCATACTCTGTTGGGAGATTTGAATACTTAACAGAATCGATTATCTGTGTCTTGTCCAGTATTGAATACTGTGTATTTGTGGTTGCATCTATAGCGTTTGTCTCAACTGCTGGTACATAGAATACCTCATTAGGATCAGTACCATCTTCATTGTGAGTAGCTATAACCTCGCCATCGTACTTTAACTCACAAATTACATATAATGATTTGCCAGCATACTTAGTGAGATCAAGACTCTTGAATGGAACGCTTACAGTCTCATCATCACCCTTAGCAGTAAATTCAACTTCGTTCTCAACCTTGATATTCTCACCATCAGAAACCTTACCTACTAAAGTAAACTTAGTTCCCGCTACCAGATTATGCAATGTAACTGTATCTGTAACATCTACTTTCTCATCTGCCGGCGCTACATTAGTCTTAGTGCTATCAACTAAAACCTTAGTCTCCAGACTGATAACATTGACTGTCTGAGCTTTATTGCTTACTGATGCATCCTTAGCCACACAATTTGCTGGCTCTACTGGCTTTCCGGCTGAATCCAAAGATACTGTCTTTGTTACAGAACCTTCAACAAGATACTCATAGAATACTAATTTCCTTGACTTGACATTGCTTGTGTTTACGCCTGTGAATGTGACGCTTGCTGTTGTCTCTGGGAAAACCGTACCCTTCTTAACTGCACCTGTTGTGAATTCAACATTCTTTGCAACATACTTGCCATCAGCATCCTTGTATGCCTTGCCAGTATTAGCGTCTACTGCCACTGACATAAGCGTGTACTTGGTTGATGCTTTCAGATTGGTTGCCTTGACACTATCCTTAAATGAGGAATTCTTGCCTGCAACGGACATCTTTGTATTTGTGTCTGTTGAAATGGCACTTGAAGTCATCTTTGGTATTGCTGTATTTGTGTAAGTACCGAAGTCTATTACGGCTCCGTCCTTAGCACTGTCTGGAACTGTAATTGTCTGCGCTGATCCGAGATTGTATACCTGTGTCAACTTGTACTTCTTACCATCTATTGTTACATACTGACGATGTATCTCTCTGACTGTGTAAGTATCCTTGTACAGTGGTCTTGGCGCTGTAGTGCCAACTGTCTCTTCCTTGATCTCTGTGGCTGCTGTCTTGCCGGATCCCGGTGTTGTAAAGAACACATTTGTTTCTTTGTATGTTGGGTACAGCGTTGTGTCAGCCATAGCTTTGGCTAAAGTTGCGTCGTTGCCGTTTACATCTTTGTAACCCAGCTTGCTTGAATCGAATTCACCGTTCTTGTCTGTAACTACAACGTGCTGATCGCCGTTGCTTGCAGTTACAAGAAATGCTACTCCTGCCATTGGATTACCGTATGAGTCAACCTTTTTGAGTTTGAAGTCATAACGCTCTTTCTGCTCACCAATCTCTATGGCACCATCTTTAACTGCTGTGTTACCGTATGTAACGTTTCCGGCAGAGATTTTTACTGTAATACTTGCACTGTCAGTGATCTTTGTTGTAGAACCAAACAGCTTGACATATCCTGCATTATCTGCTGTAACTTTCTCATAACCGCTCGGTGCTATAACCTCTGTGATTCTCATACAGCCTGCTTCGAGTTCGTAAACGCCAGATGCGTCAACCTCAGCCGGTGCTGCATCACTCTTGTGTGTGCTGTCGCTATAGAGATATCCTCTTGCAAATTTAGCAACATAGCCTTTTATTGAACTATCATATGCAGTCTGTAAATACCACGTATTCGTTGCAGACCCCGATACTGAATCCTTACCTTTGAAGTATTCCATCTTAAATACTGCACCTGCAAGTGCTGCTGTACCTGCTGGAACTGCCTTACCGCTGACAGAATCTATCTTCCTTATCTCGACATTCACAGGATCGTGATCTGGTGGAACATTACCTGTCTTAACGCTTAATGAAAACTCTGGCTTGTCTGTCTCTGTTGCAAGCACCATTTGCTGACAATCTAACCAGGCTGGATCATTTGGATTGTAATAGTAGATATCCCATCCGCCATATCGTGCAGTTCCACTTAAGGAAACAGTCTTATTGGCAAACGACTTAGGAAGCACAATTCTAAACTTATCTCCATTTTTCAGCTTTAAATTATCGGTAGAACCATACCTAGTCCACTGGTATTTCTTTGTTTCACTATTGTAATTATAAACGTAAACAGCACAATCTTTTGGCACTGATGCAGTAAAATACTGCTCAGATTTTTCTGCTGTAACTGTTACTGGTTCTGATACAAATACATTTGTTGATGTATGAAATACCTCACCATTCGCCTTAAATGAATAACTTTTATAGTAAGTCATACTTGGCTTAGTCTTATCAATATTGATAGTTTCTTCACCACTTGCTAGAGCTGTATATTTCATAGCCGCACTAGCCCATGTTGGTGTTGTACCCTTTTTATGATTGAGAAGACTTAAGTAATGCTCCGTAGCTGCAAGATTACCTGACGTCTTAGCAAGTACTTCATAATAGTACGCTACTACCTTTCTAAGAGAAACATCAGCACCACCACCTCTAGAATACTTAGCAGGTCTTGTATATCCATTAGCTAAACTTGGACCATTTGCACCCCAATCTACGCAGAACATTCTACTTCCAATATCTCCATCTAAAGACATGTTAGCTGAATTCGCTGATGATGAAGTCTTATGATAATTACCGCATCCCTGTGTTTCAGTACCCCAGACATATACATCAGCAACAGCTGTCCTAAACACTGATGCTAAAGTGGCTACTGGCTTCACCTCTGGAATAGAATCTGTTGGTGTTGCTACCTGTGTAGTAGTCTCTGTTTCCTCAGAACTTACATCTGATGTAGTTGCGACCTGTGTGTCTGGCTCTGTAATGGCCTCAGTAGTAACCTCAGTACTAACCTCGCTACTAGCATCTGTTGATGTTGCGACCTTTTCTGTTGGTCTAAACATATTATTGTCGAGCTTTATTTCCTGGACTCCATCTCCTGCAACAATAGAAAATGAACCCACTGTATTATTGTAATCGTAACCTGTCTTACTGTAATCGTCATTCGATCTGAATAACTTCTCGTCAAGCTGGTAGTAATAAGTATCTTCCTGAAGCTTTGCTATTGCCTTTGATGCATTGGCATTAGCTCTCTCCTCAAGATTCTTGTACACAACTCTATCATCACCGCCGTATGGCTTTCCATCATAGGAGAGTACGAACTCAGTGATACTCTCGGTGCACGCAGAATCCTTAAATACTTTAATTACTGCACCTGCTAAGTTCCTGTCTTTATCAGAGTCATTCAACTCTTTGTAGACTGTTACATCCCTTGTTACTGGTGTAGCGTCAGTTGGTGTTGCCTCCTCTGCCTTGGCTCTAAATACATCCGCAAGACCTACAAAAAGATCTGTTGTGATGCTAAGAACCATAAGAAGTACCATGACTAAAGCTACTACTGTTACTTTAACTTTGTCCTTAAACATGATTTACCTCCCTTAAAACTTTTCCTTGTAGTTACTTTCTTGTTGCTCCTTTCTGCAACATTCATTCTTCTTCCTGCTCCTTTCCTCGTTATTTTCTTGTTTTCAGCTCGACATTGTGTTTGAAAAGACATTGCTTTCAAACGCAAAAATAGGAGTCGGACTTAACCGACTCCTACCTGTCTTGTTTTAAGGGAAACCCAGAAATACTGGGCGAAAAGCTCTAGCAAGTGTTACCCTGCTAGAGCCAATTTATTTTTCAAAGTATTCCATAGAATCTGTACACACATCTTTACTAACTTTCTTTTTATCATCTGAAAGTTTCAATAACCATTCAAAGTCAGTGTTTTCAAATAATGCTTTTAATTTACATTTATCCAGTTTTTGAATGTCACTATCACATTTGGCTTTGATATGAGCATTACATTCTAGACAACTATTAAAATAACATGATGATAGTATTGCATGACGACCATGAGTAATTCTATAGCTTCGCTTATATGTTGCTCTTTCAACAAGATCCTCAAAGTAATTTTCCCATGATAAGAACTTATTGGCATAATTAGGCAGATCTGACATTTCATTTACAACAATGGGATGATCTTTAAGCATATTTGAACACAGTAACATAAATTCAAAACTTTCATAAAAATCAGGGATAACAGCTGTTACATGTTCCAACTGGAGCTTTCTTACAAAATCAAATAAATGACATCCAAAAGCAGCCCTATCAGCAAGTACTAAAATGTGAGAATTTTCTGTATTGACTTCCAACACTTTTGAAATAATTCCAGCTTTACCAGCTGATGTTTCAACATTATTGAAATGATGTGTAAGAAATCGAAATCCGTTACCAGAATCTTCTGTAACAATTTTATCATAATGATCAAATGATTCTGCCTTATAGTATGGCTCTAACCAGTAAGTAGTCTCACCATTATTTTTAAATTCAAAAATACTATCTACACTAATAGCAAGCCTCTTTGAAAGATGGATCTCTGACCTCTCTTCATTCTTAAAATTTCTCAAATCAGATCGATTTATTATTATCAAATATAAATCATTTGTAACCAAATATTTTTTACACAATGATACAAACTCTAAAGATTCAGTGCAATCCAGATCATCAAAAATCAATATTGCTTTTTTCTGATTCTCTAAAATAGGCTTCCAAGTAGAATTTGTAACAACAATTATTGGCAATGTAGTATTAACTTTAATATCTGGTGACTTTGTTTCTATCAAATTAACAAGAAAAGTCTTGCCAGCAGCACTATCACCAATGATAACATTTATTCTTCGATTAAAGCTGGATGAAAAATGATAGCTTTCAAAATCCACCGTTATATCTATAATACTCTTCGACAAACTCTCTATCACTAGTGACCCTCCTATCAGTTTCGGTTATAGTAGCCTCAAACTTATCTGGAAATTTCATGCAATTATGCAACATTATATGAACATCTTGACTGAGAGATAATTTTACTATCCACTCCGCACAATTATCTCCGCACCGAGTAGCATATATTATTCTATCTGGCCTCATTCGCATAAGAATCAAAGCTTTGACACCAGTTGATAATCGTTCTGGTGCTATGCCACCTAGTACAGATGATTCAATATATTCACCGGCAATTACCTTAGATTTATCTACAGCTTCTATAACTTCGCGAACGAAGGAGTCTGCGAACCATTCTGGTCTTTTGGTTAAATTGAAGACACCACTAACGTCCGTAATACAATTATTATTGAATTCACCTAATGAAATATATAACATAATAGTAATACCTCCATTACACAATATCATATCATACTGTGCTAAAAAACTCTAGCAAGTTTGACCCTGCTAGAGTCAATTTATTTTTCAAAGTATTCTTGGTATAACCAATAATACTTACAAATCACCTATCTCTTTAAGAATTCCGTATAAAAATTCTGGATCTTTAAATTTTGAATTAAGAAAAGTTTTTGAATATCCATCATTCAATTGTTTTAACGTTTCAAAACTCAGCTGTTCTAAAGAATTGTGTCTCCATGAAACATCCCTTTTTGTCAGCTTAGTATTAAAATAAGGACTGCCCAAAAGATAATGCTCAAAAGAATCCCAACTCAAAATCCCAATAGATACATTACTATTTCGAACAATATCCAGCAACATATCAATATATCCACCATAAGCTGCTGCATCAAACACAACAAGAATATCAGTTTTTCCAGCCTTTAAATCCTCTTCCAGCGTCTTATGCAGATGTGAATTATCTCTAGTTACCTTCTTTCCACCAAGTAAAACATGCTTAGAGCAAACATCTCGATCTGCAAAATGGGCAAGAAAGAATTCTCTGCCAGACCCGCTATCCTCAGTTAATACATATTTAAAAGGCTTTTTTATAACGAGATCCTCATTATGGTTACAGTATACGGCATAATTTTTTATCACGCCTTTATCATTTTTTAAATAATAAATAGAATCAACGCTAATAGGTAACCAATTAAATGGGGTACGACTTATGATTAATACTTGATTATCTGTGTCACGTAAAACGCTGGCAATGTCGTACTGCTTTAATATCTCACTACATTCATCAATTATTATCAAACCACCTTTATACTGTGCAAACAAGTCGTGATAATTTCCAGCAATTACAGTATTGTTATCAAATAATATTATCTTATTCAATGAAACCCTATTATCGTCATCATTTATGCATTTACAACCAACAGAAGAAACCCCTGATTTAGCTCTACGCAATGAATTTACCAGATGTGATTTATGACTTCCAGACATCCCAGTTAAAAAATTAAATTTTCCATAGAACTCCAAACTAAACCTAGTTTTTGAACTTTTTACTTCCAGTATCAATCACACCAACTCCCACCTACACTCATGTCTATACTCATCATAGTTTTTATACTCACGCTGTAATCGTTGACTAAAGGCCCTAAACTTATCTTTATTAAATTTTAGAAAATGCTCCTGTATAATTTTTATTGTTTTTCTCTCACAAATCTCTAAGAGAATATCTGTACAATTATCACCAAAAAGTGGTCCCCAAATGGCAACATTATCATATTGGTTGCAAACCATTAAGGCTTTAGCTCCTGAACTAATATCATTTATTGAGAAAACGATTTCTTTATCATCTCTATCACAAATACCAGAGCTACAAATCTCTGCATTATCAATTTCTCTAAGAATTCGTATGTTCATTGCATCTTTAAGCCAAGATGGATCAAATAACTCAGGAAACTCCATATCAACATTAAACAAAAATGGCTGCTCCTTACAAAGGTCAATTATTAATCCATTATATATGTCGCTGAACTTGGGGTTAATCCAATCCGGGATTATTTCATCATCGTCAGTAAATAACTTCATTTCTCCCATAAAAGCCTCCTAAATAACTATCTTAGTGTACAAGCCACTTTAATGCTATCATATCATATCACATAAAAAAACTCTAGCAAGTTTGACCCTGCTAGAGCCTGATGTGCAATACCATTTTATTGATACTATACTTAAACTATAGTACAATGAGAGAAACTACTGAAAGGAGGTAATGCAACATGCAAAAACCAAACTTAAAGGCAGTTTTGAATCTATTCCGAGGTCGAGCCGAATTGTAATTATACATTAGCTTTGGCGTAATGCCCTTCCTCAACGTATAAATTCTAGAAACTATACGCAAATATGTTATGCTTCGCCTCTGGATTTTAAGTATAGAACTTCGTCAAATCAGTTGGTAACAATAATTAACTCCAACAACCGCTGACCAAGATTACTATGAACAAAGCAAACAAGACATACATATGGAATAGCACCAAAAGCATCAAGTGGCCACTTGATGCTTTTTATTCTGCCTAAAAACTCTAGCAAGTGTTACCCTGCTAGAGCCTAGTAACCAAGACCAGTTCTGCTGGTCTTTTTATTTGCACTAAAAAGAGGTAGTCCCGATTAAAGGACTACCTCTTGTTTATGTAATTCTTCACCTACTAACTTGTATAATGGAAGTTCCATTACTAAAGCAAGTGAAGATGCATACCTATAATCTCTATTTGATGTGTTCTTCACTAATACAGCAATAGGCTCTGCTTCAGACTTCAGAACAATAGTTCCACCAAATCTATTAGCACTAGCTGCGAACTGATCAAACATACTGAAGATACCATCTTTATCGGTATAAAATTGCAAACCAACCATACCTCCGGTATCAAATAAAATATCTTGTAAACTACCTTCTTCTACCTTAGTTAAGTTGTATGATGGACTTTTTGCATCCATGCAGACTAAAGATGAAGGATCTGTCTTGTATGCTATTGCAATACTTCGATTATTATACCAACCAAATTCCTTCTTGAACAATGAAGCTATAAAAACATTACATGTTCTCAGAGAATACCACGAAGGATCTATGGCTCTGACAATTAACTTAGGATCAGTAATCACATCATCCGGATGATAACTATCTATCACTGACAGATGTTCATTCCAATCAGAAACAATTAGTCTCTTAATAACTCGTTCGACTTCAAATACATCTCTGCTACCCTCGATCAATTTGCTGAAGGCCTCTTCATTTGTGCTGATATCATCAATGCTAGAAATGCACTTGTGTCCTCTATATAATTGATTAAGTAATCTATCTATATCCTCAGAACTACGCAAAGAATCTACATTAAAGCAGTATAATCTATCTGCGTAATTCTCTTTCAGATAATGCAATGTGTTCTCTAAAGAATTATAGCATGAATTTAATCTACACTCACACTTCTTATCAACACTACTCTGTTTATCAAGATACTTGACAATACCTCGTTCAAAACTATTCACCATTAATTTACCAACAGTATACTCTAAATAATTCATAATAACCTACTATTTAGAGTATAGGTCTCCTTTCTACGAAAGTAAGGCGGCATACTAAATAACTGCTCCTGCACACATCGTGTATTCCAACTATTGATACCATACCTAGACTATAGTACAATATATTAAAATTGCGAAGGGAGGTAATGCACACATGTGTATAAAAATCTTAGAAGCGATTTTTCTTTATCCCGAGGACGAAGCTCACTGTAATTATACATAGCTTTTGGAGAGACAAAATCCCGTCCCACCAGTTAAATTCTAGGCATTAACTGGATTGTGCTAAACTCTCTGTTACGTTTCAACTTAACTCGCTATGTCATTTGACCAATAATGATAAACATCAAATACCACTAGCACACTTAACTCGCTATGTCATTTGACCAATAATGATAAACATCAAATACCACTAGCACACTTAAAGTTGATATAGTTAAGACTGAATAACACAGGGATAACTTAAAAGAGATGGTGCGCACCATCTCCTTTGCTGGATAAACCAGCGAAAAACTCTAGCAAGTGTTACCCTGCTAGAGCCTGATGCATTAACTTTTTGTAAGTTGTTTTGTTCCTGTACACACTATATAATGTTTATAGTACCAACAACACACACAACATAATGTGGAAGGATCAATATGCTTACAATAGATAGAAATTTACCATTAACATTTAACAAAACTTCTCTCGAAATCAATGAGCAAATAAATAGCTATACTTACCTAAAGTATGAACTTGGAAAAGAAGAAGCACTAGTACACTTTCTGAATTTGCGCAAGTTTGAACGCTTACATCACTGCTGCGAGGATATAGAATTCAAAAACAACACCTCCCAAGTACTGTTTCGCGTTCTTATGCCCATCATTCATAACAATAATGCTTACGTTAACTGCGAAAGTTTGATTGATACAGTCGAATCTTCTCACTACACCAAATGCTATGCCCAATCTCGTGAAGAAATGCTACGTGACGCCTTAGATTTGCAATACCCTAGCAATACCTTCTTAAAGAAGATTCTTGCAGTTCTTCGAGTTGAATACACCAATAATTCAGTCGAACGACAGTTATTAACGCTGCTAATAACTCTTTGGTATACACTTAACATCTTTAGCTATCCTTGTTGTCAAAAAGGTTACTCAAACTTAATGGATCATTATAGAACATTTTGCATTCCGACTGGATTCAGTCAGTACGAACTTATGTCTGATCCTATCATAAGTCGCATAAGTAATCTATCTACATTAATTAATGCAAAGCTGGATAAACCAGCGAAAAGCTCTAACAGCTTTGACCCTGCTAGAGCCTAGTGTGCAAACATTAACTTTTGTAAGTTGAACCAATCAAAGACACATGTTATAGCATACGTCAAAAAGTACACTACATATGGTGTCTAAGAAAGAAGGTTATTATCATGTTTTATTTCTATAATGTAGTTGAAGAAGAAAGTGAATTTCCACCTTTTGAGCGTGGTTATTCATACCAAAAAACGGACTGCCCAGATAATTGTGAAAATCTGAGCAGACGTTAATTAAAGAATTCTAGTTCTTTAATTAAAACACGGCGGATTCGATGTAACAGTCGTTTCTGCTTTTAACCAAATCCTAAACATGATGATAACCAAGACCAGTTTTTACCGGTCTTTTGTTTGCACTGAAAAGAGGTAGTCCCAATTAAAGGGCTACCTCCTGTTTTTTTATTGCTTTGTTTACTTTGTAGCACCACAAGTAGAACACTTCTGACCCACTACCTTGGTAACTTCTTTGGTTGTGTACTCTGCATCGTGATGTATTGTATCCCAGCCTGAAACCCAGCTAGCACCCTCGTAGCCCCACTCACCAAAGTCCTCATCGTACACCTTCCTACCACATCTACTGATATGACCGCTACCAACCTCAGTTGCTCTAGCACCACAGTATGAACACTTGTAGTATTCTACTTCCTCGTCCCAGGCATCCTTAACCTTAACGTTTTCAGTTACTGTCTCAGTAACATCCTCCCAAGTGTGCTGGTGCTGTGTTGTAGGAGCTTCTGTAGGAGCCTCAGTTGGCGCCTGAGTAGGAGCTTCTGTCGGTGCTTCAGTATCTGGAACGTATGGTGCTTCTGTTGGGTTATTCCAATCACCATTACCTGAGTTATCTGATGGAGCCTGTGTAGCTTTCTCTGTAGTTGCCTTTGTGTTGCTGTCATTCTTAGACTCTGTTGTGATACCACCGCTTACACTGGCTACCTTCTTAGCCTTCTTTGTCGTAGTCTTTTTAGCCTTTTCTGTAGTAGCTTTCTCTGTGGTAGCCTTTGTTGTTGCTTTGGCTAAAGTGGTAGCCTCGGTCGTAAGCTTATTTGTGAAAGCCTTCTTATCTCCACTACCGGATGCACTTCCCTTTGTGCTACGGAATACTCCGATGGCTACGCCTGATCCGATTATTACTAACAGTAGAATCACTACTGCAATCACAATTACTGCGATCTTCTTTTTCTTGTTGTCGTTGTTCTTCATAATACTCCTCCTTCTTGTGACTTTTTTCAGTCACTACTTCTTAATCATTAGATAATTATATATAAGGATTAAAAAGCCTCATTTAGGTTTTTGTTGACAAGGGCTTGTGTTTCTATTCAGTATCATTTCCTTGATTTGAGAGCTTGATAGAGTCAAAGTAATCTAAATAGCTATACCATGTTTTCTTCTAATACGTAGTGTAACACGTTGAAGAGGAGAGAACAACTACCCATTATTTTATTGTTTTCAGCTCGACGTTGTGCTTGAGAGGACATTACCTTCAAACATAAAATAGGAGTCTCAACTAAGGGACTCCTATCTGTCTCGTTTTAAGGGCATGTATACCTCTATACTATGACCTAGTACAAATCGTAGCAGGTTCATTTCTAAACATCCATAAAGCTATCCATGATAATAGTATCACTGTCTCTATTGTCATTTTCTTTACTAGCCTTGCTTAGTGCTGAGTCGACTGTACCAGCGATAATATCTTTTACTTCACTTTCTTTTATACCAAGCTTTTCGCTGATTTCTTTCTCAGAAAGATGCATTTCGTTATAATACAGTTCCACTTTTCCTTTTATAATGCCTTTTTCAATACCTTTTTCAATACCTTTTTCAATACCTTTTTCAATACCTTTTTCAATGCCCTTTTCAATACCTCTTTCTTCTATTCCTTCGCTCAGATTGCACATAACGTTCATCTCCTCTCTAAAATATTCTGTCGTGGGTATGTCGTATTCATCTTCAAGTATCGTGAGCTTTTCCTGTTTGCCGAGCTCACTGGACAGCAGCGCAGCGATAAGTCGATGCAATTCGTACTTTTCATCATACTTAGGAATTTTATTTGTAATTCCTATCATCACAATGTTGACTAAATCCAAATTGCCCTTCCAGTCATAAGACTCTATTACATCTTCCTTTGTGAGGTGGAAATGACTTAGACTGTTATTTTCCATATTCATGCAGATCCAGATGGTAAATACCTGTTTTATGTCATCATAATTGGAATTCACAAAGTCTCTTTCCTTCTGTGATGATATGAGCCTGCTTACATAAAAGATTGCACGATTTAATATCTTATATTTTGTTGGCTCACTCTTCTGGGCCTCAATATTGATAATAATTTTTGAAAGTCCGTTCCTCATACGAACATAAAATAGTATATCAAACCTTATCAAACCTTCATTAATCTCCGAGCTTTCCGTATTCAGCCCCACAATACGCTGTCCATTTTCCTGCATCCTCTCGGCGTTTGTAAGTCCCGGATCTATAGGAACAACCCCAATGATTGGTTCTCCCTCGATGTATTTTGCAACATCTTCAGGCTTCATTCCTTTAAATTCATTAACTGTTTTCACAAGTATATGTGCTAAAATAATTTTCTGAGACAGAATTCTCTTAACACAATCATCATACTGTGCCTTATCCCCAACAGCATTCACAGTATTATTTGTTTCTGTATTCAAACTAACATCTCTCCTTTGTGCCTGTGACTCTAAATCTTTTCATAGGTATCACCTTACTAATATTATATGTGGGAAACCATGCAGTTTCAAGTTATTCTTTGGCGAGGAACCCGCTATTTTTTTTTGAAACTCAGCTATATTATTTAATATATGATTTTTTATTTTCTCTTCTTTCTGCAAACGCTCCTGCTCTTTTCTCGCTCATCCAATGGTTTCCTTAATAGCCACAAAACTTTCTCCTAAAATCAGCATATACCATTGGGACTGTTTGTGCCTTATCCTATGAGCAACATTTGGCTTCTATATGAGCATTGCACTTTAAACAATTGTTAAAATAACATGATGCTACCGTGACTAACGCTACTGTTACTTTAACTTTGTCCTTAAACATAATTCATCTCCCTTAAAACTTCTCCTTGTAGTTACTTTCTTGCTACTTATCATTGTAACATTCATTTTTCTTACCACTCCTTTCCTCATTATTTCCTTGTTTTCAGCTCGACATTGTGTTTGGTGAAGTATTGTTCCCAAGCACAAAATAGGAGTCTCCATTAAGAGACTCGTACCTGTCTTGTTTTTATATGATCTATAGCGGTTTCTGCTGATTTATCATATTTAAATTCCACTATCATTGCAGGTTTGAACTGTTTCCCGAAAGCGGAATAAACGCCAGATCCGCAAAGCCTTTTCCTGATAACAGTATCACAACTTTTATTCAAAATTATTATTATATGTCCGTTACTAATTAAACCATCTCATTACGCAACCACACATAATCGTTAATCAAGTCAATAATAAGTTCATAACCACTACTCAATTGCTTTCTCTGTTCTTTACCAAGCTGAACTAGATGGTCAAAATCAGTGCCTAAAGTATCTGCAATAGCTCTAATTTTTGTAGGAGCAACGCACACGTCTCCATAACAAATTCGATCAATATCCCTTGCACTGTACTCACCAACTGACCTTGGTGTTCCCAAGTATTGTAATAATCCTAAACCGAAATCCGTTAACATTGCAACCTCCATTAAGTAAAAATGGGCAGTGATAATACACTGCCCTGGCCTGTATAGCCATAGTTGTTAAGGAGCTCGGCACTCCAAAAAGTAGCAGTAACTTTGACACCACTACTACCTATTAAAGTACGCCAGTAGAAACACTACTGGCGTAAGAAAGGTACCCTGGCTATAACTCAAGCAAAAATAGCCAGACAATGGTAACAGTCTGAGGGGATATGCCTGTTACCGAATAATGTTAGCAGCTTTGACACTGCTAACACCGAAGGATGAAACGCCAACACCTTGGCGAAATGAAAATTGGCAGTACTGCCAAAAAGCGTTGATAGCTGTGACACTATCAACGCCTGGGAAGGTGCATACTGAAGAAAGTATTAGCACCAGTGGTACATACCACCTAACTATTTTGGCAGTTTACTACTGCCAACATCCTAGCAATACCTAGTACCATACTACAAACCAGGCTCGCCAAATAACGCTGGTAGCTTTTACACTACCAGCACCAAGGAGTATTGTGGAAAAATCCACAACAGGTGTCAACGACAACACCGAAAAGTATTAGTAGCTTTGACACTACTAATACCTACGCTCAGAGGAGCAAGTTTTATCATTTCTTAGCTCTATTTATAGATAGCATAATTTTAACACATTTTAGGTTTTTCACTCCAAGGTCGGACATGAAAACATAGCCATATCTGCTAAAGAATCTAGTGAATGTGGTGCTGTAATTGCATACATTGTACCGGTTATATTTTCACCAGCTGGAACATCATTCACAAATCCTATACCATAACCCAGCACTTCTCCAGCATTATTCAATAACAGAACCTTCAATGAGGTATAACTGCATCCAGTGGAAGACTCATAACTGTAATTTATACTAACATTATCCCCATAGTCACTGCTGCTTGTACCATCAGTAGTAACAGTTGCATTAACGCTCCAATCTGCTGCAGTCAGATATGCATCAGTAATACTACAATCCTCTAAAGTAATACTTGTTATATTAGCGCTATCACATTCTGTATAATTTATAGTAGTACCACCTACAGCTAGACATGGCTCTAGCAATGCTATTGAATCTGATAAACTATTTGTATCACCCTTAATATGTGCACTACCGGTAAATGAAACATTTTTACTACCTAAATTGGTTATTGCAACAACTATACCATCTGGTGTGGTTGCAGTACTAGCAACTAAAGTGTGATCGCTGCCTTCAACATAAAACTCGTGATCCCATTTTACCATACTATAGTTAGTACCAAGTGAGCTCAACTTCTCTGCTGTATCGGAATCTATTACCTCACCATAAGTCGAATAGTCCGAACTCGTAGTGTCATCAACACTACTTGTATCAGTCTCTATAGTAGTACTATCTTCAGTACTGGACTGTTCGGTAACTATCTCTGCATGAGAGGTAGGCTCGTCGCTTACACCTCTGTATTCATCAACATCTGATGAACTATCTGCTAAAGGCTTACCACTAAATGCAATAAGACTTAAATCCTTTGCTGCTGCAGTCTCAATAATAACTCCGCAGTCTAAACCGACATTAGCAAGATATGTACAATAATAATCATTATCAGGTCGTTTCAAATACTCAGTATCATTGTACACGTATGTAGACTCTCCACAGGACACTGTGTAATCTTTGAAGTAGTCTTTATCTACGCAAGATGCATCGAGAACACAATCCTCACTCTTATTGCTAATCTTAAAACCTGCTGGTGTTTCAACTAACTCAAAAGAAGCACCATCTGTTGTATCGACATAAACTGTTGTTGAACCATAATCACCAACTGTAAACTGATAACTCTTCATTGTATGTATCTTACCTGATGTTATTGGGTCTGTGAAAACATCCGAATAATCACCTGACTTACTTGAAGTTCCTATTGAAAAACCACACCCTGCTAAACTGAGAGTAAGCGCTACTCCCACAAACACTGTTAATAAATTCTTTATCTTCATAACAACCTCCTAATTGTACGCACTAAGATCTACGTCAAACTCAGAGCACCCAACAGGCTGCTTTGATCTTTTTATACCATAATCTTCCCACCAAGCCTTGGTAACTACTGTGCAATCACCAATTATTTCTGGATTATTCAAGTACAACTCTAAGTCCATGAAATCATTTTCTCTTTTGAGTATCTCCACTGAAATACCTACTATATCGCTCTTCCTCATAATACAGTTTGTACCCCTGTAATCATCATCAGGATTGTGATATTTCTGAACCCTGGCCAGTATAGTTGAGAAAATAAAGTCCTTTGCAAACTTACACTCATCGTGAAGAATAGCAAAAGACTCCTTGTCATTTATAACAGTTCCACTTTTTAAATGAAACTCTATACGAGTACTATAAAGATTAAAACTATCCCGGACACCCTCATAGTATTTTCTTAAAGCGTTTAAACAAACCTTAGCCTGTCCATCCAACTCCGTAACTTCGTAATCATCAAAAACTTTCATATCTTTCATAACAATACCTCCTCCGTATTACCAAACTTTACTGTATAAGGATAATGCTGTTATTTTATCCTTTACATAATCAGTGTACCCGTAAATAGTTTTCACATGATAAAATTCACCTGACTTTGTTATAACCATCACCAACTCTGGGTCTTCCATTATACTAGTGTTAATATGAAATGGAAGTAGCCACATTGCTTTACCACATTTAGCTGAATAGAGCAACTTAACATAAGAACGATCATGCTGTAACATTCTTAACCCCATCATCAATTCATTCCTAAGTTTACTTGTTATATCAACACTAGAAACCGACTGCAGGTTCTCTGGAAATCTTGATCTACGCTCTTCTATCATATGACACAGATCTTTAGTATCTAAATCAAAATCCTCTATAGACGGACAGAAGCCTTTAACATCCCCATCTATAAAACTGATAGGACTGATACCTCTTATAGCCTGATCTTTAGTAAACTCATTTGACATAAAATCGGCTTTTGATCTTATAAGTTTTTCTGGCTTGTAGTTTCCATATTCTGAAAACTTACCGCTAAGATTCATACGATATAATACCAAGAAATCATTTCCAAACTTGTCCATAATGCCTGTGTTAACTATGGCATCCTTGTACTTGTTCAAAACATAGTACTGATCTTCTCCTCTATCAATCAGCTGAGCTAACCTTGTACCTATAGTTTTCAGATATCGATCTAAACCTTTTTCAGTTTTCCAATTAGGGACTAAAAGATTGTTGAACACTTCTAAAGTGATAGCAGTCTTCTCCCAAATATACTCAGGCTGCTTTTCCTCCTTGTTAGCGCTATCAAATAAGTTCATCTTTTCCATTTTATTTACGTCTGATGGAGTGTCAAATAAACTCATGGTCTCTAAATGGCCATGTTCAGCTGTTCTGTTTACTATCTGATCTTTTATACTTCCAAACACATCCGAACATACTGGATTTGTAGACCGTCTCATATTCAAATGAGGCTGTGTTCTTTTCTCTATTTTTCTATCATACTTCTCTTGAAATCTTTCCATATTCTCAAATATTACTTTTCGATTGCTGGCAAAAAACTTAGCTGCGTTATTGAATAATCTGTAGTAATCGCCTACCCAGCTACCAACAAATGTACCATTGTACTCATTCTTGAGTAGAGAAATAAATATTGTTCTATCTCTCTGACTAACATAACCAGTATCTAACCATAAGTATACGGCAGCTCTATCACCCTCTGATCTTCCCTGCATCTTCTGATCAAAGTAAAACTTTGTTGCTTTTTCATTCTCGATAAAATTCATCATGCTATTTATATCAAAAGTTTCAGGACCTATCAGCTCCTGCATTCTGCTTATCACTTCGTCTATATCATCTATTATTATATTTTCAGTTATTTTTAACGCCATAATTCACCTCGTAAATAAAGAGTGCAGTTTAGCACTGCAATGTCATTAAGTTAAGCACTTGACAGTAAAATCAAAAGACAGCCACATTCCAATTAACGGAAAAGTGGCTGTCTTTTTTCTTAAATCTTGCCTGTCTTATTGTACTTATTGATATATTCCTCTAATGCTTTTTCGACTGTAGCCGTCTTAGAAAGCTTCGTATCAGCAATGAACTTTTCCAGTTTGTCTGATACAGACTTATCAATTTTACAATTCAGATTCTTGTATTCTTTTCTTGACATAGTTATCGCTCCTATTCATTATTCACTTTTTAACCATTGTGTATATCAAAAAATACATCGAGTGATTCTAATGGGTATAAGTCTGTATCTTTTAAACTGAAATAATCGTCCGAGTAATCCCAATCTAAGAAACTGCTGATATGATACGATTTGATACCCTTTCGCTCCGCTTCCCTTAAAAATGCAAGTACATCATCCACATAAACAACATCTTTTAAGTCAATTCGATGTCCTGCACAGTATTCAACAATACTATCAGCTTTCGAGATATTTTCAAAAGTAAGTATTCTATCTTGTTGTCTAATAATTGGAAAATGCTTATCCAGCCACAATTGTTTATCATCCATTTCCTGCTGAACTTGACAATGACCCATGATGAAATTTCTTCTTGATCCACAAGAATAAACAACTTTTATCATATGCTGAGATGGTTTTCTTGTTAAGAAAATATGTTCACTAATTTCTTTTAAACTCATACCATTGTTCGTACCATCTGGGTCTGAAACATGGTCATTAAAACGATAAGGTGCTAAAGTTCCATCAATATCCCAAAAAACATATTTACCTTCTAAATCACTTTTTCTAATACTTCCAGTTTCCATATCTTATTCTTCCTTTCACAGTTTAATCTCCCAAACAGTCATCACTATAGACTGTATAAAATTCGTAATGTTCTTTCTTCCAATATAAATCATCTATAATATCAGACAGATATTGGTTCTGATTTAATGTAAAAAATGATAACTGATGATGTCTGTTAATAAAATCAAGGCTTGTTCGTTCATCATAAATTTCTTCTATATGTTTTAACCATTTTGAAAAATCTTTGATATGAGAATTATCTCTAAGAGCAAATCTGCTTCTGTAATTTTTGTGCTGTCTTAACTAAATAGATATATAGTCGGCTCCAATATCATTTTACATGTTAATACATGTGTATGGTCTTAACTTAATGACATTGTTTAGCACCGCACCTAATTGCTTAATTTTTTATTTTTCTAAAATTTGTATCTACTAAGCCCGTCTGAATTAATTAACAGATCCCATTCGTACTCCATAAGGTTACAATCACCTATAACATCTGGAAGCATATCATCGTAAGAGTCATACTTAACCATCCACATGAGATATGACATTTTATCGTATACAGTAGCATATGGATTTCGTAAATCTACTGCCAATTTAGGTAAGTTCCACATAACATCATATGGAGAATCTACACCATTATTAGGAATAATAGAATCACGACGGACAATAAAATCATTATTATCCTCATACCCCTTTGCTTTAATTGGTTGATTTGTGTACTCAACCATCAACTCTTCAATACTGTCCACATCAACAGTACCCAAATACTCACAGTGTCCATAACAAGTAGGTCCTGCATAGTAATCCATATAATGTCTTTTCCAAGTCCGTATACGGGCGCTATAAAATGAAAGAATCCAGGCCTTTACTAAATCCCAATCAACATCGCAACCACGATAAGTGATAGCTGCTACATACTTAATAGGAAGAAACTCTTCTTCTGTACCATCCGAGAGTTTTGCTGTTAACTTAATAGATCTTGTGTACGTCGTGAACATGGTCTGCTCTGTTTCAATGAGTGGGCATACCTTGGAACTTACTTTCACAGGTATAAACCTATTCAATACCCAAATATTCTCAGGGTATTTAAAATTCTTGATAGACTCAAATATCTTACGGGACACCCAATCCGCTCTCTCCAACTGCTGATCAGACGGAAACTCATCATTCTTCGTAGCATCACACAACCTAGACACTGAATCATCTGGATTCGTTATCAGACGAATCTCACCATTAATATCATCAATCTGCACATTACGATCCTTGTACCAATTCTCGAATAAACGAAAACTCCTATCTCTGTCCTCACGGGGAATATCGGAAACCCCATCTATGTTATTAAATAGTTTTGTTATTTCATTATCCGATCTAGACATACATCCATCAAATACATCCATAACAAGCATATCAATAACTGCCTCAATAGGCAATTTCTTATCTTCCATACTTACCTCCATTTTCTAACCTAAAGGAGAGACTCCCTCAGCTATCTTCTTTGAATCTACCGGCAATACAATACCAGCATCTGTCATACTGAAATAACAAATTCCTGAATTTGTCTCCTGTTCAGAATAACCACTACTGTCTATTCTACGTAAACAAAAACGATACCCCCTTTCATCATAATGATCTTCTATAAGAACATCACACAGTGCTCCAAATACACTACGTAATGTACTATTCCAATATACATCATGCCAATATAGGCATAATCTATCTTTGTACCTATAAATTGTTGGGTGTAATGATAATCGCTTACATCTCTCTAAAAAGATCTCGTAAGCCCTGTGCTCACACTCAATTGCTAATTCACTCTTTACCTCATCATTTATCGTAAAAAACACCTCCCGAAAAACTGTGATCCTGCATCATCGTATGTAGTTTTACAAATCCCTTAAGTAACGCTCGCATCTTCTCTTCATTTTGTTGCTGGATCTTTCTATTCTGCTCATCAATATCTTTCTTTTGATCTTCAGATAATGAATTCCACCACTGCTGATACAGCCAGTTGTTATACTCTTCTATTCGATTAACGCCATTGATACAATACCAATGGCGTCTCTTTGCTTCTGCCCACCAAGCCATACAAGCACCTCACTTCTTAAAGAAATCTGTTCTACCAAAAACTAACAATCTATCGGTGATAACATGACGCTTACCATCCTTAATATAGTAATACGTATTATCTACAACACCATAGTTAGAAACATCCTTGATTATCTCTTCCCTTGGATGCAGTTCATCATAGCAAACAAGCAAATCAAACTTTCCTACAGGAGCAAAACTAGCGCGAACCTCCATAAGTGCTTTACCTAAAAGATTCTGCCCTGTAATATTCTTGCACTTAGGACAACTACAATCTCCCCAAGTATTATCATGCCAACCAGTAGTGTTCTCTAACAGCTGTTCTTCCCCTGTAAGCATAAGCCAATTAAGTAACTGCACATTCTGGCTAAACTTTGCTGTAAGAACATCCACCATTATAGAATACTTTACAGACTCCCAATCTGGTCGTAATGTAACTTTTCTCCCAGCTCTTTTAGACTCTGCTGGAGTCATAAACTGAAAGGTCTTACGTACTTCTTCGTCTAAAGTCTTCTGAGCCTGCCAAGCCGCCTCGGAACTTTTGTAAATAAGACCCTTATACTTAATATCACACCTGTAAAAGTTACTCATCCAACCATAATCATTTTTAGCTCCACTGAACTGAATCATAAAATACCTCCTGTATTTAAAAAGAGAGAATAGCTTTTACACTAACCTCTCAACCAATATGTTATTTAATAATAACGCTATTTTTACACTTTTACGGTTTAATAACCATAACTATAGATACGCCAATTCTATATTATTTACGCTCTACTCAAAGTAATTCATGTTCACAGTCGTAAACCCAAAGGCATCGCCGATAACGGCCCAGTCCTCTCTATGAAACTCAGAGAACATACGCAATCTCTCTATAAGTTTATTCCTCATAAATTTTGCAACCTCTGAATTTGCAGTCCAGTATGACTTGCTAAAAATGATTCTGCTGTATACAGTAAGACTATTCATAACTGTACTATACATCTTCTGTATTTCACACTCAGTAGCAGTGCCTAACAATGCTGCATAACCATACCTGGCATCCATCATTATCCTCCACTCTGCAAACATTAAATCAGCCTTCTCATAAAATACTTTACTGAACATCTCAAGAGCCTCTGCTTCATCAATCAACAAATGAACTTCATTTGTAAACTCCGCTTCTTTAGCCATATTACTGAAAAACTTTCTTAGCGGCTTTTTAAATACAGAATCATCAACTTTTAGTTCAGTCCGTAAATCGACTAATGCTCTTAATTCATCGCGAGAAGCCTTTTTCTCACAGTCATGTGAAGACCTCAAAAACACACGAAACTTATCGGCTAGACTCAGCACATCTATTTCATTGTAGCACTCAAATACGTTCATACTCCTCCTAAAATAAATTTAGCTCATTACATTCACCACTCTCATTATCTGATAAAATAAGCTTTGACAAGATATCCACATCGCTTGCTGTCAAACCCGGAATGGACTCTTTTACCCTCATAGCTAATAAAGTAAGTACTCTAACGTTTAAACTATAATTTGCCTTCTTGATGCTTTCTCGAAACATAAAGACATTCCGTTTTCTAATGGTCTTTACAATCTTCTCCCACAATTCAGTGCAAAAACCAGCATCACTACTTCTAACTATTTTCAGCTGCTCTGCATATAATTTAGCCATAACATCACGTAAACCATAATAAGACCACATATACTCTGTCATAAATTCAGCTAAGAAACTACCTTTCACATTCTCAAAACTGTATTTATGGTCAAGCAGACGTTCTATTCTTGGATTTACTGTTATATCACTCATGTATTCTTCAATAACATCACCTATGGAAGTACGCACTATTTCAGATAACCGATCTTCACCATCATTATTTCCTACAAAAATAGTATCAAGCATTCCCATATCTCTACATCATTAAACTTCCCGAATCGTAAATTATCTTCCAAAGCTAATGATGCTTTCCCTGTAACAACTCTTAAGTTAGCCGTTATATTTTTATTAAAAATCAACATATAATCTACCTCCAATTTACAAGTAGGGGGTTTTGATAACTCCCTACTGTTTTATCTCAGCATCTAAACTGTATGCTCTAGAGATCTCTGTATCTCAGAACATTTGTAGTAGCAACATAAATAATCTTTTCATACGCCATACCATTCTTCAAGCAACACTTAATATAAGACGGATGCCAACCAATCAATTCGCTTAAGTCGATATTATTATACCACCGATACTCTATGCCATTTACAATACAAGATAACTCTACATCATTAACAGATTCCTGAATTATTTCTCTGTATGACAGATTCTTGTATGCTCTTAAATATTTCACATAAGTACTTGGCTTTTTAAGTTGCCTACTTAAATCTGCATCACTTTTCCAAGAATAAAATTTTCCACTTACATAACAACTGTTCATAAAAACACCTCCAATTTAAAACAGAAAGGAAATCTCTCTATCAATAAGTTATAAATTAGTTGTGTTGTTTACCCCATAATAGCACCTCCACTCTTTAAGTTTTTACACTTAGCCATAATTGTAAAAACCTAAAGGAAAGGTATTTAAAACAAGCACATATCAGTTGTATCACTTTCATCTTTAGATAAACCTAATGCTCTACGAATTATATCTTCATACGAATCACCATTTCTTCGGTGCTGCCTTACATAACTTTCATTCTTCCCTAATTGTAAAGAAAGATCTTTATCACTACTCCATTCATAAATAACCCCATTTACAACACAAGAAATACTCTTATCAGCTAATGCTTCACGAATTATCTCCTCATATGATGCACCTTCACCTCGGTACCTACTTACATAAGTCTTACTCTTTCCTAACTGTAAAGAAAGATCTTTATCACTACTCCATGCATAAGTAACCCCATTTACAACACATGAACCACCTCTTCCAAGCAATGCTTTATGAATTATCTCTTCATAAGACTTACCTCTACTCCGATACATACACACATAAGCCTTACTATTTCCTAACTTTAAAGAAAGATATTTATCACTACTCCATTCATAAGTAACCCCATTTACAACACGTGAACTACCTCTTCCAAGCAATGCTTTATGGATTATCTCCTCATATGATTCACCTTTACCGCGGTGTTCACGCACATAAGCTCCACTCTTCCCTAATTGTAAAGAAAGACCTTCATCACTACTCCATTCATAAGTAACCCCATTTACAACACAAGAAATACTCTTACCAGCTAATGCTCTGCGAATTATCTTCTCATATGATTCACCTGCACCTCGGTACCTACTCACATAAGTCTCACCCATACCTAATTTAATAGAGAGATCTTTATTATTACACCACTCGTATTTAACGCCATCCACAATACATGAACCACCTCTTCCAAGCAATGCTTTACGGATTATCTCTTCATAAGACTTACCTTTACTCCGATATGTACTCACATAACTTATGCTCTTTCCTAATTGTCTAGAGAGGTCTTGATCATTGTTCCACTCGTACTCAACTCCATCTACAATGCAAGAACCGGTGTTACCAGAATCATTTAACTCACCCAATATATCTTCAATATTTACATACTCAAGATTCTTTGCAGTTGTATAAAATATGTCTCGACTTTTCTTTCCGTATGACATCAATTCATGATTAGTGCCTAAAACATTCTTGCGTTTTAATGCTCTGTATACATTCTTACAATCTACAATAATCGGTGATCTCGTATTGCCAATTCTACAACAACGACCAATCATCTGCTCAAATACAGTCACAGACTGTACTCCCCGCATTATTATAATTCCTTGTACTCCATCGGTATGTACACCCTCTAAAATAGCGTTGCAAGACATTAAAACTACTTTCTCATTTTCCTGAAAAAGATCAGAAACCAACTTCGTATTACCATAAATACCAGCAATTTTATGCACAACATAATCAGGAAATATCGACTTTATAAAATCTTCATTTTCATCTAATTCAGCTACAGTACCAAAATAAACTAACCATTTATTCTCTTGATTAGTTTCAACTATACTTTTTAATAATTCTGCAGAACTGTCATAGTCGACAACAAGTTTCATATCATTGTCCTCTGCGTACTTTACATCATCAATGTCTGGGGAGCAACACACATACTCCATCTTAGGCATAAGTCCTTCTAATACAGCATCAGACACTGTTAAACCATAAACTGTGTCATCTACTAAATCTGCAACATTGACCCCATCTGAATCTCTCTTTGGAGTTGCTGTCAGAGCTAATGTCACTGTGCCTGTAGCTCTTAATGCATTCAATAAATTCTTTCCAAACAAATCTGAACCTAAATGATGTGCTTCATCGACGATAACAAAATCATATTTATCTAATAACCTTTTTGATGACTCTAATTCGCTAAACTTATTAAACGTAACAAATTTTAATTTATGTTCGTCGACATACTTCTGGAAACCGGCACGATTACACAAATCAGTTGCTATTGCATTGTACGGAACAACATATAATATCTTATTACAAGGCAAAGTCTGCATAACTGCAGCTGCTACATAACTTTTTCCAATACCAGTTCCACACGTATACAAAACAATCTGATTACCTGCATTAAATGAATCTACAATCTCATTGTATGGCTTCACATTATGCTCTCTTAAATCATACATAATAACCTCCAAATCTAAATAAAAGGAGGAGCCTTTTGACTCCTCCTACTAACATGTGCAATTCTTGCTAAAATCGCACTACATTCTTCCTGTTGATCCAAAACCGCCTTCACCACGTTCCGAGTCACTTAGTTCAACTGCATCTTCAAAAGTTGCCTTTAAGTATGGTACAATCACTAACTGCGCAATACGTTCATTCACCTCAATTATCTGTAACTGACTACCACTATTATGTAAAGCAACTTTTATCTCTCCTCGGTAATCCGAGTCTATAACCCCAACTTTATTTGCAGGAGCCAAATCTCTTTTTACTGCCATGCTACTTCTAGCGACCAAGAGACCTACATACCCCTTTGGTATCTCCATACTAATGCCGGTGGAAATCAACTTAGTTTCTCCAGGTGCTATCAAAACAACACCATCTTCCCCTGCATATAAATCAGCTCCAGCCGAATCGCCTGTTCCGTATGTTGGTGTCATTGCCCAACTGTCTTTCTTTTTAATTTTTAAATTCATACATACCTCCTATACTTAACCAAAACAAATAAATCCTCCGGGGTATAACCTAAAGAACTCCACACATTTTCTATGCTGATCCTCAGTTAGCTCGAAATAACGCTTACGTAAAAACCTACGCAGCTCATGCATACTATGTATCTCTCTTCTTGAATAATTCTTTACTCGAAATACATCATGAAATCTGCATAAATCCTTAAACAAAGGATTATAGCTAAGTGATAGATCAATAAATATTTGACCGTCTCTCACTGTGTAACACTCTGAAACCTCATCACCCTTATCATCATGACCAGATTCACCTAATCTGTAGTCTTTCCACAAACAAGAATCTTCATTTATTGACACTAGCAGCTTATCTAACAATGCCATATCAATTAAATTATTCTCCACATTATTGGGAGTTAAACCATACAATTCATTAGCCTCTTCATAAGCTAATTTACGTATAGCTATCAACTCTTTCTCAGTGGCCGGCTTATAAAACCATGTGTGACATCCCACAATTATCACCTCCATAAAAAATGACAGTAGTTTATTAAACTACTGTCACCACACAAAACCTATTGTCTCCTACCTGACTTTACTCAAACATTGTCATATACTTAGAAAATTCATTACGATCAAAACACTCTGACGGCTTTTTTAATGCTGCACCTGTTTTGCAATTAATAGCTTCATATACAAGATCGCCTCTGATTTTAGTTTTCTTACCATCAATATCAAGAACAACATAACCAACATTATCGTCATTATGCTCAGAATTGCCATTCTTATGTCTAACATACTTGCCCACATATTTGGTAAAACCATCCTCAGGTGTGTGGATCTCAACTTCATCACCTTTGATCAATGTGTCAAAACACTCTGTGCTGATAGGACCAAATTTATGCTGCAAATACTGTCCTCTTGGTGTTAAGAAGTGATCATCACGATAATGTTTATAAGTCTTCTCTCCTATAAGTTGAGCAGCCTCATGCACATAACCCCACGCTAAAATACGTTCAGCCTCCCCCAATTTGTCAAGTGGTAAAAACTCGAAACCTCGTTCCTGTAGATAATCTACTATTTGCAAATCTTTCTTATAGTTCATAGCATATCCATACATCAGGAAATCCTCAGGGCCTACAACAAAAGAAAGTAATGCAATCTTCTGTAAATCTTCTAAAGGTCTACCCTTTAGAATAGCTGCACCGATCGCATACTGCCATTCATTACCGGAAACATAGTAAAAATCCTTACCATCTTCTGTCGTTAAAAAATCTATAAATGCTTGGATTTTACTTATAAAATCCTGCACATCTAAACATACAAAATTCTTGCTGTCTTCAATTATCTTCATAATTTACCTCCTAAAAGAAATTCATACTACTTGGATCCAACGGAACAATAATCTCTCGAATACCTTCCTGCCTAAACTGCTTATTCTTATTTCCGACTCGCACATTAAAAAATGGTCTACTGTAGCTATTAAAAATTGCATGAGAAAACTCAGTGTAGCCATTAACGTCTGTTATGATTTTTATTACAGCACCAGGCTTTAATGTGTCCACCTCTTGTGCCTGTTCTATCTTTACAGCATTAACGCATGCATAAAAAAGCACTGTTGGTGGTAAGTACTCAATAGACACATATGTCTTAGTAAGTTCTAAGTCTAAATACTTTGCCATTGAGTAAACATAATACAAATCCTTAACTCGTCTGCTATCAGTTAACATAGAACCTACAGTGAAGGAAAACCCTTTCTGTAGTAAATGTTCGATGACCTCCAGAGCAAAGTTTTGATTTTCTGTAAATAAATTAATTAAATCATCATGACCTTCTATTAAAACATACAGCTTAGTTAACCTAGTGATAATTTTATCATCTACACCTTTTAAAATAGCCTCACCAATACTAGCTCGCAAATAATCATCTTTAATAAGAAGTACCCATCCATAATTAGTGATCAACGTATAGTCCCAGTATGCCTTAATATCTTCTACAAACACCTTGCATTTCTCAGCAGTTGTCATAATTTACCTCCTAAGCATAATTTCATTCGCACAATCTAAAAGCAATTCATCTTCACTGCTCTTGACAACAGTGGGATTATCTCATACACCAACTCAATTGAAACTCTACGCATTCTGGACTCTCCCACAAGACAAAAAGCTATCTCATTATTTACAAAACGAGTATACTTACAGAAATACTGTGTGAATCCTGATTCTATTGTTCTAATCTTGCAGTAATCCCCCTCCTCAAGCCTTATCAACTTCTGATCACATCTGATAAAATCATTATTATCAGCATGCTTAACAGGCACAACACAAGCATCAAACTTGTAATCAGGGTAAATACGTCGAATGCTATTCGCTACATAAAATTCGTCGAGTTTCTTTCGAAAAATTCCCTGTGCTCCATCATTTTTGCTGTTATAACCATACAACATCATATTATTTGCAACCTTAACTGCCAGTGTATTGTTAGAAGAAAGCACCTTTACAAGCTCAGAATTATGCTGTATTGTATAGTACACACCTACTAAATTCTGGATATCTGGAAGTCTTGCACCACTTAGAATTACAGCACCAATACTATGTTGTAATTCTTCAACTTCAACGTATCTTGCGAGTACTCCACCTGCAGTATCACAAAATTTGTTATATGCTTCTTTAAATTTATCGCTCATACTATTAAACCTCTTTCTACTTATTAATAATGAAAATCAATACCTAATTAGGTACAACACTTACTAGCTAAATGTTCGCATCTCTGATAGTTGCCACACTTCATCACCATCTAAACAACCGATAGGCACTCTTCTGGTTTCATTCCATTTATTATCGAATATTGCATACATAATAAAATCTTCATCATACACAAGCCCTTGAAACACGTACTCTGGAATCCATTTATAATGACATTCTTTACTACAGCACCAAAGTCCTGCAAAGTCACTGGTGTCATTATAAGCAAACCCAAAATAATCTTGTACGTACTCTGTTACATCAAGATTCTGTTTTCTCCAATTAGAAAAAGAGTCTAATATTTTAGACTCTAATGTGTTATAAACAGTGAAATCCCACACTGTTAAATATTTAACTATTCTCATATCATACCTCTCTTACTACCCAAAAAGAAAATCAGCCACATTACCAACAGTAGATGATTTTGCCTTATATAATTCTGAAAAACCACAACTACGGCAACTTATTACGATAAACTTTTTGTTCAGCACAACAAATGCTTTAGCAAATGCACCTCCAGTTGCCTGAAATTGATCCTGTTCAAATGCGTTACATCCACATTTAGGACATACCCACTGGTTTCTTGGTCTGCTGTCATCAAATGCATCCATCTTTTTCATAACATACGCCTCCTTAATTCACTCTTTTATAATTATTTAATCCCATCTGAAGCATTGCAACTACATCAGCATTCACTTTTCTAATACGCTCATCATTCAGCATCTCAGATATTGTTAACCACTTGTAATTGTCCTGCACATCCGGTAATTCTTTCAGCTTACACAAGTATAATGTATGATCATATGGTAAAACTTCTTTACTCTCTTCTGAATACTTGTAATGTACACATCTATATAAATACTTTAAATTACCCGCTGCAACTATACCTAAATCATTCTGTAATACCTTGATTAAATTGGCAACATTACCCCTGGCTATTGTTTTATAGTTAGGAAAGAACCAGCACTTCCAATCTTTATCGTAGTACACAAGAAATTTAGAATCTGAATTTAACTCTCCGTAAGTAATGCAAACTATAGAATATTTCTTTGCAGTCTCTTCTTTAAATAAACCTCCAAGCACATAATCACCTCTTTCATTAATTATAAAAATGCACTGAGCTATTACACTCAGCGCACCTGACTGTGACCTAATTATTTTATTTTACTATAAATTTAATAACTCTTAAATTACCATTGTTATCTCTGGCCCTTACTACATGAGAGCCTTTCTTTTTTACTGTATACTTTCTATTAGCCTTAATACTCTTACCATCTAAAGTGGCTGCTTTAACTCCAGACTGCTTATCTACAACAGAAAATGATGCAGACTTTTTGTACACTCCCTTGTTTTTTACTCCGCTAATAGAAGGAGCTGTCTTGTCGTATACAACCTTTACATACGTCATTTTTACTGTATCACCAAAGGTTGTACGTAAGGTAATAATAATATTCTTTGATACAGATACCTTACCTGTCTGATAACCTTCTATCTTCTTGCAGTTATTGCAAATCCAATGTCCCCAACTAGAGTCTGTATCCTTGTGAGCAACATACTGTATCATAGCATCACCACAATCTGCATCCTCTTTGCAGTACACATTCTGCTTAAATCTTACATCTACTTTCTTAGTCTTTTTGTTGTATGCTCTGGTCACTGAAATGGCATTCTTAGGAGACATTGCACCAATTGATAATGTAAGTGAGCCTTTATAGCTTCCACCATACTCATTATCAAGTACATACTTTACATAGTAAGTGCCCTTTTTCAGCTGAACATACTTCTCGTTAATTCCTAAGTCCACCATCTCATGTACTGGATTTACCATCGATGCATTCTGATAAATATAGCAATCCCAGAAAAGCAATGCACCATCACATTCAAAAATAGTGTTAAGTTTTACAATGCTATCCTGTTTTAAAGTAAACTTAGTTTTTAAATATTTAACCGACTGGGATTTTGGTACTGTGTAGTCAAACTTAATTGATTTACCTGCATACTTGTTGAAATCTGATAAGTGTGTCATGTAAAACACCTTTGCTGTTGGTAATGTAGCTGCCTCTGCTGATACAGGCTGTATCGCACAGAGTGCTACAATAAATGCCATAAAAATGGCTGCAATTCTCTTTTTCATAATAACTCCTGTTCCGGTCACAGTCATTACTATTAAAATAGATTCATTCCTTCTGATTCAGTGTTACTATCCTCATCTGAATACTTCTGTGCAAACAAATTTATGGCATCGCAAACACTGTCCTTGGACACATTCAGTGCCTGACTAAGGTGTTTGGCCAGATCATTTTTGCATACATAATGATTATTTGCAATCATGTAACATTTGTTTCTATAGGAATCTTTTAAATAGTTTATTACGTCCCTTGCATACTCAAAAGGTAATAGTTTACTCAATTCATCACCATTTAAATAGCAATCATAAAATATATCCTCGGATTTCACTCCTTCCTCGACGCTAAATTGTGCGCCGATTGTAAAACCTTTGGGAAACCTACAATCGTCAAAAATACATAACATCCGATAGTCATTCTTAATGTTACAATCAATATCTAAGCAATAGTCCTCAGGAAATTCGGCTCTAGAAAATATTGAGCCTAGATGCACTGCTTTCTTTGTTGTAAAACAATTAGGGAACTTAAAACCCATTGAAAACCTAAATGCACTAAACATTGTGCTGAAATCTTTTACATTCGAAGTGTCAAATTTGTCTCCAAGACTAACTTTATCACCTAGCTTACAATTGCAAAACATTCCGTTCATATATCTTACATTACTAGTATCAAAACTGTCTCCTAGCTCTATGCCATTGTCAAATATAGCGGAAGAAAACATTTGTCCCATACTAACTACATTCACAGTGTTAAAATTTGGTCCAAGACTCAGAGCTGTATGTGTATGACAACCCTCGAACATACCTGTCATATCAACCACATTACCTGTGTTAAAATTTGGTCCAAATGAAAAACCTTCAGGTAAAATACTATTGTAAAACATACCCGTCATATCAATAACATCACTGGTGTCAAAACTCTCATGTAGTGAAAATCCCTCAGGCAGCTCGCGTCCCGCAAACATATATCTAGTGTTTGCGCATCCCTTTGGCAAACTGACAGCTTTATCATTTCCTATATAACACAAGGCATCTTTACAATGCTTAGTCTCTACCCTAAATACATCATCATGATAATCGAACTCTCCTAACAATCCTTTATAATGTCTTAACATACTTCTACCTCCAATGCATTATATTTTATTAGAACAGATTCATTTTTTCTGATTTTATTTTACTATCTCTACGGCTAACCATATCTAACTTCTGTGCGATGAATTTAGACACTGCACCTCTGCCTTTATGATATTTTCCGCCATAAGTTTCATTTATATAACTAACTACATCTTTTGCATACTTACAACATAATGCTGTATTCACACTCTTACCATCTACATAACAATTATCAAAAACAGCTATACATTTAACATCGTTGTCAATGCTAAATCTTGATCCAAACGAAAATCCTTTTGGGAAATAACAATTCTCAAAAACATTGAGTTGCCTAGACTTTATATTACATTCTATGTCTAAACTAAAATTATCAGGAAACTTAGCGCAGTAAAACATATCGTCTATGATTAAAGCATTCTTTGTTGTAAAACATCTAGGGAATTCAAAACCAACTGGGAATTCAAAATAATAAAACATTGCTCTAAAATCTTTTACATTTGAGGTGTCAAAGCAATCTCCTAGCCTAAACTTATTGCCTATAACACACTTATTGAACATTCCTTGCATGGTTTCTACTTTATTGGTTTTAAAACTATCTCTAAGTATTAAACTATCAGTAAACACAGCTCCATAAAACATATATTTCATACTGATTACATTCCCTGTGTCAAACTTTAGCCCAAGATCTAAAGTTTGACATGCATGACAAAAACTAAACATGCTGGTCATGTCTACCACATTAGCTGTATTAAAATTTGGACCCATTGAAAATCCATCTGGCAAAACACACTTGTGAAACATAGCAGTCATATCAATCACATTACTGGTATCAAAATCCTCAGACAACGAGAATCCTGTGGTCAATTTGCACTCACAAAACATATAACGCGTATTAATACAACCCTTTGGTAATCCTACAGTTTTTTCATTTCCTATATAGCACAAAGCATCCTTACAAGCTATAGATTTTATCATGAATATGCTATCATCATAAGCAAACTCCCCTAATGATCCTTTATAATGTCTTAACATACTTTTACCTCCAAATAAAAAGGGAGTAGTTAATTCTACTCCCTAAAATAAATTCATCTCCTCATAATCCTCTAATGCATACTAAGACACAGAATAAATATTACCATCAGTTATTGAGAAAAGTATTCTCTCAGAACTATCCATCTGACACTCCGATACCTAATTACTAAGTAAAGACTTTAAATAGGACTCTACCATACGCTGAACTACTGAAGCAGGTACCTGTAATTCTTCAGAAACTGACTTCATTAAAGCTTCAAGATTGCTATTTGTTGCAATACTATCTTTAACTCTCTCTAGGTTTACAAAGTTTTGAAACTATATCTGCTTCATCCCGTACGCCCAAGTAATCTGCAATATCAAAACCGCCATATGTACAATCACGAAACATATCGTCTAAACGCCTAGCGTTACAAATTTCAAATTTATCTCCGAGAGTAAAGTTTTTAGGCATTTTACAAAATGCAAACATAGCATACATATCAGTAACACTGCTAGTGTCAAAGTTCTCTCCTAAAGAGAGACCTTCTGGCATGCTACAACGGTAAAACATAGTACGCATATTTATAACCTTGCTTGTATTAAATCTATCTCCAAAAGAAAAACCTGCAGGCAGTTCGCAATCTTTAAACATGTAAACCATATTTGTAACCTCGCTAGTATCAAAATTTGGTCCAAGAGAGAAACCTGCCGGTAAGATGCACTCATTAAACATAAGTCTGGTACTTACACAACCTTTAGGTAAATTAACAGACTTTCCCATTCCACAATAATGAAGATACATTTCTCCCAAAAAATATCGGACTTCAAACTCCTCTGGATCATAATCAAATATGCCTAACTCACCCTCGTAGTGAATTAACTTCTCATCAGCATCAAATAAATTCATTCTATTCATATTTTTACCTCCTAAATAAAGGGAGGAGCTGAAATGCTCCTCACTCTCACTAATTTAATTCTTCAACCTAGAGATGATTTCTTCATCATTCTGTGTCTGGAAAAACTCATGAACATCAACGCCATAGTATGTACAACCATCAAATATATGCTGCATACTCACAACCCCATCAGTGCTAAACTGCTCCCCAAGGTTAAAACCTTTGGGCATAACACAGTTATAGAACATAGTACACATATCAGTAACATTACTCGTATCAAAATGATCTCCTAAAGAGAAACCAGCTGGCAGTTTGCAATCCTTAAACATACCACCCATATCAACTACATTACTGGTATCAAACTTATGGCCCAAAGTGAATTTTTCCGTTAGCTTACAACCATAAAACATGTAGCTCATATCAGTGACATTACTGGTATCAAAATTTACTCCAAGAGAAAAGCTCCCTGATAATTTACATTCTTCAAACATTCCGCGCATACAAATAACATCACTAGTGTCAAAATGCTCCCCAAGAGAAAACCCAGGAGGTAGTTCACATTCTGCAAACATATATCTAGTATTTATGCATCCTTTAGGTAAATCAATTGATTTCCCCTTACCACGATAATGAAGACACTCAAAAGAGCCATATTTCCGTATTATAAATTCCTTAGGATCATAATCAAAAATACCTAGTGTTCCTTCGTAATGCTTTAAGGTCTTATCATTAAATAAATTCATTTTATCCATTTTCTAAACGTCTCCTTGCACTAACTGAACTTCTATTTCAGTGACTAAAACATGTCATCTATATAGGTTACACGTGAAACATCAAAGTTATTTCCAAATGAAAATCCTCCTGGGAACATACAGCTCTTAAACATTCCCTGCATGTCAAAAACATTTGCTGTGCAAAAATTATTACCAAGAGAGAAACCTTCTGGTAGCGTGCTGCTGTGAAACATATATCTCATGAGTTCAACCCTTGATGTATCAAAAAGATTGCCAAGAGTAAACCCATTTGGTAATACGCAATCCTGGAACATTACAGACATATTAACAACTCTAGATGTGTCAAAATGGTCACCTAATGTGAACCCTTCCGGTAATGTACTACCTTCAAACATACCTGACATTATCGTTACCTTTGATGTATCAAATTTATCACCAAGAGAAAATCCTTTAGATAACACACATCTATAAAACATATTACCCATATTCGTGACATTTGAAGTGTCAAAATGATCACCCAAAGAAATTCCTTCTGAAATCTCACCGCCAAAAAACATACTATGCATATTTACAACATTTGAAGTGTCAAAACGATCTCCAAAAGAAAAACCTTCTGGTAAAGCACACTGACTAAACATAGCCTCCATACTTATAACTCTACTAGTATCAAACTTATCTCCTAAGGAGAAACCTACCGGTAAATGGCACTCTCTAAACATATTTCTAGTATTAATACACCCATCTGGTAAATTTACAGATTTACCATTACCACAATAGTGCAAGTATTCTTCTCCACAAAAGAATGCTATCTCAAACTCCCTTGGATCATAGTCAAAAACACCTAATTCTCCTTCGTAATGAACTAGATTCTTATCATTAAAAAAATTCATTCCATTCATACTTTTACCTCCTAAATAAAGGGAGTGTTAACCACTCCCTAATGCTTTCTTAATTTCTTGATAATTTCAATATCACTCTGTGTCTTGAAATAATCATAAATATCAGAATTACCATAACTACAACCCCCAAACATATCATGCATATTAGTAACTTTACTCGTGTCGAAATGCTCTCCAAGAGAAAAGCCTTCCGGTAATCTGCAATTATCAAACATACCACACATATTTGTAACTCTACTTGTATCAAAATGCTCTCCAAGGGTAAAATCTTTTGGTAATTTACACTCATAGAACATCTCAGTCATATTTGTAACATTACTGGTGTTGAAATGCCCCCCTAAAGAGAAACCCTCTGGTAATTTACAACGCTCAAACATATAATTCATATCAGTAACATTAGATGTGTCGAAATGCCCCCCTAAAGAGAAACCCTCTGGTAATTTACAATTCTTAAACATACCAATCATATCAACAACATAAATTGTTTCGAAATGCTCTCCTAAAG
>ENA-UOJO01000595-UOJO01000595.1-human-gut-metagenome-genome-assembly--contig:-P57-NODE-595-length-54811-cov-28.834849_pt1 | contig 54811 bp, 57 predicted proteins | sample MGYA00242351_ERZ723898 | MGnify/ENA metagenome assembly ERZ723898 | reverse complement strand
CCTGCCGCTCATATCTGCGGGCATGATGGAATTGGTAGACATGCGAGATTTAGGTGATGTCACCTTGGTGAAAGGTTTTGTGCCATCCCTCGCCGCGGACATTCTTCGGTAAAAGCAGGCTTGCCTGTTTTTATAACTGCGGATTAAGCGTCACGCTCCGCCTCGGTTTCCTCACCGTGTAAAAATCAGAGGGCAATAAAATAGCGACAGATTTCACTGCCGCTCATATCCGCGCCCGTGGTGGAATTGGCAGACACGATGGATTTAGGTGCTGTCACCTTGGTGAAAGTCTTAGTTATAGGAGTACAATGACGGTGTTTGGTAAGACAATATCGCTGTTCCTTATTGAAGGGAATCCCAACAAGCGGTGGGTGTGTGAGCTTTCCAATTGGAATGGAAAAGCCTACAAAATTCCACGCATTGATGTAAAACACTGTGATGATAGGATGGATTTATCTGCCTGTGGTGTTTACTTTCTGTTTGGTAAAAGTGATTCAGATGATAAGGGAATCGTATATATTGGTGAAGCCGAAAATGTGTACGAGCGATTGAAACAGCATGACGCTCCTAATGGAAAAGATTTTTGGAATGAGTGTATTGTGTTTATCAGTAAGGATAACCGTCTAAATAAAGCTCATATCAAGTATTTGGAGCATCGATGTTATTTGCTTGCAAAAGAGGCCGATCGCTACTATATCGAAAACTCTACAATTCCCGCTGATGCCTCTTTAACGGAAGCAGAGCAGGCTGAAATGGAAGAATTCTTATATAATATTCGCATGATTAATAATGTTTTAGGCCATAAGTTCCTAGAACCATTAGTCTCAGAGAATGTAGGTGCCGCAGAAATCACTAGCCAAATGCTTTATATTCAGGCAACTCGTGGGGCAAATGCAACAGGGATGCGAACAAATGAGGGATTTGTGGTTTTAAAAGGCTCGCAGGTTGCAGATACTGTGACGCAATCGTGCCCCAAACAAATCCGTACACTTCGGCAGAAACTAATTGAAAATGGTATCATTGATACAAACTGGACGTTCACAGAGAACCGAGTATTCAGCAGCCCCTCTACCGCAGCAGGCGTTGTAATGGGGCGAAGCGCCAATGGTCTAACGGAGTGGCGTGCACATTGAGGTACGTATATATTTCTGCACGAGCTTTCTCTGTATAATTAATAAAAGTCACAATATTCTTAGGCTGTTTGTATGCGCCCGTGGTGGAATTGGCAGACACGATGGATTTCGGTGATGTCACCTTGGTGAAAGGTTTTTGTTATGTGTTGACGCGGGATTTATGTACCGTCGTTGACAAGCACTTGGAGGGAGACGCTTATGGCGCAAGCGGCATCAAAAGGAAACTGCTATCTTTGCGGGGAAACGATTTCCAAAACAGCATTTAAGAAGCATCTGCTGGAAAAGCACAATGATGCTGCCGGCGATGCGCAGACGTGCAAGCTGCTGAAGGTGGAGGGCGCAGACGAAAAGGCGTATTGGCTGTATCTGGATATGCCGGTGAGCGCCACGCTAAAAACGCTCGATCGGTTTCTGCGGGATATCTGGCTGGAATGCTGTGGGCACGAAAGCGCATTTTTTGTGGGGAACTATGAGCAACTCTCGAAAAACACCATGGTCGGGATGCTGCGCGATGGGAGCAAGCTCCATTATGAGTATGATTTCGGCTCTACAACGGAGCTGACGATCACGGTAGTGGGAACACTGCTGCGCCCGAAGCAGCGCAAATCTGTTCGTCTGCTCGGGAGAAACGAGCCGATCCGCTTCCTGTGCGGAAAATGCGGAAAGGAAGCCGATTGGATCTGCTGTGAATGCGAATGGGAGGATCAGTATCCGTATTTCTGCGAAGACTGCATGGAAAGCCATCCGCACGATTCTGCGCTTCCAATCGTTAATTCTCCGCGTATGGGCGTGTGCGGCTATTGCGGAGAGGACGACGTCTATACCTTTGACCCGGCTCCGTTTTTGAAGTAAAAATCAGGCGACCGGCGGACGCTTACGCCGCAGCTCGCCTGTATATGCGCCCGTGGTGGAATTGGCAGACACGATGGATTTAGGTGATGTCACCTTGGTGAAAGGTTTTTGCGCCATCCTCGCTGCGGACATTCTTCGGTAAAAGCAGGTTCGCCTGTTTTTATAAACGCGGATCAAGCGTTACGCTCCGCCTCGGTTTCCTCACCGAGTCAAAATCAGAGGACAGCAAAATAGCGGCAGAACGCGCTGTCGCTCATATATGCGCCTGTGATGGAATTGGTAGACATGCGAGATTTCGGTGATGTCTCCTTGGTGAAAGGTTTTTGCGCCATCCTCGCCGCGGACATTCTTCGGTAAAAGCAGGCTCACCTGTTTTTATAATTGCGGGTCAAGCGTTACGCTCCGCCTCGGTTCCTCGCCGTGTAAAAACAGAGGGCAACAAAACAGCGACAGGAAGCCCTGCCGCTCATATACGCGGGCATGATGGAATTGGTAGACATGCGAGATTTAGGTTCTCGTGCAGTGATGCGTTGGGGTTCGAGTCCCCATGCCCGCACCAAGATGTGTTGATGAAAGATGCAACACAGAAAACACCGCACGAAAGTGCGGTGTTTTTGCATCTTTACAGGCTTTTTTCTGGCGGAAAAGTTAGAAAAAACGAGTTTTTCGGAAAATCAGTTTTTCCACGCGAGAGGCGACATTTCAGAGATGCAGCAGAGCACTCTTGCGGACTGGTGTGACTTGAACACCGAGGCTAAGAAAAGAATGAAGAATAAGAAGGCAGGCCGCCGTTCGGCTCCCCATGTGGGAGAGAACGGCGGCCTTTTTCGTTACATTGGTGCTTATGTTGCTTTCGCCTTGTTTGTCCATCATTCCTTGGTGGTGTTGGTAATAGCTTTCTCGTAACCTTTCGGGTATGCTTGCGTTACAAAAAACGAGGAGGTATCCGAGAATGGCAACCACTAAAAACTTGTGTGCTCAGATCCCCATTGACCTGCATGAGCGGGTCAGCGAAGAACGGGAACGGCTGGGCCAGACCACCAGCGAGTACATCGCCAACCTCATCCAAGACTATTACAACATGATGGAAAATCAGAAAGGCGGCATTCAAATGACTGAAAAAGGCAGAACCATGGCATTCCAAATCCCCGAAGAACTCTTCCAGCGCATCAAGCGTCATCTGGAGCGCGAGACGCTCCGAACCGGCAAAAAGCTCACCCAGCGAGACTTCGTGCTGAACCTGATCACGCAGGCGCTGGATGAAGCGGACACCGAGAACGCCACGGAGCAGAACGCCCCCAATGAGGCCCCTGTCGCGCCCCGTGTGGCCGACGTGACCGCTCCAGCGGACACGGACACCCCCCACGAAGATAACGCCGTGTAGGCCCGCGTTAAAGCCCAAACAAAAGAACACGATTTAGGGAAAAGCCACCCAGGGCATCCGAATCTCTCGGATGCCCTGGGTGGCTTTTTGCGTTTCGCCAGAAAGGAGGTCATCACTATGGCAAGCAAGATCAGAAATCGCTTCACAGACACAGAAATGCAGATCGCCAAGGAAACGGATCTGCCGGAGTTGCTGACCCATTTGGGCTATCAGGTGCGGCGGATCGGCAGATACCATACCACAACGGAAATGGACAGCCTGCGGATCAAGGACCGCCGCAAGTGGTTTCGGTACTCGCAGAATACCGGCGGGGATGCCATTACCTTCCTGCAGCAATTCTGCGGCAAGAGCTTTTCAGAGGCTGTGGAGTACCTACTGGCCTTTCACGGCAGGGCCAGAGACTCCCCCACCAAAGCGGCGCCTTTTGTCAAGCGGGACGAGGTGCAAAAGCCCTTTGCCCTGCCCCCTCGCAATGCGGATGACCGCAGGGTGTTTGCCTACCTGCGCAAGCGCGGCATCGCCCCACAGGTGATCCGCCAGTTTTTGAACAGCGGCCTGGTGTATGAGGACGCCGAGCATCACAACTGCGTGTTTGTCGGAAAGAACAGCGCGGGACAGGTAAAATACGCGGGCCTGCGCGGAACCTATGACCGGGAGGGCAAGGGCTTCCGCGGAGATGTGACGGGCAGCGATAAACGCGTCGGCTTCGCACTCCCGTATGACCGCAGCTCAGATCAGGTTTTCGTATTCGAGGCGCCCATCGACCTGATGAGCTATCTCACACTTCACCGGAACACACCGAACGCGCTGGCCCTCTGCGGCCTTTATGACGGTGCGCTGCAAGCCTATCTGGCAGATCATCCGCAGATCAAACGAATCGAATTGTGCCTGGACGCAGATGGGCCGGGACGGGAGGCGGCTCGGCAATTTCAGGACAAATACACAGCCATGGGCTACGCCGTGACCGTGGAGGAACCCCGCAGCGACAAGGACTGGAATGAGTATCTGCAAAAAAGAAAAACACCTGAGAGGGGGCGGTAATCAAGTAATCAACACGAAAGATCCAAAGAAACCTATTCGGAAAATATAAGGAGGAAGTTCGCATTTGAATAAAAAATATTTCTTTTCTCATCGTGTACTGGCCATGCTTCTGACACTGGCCCTGTGCCTTGGCATGATCCCCACGGCATCAGCCGCCCAGCAGAACAGCTACCATGATCCCGTCGAGCATTGGCAGCAGGCCAGCAACCGGACGAATGAACTGGATGTCAACGCCATCGTCACCCACGAGACCTTCTACTGTGCCACCTGCCGGGAAAATACAGATTTCACTGTCTGGCGTGTTCCGGAGTATACCCGCTCCGGTGAGACGGCCCTGAACCGCAACGTCAAGTATTCCAACGGGATGTGTATTGACGAAGTAACGGTAGGCAGTCTGGATGCCGGTGTCCCCGGCGAGAACGCCTATTACACCGGCTACCACTGGACCAAATCCGTATGCAGCCGCTGTGGGGACTGGAACAGTAACGAGACCAACGGCGCCCCCTACGCATGGGATAAGAACATCTACGTTCTGCATGACTGCGCCGCCAAATTTTATCTGGATCTGCCGGAGACCGTTACTCATGAATATGTAGACAGCAAATACCACCGCACCGTCACCAAGGGCGGCACCTACTGCTGCTTCTGTTACGGTACGAATTATGAGCGGTCCTCCGTGCTGGAACGGCATGACATGGAAACAGAGACTCTGCCCCAGCCCGCTCATGGCCGTTTCGCTGCCGTGGAGAAGTGCCGCCTGTGCGACTATACCTGCTATGACTACACGGCGGCCAAGGCCGTTGTTGCCAGCTACTACGGCGTGGTAGACGGACAGCCCCATACCATCAGCGTTACGGACTTGTCTGAAGCCGGTGTCCGCACCGCTATCCGTTACGGCAACAGCGCGGATAGCTGCACCATGACCTCCGCGCCCAACTATACGGACGAGGGTCAGTACACTGTCTATTACGAGATCACCTACACCTGTGACGGTGTGGATATGACGGAAAACGGTGTGGCCTATGTCTGGCTGCGGGATGATACCACAGATGAAAACGGCAACTGCGGCTGTGGCTGTTCTAACCCCAACTGTGGCTGTCAGGACAAGCACTGCAACGGAAATTGCTGTGCCGACAAGGGCTGCGGTGAAAACCACAAGTATATTCTGCTGGACAGCACCAAGGCCGGCTGCACCACCCTCGGCTATGACCGCTACCTCTGTACGGAGTGCGGCAAAATCGAAAAGCGCGACTATGTGGACTCTCTGGGCCACGCATGGCAGGGCATCGTCATCCGTGACGCCACCTGCGAAACCGATGGCAAGCTGCTGGAGCTTTGCTCCCGCTGCGGACAGCTGAAGCAGACAGCTACCCCCAAGGGCGAGCATACTTATGAGACCTACGCCGTGGCCGCCACCTGTACCAGCCCCGGCTATACCGTCCGGGAATGCTCCGTTTGCGGTGACCGCCATATCGAGGACATCACTTCTGTTCTGCCCCATGACTACGAATCCCATGTGATTTCCGCCACCTGCGAGAACGGCGGTAAGACCATCCATCGCTGCGATGGATGCGGCAGTTCCTTTGTAACGGATTATACCTCCCCGCTGGGCCATAGCTGGGACAAGGGCACCCTTGTCACCAACGCCACCTGCACCGGCGAGGGGGTCATGGAATACCGCTGCACCCGCTGTGGCTACCACCGTCTGGATGCTGACCCCGCGGATGGCCACATCCCCGGCGCTCCTGCTACCTGCACGGAACCCCGGCTCTGCACCCGCTGCGGCGCCGTGCTGGAAAAGGCTCTGGGACATGATTACAAGTCCGAAGTGACGGCTCCCACCTGCACGGAGATGGGTTATACCACTAACACCTGTGCTCGCTGCGGCGATACCAACAAGAGCGACTACACCGAGCCTGCCGGTCATAAGCCCAGCGACTGGATCGTTGACAAGCAGCCTACCACCGACTCTGAGGGCGGCAAGCACAAGGAATGTACCGTGTGTGGCGAAAAGCTGGAGACACAGCCCATCGAAAAGATCTACAACAGCGCCACCACAGACAGTAAGGGTGAGGCCGTTGTGGGCGGCTACCTTGTGACCGTCACGGATACCGACACCAAGAACCCCGTCGCAAACGACGCTGTGGCGCTCCATAAGGACAATTCGATCGCCATCCGCCTGCCCAATAGCCGCCTGCTGGACTACGCAGATCAGACCACCGTCACTGTGCAGTTGGTCAAGGACAAGAGTGCTGTACCGGGCATGAGCATTGCCATTACAGACAAGAATGATAACTACTCTTCCGGTAAGACCGATCAGGTCGGTCAGCTCACTGTTCCCACCGGCAGCGGTAAGACCAACGAGGACGGTAAGGCCACTGCTGGCTATGAGGATGCGGACGGCGACCGCTGGACGCTGACCATCAAAGTGGAGCACACCGATACCGGACGCCCCATCCCCAACGCGGAGATTGCCATCGGTAAGACCGGCAATATTACGGTCAAACTGCCGGATGGCACGGACCTGGATAAAAACCACCGTGTGACGGTTACCGTCACTGACCACAAGAAAAATCCGCAGGAGAATAAAAACATCATTGTTAAGGGCGACCTGAGCCAAACGGCCAAGGGCAAGACGGATCAGGACGGCAAGCTGACCGTTCCGGAAATCGAGGAAAGAGATCGTCACGGCACCTATATCCTGGGCTACACAGACGGGACCTTCGGCCCCAGCCGCAGCATGACCCGCGCGGAGGCCGCCGCTATCTTCGCCCGCCTGCTGGCGGAGAAGAACGGCGATACCATTTCCACTGCGGCCGACACCAGATTTACGGATATTCCCGCCCATGCCTGGTACTCCGGTTATGCCAAATACCTCAATAACAACGGTGTCACCTACGGTAAGAGCAAGACTATCTTTGCCCCCGACGACGCCATTACCCGTGCCGAGTTCACCACGCTGGCCGTCCGCTTCTTTGATGTGTACGGCGATGGCGACGCTGAGATCATGGAGCAGTATAAGGGCTTCAACGATGTGAGCGACGGCTATTGGGCTGCCGCGTACATCAAGGCTGCCGCCAAGCATGGCTGGATCAACGGCTATGGCGACGGCTCCTTCCGCGCTGACGACGAGATCAACCGTGCGGAGGTCGTGACCATCGTCAACCGCCTGCTGGGCCGTGAGGCGGACGCGGACTACATTGCGGACAATCTCCGCAAGCTGAACACCTTCCCGGATGTCAGCCGCAAGCATTGGGCGTACTACGCAGTCATGGAGGCCGCCAACACCCATACCGCCATTCTTGGCGACAGCGAAAGCTGGAGCAAGTAAACACCCTGCCGCCCTCCCGATGCCGGGAGGGCGGCTTTTCCAACATCAAACATCATAATATAAAAAGGAGAAATGAACCATGCTGAAGATCACTGCCATTGGCAACCTGACCAACGATGTGGAACTGAAAATGAATGAGACCACCGGCAAGCCCTACGCCATCCTGCGAATCGCCTCGGATCGCCGCTATAAGGATAAGGACGGCAACAAGCTCACCGACTTTATCTCCATCAAGGTGCGCGGCCCTCTGGCCGAGCGCTGCGCCGAGTTTGCCTGGAAGGGATGCAAGCTGGCGGCCTCCGGCGATTTTGAGACCATTACCTTTGAGGACGAACCGGAGCGTCAGCCCGGTTTCCTCATCAAAGCCAGCGAGGTGGAGTTCCTCTCTCCCCGCAAGGTGGAGGAAACTGCGCAGGAATTGGAAGATGAGTCTGTCCGCGAGGTCGCTGCCTGATGAAAAATGCCGGGATCACATATACCAGCACTGAACGCAGTCCTGTGATCCTGCCGGAGATGGCCGAGCTGCTCCCACCTTTGAGCACGGAGCAGCTCGACGCTCTGGAAGCAGATCTCATCAAAAACGGCTGCTACGCACCCATCATCGTCAATGAGGACATGGTCATCATCGACGGGCACAACCGTCAGGCACTGTGCGAAAAGCATGATCTGCCGTACACGATGGCCGTTTTCTCGTTTGAGGATCTGTTGGAAGCCAAACAGTGGGCGCTGGACACACAGAAAAACCGCCGCAATCTGGAAAAGTGGGAGCTGGGCAAGATCGCCCTGAAGCTAAAACCAGAGATTGAAGCCAAGGCCAAAGCCAACATGGCTGCTGGCGGACAGAATTTCCGCCCCAGCGAGGCCGAGGAAGGTTCGGCAACATTGCCAAACCTTCCTTCTGTTGAAAAAGCGGTAGATACCCGCAAGGAACTGGCCGAAGCGGTCGGCTTGGGCGAGCGTACCATGGGCAAGGTCATGCAAATCGATGAGAATGCCCCGGACGCTATCAAGGAGGCGCTGGACAAAAAGGAACTGTCCATCAACAAGGGTTATGACCTGACCCGCCAGCTTCAGGAGGTACCGGAGGATCAGCGGGAACAGGCTGCCGTGGAGCTGCTGGAATATGAAAAGGCAAAGAAGGACCTCAAACAGCAAAATGCGGAGATCGACCGCAGGGGCAAGGTTGCCAGTATTTTCTGCAAGGCATACGAAAAAGCCGCCCTCCTGACTGCCACCGAGGAAGATGTCCGCTGTTGGACAGAGGGGACCCGCATGACGCTGGAGGAACTCCAGGACACCGTAAAGGAATCCCGTGAGATCGCCCAGGTGTTCGCCGCCATTGCCGATATCATCGAGCAGAAGATCCTGCCTGCAGACTGGCGAAACACCGGCCCCGCGGAGGATATTCCCTGTGAGGTGGCGTCATGAGCGAGATGCTTTCTGTTCGCCAGTGGCAGGACCTGTTCCGCAGTGGGGCGTTTCAGGATAGATCCCGTGAGACGCAGATTCGCGCCGGGTGGTATGACTGGTTTTGCAGCGATACGGCTCTTGCCGGCAGGCTGCAGCGGATCGGCAGGGTGGTCATGGGAATCACGGAACCTGCCATTCTGGACAATTACTATGTCTGGTTCAAAAACAACTGCCCTCTGGACGGCCCCCTCTATGATGACGTGCGCTTTGAGCCGTTGGAGGGAGACCGCTGCGGACGGTACTTTGTGGTGTCTCAGGACTGCCCTTATGAAAAGCAGAAATGGACGCTGTATACGGAGCGGAGCGGCTTTGAGACCCCGGAGTTCAGTTGCGATAAGGTCCGCGAGATGGAAAAATACCTGAACAGTCAGGGCAAATATCTTGCACAGGCTATGCAGCTGTCCACTGTCGTGAAAAAACCGAAAAAGGAGGAACCGACGCGATGAAAGAGAAGAAAAGCCCTTCACCGCCCAGCCTCCCTCCTGACGCCCAAAGGGAGATCCTGAACAGGCTGTCCGCGGAGACCCGAATCAGTTCTCAGGAGATCGCCGCCATTTTGAAGCGGCACGGTGTCTGCGGCGATATGGATGCCTTGCAGGACGCCTATCGGAAGCGGCTGGGCCAGCGTCTTATGTCCACCATTCGGGATGAGACCGGCAAGCGTGAGGTGCTGGCCGCCAGCGGCGGCGAGTATGTCATCGTGGACTGCTGCAACGATCCGCAGAAGCTGAAGGCCATTCGGCGCCGCATCCAGGCACAGATGAATGGACTGGATATGTCTGCCGGAAAGGTGCGCAAGCGTGTTCACTTCTTGGAACGCTTCGCTTCTTGGGTGAGAAAGGAGACCTCGGATGGAGCGGCGTGAACTGTCAGCGGCGGATATCTACCATAAATTCGCGGCGCAGCTGGACAAGGATGGCTTTCGGTTGTACCACGCCGCGCAGCGGATCACCGGCTTCCAGCCCTATGACGCCTTCCCTTATGAAGATAACCGGGGCGCGTTTGAGGCAGCGGACGGACATACCCTTCTGCGCTATTTGGAAGCAGCTCATTTCGATGCAGTCACATGGGAGACCGTCCCCGGCACCACCTATGAACGGGCTATCCTCGGCAAAGTGGACACCACTACACCGGAATACCGCGCATTTCGTGAAGCAATCTGCGCGGACGCACTGGGGCGCATGGGGTTGGCACATCTCCTGAAAACAAAGGAAAAAGAAGCGAAAGAGGTAGGATATGAACGATAACATCACCGAGATCAACAAAGATTCCTTCTGGAAGTTGATTCAGAGTGCAAAGGAGACCTGCGGACAGGACATGGACGCTATGATGGACTTCCTGAAAGACCGGCTGGTATCCATGGGGCCGGAGCAGGCACAGAACTTTCACGACATCCTCCACGCCTATGAAGACCTTGCGGACAAGTTCGGACTGTGGGACGCCGCCGGGGTCATGAAGGGATATGGCTGCAGCGATGACGGCTTTATCGACTTTCGCGCCTGGCTCATTGCCCAGGGAAGGGATACCTATCTGTCCGCGCTGGCAGACCCGGACTCTCTTGCGGAGGTCATCCCCTACGGGGACTGCTGCTTTGAGACGCTCAGTTATGTAGGAGATTATGCCTATGAGCAGCTCACAGGCAAAAGCGCCTATGACCAGACGGATTGGGCAAGGTATGAAACGCTGCTGGCAGAACTGGAACAGGATATCGTCTACAAAGGCGGCATTGAATTTCCCAGAGAGGGACCGGAGCTGAAACAGTACCTGCCCCGGCTCTGCGCGGCGCATCCAGACTGGGATGGCAAGACACGCTGGAATGTGCGGCAAAAGGAAATGCGGGATCTCATCCGTGCCGGAAAGGCGTATGACCAGCGGCAAGCGCCCAAAAAGAAACACCGCAGTCATGGAGGTGAGGCCAGATGAGCGAACCTATCATCATCGGTGTGGATCATGGCTACGCTGCCATGAAAACCACGCATTTTTCCTTTCACACCGGGCTGGTGGCCCACGAGCATGAACCGTACACACTGAACAATGTGCTGGAATACGGCGGTAAATATTATGTGGTGGGCAGCGGACGCCAGCCGCTCCAAAAGGACAAGACCCAAACGGAGGATTACTACCTTCTCACGCTGGCCGCCATAGCAAAGGAACTGGCATACCGCAATGCCGGAACGGCAGCGGACATCCATCTGGCAGCCGGACTGCCGCTCACCAGCTTCGGCAGGGATAAGAAAGCGTTCCGGGACTACCTGTGCCGGGGCGGCAAACCGGTGTCCTTCCGCTATGAAGGACAGGACTATGTCATCACGATCTCCAAAGTGTCGCTGTATCCGCAGGGCTATGCCGCAGTGCTGACTCAGGGTAGCCTGCTGGATGAGCCATCCGTCATCGTTGCGGATATCGGCGGCTGGACGGTGGATCTCATGCGGCTGGACAACCGCATCCCCAACGCCGCCACCTGCCGCAGTCTGGAACTTGGGATGATCCGCTGCCTGGATGAGATCAGCGAGCAGATCCGCCGCAGCCTTGGCCTGTCTATGACGGCAGCTCAGATTGAAAGCGTTCTGCGCGGCGATGCCAGCCATGTGAACGAGGACGCGAAAAAGATCATTTATCAGGAAGCGGAACGCTACACCAAACGCCTGCTCTCTGCCATCGCGGAGAGCGGTCTGGACGTCCGAGCCATGCCTGCTGTTTTTCTGGGCGGCGGTGCGACACTGCTGAAGCATCATGTTTCCGTCGCAGACGGACTATGCCGTCCTATCATACTGGATGACGTTTGCTTAAATGCCAAGGGGTATGAGCGTCTGACAGAGCGAATGTCGAAAAATCATGAGCAGTGACAAGAAGCGGCTGAACCTGTCCTTCTCCATGCGCTCACCTATCCAACGGCAGGCGTGGCGGACGCTGATGGATATTCCGGCGGGTGAACGCACCGGTGCCGTCTGCCGGATGATCTGTGAACACAAAAATCAGCGGGAACTGCTGGATGCTGTGCGTCAGGCGGTCCGTCAGGAATTGCAGGGCAGCCAGATCCAAATCACACAAGCAGTGCCGCAGGCCGGGAGCATCGACGAGGATGTTCTCGGCTTTCTTGCGTCGCTGCAGGAAGGAGATGATACAGACTGATCCGATACTTTGATATGTTTGCCGGCATTGGCGGCTTCCGCTCCGGTCTGACCCGCGCGGGTGGTTTCCAGTGCATCGGTCACTGCGAGATCGACAAATACGCCAATGCCAGCTACCAAGCAATCTACGAACCGGGAAAGGAGGAACGATACTATCCGGACGCAACCCAAATTGACCCCGCAGACCTGCCGGACTTCGACCTGCTCTGCGGAGGATTCCCCTGCCAGGCATTTTCTAACGCTGGCCGCAGACGGGGCTTTGCCGACGCCAGAGGCACTCTCTTCTTTGAGATTGCCAGACTGGCTCAAGCAAAACGACCTCCGTATCTGCTTGCCGAAAATGTACCCGGTCTTTTATCGCATGACAAAGGGAAAACCTTTTCGGTCATCCTCTCCGCACTGGATGACCTGGGGTACCATGTCGAATGGACTGTGCTTAACAGCAAATGTTTTGGAGTCCCGCAATCAAGACGAAGGCTGTTCCTTATCGGATATCTTGATCCCCGATGCGCCGGAAAAATATTACCTGTCTTCGGCGCAGGTGGAAAAGCTCTTGTACAAGTCCTCGGAGGGCCGCAAGGCTCCCGGATCTATGACGCGGACGGAGTAGCCTGCACTCAGACTGCTGGCGCTGGTGGCATGGGAGGGAAAACCGGATTGTATATCATCCCGCCCAAGGGGCCGTTTGTGGATCTGTGCGCGGGAATTCCCGCACGGACGGATAACGCCCGTTGCCTCACGGCCCGGTATGGGCAGACGACTCTCTCCAATCATCGGGCGGAACGCTCCGGTGTCTTGCTCATCAAGGAAGCGACCAAGAAGGGATACAAGGAGGCTCAACCCGGCGATACGGTGGACTTGGGCTACGCAGGCAGCAACACCCGCCGCGGGCGCGTTGGGCGTGATATTGCCCATACATTGGAAACCAGCTGCATCCAAGGGATCGTGGAAAACGGCGGGCGCATCCGCCGTCTCATGCCCCGCGAATGCCTGCGGCTCCAGGGTTTTGAGGAATGGCAAATTGACCGCATCCTCGCCATCCAGTCCGACGCTCAGGCCTATAAGCAGGCGGGCAACAGTGTCACCGTCAATGTAATTGAGGCGATTGCCAAGCGTATCCAGGCAGTGGACGAGGAATTGAAAACAGGTGCCGCAGCATGATCGGAATGAAGGATCAGTGCTTTGGCGTTGAGGTCGAGATGACGGGACTCACTCGCGGGCAGGCTGCGCAGGCGCTGGCCAATTATTTTGGCACAGAACCTTACTATGTGGGGGGCGGATATGATAAATGGAGCGTGAAAGACCCGGATGGCAAGGTGTGGAGCATTATGAGCGATTCCAGCATTGTTACGGAAATGAAAACTGAAAGCGGGTATATGCATACCAGCAACATCGAATACCGGGTTGAGATGGTGACGCCAAAACTCACTTACGCGGAGTTACCCAGGCTTCAGGAGTGTGTCCGTCAGGTGCGCCATGCCGGGGCCAAAGTCAACCACTCCTGCGGTATCCATGTTCATGTGGACGCCGCCAACCACAACCGCCAGAGTCTGAAAAACCTTCTGAGCATTATGTACTCCAAGGAGGATATCCTGTTCAAAGCACTGCAGGTAAATTCAAGCCGTGTCAGCCAATACTGCCAGAAGGTGCGGGAGCCAATGCTAAAGGAAGCACGCAAGCTCTCCTCTGACGAAACAAAAAATCTCACGGCGCTGGAAAGCATCTGGTATGAAGGGAATATCTCTGACCGAGAACACTATAACTGGACGCGCTATTATGCCCTGAATCTGCACTCTGTGTTTTATAGAGGAACCGTTGAGTGGCGTTGTTTCAACTCTACGCTTCATGCCGGAAAGGTCGCGGCCTATGTGAATTTATGCCTTGCCATGTCTGCTCAAGCCATTAACCAGCGCAGCACCGTCATGCGGAAAACCTATAGTGACAACGAACTGTTCACCTTCCGCGTCTGGCTGGTGCGGCTGGGACTCAACGGTGACGAGCTCAAGAATACCCGTAATCATCTGCTGGCCAATCTGGAGGGTGATCGGGCATGGCGCTATGACAAGGATACTTATGAAGCCAATAAAAAGAAGAAAAAATCCAGAGAAATGGAGAGGTGAAGCCATTGAAGATACAGATCGAAGAAACCGTCTATGAGGGAACGGCCACGGAGATCATGGGCCGTCTGCGGGACCAGACCTTTGATCCCACAGAGTTCCCGGACATCGAGAGCTACATCTGGTTTTTACAGAGCAATGTCATCCGCACCACAGGAATGGACTGCCCACTGCCGGATGGAGATACGGAAACGCAGGCGCAGGCCATGTTCCGCCATCTGGACAGAATCGGCGGACTCAGACTGCTGGTGGACTAAGATGGAAGAAACTCTGTATTTCGCCTACGGCAGCAATATCAATTTAGAACAGATGGAGCATCGTTGTCCAGACGCCCAGCTCGTTGGGCCGGTGACGCTGCAGAACTATGAGTTGCAGTTCCGCGGCAGCGGCTTTGCCACTGTCTCTCCCAAGAAAGGCAGCGTCGTCCACGGTCTGCTATGGAAGCTCACACCGAAGTCTGAACAGGCGCTGGACCGCTACGAAGGCTATCCTCGCCACTACACCAAGGAGCAGGTATCTGTGCGGACCACAGATGACGCAGCCGTTTCCGTCATGGCTTATATCATGGCAGAACCGATGAGCCGCCAGCCCGCACTGCCTTCTCCGTATTATTACCGTGCGATCCAGCAAGGCTTCGAGGCCAATGGCTTGCCGGTGGAATCGCTGGAGGAAGCGTGGAACAGGACCATCGACGAAATCTGGTTAGGAAAAGTGGGGAGGCTGAAGAATGGGAAAAACCTACAAACCAGAAAACTGGAGAGGTAACTTCGTAAGATGGGCATAAAAGCGTCGGGTGATGCAACGTTTGAACCGCCAAAATCACACAGAGTTCATACCTCGATTACCCGGACCTCCTTCTCCAGCGTTTGGGCATAGCGCATGGTGTAAAGCGTTCCACCCCGATTTCGCCCATCATAAACGGCAATCACACGCTGGGACTCTGCGGCCATATACCGGTTTCTCTGCATAAAGCATGAAGGGGTATATTCTTGGCATACGACCGTGACCTCATCGCAGATTCGCAGCAAATCGTGAAATTGCTTGCTTTTTGTTTTGATCCTGCCCGCATAGGGCAAAGCCGCCTCTAAATACAGATTGGGGCTGTATTCCTTTTGCTCGGCAACGATGGCCGCAAACATGAGATCCGTTCCTTCAGCAAAACCAGAGATGAAGCGGGTATATCCATCCTCAATCGCTGCCAGGACTTCACGTCGAAGCGCTTGCTCTACGTAGACGGCCCGATCTGTTGGAATATCCCGATGTCCCGTAACACAACATACTTTTGTTTCCATTATGGTTCCTCCCATTGCGGTTCAAGTTTAGAACGTCCTGATATGGGCAATATTGCCTATAACGCTATATGTTCATTATAGGCAATAATGAAGATATGTAAAGTGCGAAACGGAGGGAGGAACCGGGATGATCTCATACGCCCCATTATGGGAAACGATGGAAAAGCGTGGAGCGACCACATATACGCTGCAATGTAAAGGTGGGATCAGTAGCTCTACGATCCGGAGGCTGAAAGCGAATGAATCCGTTTCGACCAACACTTTGGACGCGCTATGTAAAATACTGGATTGTACTTTGGCTGATATAGTGACTTATTTGCCAGACAAGGAATAACGAGGAATGGAGGGGAATTCCATTCCTCGTTTTTGGAATCGTTTTGCCCTGAAAGCGAAAGGTGGGGAACATATAAGGACATTCTTCGGCTGGTCATTCCCACTGCGGAGATGCGCAGATTGGCGCGCTTGACTATGGAAATCGTGATAGGGCTTCTATTATCCCTTCGTATGTGCTACAATGATGCCTGTTTGTGTGAAAGGGGTGTCGTAGTGTTTTATACGATGGAGGAAGCAGCTGTCATCGGTGGGTTTCTGGAACTGTATCTGGAGCGCGACAGCGTGGATGAGATGACACGAAGCAAACACCGGAAGTTCCGGCTTGGACTTGCACAAAGCTCCTTGGAACGGAGCGATTATGAGTGGGCGGCCATGGCGCTTGGGTTCCTGCGCTCCCACTGGTGGCAGGATCACGAGGACCATAGAGCGCTGGAGAATGCTTTGCTGAAAACGCAAACACTGGCTCTGAAAACAAAAAAATAATCAAACCATTTCGCGGCAACAGCGGTCTCAGACTGCTGCTGCCGCTTATTTTTTAGGAGGCGATCCTATCAATCATCAAAAAATGACCATTCTTGTGGTGGAGCCGATGAAAACGCCCACTGTACAGGAAATCGACAGCAGCCTGGAATCCATGCAGCGGATCGTAGGCGGAGATATTGAGGCTGTTTACCCGTTCGACGACCCGGTCGCAATCGTCTGTCACGGAGAGGGAAAACTTCTGGGATTGCCCATGAACCGTGCCCTGACAGATGAATCCGGAGTGCCCTATGACATTGTCTGCGGCACCTTTTTTGTAGTCGGAATTGGAGATGAGGATTTTACATCCCTGACGGAGCAGCAAATCGAAAAGTATCGGAAGAAATACGCCAATGAGATGGTGTTTTCTGTTCCTGCGCCGTCCGGAAACCATAAAAAACAATGCAATAAGGAGAAAAACGAACATGAAAGATAAGTATGTCTTAACCGCGGAGTCTGTCACTGAGGGCCACCCAGACAAGCTCTGTGACACCATTGCCGACGCCGTAGTGGATGCCTGTCTGGAGCATGACCCCACCGCCCATGTAGCCTGCGAGGTCATGGCTACCGCGGGTAAGATCATCGCGGCTGGCGAGATCACGGCGGCGCGGTTCCCAGACATCCCTGCCGTTATCTGCCGCACCGTGCGGGAAGCCGGATATGGCGGCAGCGATTATGAGGTGGAGGTGATCACCCACGAGCAAAGCCCCGACATCGCCGGAGCAGTCAATAGCGGCGCAGAGACCGGAGCAGGCGACCAGGGTATCGTGTACGGCTACGCCTGCGATGAAACGCCTGAGCTTCTTCCACTGCCGGTAGTGCTGGTACATGAACTCACTCACCTGCTGACCCAGGCGAGAAAGCTGCGCACGATCCCCGGCTTGAAGCCGGACGGTAAGGCGCAGGTGTCTGTGGAGTATCAGTTCGGCGTTCCCAAGCGTGTCTCTGCCGTAGTAGTCTCCTGCCAGCATGAGGATGGTGTGGAGCTGGCGGAGCTTCGCCATGCGGTCATGCGCCATATTATCCAGCCCGCTTTTCAGGACTTCCCGCTGGATGCCGAAACGGAGATCCTCATCAATCCTTCCGGCAGATTTGTGGAGGGCGGCTTTGAAGCGGATACCGGACTCACGGGCCGTAAGCTGATGGTGGATACCTACGGCGGCCTCGCACCACATGGCGGCGGCGCGTTGTCCGGCAAGGACGGCACCAAGGTGGATCGCAGCGGAGCCTATATGGCCCGCTGCATCGCAAAAAACATTGTGGCGGCGGGACTTGCTGAACGCTGCACCGTCAGTCTCGCCTACGCCATCGGCAAGGCGAAGCCTGTCATGGTGGAGGTGGATGCCCACGGCACTGGCAAGTATTCCGATACTGCGCTGGAGCAGGCCGTTCGCACGGTGTTCAAGCTGACACCGAACAGCATGATCGATACGCTGGGTTTGGACAAACCCATTTTCCGCAAATTCTGCAACTACGGACACTTCACCCACGCGGATGCCCCGTGGGAGCGGACGGATATGACGGAGGTGCTGGAAAGCGCCTGCCGTGCCAAGGAGACAGGGGTTTCCGCCCGCTGATAAAAAAACAGCGAGAGGACTCGCCTCTCGCTGTCAGGTATTACTGAATGCTGTCCTTGAACGCTTTGCCGGCCTTAAAGACCGGAGCCTTGGAAGCGGCGATTTCAATGGTCGCACCGGTGGCCGGGTTTTTACCGGTGCGGGCAGCACGCTCTTTTGCCTCAAAGGTGCCGAAGCCAACCAGTTGGACCTTGTCCCCAGACTTCAGAGCAGCTTCCACGGTATCAATGAATGCACTCAGTGCGGCGTCGCAGTCCTTTTTAGCAAGGCCGCTGGCCTCTGCCATAGCGGTGAGAAGTTCCGTCTTATTCATGTTGTTTTCTCCTTTGTTTAGATAGTGGCTGAAAATAGTATTCTTTATTATACCAAAAAATCACCCGGCTGACAATATAGCCGGAACAATAAGAAAAACAAGGAGTGATACCATTTCAAAAGAAAGATCAAAACCTCTTCATATTGTCAGCTGCAGCTTTGGTAAGGACAGTCTTGCCACCATTTTGCTGGCGCTGGAGCATGGGGAACCGCTGGACGAAGCCGTCTACTGCGAGGTGATGTTTGATAAAACCATTTCAGGTGAGGTGCCGGAACACCGGGATTTTATCTATCACACCGCCATTCCAAAGCTGGAGCGGATGGGAGTGAAGGTGCGTGTCCTGTGCGCGGAGAAAACCTATGTAGATCTGTTCACAGGGACGGTCACCCGCGGCCCCAAGAAGGGAATGCTGCGGGCCTTTCCAATCTGCGGAAAGTGTTATGTCCAGCGGGACTGCAAGATCAAACCGATCTGCCGGTATCAAAAGAGCCTGCCTGCTGACACGGTGCAGTATATCGGCATCGCCCACGATGAACCCAAACGGCTGTCACGCTTGAAGGATCAGCAGGTGTCCTTGCTGGCAAAATACAAATTTACAGAGGAAGATGCAAAGCAGCTCTGCCAAACGGCAGGGCTGCTTTCACCTGTCTATGCGTTCACAGACCGTGGCGGCTGCTGGTTCTGCCCGAATGCCAAGCGGAAGGAACTGCGGCACCTTTATGACAACCATCCGGAGCTGTGGGCGAAAATGCTGGAGCTGCAGGCAATGCCGGGAAAGGTGTCCGAGAAATTCAACCGCACAGACACATTTTCAGATATCGACGCGCGTTTCCGCATGGAGGATGCCCAGAAGTCTCTCTTTGAAAGCGCGGCATAATGAAGGAGCTGATGAAAAAACGAGCAATCTGAAATATGAAATCACTGACATTACCAACGAAGAATATCCCTTCCTCCACCGCATCCGCGCACTGCGGGATGTTGGCGACCAGGTGAAAGCTGGGGATCTGGGCGGTTTTGTGGAGAGCGAAAGCAATCTGGCAACCGACCCGTCCGACGGCGCCTGGATCTTCGATGATGCCATCGCAGCGGGAAACGCCTATGTGGATATGGGTTCTTACCTGCGAAAAAACGCCGCTGCCTGTGACAATGCCTATGTATCGCACGGCTCTGTTCTTTCCAATCATGCCCGCGCGGAGGATGACGCCTACCTGCGGGGCGCTGTGATGAATGGCAGCGCGCGTGTGTCCGGCTGTGCCCAGATCATCAGCGTGCCGAGTCAGTTCGGAACGCCCCTGCTGTCTGGGCACTGTCAGGTGTACGGAAGCGTGCGCGGGGATGTCCGCGTTACCGGCACCGCCGTTATTTTGCCAGGGGAAGAAATCCTGAATGATACAAAAGATACCTTTGTCCTGACGGGCACCGGCCGCAGTGTCATCCGGGGTAGAGGCAGGGAGCGCCTTGCGCCCAGCCGAACACTGCCTGCCAAAGAGAAAAAACCGAAGAAACGGGGGATGGAGCGATGACCGTCTATGAAAGAGAATTGCGGAAACTGTTTGAAAACAGCGACCTCATGGATCGCCCTCAGTTCTCTGGGCGTATTTGTGTAGGAGAACTTGGGAAGGATCTGCGGGTACGGGCAGAGTTCCTTTCCACCTGTGTTGCGAATCAATATGACGCCATCCGCCTCACGGTGCTCAACCGCACGGAGGGTGTGGTGGATCGAACAATGCTGCGGTTCAAGGATGTCTGGGGTAAAAAGCCGGTTCCCGGCAATCCGAACTTCCGCAGCGGCGTACTGGCTCACCTGTGGGATGACCGCGGAGATGTGGACTGGTATGCCTATCATCCCACGGCTGCGGATTACGATGCCCTCCGGCAGTCCATCGGGCAATATCTGTCCGTGTTCCGGGAACGGATGCCGGAACGGGAACAGACCGGCCCCAAGCTGGTGTTCATCTGCGCGCCGCTGCGGGGCGATGTGGAAAAGAACATTGAGTTTGCTCGGCAAAAAGCGCAGGAGGTGTTTGCGGATGGAGATATCCCCGTTTGCCCACACCTGCTGTTCCCACCCATAGCGGACCCGAACCACCCGGAGCAGGATGCCAAGGCGCGGGAGATGTCCCTGCAACTGTTGGAATCCTGCCAGCAGCTCAATGTTTATGGTCCTATCTGGACGGAAGGAATGTGGGATGAGATCCACCATGCCAGCAAGCTGGGGATTCCGATGATGACGGACCAGAAAACCATTGGCCGGACGCCACCCAGGCGTTCCGGCAGGAAGGAGCGATAACGCTGGAACAGGAACACAAAAGGCCGTCCTGCCCCCTTGTCGGGCAGAACGGCAATATTTTCAATCTCATCGGTCTTGCAAGCCGGACACTGCGGCAAAACGGCATGACAGCCGAGGCAAAAGAGATGCAAAACCGCATTATGGGCGGAGACTGCCACAGCTATGAGGAAGCGCTGGGGATCATCAGCGAGTATGTAGAGACAGAGTTATCCGGCAGCGTTCCCACAAAAAACAAAAACAAGGAGGACCACACACATGAACGATAACCAGAAATGGGAGATCATTCAAGGTGATGCGCTGAAGGTGCTGAGCGGGTTCGCCCCCAACACCTTCGATGCTGTCATCACCGATCCCCCGTATGCTTCCGGAGGCCGGACACAATCCGAGAAAAACAAGTCCACCGCCAGAAAGTATTCCAGTATGGGGGAGAACGCGCCGCCTCCCTTTGATGGGGACGCCAAGGACCAGCGCTCCTGGACCCGCTGGGCGGCAGAGTGGCTGTATGAGGCGAGGAAAGCAAGCAAGCCCGGTGCGCCGGTATGTATGTTCATCGACTGGCGGCAGCTTCCCGCAGCCACCGATGCCCTTCAATGGGCGGGGTGGATCTGGCGGGGTACCGCTGTCTGGGATAAGGGCAACAGCCGTCCTCAGAAGGGCCGCTTCCGCCAGCAGGCGGAGTACATTGTCTGGGGTTCCAACGGCGATATGCCTATCAGCCGTCCGGTGCCCTGCCTGCCAGGAGTGTTCAAATATGGTAATCCACAGAGCCGCATTCACCTTACGGAGAAACCCTTGCAGCTTATGCGGGACATTGTGAAGATCACGGAACCGGGCGGCCATATTCTGGACCCCTTCGCCGGTTCCGGCACCACGGTGCTGGCGGCTGTTCTGGAGGGTTATTCCGCCACCGGCATTGAAGTGACCGACACCTATGCCAAGCTGGCAAGAAAAAGAATCTGTTCAGAGCTGGAGGAAGCTACGTGACCTGATGCGCTGTCTGGCAAAGGGACTTGCTATAACGCTGGAAAATCGGTATAATAAAAACGATCCAGTAAGAGAGCATTGTGAGGAATTAGTTATGAATCACGCACAATATGATCAGGAAACCGGAAAGCCGTTGGATCAGTCGTATCTTGAATGCGGACTTCCCGATGATTTGCAGGCTTCTATTCAGGAGATGCAAAAATCTTGGGCCATTATAGACAGCGGAAGCCGAGATCCTCATTGGGACATCTACTGGTGTAATCTGAATGCGGATATTAACTCAGCCGAAGTCGAACGGATTATTTCTCCCGAGCAGGCATGGTATTTGCGTGAAAAGTATCTTCGCATGGAAAGAGAGTGATACCTCTTGATAAACTTTACAGACCTCCCCACTCGCAATAAATTCTATGCAGGGGCAAATGGCGCAAAGCGAGCTGTAATTTATCAAGGCGAACAGTATATGCTGAAGTTTCCCGCACAAGCCCCCAAGAATAAAGACTTGAGTTATGCCAACAGTTGCATTACCGAGTATATCGGTTGCCATATTTTCAACAGCGTTGGGATCAACGCTCAGGAAACTCTCCTTGGCACTTATGAAAAAAATGGCGTAAAAAAGATTGTTGTTGCTTGCAAGGATTTTACCTCTCCCGGAATTGTGCTACAGGACTTTGCCTCGCTGAAAAACACGGTGATCGATTCCGGTCACAGCGGGTATGGTACAGAACTGTCTGACATTATGCGGGCCATGGAGGATCAGACAGCATTCCCTCCCGCATTGTTGCAGCAGCATTTTTGGAATGTATTCATTATAGATGCGCTGATCGGAAATTGGGATCGGCACAACGGAAACTGGGGTTTTCTCTATAATACCGCGACAGACGAAATTGCCATTGCCCCTGTGTATGACTGCGGGAGCTGCCTGTATCCCCAGGCTGATGAAGCCATCATGCGAGACACCATAGATAAGCAGCCAGAACGAGATTTTCGCACTTTCTCAATCCCTCTTTCCAGCATTAAGGTCAATGGTAAAAAAATCAACTACTTTGATTTTATTTCCTCTTTGGAGAATGCAGATTGCAGCAAAGCATTGAAGCGGATACTGCCAAAAATCAACATGGATGCAATTTTCCGTATCGTGGATGAGACTCCGTTCATTTCGGATCTGCAAAAGCAGTTCTATAAGACAATGCTGCGGACACGAAAAGAGCGCATCCTTGATTTTGCAATGGAAAAACTGCGGAAAAGGGAAAAGGCCAAAGAACTTGACGCACGGTAATAAATAAACAAAAACGTTTTTTCAAGAGCAGGGTGTTTACAAAACACCCTGCTTTTTCTATAAGGGTGTTCACAAAACACCCTGCCACAAGGAGAGAAGTATGTCAGAAAATTTTGCGAGTTTTTATCGGAAAGCAAGCAGTGTGCGGGAGTTAGTAGGTAAAGCGCCCTTTCCTGAAAAAGCGCGGTTTCAGATCACAAAGGTGATCGAACTGCCAGCCAATCAGTACCGCCGCTACATGAACGAGCTTTTGCGGGATGTTTCCTTCATATCCCGGAATGCGGCGGATATGAGGTTCGATGGGAAAACAGAAACATTTCTCTGCCTGTTCGTGACCTGCCGAGATGCAAACACCGGCCTGCTGGTGGAGTCCGAAGGTTTTGGATATGCCAGGTACGCGGCATTTATCCCTGAAAAGAGTGCTCTCTCATTGGAGGGTATTCCGATGGAACGCGCAAGCGAAAAGTGCCTTTGCCGGCATCCGACCCCGGAGAGATGATTTCTTTTTTTACGAGGAAGCGGGCAGTGCCCGCCCAATATTGCAATTACCATACCGCTTGAAAACAAAGCCCCGCGCAGCGGGGCGAAAGCCAACGCCGCCGATGGCGGCGCTGGCGCAAGCATCGCGCAAATGTACATTTGCACAGCTTGCCGAGGATACCCCGGTCCCCTATGCCGCCTGCTGGCGGAAAAACTTGCGGCTATACGCCGCAGGAAGGAGAAAAATGTGGATGAGAACAAGAAAGAACACCATCTGCACATCGTACTGACAACACAGCAGTATCAGCTGCTGTGTTGTCAGGCCAAAGAGTGCAGGCTGACAAAACGGGCATATCTTGCACGGCTTATTGAGGGACGACCGGTCAAAGCCCGCCCTACAAAAGAAATTAAAGAGCTCCGGACGGAAATACATCATATCGGCAACAACATCAACCAGATCGCCCGCAGCGTCAATGCCGGAATTGCGAAGCCGGAGGATGCCGAACGGGGACTCTATCTTCTGGATCAGGTATATGAGCTTATGTTCCGGATAGCGAATAAGTAATGGCTGTTACGAAAATCCTGCCCCGTAACGGCGGCTTAAAAGAAGCCATTGATTATGTTCTGAACGGTGACAAAACGGATGGGCATATTTTAACGGCACATTTTAATTGTGATCCAGGGAGAGAGTACCGCGAGATGATGAAAACAAAGCTGGAAACCGGACGATTGGATAAGCGTCAATGCTATCACATCATTCAATCGTTCAAGCCTGGTGAAATCACACCTGAACTTGCTTTAGAAATTGCTAAAGCATTCGCACAGGAACACTTGGACGGCTTTGAGGTTGTGATTGGGACCCATGTAGATCGGCATCATATCCATTCGCATATTGTATTTAATTCGGTGAATGCAGATACCGGCGAAAAGTATCACAGCACGCAGCAAAGCTATTACCAGCAGATCCGTGCCATTTCAGACCGGCTCTGCCGGGAGCATGGATTGTCCGTCATCGTGCAGGGCGCGCCTGCCAGGTCGGTCAGCTACATTGAGTGGCTGCGCCAGTCCAGGGGGCAGCCCACCTTCCGTTCCATGCTGGAGGCAGATCTGCATGACGCCATCCGGGACGCCAACGACCTCGGCCACTTCTTCCTGCTCATGGAGCATAAGGGGTATGAGATCCATCATGGCGGCAGGCTCGGTTTCCGCCTGCGGGGGCAGGATCGATACCAGTACCCCGGCAGGCGAGATCCGCTGTTCACAGAGGACGGAATCCGTGCTGCCATCCAGGGCAACCTGGAACAGATCGAAGCGGGGCTGCGGCCTGTCTTGCCTGCGCTGCCGGCATATCAGCCGTACCAGAAGCATCCCAGATACAGCGGTTTTCTCGCCCTCTATGTCCATTATCTCTATCTGCTGGGCAAAATCGAAAAGCGGCAGTATCCGCCCCGCATGACGCCGCATCTGCGGCAGGCGGTCATGCGCTTCGAGCAGTATCAGGCGCAGTTCGCGTTCCTGCGGGAAAATAACATCACAACGCCTGCTGACATGGCGGCATTCGAACAACGCACAGAGGAAACGCTGGGCAGATTGACAAAGCAGCGGACCCTCCTCAATGTGCGGAAGAAGAAACGCCAGCCGCTCTACGCGGCGCTGGCAGACGCGGAGGCGCTGGAACCCAGCAGAGCGTTATACGAGGAAGGGCTCACCGGCATGGAGCAGGAGTTTGAGCAGTACATGAAAGCCGTGAAGCTGCTGGAGGACAGCGGCGTTCCGCGGGAGGTGCTGAAGGAAGAAAAGGCAGAAGTGTATGAACAGCTCTCAGAGGTGAATCGGAAGATCCGGGCAGAGCGGGAAAAGCTGAAGCTCTGCCGGGAGATCTGCCGGCAGACGCCTGTAATGGAGCAGGACATCCAGAAAACAGAAGAACACCAGAAGGAGGTGCGGGAGCATGAACATCGGAGGCGGTGAAGCGGCGGACCAGCTGGTACGCATGATGCTCTCCGGCAGCGAGGTCGCTGTCCGGCTGAGCGGCTCCGCCATTAAAAATGTGCTGGCGCTCACCATGGCGCTGGCGAAAAAACACAAGACCATTTCCGGCAAAGTCAATCTGGCAAAGATGCTGAAGGAGACCCGCGATGTGCGGCGGTTCGCCATGTCTCCGGAGCAGTATCAGCAATTCAGGCAGCGGGCAGGAAAACAGAAGATTCTTTTCTCTGCCATCCGCGATTCGGATAACAAGGGAAAAGTCATGGATGTGATCATGCCGGTAACGGAGATCGACCGCGCCAATATGATCTTTGAGCGCATCCGATATACCGGGCAGCCGGAGCAGGCGCGGCAGGATGCCCCCTCTAAGGAGCAGGAAGCCCGTGTGGGACAGGAGGCGCCGCAGCGCGAACAGCAACGCCCCCGGCAGGGGGAAACGCCTGTGACACCGCCTGTGGGCAAGCGGCAGGAGGTGGCGCCAAAAAAAGAATCTCGGTCGGGAACAGACTTGCCAGATACCAAAGGCAGATCGACCTCATCCAGCGGCAGGGAAACGGCTGCCGAGACGATGACGAGTGAGCGGCCTTCGGTTCTGGAACGGCTGAAAGGCTATCAGGCGCAGCTGGATACCCGGCAGAAGTCTGCCCCGGCCAAGGAAAAGGTCCGTCAAAAAGTACGACCGGACAGGACAAAGTAAGAAAGCCGTTTCGTCAGCGAGGCCGGCAGAGCATTCTACTCTGCCGGCCTCGTATTTTTTATGCAGGAGGTGATGCGGCTGAAAAAGACATCCCAAACAACGGATCTGGTACTTGCGCTGTTCCTCTATATCCCTGTGGTATGGGCGGCGCTGCTGATCGCCCAGTCCCTTGGCGGCGGTCTGCCGGAGCTGCTATCAAACTTAACTGCCGCGCTGGAACAGCCCTTCCAGATCCAATGGACAGACAAGAGTCTGTTGTCCATTCTCGTCGGCACCGGCGCGTATCTCATGGGGCTGTGTCTCTATGCTTCCGGACAGGGCAGGACACGGGACGGAGAGGAACACGGCTCCGCCGCATGGGGCTCTCCCCGGCAGCTCAACGCGCAGTTCCGGCAGAAGCAGAACAAGATCCTCACCCGCCATGTGCGGCTGGGGCTGGATACCCACAAGCACCGGCGCTCACTGAATGTGCTGGTCATTGGCGGCAGCGGCGCGGCCAAAACCCGCGGCTATGTCAAGCCCAACATTCTGGAAGCAAACAGCAACTATGTGATCACGGACCCGAAGATGGAGGTGCTGACCGCCACCGGAGGGTATCTGAAACGGCAGGGATACGACATCCGAGTGCTGAATCTGGTGGATCTGTCACAGTCGGACGGCTATAACCCGTTCCGCTATCTGCGGGATGAAAAGGACGCGCTAAAGCTGGTCAACACGCTGATCCAGGCAACGACGCCCAAGGGCAGTCACGAGTCCGATCCGTTCTGGTCGAAGTCCGAGACAGCACTGCTGCAGGCCATCATCCTCATGCTGTTCCAGGAAGCGCCGGAATATGAGCAGAATTTTTCAATGGTGCTGCGTGTGCTGGAATATGCCGAAGTGAAGGAGGACGATGACGAGTATGTCTCCCCGCTGGATCTGCTGTTCCGGGCAATGGAGTATGAGAACCCGGAAAGCGTTGCCCTGCGGCAATATAAGGTTTTCAAGCAGGCGGCGGGCAAGACGGCAAAATCGATTCTGGTGTCTGCCGCTGTGCGGCTGGCACCCTTCAATTTGCCGCAGATCAAAGCTGTCACCGACCATGATGACATGGATCTCTACACGCTGGGAGAGCGAAAGTGCGCTCTGTACGCCGTCATCCCGGATAATGATACGACATTTACTTTTTTAGTGAGTCTTCTGTACTCCCAGATCTTCCAGACCCTTTACTACTGCGCAGACCAGATCCATCACGGAGCCTTGCCCTGCCACGTGCATTTCATCTTGGATGAAGCGCCATCGGTCAATCTGCCGGGGCTGCCGCGGGAGCTTGCGACCATGCGCTCACGCAACATCTCCTGCAGCACCATCATCCAGAACATGGCGCAGATCAAGGAGCTGTATAAGGACTCGTGGGAAACCATCCCCGGCAACTCGGACACGCTGCTCTATCTGGGCGGTAACGAGGCAAGCACCCACAAGTACATTTCCGAGGCGTTGGGCAAGTCCACCATCGACACCAAGACCCACGGGCAGACCAAAGGGCGGTCCGGGTCTTACTCCACCAACTTCCAGATCAGTGGGCGGGAACTGCTGACGCCGGACGAGGTGCGGATGCTGGATAACCGGTATTGTATTCTGTTCATCCGCGGCACACGGCCGGTGATGGACGAAAAGTATGAGCTCATGGAGCATCCCGCCATCCGCTATACGATGGATGGCGGCGGACCGCCCTACATCCACCACGGGACGGCGGAGCCTCCCATTCCGGGAGAGCCGCTGTTCCAAATTGATTTTGACAATGAAAAGGAGAATGCTGCAGCATGAAACATGATTTGAACAACAAAAATTTCGAGAGAAAGGCAAAGCGGATCTATTCCGTCTTTGCCTGCGTTGCCCTGCTTCTGGTCGCCACCGCGGTGCCCGCGCTGGCCGCAGACGATCCGCTGACGGTGGTCAACAACCTGTCCGATTTCATTTTCTCGCTGATCCGCGCCATTGGCCTCATCCTGCTGGGCTTCGGTATTTTGCAGGTGGGCCTGTCTCTCAAGAGCCATGACCCCTCCCAGCGCGCCAACGGTATGCTGACGGTGGCAGGCGGTATCGTCATCACCTTCACTAAGGAGATCCTCTCCCTCATCACCGGCTGAAAAACGCGGCAGGGTGAACGGCATGATACCGTTCACCCTGTTCTTCCCGTAGGAGGTGATTTTGAATGGGAAGCGGAAACTGGATCGTAGACAATTTGAACTCTGCGCTGGAAATGTGGAACGGAAGGCTGGCAGAGATCTGGCAGCTTATCAGCACCTCGCCGGAGTCCTTTAAGGGCGGCGGTGTCTGGAATGTCATCGTGAACATCAACGATGGATTAAAAGCTGTGGGGTATGCGCTGTTGGTGCTGTTTTTCGTGATGGGCGTGGTCAAGACCTGCGGCAGCTTTACCGAGATGAAGAAGCCGGAAGTGGCCTTCAAATGCTTCATCCGCTTTGTGCTGGCGCAGGCGGCAGTGACCTGGGGTATGGAATTGATGACAGGGGCCTTCCGGGTAGCCCAGGGCATGGTGACGACCATCATGGATTCCTCCGGACTGACAGCCATGTCTGCCACCACATTGCCGGACGAACTGGTGAGTGTCATCGAGGATGTGGGTTTTATCGACTCCATCCCCCTTTGGGCGGTGACGCTGCTGGGCTCGCTCTTTATCTGGGTTCTGTCCCTCGTGATGATCCTGACGGTGTATAGCCGCTTTTTTAAGCTCTACATCGCCACGGCCATCGCACCCATCCCGCTGGCCAGCTTTGCGGGACAGCCCTCCAGCAGTATCGGCGTAGCCTTTTTGAAAAGCTATGCCGCCATCTGTCTGGAGGGCTGTGTCATCGTATTGGCCTGTGTGATCTTCTCTGCCTTTGCCTCGTCCCCGCCCGCTATCGCGGACGATACGCTGGCGGCAGCCACCATCGTATGGAACTATGTGGGTGAGCTGATCTTCAATATGCTGGTGCTGGTGGGCGCGATCAAGATGAGCGACCGCATCATCCGGGAGCTGATGGGCCTTGGCTGATTCAGCGCCACAGACCCTCTGTGCTGACGGTGTCTTCGCCGTTCTCCCGTGCTTTGCGAACACGGTAGGAGAAATACTCCATAGCGGCAGCGTCATCCCGTGCCTGCATAACAAGACCGCAGACAAAGTGGATCAGCGAAAGCAGCCAGGACAGCACCACCAGCCCTACAAGGGCGAACAGGATGCGGTCTGCCAGCACGGTATGGGCGCGATACCAGCCGTGGAACACCGTCAGCATGGACACGGTGTACAGCAGCGGGATGGTCATCCGCGTCAGCGCGGCCAGCCGGGAGAGAAGCGCCAGGACGCCAAGCCCGGCGATCATCAGAAAAGCGATCATGTGTCACGACCTCCTTCATCGGGTTTGTGGCATAGTACCATGACTGCACAGACAAAGCAAGAGTCTGTTCAGCAAAACTCAGAAAAAACTTGGAGGTGATCTATTGGAGGTCCGCATCAACAAAGAAGTACGAAATTACCAGGAGAGTCTATTCTTCGGCCTGTCCCTGCGGCAGTTGCTGTTCGCACTGCTGGCGGTCGCCGTGGCAGTGGGCGTATATTTCGGCCTGCGCCCTGTGCTGGGGAATGGGGAGATCGGCTGGGTCTGCGTGCTTGCAGCCTTTCCCTTTGCCCTGGGCGGCTTTTTTCAGTATAACGGCATGACGCTGGAACGCTTTCTGCTCGCGTATATCCGCTCGGAATTCCTGTTTCCCCGCAGGCTCGTGTTCAAATCGGACAACATATACGCCAAAGCTCTGGAAAATTCAACGATAAAGGAGGCTCTCAAGCTTGATTAAAACTCTGCAAAATACACTAAAGCAGGACAAAGAAAGATTTACGGTTCCGAAATCTGTACAGGACATCATCCCCATCCGCCGCATCTGGCCGGATGGGGTCTTTCAATTTGGCAGCAAGTATTCTAAAACACTGCGTTTTAGCGACATCAACTACGCCATCGCCTCGAAAGAGGATAAGACAGCCATGTTTCTCAGCTATTCCGAGCTGCTGAACGCGCTGGACACCGGCTCCACCACGAAGATCACCATCAACAATAAGCGCCTGGACCGGCGCAATTTTGAGCAGGAGATCCTCATCCCGCCCAAGGGAGATGATCTGGACGGCGGACGCAAGGAATACAACGCCATGCTGCTGGATAAGGTTACCGATTCATCCAACAGCGTGGTGCAGGAGCGCTACATCACCCTGTCCGTCCATAAGAAAAATGTAGAGGAGGCCCGCGCATTTTTTGACCGCACGGTCCATGACGCCTCTTCCCGTCTGAACCACATGGACTCCCACTGCGAGGAGATGGATGCGGCAGACCGCCTCCACATCCTGCATGATTTCTACCGTGTGGGAGAGGAAAGCGATTTCCGCTTTGACCTCCGGGAGAACATGAAAAATGGGCGCTCCTTCAAGGACGCCATCTGCCCGGACAGCATGGAATTCAAAAAGGATCATTTTATCATGGGCGGTAAATATGGCCGGGTGCTTTTTTTGAAGGAGTATGCCAGCTACATCAAAGACTCCATGATCAATGAGCTTACCAGCCTGAACCGCAGTCTCATGCTGTCCATTGATATCATCCCTGTCCCTACCGATGAGGCGGTGCGGGAGATGCAGAACCGCCTGCTGGGTGTGGAGACCAATGTGACCAACTGGCAGCGCCGGCAGAACGCTAACAATAACTTTTCTGCCGTTGTCCCTTACGATTTGGAGCAGCAGCGCAAGGAGACCCGTGAGATGCTGGACGATCTCACCACCCGCGACCAGCGGATGATGTTTGCCGTGGTGACGCTGGTGCATCTGGCAGACAGCAAGGAAGAACTGGACAGTGATACGGAAACGCTCCAGTCCATTGCCCGCAAGCACCTCTGTCAGCTCACGACGCTGAACTGGCAGCAGGCGGACGGGCTGGTGACGGCGCTGCCGCTGGGCCTGCGCCGCATCGATGCCCTGCGCACTCTGACCACGGAAGCGCTGGCTGTCCTCATGCCCTTTAAGGCCCAGGAGATCTGGGACCGTGGCGGCGTGTACTACGGGCAGAACGCCATCAGCAAAAATCTCATCGTGGCGGACCGCAGGCAGCTTCTCAACGGCAACGCATTCATTTTGGGCGTCTCCGGCTCCGGTAAATCCTTCAGCGCCAAGAAGGAGATGGTGTCACTGGCGCTGTCCACGCAGGACGATATCATCGTCATCGATCCGGAGTCGGAGTACCGCCCCCTCATCGAAGGACTGGGCGGTCAGGTCATCAACATCTCCGCCACCTCTCCCAACCATATCAACGCCATGGATATGGAGCAGGGCTATGGGGACGGAGAGAACCCCGTGGTGCTGAAATCCGAGTTCCTGCTCTCCCTCTGTGAACAGCTCATTGGGGCAGGCAAGCTGTCTGCCAAGGAAAAATCCGTCATCGACCGCTGTACCGCGCAGGTGTACCGGGACTATATCCGCAGCGGCTATCACGGCGCGGTCCCCACCTTGCAGGACTTCCACGCCGAGCTGCTCCGCCAGCCGGAAAAGGAAGCACAGGATGTAGCGCTGGCCATCGAACTGTTTACAGACGGCAGTCTCAACACCTTTGCCAAGCCCACCAATGTGGACACCAATGCCCGTATCCTCTGCTATGATATCCGGGATCTGGGCAAGCAGCTCCTGCCGGTGGGGATGTTGGTGGTGCTGGACAGCATCTTCAACCGCATCATCCGCAACCGTGGGCTGAAGCGCAACACCTGGATCTATATTGATGAGATCTACCTGCTGTTCCAGCATGAGTACAGCGCCAATTTTCTCTTCACCCTGTGGAAACGAATGCGAAAATACCAGGCTTGCGGAACGGGGATCAGTCAGAATATCGAAGACCTGCTGCAGTCCCACACGGCCCGCACCATGCTGGCAAACAGTGAATTCCTCATCATGCTGAATCAGGCGGCTACAGACCGGGAGGAACTGGCGCGCCTGCTGAACATCTCGGATAATCAGCTCTCCTACATCACCAATGTGGACTCCGGGCGTGGGCTCATCAAGTGCGGCAGCGCCATCGTGCCTTTCGTGGACAGCTTTCCCCGCCACACCAGGCTGTATCAGATGATGACGACCCGCCCCTCCGACCTTATCGCGTGATGTGCTATGAAAAAAATCAAAGAAAAACCCACGCTCTCTGAACGCATCAAGGAAAAGGCGGTATCGACACCCAGAGAACTGCTACGCAAAGGCTTAGACGACGGCTCTGAGCGGCTGCGGACGCAGCTGCGGGATACGGCCCAGCACGGGCAGGCAGACGAGTACGGCGGCGACACCATTGAGGATACCGCCGCCCGCGGCCTGCGTCGGGCAGAAAAGGAACTCACCCGGCAGCGGAAGAAGAAACCGCAGGAGCAGCCGCCGGAGGGCGGCGCTCCTGCTGCCGATGCCACAGGGCAAAAGCCTTCTGCTATCAAGGAAAAAGATACCACTTCTGCCGGGTCGCAGCCGCAGACCGCTGCGGAGCGTGGACGGCAGCAGGCGCGCCAGAACGCCGCGCAAAAGGCCGCCAAGGTCAAGACAAAAGATACTTATATCGGCGCACAGACAGAGACACAGGTCACAGTGGCAGCGGAAACGCAGCGGCAGGGGCAGAGAGTATTCATGGAGGAACGCGGGCGCAAAGCTGCCCGATGGCAGGCAGAGCAAAAGCGAGCCGTATCGCGCCGCCGAATCAAGACGGCACAAGCCTTACATTCAGACAGGGACGGTAGCGCCATGCCGGACAGAATGCGTTCGGAGCAGATACCGCACATCAAAGAACGGGCTGAAACCAGCTTGCCCAAACCAGCGAGGAAAAAGCACTTGCCGATGGGGCGTGACATCGTCTCTGTTTCGCCGCGTTCTAAGAAGATAGCTGATACAGCGAAAACTTTGGAGTCCGCACAGAAGCAGGCGGCCATGCTGCAAAGCAACGCCCATGCCGCACGGGAAGCAGCGGTGCAGACAGCGCGGTATCAGCAAGCCGCGAAAGCGGTGCAGGCCACGGCGCAGAAAGCATCCCAGGCGGCAGGACGGGCGCTGCGGGCCATCCTGTCCGCCGCCAGAAGTCTTGCGGCGGCGATGATGGCTGGCGGCAGTACGGTCCTCTCGATGGTGTTAGTTATCTGCCTGATCGGGCTCCTGGTCGCGTCACCGTTTGGGATATTCTTTTCCGGCGAGGACAGCGGCACCGGATATACGATGCCGGAGGCTGTGACTATGCTGAATACAGAGTTTACAGACCGCATCGAGCAGATCAAGGCGGAGAATCCGCATGATGAATTGGATATGGACAACGCCGGCAGCGCCGCCATGATCTCTAACTGGCGGGATGTGCTGGCTGTTTATGCTGTGCGGACAACGACAGATGCATCGTCGCCGGACGAGGTGGCGACGCTGACGGAAGAAAAGCTGGATATTCTGCGGCAGATTTTCTGGGATATGAACGCCATCTCTTATTGGGTGGAAACCATCTCAGGCGACAAGGATGAAAGCGATACCGTCATCCTGCACATCACTGTCACAGTCAAGGATCATCTGCAAATGGCGGACGAGTATCGGTTCAACGCCGAGCAGCACAAGCTGTTGGAGGAACTGATGCAGCCGGAGTATCAGGAACTGTTCGCGGCGCTCACCGGTAGCTACCAGGACATTGAGCTGAGTCCCGACGAGGTAGCGAAGATCATGGAAAACCTCCCCGCCGATCTCAGCGAGGCACGCAGAGAAGTTGTGCTGACAGCATATCAGCTCTTGGGCAGAGTCCATTATTTTTGGGGAGGAAAATCTTTGGTAATCGGCTGGGACTCCCGCTGGGGAATGCCGATGGAGGTCACAGCCGAGGGCAGCTCCACCACCGGCACTGTGCGGCCCTTCGGACTGGATTGTTCGGGAATGGTGGATTGGGTGTTCTACAACCAGAGCGGCGGACAATATGTCATTGGGCATGGCGGTGGGGCTACGGCACAGCACAGCTACTGTACCCCCATTGACTGGAGCGATGCCCAGCCGGGAGACCTTGTGTTCTATCCGGGAGACAGCCATGTCGGCATCGTCTGCGGATTTGACGGCAACGGCAATGTGCTTATCATCCACTGCGCCAGCAGCGAGAATAATGTGGTGGTGACGGGGAAAAGCGGCTTCACCTCGATTGGCAGGCCCGAGTATTTTGCGGATTGAGAAATGTGCGCATGGAGATGTGTTCATAGTTGATTGCTATCGTGCTCCATGATATACAGAGAAAGGCAGGGAGCCTCAATAGAGGCTCCCTGCCGCTTGGGTTCTTACTTGCCCTGATAGGCTCTGAAAAGGAAAGTAACGATTTGTGCGCGGGTGCAGCTATTGTCCGGCCCGAACAGGCCATCACCAATGCCGTTGGTGATGCCGTTCTCCACCGCCCATGCCACAGCGTTTGCATAGTAGCTATCGGTAAGAACATCGCTGAACTCTGCCTTGCTATCGACCAGCTTACCAATGGCACGGAACAGGAAAGTCACGCTCTGGGCACGGGTGCAGGTGGCGTCAGGACTGAATTTGCCATCGCCCGTTCCTGTGGTGATACCGTTTTCTACCGCCCATGCAACCGCCTTTGCATAATAGGCATCAGTGGACACATCGGCGAAACTGCTCATAGCCTTGGGTTCGGGAGAACCGGCAGCACGCCACAGGAAGGTGACGATCTGTGCGCGGGTGCAAGGCTGGTTCGGCCCAAAGAGGCCGTTGCCAATACCGCCGGTGATGCCCTTTTCCTGCGCCCACTTCACAGCCTCATAGTAATAGGCGCTGGTGGACACATCGCTGAACGGGCTTGTCTCAACTTCCTTGACAAAAGCAGCGTTGATCTCAACCTTGCCCGCAGGCATAGTGAACGTGTACTTGCCGTTGCCCTTGTCGGTCAACTTCAATTCATTGCCGTTCTTGTCGGTAACGGTGAGGTCATCCAGTTTGAAACCATCGTCCGGCTTGACGGTGATTGTCACGGTATCACCACGCTCGGCGTAGCGGCGGTTGGCTGTTACCTCGCCGTTCCGGATGTCCTTGTCCACCTCGATGGCGTAAGTCGGGTCGCTATCGTCGCCGCCGGAGCTTTTCCGATAAGTCATTGCAATGGTCTGCGTATGAGTTGCTGTATCAGCCGTAATCGTAATATTGGAATTGAAAACCTCGCAATTATCTGCATTGACTTCGACAGTATAAGTACCCGCTTCCAAATCAACAGGGTTTGCTACTTCCTGACCATTCACTTTAATGACTACATTCGCCAATTCAGCAGGTGTTACGACAAAAGAAACTGTATACTTAGGTGCAGGCAAAAGGGGCGTTCCATTAGAATTAAATCGATAATTGCCGCCAGCAGCAGTGATTTCATTAAAGAAATCTTCCGTTTTCATAAAGTCAAGGGTCTTTTCTGTTCCAGCATCCTGATACTTAAAGCAAGCCGGGACATTTTCAGTTTCCATGAAATAATTGTTTTCAAAAACAGGTGTATCAGAAGAAACACCGCCTGCAATACCGCCCAAACGCTTATAAGGTGTAGTGGCAGTATATTGAGATAAATCCATTTCACCAGCGAAATAGCAATGTCTGATTTCTGTACCTGCACCAACTATCCCTGCAATGCCGCCGAAATCTGTAGTTCCATTGCCAAAAGGAACCATTTTCCCTGTGGAATAACAATTGATAATCTTTGAGGCTTGAAACAACTGCCCAACAATTCCGCCGGTACAAGGTGTCCAAGAGGTCAGATTGCCTGTATTAGCACAATACTGTACGGTACTGTTTTGAGCAAGACCTACGATACCGCCCATCTGAAAAGAGGTGACATCCTTCGTTATTGAAAAATTCCCCTTGTTTTGGCAGTATTCAATCGTGCTATTTATTGCATATCCGCACATAGCCACAGTACCGTTAATATATTTGTCTGTATCCGTGAACGATACATCTGAAACGCAATCAAAAATTTTACTGTCTGCTGCAACACCCGCTACCGTTCCAAAATAGACATACCCTGCATTGGACACATCCAGCTTGCCTTGAATTGTCAAACCGGAGATTTCAGCGCCGTAAACCTCACTGAAAAATCCGAAAGACGGATACTCTGACTTTCCATAGTTTTCGGAAAAATCCAAATTGGAAATCGTATGCCCGTTTCCATAAAATTTGCCGCTGAAGTAATGTTGCAGAGTTCCATCAGCAGCAAATACGCTACCAATCGGTTTCCACGCAACGTTCGTTAAATCCAAATCTGCATCAAGAGATACAACCGCATCTGTTTTATCGTCATATTCGCCATTGTCTACAGCTTTTGCAAATTGCAAAAGCTCATCTACTGTTGTAATTGAGATTTTGCTGCTGTCCGCTGCTAACACTGCCGTGGGCAGCAGCGTAAAGCACAGCGCCAGAATAAGAAGCAGACTTCCGATGCGTTTTTTCATGGTGTATCCTCCTCGTATGATGGTCAAAATTTTGTTCATGCCCGCCTGACCGCAGCGGGCAAAGTCCACAGGTTACAGAGCGGTATCATCCCGTGGGTACCCACGGGATGAGGGGCGCGCCCCTCATCATAAGTTTTTCGCTTCATACTAATTCATAATAATTATATCCGCATTTTTGCAAAATGTAAATCGTTCTAAAGTATGAGGATGGATAAAATTTTTGAATATGCTACTCGCCTTCACGTTTTACAACATTCAGCCATTTCTTTTTCCATGTATTAGGGTGGATCAGCAAGGTTGGCTTCCCCAACGCAAGGGCATAGGCCATTCATAGGTGCCGTTTTTGCGCTGATTTTCTCCGGTCTTGAGGACACGCCCATTCCTATCTTTGCGCTTTTCCGCCAAATCGCACACTCCTTTCTGGAAAAGCGCTCCAATATGTATGATAGAATTATCATAACACATTGGAGCGCCTAACAGCTTTCGGTATATACGTCAAGTATTCGCATTGCAGCAATGTTCCACGCCAATTCCCTGCCGTGCAGAGTAAAAAGCTCCCGCCGAGGATGATCTCAGCGGGAGCTTTTTATTGGATTGCCGATTCGCCTTACTTCCCCTGATAGGCTCTGTAAAGGAAAGTGACGATTTGTGCGCGGGTGCAGCTATTGTCTGGCCCGAACAGGCCATCACCAATGCCGTTTGTGACGCCGTTCTCCACGGCCCAGTCCACCGCGTTTGCATAGTAGCTGTCGGCGAGCACATCGCTGAACTCAGCCTTGCTATCGACCAGCTTACCAATGGCACGGAACAGGAAAGTCACGCTCTGGGCACGGGTGCAAGTGGCGTCAGGACTGAATTTGCCATCGCCCGTGCCGGTGGTGATACCATTCTCTACTGCCCATGCAACTGCCTTTGCATAATAGGCATCCATGGACACATCGGCGAAGCTGCTCATGGTCTTGGGTTCGGGGGAACCGGCAGCACGCCACAGGAAGGTGACGATCTGTGCGCGGGTGCAAGGCTGGTTCGGCCCAAAGAGGCCGTTGCCAATACCGCCGGTGATGCCCTTCTTGGCGGCCCACTTCACAGCCTTATAATAGTAGGCGTCGGTGGGAACGTCCGCGAAGTCCAGCGTCTCGATCTCAGCAAATTCCGCGGAAACCGTCACCTTGGAGGCAGGCATGGTAAAGGTAAACTTGCCGTTGCCCTTATCTTTCACCTTGATCTTGCTGCCGCTGGCGTCCTTCACGGTCAGGGTGTCCAACTCATAGCCGCTGTCGGGCTTGACGGTGATGGTCACGGTATCGCCCTTGGAGGCGTTCTTGGGGCTGACGGTCACATCGCCGTGCTTGACAGAGGGCGCGGAGACGTCATAGCGTCTGGAGGAAGAGCTGGAACCGCCGCCGGAGCTGGGCGCAGAGTAGCTGACCGTCCAGACACCGTTCGCGGTGCTGCTCACATAGTAATTGCTTGCCAGAGCGCCGGAGGGGTTTGTCAGATACACGCCGGAGGTCAAGCCGGATTTTGCAAGAACCGTGTAGGTATAAGCGCCCTCGCTGCCAGCGCGCTTGACGATGTTGGTGTTGCCGTTGCCCACAACGTGAACGCTCGGGTCGCTGCTGAACGTGCCGCCAGAAACGGCGATGGTTGCTTTAGACGTACTGCTCTTAACAATTGCCGCCTTTGTTCCGGCAAACTGACCGCCGGAAATGTTCACAGCCGCATTTAGGCTGCTGACTTCGGCAACAGCGTATGTGGCACCGGTGAACGTACCACCGGACACGGTAAGAGTACCAAGATCAATCTCAGCACCACAACCACAGTTGTAAATGCCGTATGTCTCAGCGTTAGCGTCACTTGCAGCAGTAAAGGTACCGCCTGTGATCTCTGCAATATTGTGATTCTGAACAACGGCCTGATAATAGTTGCTGAACGTACCGCCATTGATCGTTAACTTTGCGCGGTCATCGTTCTTGATCGTATTCAGACCGCCGCGGAACGTACCGCCATCAATCGTCAGGATAGGCTGGTCAAGCCCCTTATTAGTGCTGTAGTCGTTGGCGTCAAAGTATCCATTAGAAACAAGGCTGGAGAATTTACCAAGAGCGGCATTGTTCCCAGCAGTTTGCACGGTTGCGCCATCATGGATGGTCATGGAGCCGACATTCTTGATGGTGTACCAGGAGTTGGAACCGCTGTCATTTGAAGTCTTACCGTTTTCTTTAGAGCGATCAAAGGTACCGCCATTTATGACAACAGTTCCCTTATTGTACAGCGCACCTTTAGCGTGAGAAATATTATCAACCCTACCCGTTCCCGTGATGGTCAAGTTACCATTGTTCAGAATGGTGTGATCATCCACGTTGGTCAAGGTCTTACCGTTCAGGTCGAGCGTGATGGTCTTGCCAGAGGGAATGGTAATGTCTTCCTTGGTATCCTTCAGAAGGGTGACGGTGTCGCCGGTGTTGGCTTCGTTGATGGCGGCGGTGAGGGTGGTGTACTCCTTTGCCCCGATCATAGCGACCGTATCCTCGTTCGGCTTCATCCAATGACCCTTCGAAACCTCCACAAGCACTTCGTTGGCGTTCTTGTTAACAATATCGCCGTAAGCACTACCGGCGGCAACGACCTTGTTGTCAATGATCACAAGACCGGCTGTGCCGACCTCTTTACGGCCGAAGATGCTGTCTTCGGGCTTTTGGGGGTCTGCATTTTCCTGCGTCAAGCTATTCTGGCTTGCGGAAGTAGCAGCGTCAACGGTGACCTGACCGACATTCGCCGTGCCGACCAGATCGCCGACGCGCCAGCTCTTTCCCGTCTCAGTGCACTTCAGAGTGCTGTCCTTTACAGTGCAGCCCGTGATGGTGTGGTAGGTGGCGGGATTCGCACCGGCGTGACCGATCAGGCCGCCGACAGAGCCATTCGCCTCAATCGTCACATTCTCGACGGAGCAGTTTGTAAGCGTGACCTTGGTATCGACCGGGCCGTCGTTCGGGTTGTTATAGCCGGATGTCCAGCCGATCAGACCGCCGACGCGCGCGCCGCCGGTGCTGACAATTTTGCTGTTCTTCAGATGGCAGTTATCCAGTTCGATTCGAGTCATGGAATCCACGCAGTTGATAAATGCGCCGATTCCCTGAGCATTCGTTGTGTCGTTGATATCCGCACCAGCAATGGTCAGATCCTTGATCACAATGCCGGATTTGCCCGCAAAGCCGCCCGCAAACAAGGGGGCGCTCAGGCCGGTGATGGTCTTGCCGTTGCCGTTCAGGGTGATGACGCCCTGACCATGGTATCCATCCACCTCCACCGGCGTCCAGTTCTTACCGGTCATATTGATGTCGTCCAGCAGCTCGATCACGGTGTCGCCGGTTTTGTTTGCGGCCGCAAAGGCGTCGGCGAGGGTGGCGTAATACGCATCGCCAATCTTTGCTTCGCATTCGGTTTTCAGCGTAAGAACATCGTCCTTTGTGCCCTTCCACGCAAGCGCATCGGTGAGTTCGATCTCTTTGCCGCTGCTATCCTTCACCGTCGAACCGGCGGGCAGGGATGTTGTTCCTTTGGGAATCGTGTAGAGCGCGGCGGTGTTGGCGCTCCTAGTGTTGTCCTCCGCCACAAGATGGAACTCGTTTTTATCCGTGTGAGCGCCGAGATACAGACCAACATTCTTGATGCTGGTATCGCCAGGCTGTGCTGTGATATCAAATGTGTTGCTGGTCGCAGTAACAGTGCTCGTGATGTCCCACTGCGAAATGTACTCAAACTTCACGGGGCGGGTGCTGGTGACGGTGTTGTTCGTGAAGTCGATGGTGGTGAGGGAGCGGAAATCGTCGCCCTGACCCTCGTTGTCGCCCTTGTCCCAGTTGCCGTAGGCGGGACGGATCCACGTGGGGTTGGAGCTATTGGCATCCGTAGTGTTGGTGTAGTTCTTGAACTCGCAGCCGTTGAAGGTCAGCGTCTGCGCGGCGATCGCGCCGACGATGATACCGTTGAAGGTGCAGTTCTCGAACTTCAGCTCGCCCAGCTGGCTCCACGGGGAGGTGTAGAGCTGGTAGTCGAAGCTCATAACGTTGTTGAACTTGATGCCCTCAAAGGTTACGTTGGTGTAGGCGGGGACAGCCAGCAGCAGGCTCGTGCCGATCTTGTCGATGCTCTCATAGCCCGTGACATTGCTGGTAATGGAGCCGTTGACGAAGACGATTTTCTTGCCGACAGCCGCATCGCTGTACTGACCGCTCTTGGCGCCGGGCGCAGCGTAGTAATTCAGCTGGTTAGCATTGTTCTTGCCGCCATGCTGATCATCACGCACGCCGTTACCGAGTACGCCGTTCTTGTCATAGTGGTAGTCGCCGACGGTGACGTACATGGTGCCCTCGAGACGCTCCTGCGCCTTGATGTACTCATTACGGGTCATCACGCCCAGCTGTTCGAGGGTGTAGGGGTTGGTCGAGGTGCCTTTGTCATCCGCCGTTGCCGCATTCGAACCCGTCACGGTCGTGCTGCCGTCGAGCGTTTCGGTCGTGGCGGTCGTCTCGCCGTCCTTGGCGACGACTTTTTCGGTCGAGGTACTACCCTCGGTCGTGCCCTCTGTCCCCTCTGCATACGCCGCGGGGATTATGCTCAGGAGCATGGCCAGCGTCAGCAGCAGAGACAAGAGCTTGCTTGTTATGTGTTTCATAGCTTTCCTCCTATAAGATTTTTGGGGTAATTATGTGAACCGGAATCATTCGAAAACGTTTCCGGTTGGCACGGGGAATATACGTCGCTCCGCATGGCAAGGGAATTAGCTTTACTGTCCCCCAGCCTGCGGCGCACAACGTCCATGGCCGCGCCGAGATTCGGCGGTCTGGCCGATTGTTCAGTTAGAATCGCCGTACATTGGCTCAGCGGCCTGCCTGCGCAGACGGGGCAGCCGCAGCGCTGCTTTCCTGTACGGCTGCTGATGACCGATTTCCACGCGTGGCCGTTTTCACACAGCCACCAGGCCCTCCGGCTGCTGCCGGGCGTCACCTGCTGTGGCGTGAAACTGCCGTTAAGGGTCGGATGCCACTGCGATGCGATCACCGGCTCCTTGGTCTCCAGATCATTAAATCCCGGCAGGACCTTGCGGTTGGTGCAATATGGACAATCGCTCCCCCTGTTCACACGGTGGGCAATGACCGCACAGAAGGAATGTCCTCTGTCACAGAGCCACCACACGCGGCGATTGGAATATGCGCTCACCGCCTCCGGCGTCAGCGCACCGTTCTTTTTCCGATCCCACTGTTCAGCAAGCTGCGGATGCAGCGAAGTGAGATCATTGAATCCAAGCAGGACCTTTTGTCCCGCGCAGAACGGACAGCCTGCGTTTGATGTAACGCGGCTGGCAACGCTCGCCTGCCAGCTATGTCCTTTCGGACACCTCCACCAGACCTTCCGATGTGCTCCCGGCATGACCTGCGTCGGCAGCAGCGGAGAATTCTTTTCCGTGTCCCACTCCGAAAGCAGATCAGGGAATTTTGCCGCCAGAGAGTTTTCCTCCGGCAGAACAGTGTGGCCCGCGCAGAAAGGACAGCCCGTTCCCCGCGCGCGGATTCTGACTTCGGAACGGTAGGAATGGCCTTGGGGGCATCGCCACCATACCTTTTGATGGCTTCCGTAGGTCACATCCTTCGGCGTGAGCGGCGCATTGCGTTCATCGTCCCATTGTGCCAGCAGGTGAGTTTGTTCATGCCCGGCGCAGAAATCGTACAGAGACGGATGGATCGCTGCTCACCTCCCGCAGAATAGTTGTCCGCCTGCAATACAGGCGGAAGGGTCTTTTATCGCGCATTGTGTATCTGGCACAGTGGATAAAAATGTACAGGTTGCCGACCACAGCGATATACATAAAATCTACACCTTAACCATAGCACTCCTCTAATAGAATTTCAATAGGATAACAGCTTAAAGCCGACTAAAAAAGCGTACTTTTTTATCCAGCCCTTTTTACTTTCTGCGTTTTCTTAACGATTTCTTTACACCCGTCATCCTGAGCCCAGAGCAAAAAGCTCCGGTGGGTGACGCCCAGCAGTTTTCCTGCCGCCCGTGCGGACAGCTCGCCGCGCTCCCAACGCGCTTTGACTTCGCCGAATCCTTCCGGCAGCGCCTTGCGGGGTCTGCCGAATTTCACGCCGCGCGCCTTCGCTGCGGCGATCCCTTCCGCCTGCCGCTGGTGAATGAACTCGCGCTCTGTCTGCGCCACATAGGATAGCAGCTGCAACACGATGTCCGCGATCAGCGTTCCGGTGAGATCTCGGTTCCGCCGCGTGTCAAGCAGAGGCATATCCAGCACAACGATTGCCGCACACTTTTCCTTTGTGATGATGCGCCATTGCTCCAAAATTTCCTCATAGTTTCTTCCGAGACGGTCGATGCTCTTGATCACAAGCGTATCGCCGTCTTTCAATTTGCGCAGCAGTCGCTGGTAGCTGCGACGGTCAAAGTCCTTGCCGGACTGCTTGTCCACAAAAATCGCCCGGTCCGTTAAACCGAATTCCCGCAGAGCGATGAGTTGACGCAGTTCATTCTGTTCCTTGGTCGAAACTCTTGCATAACCGTATTCCATGTACTGACCTCCCAATTTATCGGTGGATAAATTGTAAGCCAGGTGCCGGCCACATGGGCAATATAGTGTTATATCACTATATTAACACATATTTTTCGATTAGTGAAGTATCACTAATAACCTTTTCTCAAATAATTTACCATAGTGATAAATCGTCATGGAGGTTTACACTATGGATACTCGGGAAACTGTTGCACTTCGCATCCGCCAACTTTGCGCAGAACGAAAAATTACGCCGAACGGGTTAGCAAATCTATCTGCTGTTCCTCAGGCAACCATCAAGAGTATCCTTAATGATGAAAGCAAAAATCCGGGCGTCGTGACGATTAAGAAGCTTTGTGATGGTCTTGAGATCACCCTCGGTGAGTTCTTCTCCACACCTGAATTCGATATGCTGGAACAGGAAATCAAATGAAGCCTCTTTCTCAGCCTCTACCGCCAGCGCTCCTCCATTTTTCGCGTAGAGTACACGCATAGTGCGTGAACTCTACGCTCTATAAGGGGTATTCTCTCTTTTTCGCGGAAAATCTTTCATCCGCTGCTGCGTTTGACGGTTACACATTGCCGCCGCGCCTTTTCTCATTTGAATGGAGTGCTGCTACATGAAAAATGAATCCCAATACGGCCTGCTGCTATTACAGCGGTATCTGTATGAGCATACGGATGACCAGCATCCGGCCTCTGTGGCGGATATTCTTGCCTTCTGGCAGGAGTGTGGCATTCAGGCGGGGCGCAAGAGCGTATATTCCGCTATTGAAGTCTTGCAAAGCAGCGGTATGGACATCGTATGCGTCAAAAGCACCCAGAATCGATATTTCGTGGGGGAGAGGCTGTTTGAACTGCCGGAGCTGAAGCTGCTGGTGGACGCGGTGGAATCCTCCCGCTTTATTACGGCCAAAAAGAGCGAGCGGCTTATTGAAAAGTTGGGTAAGCTCACCAGTGAATCTCATGCCCGCCAGTTGGATCGGCATATTTATATGGAAGGTACCGCCAAACCGGAGAATGAGTGCATCTATTACAGCGTGGATGAGATCCATAACGCCATTCAGGAAAAACGGCAGATCACCTTTCAGTATTACGAATACACCCCGCAGAAAGAAAAGATACTCAAGCATAACGGTTACCGCTATCAGTTCAGCCCGTATGCCCTTATCTGGAGCCGAGATTGCTATTATGCCGTAGGCTGGTCGGAAAAGCACGGAAAGATTGCACAATTTCGGGTGGATCGCATGACGGCAGTCGAACCGCTGGAACATACGGCAGTCCAGACACCGGACTTTGATCCGGCGGAGTATGTCCGCAAGGTATTTGGGATGTACCCGGACAACCTCTGTACCGTAGAGCTGCTGTGCGATAATGAGGTCATGCGCAGCGTGATCGACCGCTTCGGTGAAAATGTGCAGACGGAAACTGTAGATGAACAGCATTTCCGTGCCACAGTCGAGGTCGCGTCAAGCCCTCCGTTCTTCAGTTGGGTCTTTACCTTTAGCGGTAAGATTCGCATCGTCAGCCCAGCAGCAGTGCTGGAGGAAATGCGGGATATGGCAGCGTGGCTGAAATAATTTCAGGATGGTGTTCCCTGCGGGGAACACCATCTTTTTCACGTCTTGCCAATCGAACGAATGTTTGCTATACTGAGGCTACAGCGTTTCCAGAGAAGAGAACACGGATAGGAGGTGAATTACTTGGAACAGACATTCGGCAGCTTCGTTCGAGAGAAACGGCAATCTATCGGATTGTCCCTGCGCACGCTGGCGGCAAAGCTGGATTTGTCACCAGTCTATCTGAGCAACATTGAGAACGACCGCAGACCGGCGCCGACGCGCGCATATTTGGAACGGTTGGAGCAGGAACTGCATCTGAGCAAGGTAGAAACCGAGCAGATGCTGGACCTTGCCGCCAAGTCTCAGAACAACCGTGTATCCGCAGACCTGCCGGACTACATCATGGATCGGGAGATCGTCCGGGCCGCGCTCCGCACGGCGAAGGAGGCAGACGCCACAGACCAGGAGTGGCAGGAATTTATCGACCGGATTACCCAGCGCGCAAAGAAATCCAAAGAGGGCGGTGAAATAGACGCATGAAAAAAGCATATTACCGCGAACAGGCGCTGGAGCGGATCGCCCGCGATGTGATCACCGCCTATGACCCCAGACTTTATTACGGTTCCCCCGCAGCCATTCCCATTGAGAACATCATCGAGGCACAGGGGCTGGTGCTGGAGTATCAATATCTGCGGAATAATGGGCGGGTTTTGGGCGAGACAATCTTTGACGACGGTCTCACAGTGATCTATGACCGAGAAAACCACCGCTATGATCTTCTTCCCGTCAAGGGCGGCACCATCCTCATCGACTGCTCTCTCTGCGAAGAGGAAGCATCTACCGGGCGGCTGCGCTTTACCTGCGCCCATGAGCTGGGGCACTGGCTGCTCCACAAGAAACAGTTCAGCGGGACCGGCGAAAACGCGGCGCTCCGTTCCGGCGATGAGAGCGACAACACATTGGAAGTGCAGGCGAACCTGCTGGGCTCTATCCTTCTGCTGCCGCTGCCGCAGGTCAAGCGCTGTTTCTATCAGCTGCGCTCCGGACGGACGAATCAACAGCTGGTGACGGATATGGCAGGTATCTTTCAGGTATCCAAGCAGGCCATGCGCATTCGGTTGGAGAACCATAACCTGCTGTAAAAAATTTTCATGTGCTGTTCTCAAAAAAGAGAACAGAGAAAGCGAGGCGCTATGTCAAAAACCAATTCCCTGCGCTGTCCGCTGTGCGGCAAGGGCCGTATCGCGGATATCCCCAGCGGTGCGGAGCAGTCTCAGTACAGGCTGTTTGCGCTGCACAGAGCGGAACACCCTGACCTGATCGCCAAATGCCCCAAGTGCGGCGAACAGATCGGCATCACGGTGCTGACACCGGATGCTCACCCCCTGATCCACACGCCCATCCCCTTTATGGGATATGTTCAGGCATAAATTAAAAATCCAATTGATATGACTTCGTCAAGCGCACCAGCCACCCATCGTCGAATATGGGAACATTGAGTTAGGAGCCTTACAAGTAGCTTTTCAGCTATGCGTAAGGCTCTTTTTTTGCGCCTTTCTTCGGCTGAAAAGCGGAAAGGCACACAATGCGCAGACGCTGGCAGCCCTATATCGCTAAATATCCGTGACCCCATCTCAGACATTTCAAAAAAATCTGAGATTGGAGTCATGAATCATGAAAAAATGGCAGGAAGAACGCAACTATCGGCGCGTTCGAAACGAAGGTGGCGAAGTCATCGCCAATATCATCACTGTAGACGGTATGGACGTAGAGGTGCCGGAGGATGTCTACCTCGCCTATGCGCAGACAGACCGCAGGGAGCGCTATATCACGGAGGAACAGTCCTCCGGAAAACTGCTCTCTCTGGAGCAGATGGAGGAAGATGCGCTTTTGCCGGACTATGTCGGAGCAGAAACGGCCCCCAGCGCCGAAACGGAGGCACTGGAGCGTGAGGAACTTCGGAATCTGGCAGAACAGAAGCAGATCCTTTTGCTGGCGCTGCTGTCACTAAAGGATACCGACCGGGAACTCATCAACGCCCTGTTCTTCGACGGCGCGTCTACACGGGAATACGCCCAAAGAATGGGCGTCAGCCAGCGGGCGGTCATCAAGCGGAGAGACCGCATCCTGCGGGATCTCAAAAAGTTTTTTGAAAATTCCTCGAAATAAGGGTATTCACCGAACGCAATTTTCGGGAGGACAGTGAGGGGCTCCGAATCGCCCCTCGCTGTTCCTTGAAAATTGCATACCAGCAATACGGATAACCACCCGGACAGAAGAGCGATCCGCGCAGTGTGCGCCACGACCCGTGGGAAGCCTTGCAGCTTCCCGCGGCGAGCGATTTTACCTGCGCAGGGGCGGCGTTGGCAGCGCCGCCCGCAGAGACGCTGTCCGGGCAGATAATGAGACACAATGCACTGGCCAGCATGAAGAGGCTGGGCTGCTCCGGGATTGAAAACAGTAGAGATCCCGGAAATACGCCCGTGAAGGTCTTGCCGGACCTTGTCCGTATTGTTCCCTTTTCCCACCGGGGCGCGCGCTGCAAATACGGTGGAAACGAAAACAAAGCATGACAGGAAAAGAGGTAATTATCGGATGAATACCAACGATAACAGGCTGAAAGCCCATAAACTGATCGACCATATTTTTCAGGACCTTCTTCCCGCCCACGGTATGGCGCAGCGTCCGGAGCAGATCCAATTGAGTCACCGGATGCTGGAAGCCATGCAGGACGGGAGGATCGCCCTGTGCGATGCCGGGACGGGCATCGGCAAGACCTACGCCTATCTGGCGGCTGCCACGGCAGCGTCTGCTTTCCCGACAGGGCAGATCGCCCGCCCCATCATCATTTCCACTTCCAGTATCGCGCTGCAAAACGCGGTGCTGATGGAGTATCTGCCGCTGCTGTCCTGCGTCCTAATGGCGGACGGGATTCTTACCAAGCCACTGAAAGCGGTCATCCGCAAAGGGAAAAGCCATTATGTCTGCGACGAGCGATTGGACAGACGGCTGCGTCAGGTAAATCTTGGAAAGAAAAATCCGGAAGCGTTGGCAGCGCTCCGGACTCTTAAGGAAACGCTGGACATGGACAGAGTTTCTCATCTCAGCGGCTATGACCGGGAGCGTGTCTGCGTACCGCAGGTCTGCGACTGCAAACAGAGGGACTGCCGCTATCAGCGGTTCCTCAAGACCTGCGACAAAAATCAATTTTTGTTTCAAATCTGCAATCATAATTTGCTGGTGGCAGACGCCATCCACCGCAGCGAGGGAAAACGCCCCATCTTCCCGGAGCACAGCATCATCATCGTGGATGAAGCCCATAAGCTCCCGGAAACCGCACAGCAGATGCTGGGTGTGACGTTGGTGGCCGAAGAGATACGAAACCTTATCCTTCAGCTAAAACAGGAACGGTACTTACTGGCGGCAGAAATGCTGGAGGACAGCACAGGTCCTTTGCTGCGCAAGCTGGCGCAGCCCAGAGAGGAAGCGGAGCCGGTGGAAGCCTGTTTGCGATTGCTGACCGCGCCATCCTGCACACTGCCCATCATCCAGCGGCAGATCGGCAGCCTGCTCTCCCCGCTGGGAAGCCGCCAGCTGAATACGGTGCTGGACGCGGTCAAGCTGTTCACCAGTTCCCAGACAGATATGATTTTTTACACTGCCGAAGATGTCAGCACAGGCGGCGCCATGCTGTGCGCCGCGGCTGATGACATCACGCAGCGGATGAAAAAGATCCTGTGGCAGCCGGATCAGGCGTTTGTTCTGACCTCCGGCACCATGGCGGTGGGCAGTGATTTCCGCCGTTTCAAAACGCAGGCAGGATTGGAGAAGGGACACCGTGTCATGGAATCCGTTTCTCCATCCCCCTTTGACTACCGGAACAACTGCCTGCTCTACCTTCCGCAAATCCCGCCCCGCCAGAGAGTGGAGGATACGGATGTGTACTTTAATGAGCTGACTGCCGAGCTCGTCGGACTCATCAAAGCAGCCACCGGTCACGCGCTGGTGCTCTTTACATCCTACGCAGCCATGTCGGCTGTGAAGGAGCGGCTGTGGGAGGAATCGCTCCCATTCCCACTGCTGACGCTGGGCCGCAACGCGCCCCACATCATCGAACAGTTCCGGCACACGCCGGGAGCGGTGTTGCTGGCCACCGGCGCGGCATGGGAGGGCTTTGATTTCCCCGGCGACTGTGTATCTCTGCTGATCATCCCACGCCTGCCTTTCGCCTACCCAGACGCACGAAAGGAGCGGGAATTGGAGAAGTATTCTTCCCTTCGTGCGTTCATCCGTGAGGTAGCTGTACCGGAGATGCAGATCAAGCTGCGTCAGGGCTTTGGACGGGCCATCCGCACGGAGAGCGATACCTGCGTCATTGCCATTCTGGATGAACGGGCCTGCCGTGGGCGCAGATACGCCCAGGCTGTGAGTGAGGCATTGCCGGAAATGCGGAGGACCGGCAGCCTGCGGGAAGTGACAAGGTTTCTGCGGGAGAAAAAGCCGGAGAGCTATTTTGAGGTAGAAAGATGATCGACGCAAAGAAAGAATTGCAGTATCGGCTGGCAGTCCGGATGCTGGAGCATCTGGCGGAAATCGGCCTGCTGAGCGCGGAAGAACTGTCTTACGCCAAGAGACTGGCCAGAGAGAAATATTCCCCGCAGACTGTTTGGGAATAGTGCTGGATATTCTGCGGATCGTGTGGTAGCTTGTGTGTTGGCAAAAAAGATACAGGGAAGTGAAAAACATGGCACAGGTAAAAATCATCGCGCCGCAGACGCGGGAAGCGGAACATCTGCGGGTGGCGGCCTACTGCAGGGTCAGCTCGGACTCCAGAGATCAGCTGCATTCCTACGCCGCCCAGATCCGCAGTTATACGGAAGAGATCGCCCGGCATGACGGCTGGGAGCTGGTGGATGTGTATGCCGACGAAGGGCTGACCGGCACCCGGATGGATCAGCGGGATGACTTCAACCGCATGATGCGGGACTGCCGGAAGGGCAAGATTGACCGTATTCTGGTGAAGTCCGTATCCCGCTTCGCCCGGAATACCAGAGACTGCCTGTCCGCCCTGCGGGAGTTATCCGCCATGGGCGTCAGCGTCCGGTTTGAAAAAGAAAATATCGACACGAAAACGCTCACCACCGAACTGATGGTGAGCGTTTCCGGTTCTCTTGCCCAGCAAGAATCCATCTCCATCTCCGCCAATCAGAAGATGAGCTATCAGCGGCGGATGGAGCGTGGGGAATTTATCACCTGCACCGCCCCTTACGGATACCGAATCGTAAATAAGAAAGACCTTGAGATCGTCCCGGAGGAAGCCGCCACGGTGCGCTGGATCTTCGACGCATACCTCAAGGGGCGCAGCTCCGGATGGATTGCGGAGCAGCTGACGGCGAAAGGCATCCCCTCCCAGTCCGGCGCGGAATGCTGGAGAGAAACGGGGGTTCGATACCTGCTGACCAATGAAAAGTACATTGGAGACGCTCTGAGCCAGAAATCCTACAGCTGCGGCTTCCCCTTCGTGCAGAAACGAAATCACGGGGAACGCCTGCAATACTACACGGAGAACTCCCATCCAGCTATCATCGACCGGGATACCTTTGAGCGGGTGCAGGCACTGCTGCAAAAGAAAGCGCAGAAAGAGAAAAAGCGCAGAGAAAAAAGCCCTCTTGCCTTAAAAATCGTTTGCGGGAACTGCGGGACGGTGTTTCAGCGCCGAAGCAGCCAGAACGGGTATGTGACCTGGGTCTGTCGAACCCACGACCGCCACGCCGCGGACTGCCCTGTAGGACGCATCCCGGAAGCGGAGATCCATGCCGCCTTCCTGCGGATGTACCACAGACTCAAAAGCAACGCGGACATCATTCTGGCCCCGGCCCTCCGGCAGCTGAACACGCTGGACACGATTCTGCGGCAGAATCATCCGCAGGTGCTGGCCATCAACCGGGCCATCGCGGAAGCAACAGAAGAAAGCCATAAGATCAGCACTCTGCGGGCCAATGGCTTGCTGGACGCGGATATCTGCGCCGCCCGCATGAATGCCATCAGCGCCAGACTGGCGCAGCTTCGCGGAGAACGGCGCGGGCTGACAGAGAACGAAGCGATAGACGAAACGATGGATGCGCTCCGCAAGGTGGAGCAGACGCTTCTCAACGGACCGGAACGGCTGGACGGCTTCGATGAAGAGCTGTTCGAACATCTGGTGGAGAAGATCATTGCAGAGTCTCAAAACCGTATCCGCTTCCGGCTTTACGGAGGCTTGGAGCTGACAGAACAATGGGAGGTGGCGGCAAGATGATCAACCGCAAGGTGTTATACGGGTATCAGATCCAAAACGGCGCGTTAGAGATCGTGCCGGAGGAGCAGCGGACCGTCAGTATGGTCTTTACGCTCTACAACGCCGGGGCTTCCTATCAGGCCATCTCGGACGCCTTGAACCGGCAGAGTATTCCGTATTGCCGGGAAGTGCCGCTCTGGAACAAGCATAAGGTAAAGCGCCTTTTGGAAAATCCCCGTTACACCGGTAAGGAGGGATACCCCATACTGGTGGAAGCGGATATTTTCCAAGCGGCGCAGGAAAAGACGGCGGAAAAGAATGCCAGGAAGCAGTCCCACGGAGAGAAGCCTGCCATTGCGCGGTTGACTCCATACTTCCGCTGCACCTGCGGCGGGAAGATGACCCGGCTGTGCGGCGGCTGGCAGAACAGCGGCAAGCTGTATCTGAGATGCGAAGGCTGCGGGAATACCGCGGTCATGGACATGGATGCGACGGTAAACGGGATCGTCCGTCAGTTCCGGGACCATGAACAGCCCAGCTGCACCGCCTACACGCCCTCTGCGGAGGTCATGCGGCTGGACAATGCCATCAACCGGGGGCTGGAGCAGCCAGACTCGCCGGAAGCGGTGATGGCGCTGATCCTGCAGGGTGCGGCAGCGCGGTATGACTGCTGTCCAGAGCCGTCTGCCGAATCTGAGCCGTCAGATAGTCTGACAGAGGCGGATTGGAGACGCTTCCAACGAGCGGTTTCCCATATCACCATCTCACAGGATACCGAAGTAACTCTTATATTTACGGATAAAAAAGCGACAGGAAAGGATGAATGATCCATGGAAGCGACAGCAGCCACCTTAGAGCGGCGGGTGCGGGTGATCCCCGCAACCAGAAAACCGGAAGAACTGCACAGAGACCATGACGGAAAAATGCGCGTAGCGGCCTACTGTCGCGTCTCGACGGACAGTGAAGAGCAGCTCAACAGCTATGAGGCGCAAAAGACCTACTACACCCAGAAGATCCAGGACAGCCCGGATTGGGAGATGGCAGGGATCTATGCCGATGAGGGTATCTCAGGCACCAGCCTGAAAAAACGGACGCAGTTCAACAAGATGATCACTGCCTGCAAGCGGGGACACATCGACCTCATCATCACCAAGTCCCTCTCCCGCTTTGCCAGAAACACGGTGGATTGCCTGGATACGGTGCGGCTCCTGAAAGCAAACGGCATTGGGGTGTACTTCGAGAAGGAAAACATCAACACCCTCACGGAATCCAGCGAATTTCTCATCACCCTGTTCAGCGGCTTCGCCCAGGCGGAATCCGAGTCTCTCAGCAAGAATGTCGCATGGGGAAAGCAGAAGAGCGCGGAGGCGGGAAAGGTCACCTTCCAGTACAAAAAGATGCTGGGATACCGGAAGGGGGCGGACGGACAGCCGGAGATCGTACCGGAGGAAGCGGAGATCATCCGCCGCATTTACCACAGGTATCTGGACGGCTGCACCCTGAGACAGATCAAGCGGGAGCTGGACGAGGACGGTGTTCCCACCGCACAGGGTGTAGAGCGCTGGTCTCCCTCCATCATCCACAATATCCTGACCAATGAAAAGTACATTGGAGACGCCCTGCTGCAGAAAACCTATGTGACGGACTGCATCAACAAAAAGGTCAAAAAGAACCGTGGTGAACGCACGATGTACTATGTGGAGAACAGCCATCCGGCCATTGTCTCAAGGGATCTGTTCAATCAGGTGCAGCAGGAGATGACGCGCCGGTCCAGCAAACGGAAGGTGCTGCAAAAGAGCGGAAAAACGGAACTTGGGAAATACTCCGGCAAATACGCTCTGACAGAATTGTTGGTGTGCGGCGAGTGTGGCTCCCCCTACAAGCGGGTCACATGGGCCAGAAATGGGAAAAAGCGCATCGTGTGGCGCTGTGTCTCCCGGCTGGAGTTCGGTACAAAATACTGCTGGCACTCTCCGACACTGGATGAAGGCAAGCTGCACAGCGCCATCCTCGCGGCCATGAACGAGTACGCCGCCATCCGGCAGGAGGTCTGCCCCGATGTGCTGGCCATGGCGGAGGAAGCCAGGCAGGCGTTATCTCAGGCCGGTGCACGGCTGCTGCAGCTGAAGAAGCGTATGGATGCGGTGAGCCGGGAGCAAAGCGATGTGCTGGATCGGCTGCTCGTCAACATGGCCGATACCGAGCTGAATGCCAGAATGAAAGCGCTGACGGATGAGAAGGAATCCCTTAAGGCGCAGATCGCAGACGCGCAGCAGGCAGAGGTCGATCTGGAGGAACAGGCTGCCAGACGCCGGCAGATGTGGGACAGTATCATGGAATGCGCCGCGGGCTACACGGAATTTGACAATGAGCTCGTCCGGCAGGTCATCCAAAAGATCACGGTGGAGGATGCGGAAACCATCCACATCCACTTCCGAGACTCGGATGTGGTGCTGGAACAGGAAGTAGAATGAATAGAAAAGGGAGAAAGGAAATGGCCATTTTTATAACCGGTGATACGCACGGTGATTTCAGCAGGCTCCTGCCTGCAGCATTCCATGAGCAACGTGACCTGACCAAAGAGGATTACCTCATCATCTGTGGAGACTTCGGCGGTGTCTGGGATGGCGGCGATGCGGAGCAGCAGTGGCTGGACTGGCTGGAGACCAGGTCCTTTACCACGCTGTTCGTCAGCGGAAACCATGAAAACTATGATCTGCTCCGCAACTATCCAATCAGCCAATGGCACGGCGGCTTGGTACAGGCCATACGCCCCAGCGTCCTGCATCTGATGCGGGGCCAGCTTTATAACATCTGCGGAAAGCGGATATTTACCATGGGCGGCGCCAGCAGCCACGATATCCGGGACGGCATTCTGGAACCGGATAATCCGGACTATGAGCGAAAGCTGCGGCAGCTCAACGCCGCAGGCGCGCTGTTCCGCGTCAACCACAGGTCTTGGTGGAAAGAGGAACTGCCCAGCGAGGATGAATACGAAACCGCAAGGAAAACGCTGAATCAGGCAGGGTGGGATGTAGATTACATCATTACCCATTGCTGCCCCAGCAGTGTCCAGGACACCTTCAGTAGAGGATTGTACCAGCGAGATGCGCTGACAGACTTCTTCGATGAGATTCGGGAACGCTGCAGATTCCAGTACTGGTTCTTCGGGCATTACCATGAGAACATGGTGGTGGAGAAAGAGTTCGTAATGCTCTATAATCAGATTATCCGACTGAAATGATGAGTGGAGGCGCACTGGCGATTGGCTAATGTGTCTCCACTTTCTATTTAAGTAAGTTTTTCACAAGCTCAGGCATAAATCTTTGTCCGGGTTCACGAATAGCTTTCCCGACTACGTTATGCCATTGTGTTGACGCAGGCTACGCCCAAGACAAAAAACAGGAGGAAACAAACATGACGATTGATAGCGCAAAGGATCTTCAAATGAAAGGCTCGTAAAATTGGTCTATTGGAATTGACGTTTTATGTATTTTCACGTATACTTAATTTACAGATTCACGCGCACATTTACAGATCATTCATCCGTCATCACAAGATGCTGGGGGTTCGAATTGCAAAACGGAAAATCGAGCCTCAAAAGCCCGCAAACCCTTGCGACACAAGACTTTGCTCCTGCATCTTTTCTGTCAACACCCGACAAGAAAAATAGCTGCATTTTGCGTCAAACAAAACGCAGTTTTTGTTTCTCAGAA